>Ga0302320_10008495_pt1 | contig 22310 bp, 14 predicted proteins | sample Bog_T0_3_FD_202130 | JGI IMG/M metagenome (GOLD analysis project Ga0302320, IMG submission 202130) | Peat permafrost microbial communities from Stordalen Mire near Abisko, Sweden - Bog_T0_3 | ecosystem: Environmental > Terrestrial > Soil > Wetlands > Peat | place: Sweden: Abisko, Stordalen Mire...
CGTTGCGCAGATGTTCAGACAGCTCCTCGAACCCGCTCGTGAATTCCGCAATGAACGCACGGTCAAGGACCGTCCCCGGGTTCGCGTCCTCCGCCTCAAGCATTTCCTTCATGATTCCCTGGAAGACGGCCATGTCGCCGTTTATCCTTACGGGCAGCCACAGGTCCGCGATCGCCGCACCGTTGCCAAAGAGGATGCCGGGCGCGCGCAGGGGGTTCATGAGCTCCTGCGGGTTCTTGAAATGCTCGAGGCCGAGCTCGGGAAGCGGGTTAATGCTCACAATCTTGGCGCCTCGGCGCTTGGCCGCCTGCAGCGCCGTCAGCATGCGCGGGTGGTTGGTGCCCGGGTTCTGCCCAACGATAAAGATCGCATCGGCCTTTTCGAAATCGGGCAGCGTCACCGTGCCCTTTCCAATGCCGATCATCTGGCCGAGCGCGGCCCCGCTCGACTCGTGGCACATGTTCGAGCAGTCCGGCAGGTTGTTCGTGCCATAGGCCCGGACGAAGAGCTGGTAGAGGAATGCGGCCTCGTTGCTCGTCCTCCCAGAGGTGTAGAAGGAAGCGTGGTCGGGGGACGGCAGGCCCTTCAGCGCATCGGCCACCAGCGTGAAGGCATCCTCCCAGGGTATGGGCTCATAGTGGGTGGCACCCGGTCGCAGCACCATGGGCTCCGTGAGACGGCCCTGCTTCCCGAGCCAGTAATCGGACCTGGAGGCGAGCTCCACGATGCTGTGCTTCTTGAAAAACGCGCGGGTGATGCGCTTCCTCGTGGCTTCGTCCGAGACGGCCTTGGCGCCGTTCTCGCAGAATTCGGCAACATGGCGGTCGCCGTCCGGCGACGGCCACGCGCAGCTCTGGCAGTCAAAACCATCCTTCTGGTTGATCTGAAGGAGCATCTTCGTGCCCCGCACGACCCCCATTTCGCCGAATCCAAAGGCCATGGTTTCCGCCACGGCCTTTAGTCCCGCCGCCGCGCCCTTCACCGCATGTATGCGCGTCCCCTCGACCTCGATCGGTGGCAGAGCCTCGGGTTCGGGCGTCTCGGGGTTCGCCATGGCTTAGAAATCCACGGGGCCCTGGGCAGCCTCGACCAGTCGCTGCGCGCCGGAATAGACGTTCACCCGGTCCCCGCGGGCAAAGCCGAGAAGCGTGGCGCCAAACTGGCGGGCTAGGTCCACGGCGAGGCTTGAGGGCGCACCCACAGCCACAAAGATCGGTATGCCTGCCATGAGGGCCTTCTGCATGAGCTCGAAACTGGCCCGGCCGCTCACCACCAGCACGGCGTTCCCAAGGGGTGTGGCGCCCGCCAGAAGCTGCGCGCCGATCACCTTGTCCACGGCGTTGTGTCTGCCCACGTCTTCGCGCGCCAGCAGCAAGTGCCCCGTGGGTCCGAAAAGGGCGGCTCCATGGAGGCCTCCCGTTCGCTCGAACACGCTCTGAGTCCTGCGCAGCAGGTCGGGTAGTCCGACGAGGGTGCTTAGGGGCACCCGAGGCTCCTCCGGGGAGAGCCTGATCTCCCGGGCCGCGCTCAGGGCCTCGATCGAGGTCTTGCCGCAAACCCCGCAGCTTGAGGTCGTGTAAAAGTGCCTTTCGAGCGCCCGCAGGTCGACCTCCACGCCGCTCGAGAGGCAGACCCGGATCGTGTTGGCGTTCAAGGGGCCCCCGGTCTCCCTCGGCACGGGCACAATCTCCGCGATCTGGCTGTGGTCGCAAATGAGTCCCTCCCCGAAGAGGAATCCTGCCGCCAGCTCCGCATCGTTCCCCGGTGTTCGCATGGTAATGGAGACGCTCCGGTTCACCCTCGTCCCCCCGCGCCGCTCATAGCTGAGCTGGATCTCAAGGGGCTCTTCGGTCGCAAGCGCGTCCTCATGGGCGGACAGGTCACCGTCCACCGACCGTAGGAGGTTTACCGGGGTGGTGCCGCCTTTTGGGGTGAGGCCGGACTGCTGGGGCACAAGGCTGACGGGCATGGGGGGCGCAGCGGGGGGACTCGGTGCTTCGCAAATGCTGATAACCCGAATTTGCGCCCTGTCAAAGGCCTGCGCTGTTTTTGGGCCGGGAAGCGCGCATTTGTAACCTGCAGGCACCCAATTCCGGGTTTAGGCCACTATTCCAGGTCCTTGGGCGTATTCCAGTTGGTGAGCCTACGGCGGTCGCCTGCGCGCAGCGGCAGTACGACCATCAGGCGGCGGCGAACGAGCGAGCCGAGCAGGGTTTGGAGGGAGAGCCTCCCCTTCCCCAGGTGCGCCAGGCAAAGGCGCCTGGCGGTGCTTGGATAAATGGCTGCCAGGGGTTCGAAACCGTCGGGGCCACGAACGACGGCGCCTACACCCGGTTGGCACTTCCGCCTAAGCCTGCGAAACCACGCTGCATCAACGCGCGGGAGGTCCACGGCCAGGACGGCGACCCACGGGGACTTGGAAAACGACAACGCCGCAGCAAGGGCCCCCATGGGGCCTGTCCCGGCTGCAGCGTCCCTAATCTCGCCTCCCCTCCAGCCGTAGGAGCGCTGGCGCGGCCTGAGAGCGAGCGCCAGCGGGCGCGCCCCGGCTTGTTCCAAGACGCGGATCTGGCGCCTCCAAAGCTCCGTGCCTCGGATCCGCAGGCGCGCCTTATCGCGGCCCATCCGGGTCGAGCGCCCCCCTGCCAGAACGACGCCCGCCAACGGCGCGCCCTCTGCGGTCACGCCGCCTCCCGCCTGAGCACACCGTCCGAAAGCACCCTGCAGCGCAGGCCCCCGCGCCCCTTGAGCCATTCCTCGGCGCCCGGTGCTACCGCCTTGTCCATCCAATGGCACGGCCGGCATTCCTCCGTCGCCAAGAACAACACACCTTGGATGGAGAACCGCCGCCCGATTAGGGCGTTTAGGTCAGCGCCACTTAGGATCACGTTCCGCCGGAGCACGGACGGCGCGTGGCCGGGCACCTTGAAGTGCTCCTGGAGCTGCCGCCATATCTCCTCGGAAAAAAAGGTCACCTGTCCTTTGTAGTCAGGGCGGTAGCCGAAGAACCTGTCCCCCTTTAGCCCCATGCCGGTCACACACTTCACCTCCTCGACCTCGACGGCCGGGTGCGTGCCGGCCACCTTGCCGTACCGGCCGAAAAAGTTGTGGCCTGGCGAAATGAAGATTTGGCGGACCAGCGTCATGCGGCTGCTTTGCGGTGGGCGGGGGATGGATTGCCCACCTGCAGCCATAATGGGCCCAGGGTGCGTGGCGAGGCGAAAGGACGCTACCGGCTGGCCTGTCGCCCCGAACAGGGATTGGGATAATTAGACCCGCCAGCTCTGCAGGATCCGCATGTAATTGGCGCGCTCGAAAGCCGCCGGGTCCGCGCAGCGCTTCAGGTTCATCGCGCCTCGGAATTCCGCCACGCTCTCATACTCGTGTTCCTTCATCCAATCCTCCACGCCGTCAAGGAGGCTAAAGAGTACCCTTGGGCCGTGTCTTAGGAGCACGGACACGAGCTGCACAGTGTGGGCGCCGGCGAGCACCGCCTTCACGATATCGTCGGAGCTGTGGACGCCTCCGGTGGCCGAGAGCGATCCGCGAAGGTGCGGCGAGATGATGGCAAGCCAGCGGAGCCTTAGGAGAAGCTCGCTTGGGTCTGAAAGCTTAAGCTGGGGGTTTACCTCCAGCATATCGATTTCGAAGTCAGGCTGATAAAACCGGTTGAAGAGAACCACCCCGGAGGCCCCGACCCTCTCTAGGGCAAGGGCAAATTGGGCGGGCGAGGTGTGGAAGGGGGAAAGCTTCACCGATACCGGGATGTTCACGGCTGCGGCCACCAGTCCGACGGTCTCAAGCATTTCCGTTTCAACCTGCTCGGCGTCCAACGAGGGGTCCGTGGCAAGCTTGTAGAGGTTCAACTCGATGGCGCTCGCCCCCGCGGCCTCCATCTTGGCGGCATAGTCGGTCCAACCTCCGGGCCGGCACCCATTCAGGGAGGCGATCACGGGGATGCTGAGCGCGGCCCTGAGGCTCTCGATCTGCTTTAGGTAGCGGTCCGGGCTCAGCTGGTACTCCGAATAGGCAGGGAAATAGGAGGTCGCCTCTGCATTGCTCTCGGCCGGAGTCTCGATCAGGTGGATCAGGGCCCGCTGCTCGGCGTCTATCTGCTCCTCAAAGAGCGAGCGCATGACAATGGCGGAGGCGCCCGCGTCCTGAAGCTGGCAGGCGACGTGGACCTCCTCGGAGAAGGGCGACGCGCCGATTACCAGGGGGTTGTTCAGCTTGAGCCCGAGGTAGGTGGTTTCGAGGTTCATGATCGGGATGCGGGGCTTGGGGTCGTGGAGGGTGCGATGGGCGCCGGGGCCCGCGGGGCATGGCCGTTGCTGGTCGGCTCGGCCGAGGCGGCGAGCTGCTGGTAGAGGGCGTAGTGCCGCCTGACCTCTGCTTGGGCCATGGCGCCGAGTTCCGTGGCCCGATCTGGGGCGATGTTCTTAAGGATGCCGAACCGGGTCTCGTTGGCTGTGAATTTCGAGAGCTCGGTTTTCGGCGGTCCGGAGTCGAGCCTAAGGGCCACACTCCCTTTCGCGGCAAGCCGCGGGTCGTAGCGGAAGAGCGGCCAGTAGCCGGTGTCGACGGCAAGCTTTTGCTGCTCAAGGCCGAGGTGCAGCGGGAAGCCGTGGGCGATGCAATGGGAATACGCGACGATCAGCGCCGGCCCGTCGTAACTCTCCGCTTCGCGGAATGCGGCGATCGTCTGGCTGTCCTTGGCGCCAAACGCTACGCGGGCGACGTAGACGTGCCCGTACTGCATTGCGATCAGGGCCAGATCCTTCTTGGCGATCGCCTTTCCGCCGGCGGCAAATTTGGCCACGGCCCCCATCGGAGTAGACTTCGAGGCCTGCCCGCCCGTGTTGGAGTACACCTCCGTGTCCAGAACCAGCACCTTCACATTCGCGCCGGAGGCCAAGACATGGTCCAGACCGCCGTAACCGATGTCGTAGGCCCAGCCGTCGCCGCCCAGGATCCAGACGGACTTTTTTACAAGGTCGTCGGCGAGCGCCGCCAGGCGCAGGGCATCCGGGTCACTGAGGGGCCTCAGTGCCAGGCGCAGGGCCAAGACCCGCTCGCGCTGCGCGGCGATGCCGGTTTCCGTGCTTTGGTCGGCGCCGAGGATGGCGGTGGCGAGGTCGGGACCGACGCGACCGGCGATACGCGTAAGGATTTCACGCGCCGTGCGGGAACGTTGCTCCACGGCAAGGTGCAGGCCGAGGCCGAACTCTGCGTTGTCCTCGAACAGGGAGTTGGCCCACGTGGGACCACGGCCCTGTTTATCGGCGCAATAGGGGGTTGTCGGAAGGTTGCCCCCGTAGATGGATGAGCAGCCGGTGGCATTGGCGATGATGAGGCGGTCGCCCACGAGCTGGCTCAGGAGCTTCACATAGGGCGTCTCGCCGCAGCCGGCGCAGGCGCCTGAGAACTCGAACAGGGGCACGCCGAACTGGGCGCCCTTGACGGTGCTCATGTCTAGCTTCGTGCGGTCCGGATCGGGAAGCGCCAGGAAGAAATCCCAGTTCAGGCGTTCCTTTTCCAGGCGGGGCGCTTGGGGTACCATGTCGATCGCCTTGTGCCTGGGGTTAGTCTTGTCCTTGGCCGGGCAGACCTGGACGCAGATCGAGCATCCCGTGCAATCCTCGGGGGCCACCTGGATCGTGTACCGCTGCCCTGGGAACTCCGTGGAGCGGAACGGAGCCGAGAGGAAATCCGCCGGAGCCCCCTCCAGCTCCCCGGGTCCAAAAAACTTGGCGCGGATGGCCGCGTGCGGGCAGACCATGGCGCACTTGTTGCACTGGATGCAGATCGAGGAGTCCCAGCTGGGCACCTCGAGCGCGATGTTGCGCTTTTCAAAGCGCGCGGTGCCCGTGGGCCAGCAGCCGTCCAGCGGAATAGCACTGACGGGCATGAGGTCGCCCTCCTCCGCTAAGAGGCGCGCCGTCACCTCGCGCACAAACGCGGGGGCCCCCTTGTAGGCCGGTGGCACCGTCGCGGTGGCCTCGGAATCGGCGGCTTCCGGGATCTTTACCTCGCGCATGCCCGCAAGGGCTGCATCCACAGCGGCGTAGTTCATCCGCACGATCTGCTCGCCCTTTTTTCCGTAGGTCTTGTCGATTGCCTTCTTGATGTGTTTGATCGCCTCCTCCTGGGAAAGGACGCCGGAAAGGGCGAAGAAGCAGGTCTGGAGCACCGTGTTCGTGCGACGCCCCATCCCGCTCGCCTGCGACACCTGGGTCGCGTCGATGACGTAGAGACGCAGCTTTTTATCGATCAGGGTGTTCTGCCACTCCAGCGGGAGCTTCTTCCACGTCTCATCGGGGCTGTACGGCGAATTAAGGAGCACCGTGGCGCCTGGGGCCGCATAACGGAGCACATCCGTCCTGCCGACAAAGCTGAATTGGCTGCACGCGACGAAATCGGCCTTGCGGATCAGGTAGGGCGCCCGTATCGGCCTTGGGCCGAACCGAAGGTGCGAGGTGGTCATCGAGCCCGATTTCTTTGAGTCGTACACGAAGTAGCCCTGCGCAAAGTTGGCCGTCTGCTCGCCGATAATCTTGATCGAGTTCTTGTTGGCCCCGACCGTGCCGTCCGCTCCCAGGCCCACGAACACGCACTGGCGGACACCCTGGCTATCGACGTCGAACTCTGCATCAAACGGAAGCGACGTTCCGGTGACGTCGTCGGTGATGCCGACCGTGAAATGGTTAAGGGGCTCCCCTTGGGTCAGGTGCTCAAACACCGCGCGTACCATCCCGGGCGTGAACTCCTTTGAACCGAGGCCGTAGCGACCGCCCACGACGGACGGGGAGCTCGCGAGCGCCATGCGCCCCTTGGCGAGCGCCGCCACGGTGCTCAGGTAAAGCGGCTCCCCGATCGAGCCCGGCTCCTTCGTGCGGTCAAGGACCGCGATCGCCTTCACCGTCCTGGGGAGCGCAGCGAGAAACGATTCCACGTGGAAGGGAAGGAAAAGCCGGACCGCGATGACTCCCACCTTCTCGCCCTTCGAGACAAGCCAGTCCACGGTCTGTATGGTCGTTTCCACGCTGCTGCCCATGGCTACGATGACGCGCTCGGCGGCGGGGTGCCCGTGGTAGTCGAAGAGGTGGTAGCTGCGGCCCGTGACCGCGGCCAATTTATCCATGGTCTCCTGAACGATCTTTGGTAGGGCGTCGTAGAATCCGTTCACGGCCTCGCGGCCCTGGAAGTAGACATCCGGATTCTGGGCGGTGCCGCGGAGGGTCGGCTTGTCGGGCGTCATTGCGCGCGCCCGGAAGGCAGCCAGGTCCGCCTCGTCGATCACGCTCCTGAGGTTCTCGTCGGAGAGGACCGAGAGCTTGGACACCTCGTGGGAGGTGCGGAAGCCATCGAAGAAGTGGATGAAGGGGATCCTGGAGCGGTAGCTGGCCGCGTGGGAAACGAGGGCGAGGTCGTGCGCCTCCTGTCCGGAATTGCTGCACAGGAGCGCGCATCCCGTGGCCCGGCATGCCATGACGTCCTGGTGGTCGCCGAAGATCGAGAGGCCCTGCGCCGCGAGCGCCCGGGCGCTCACGTGCATGGTGAAGGGAAGGAGTTCGCCCGCGATCTTGTACAGGTTCGGGATCATCAGCAGCAGGCCCTGCGAGGCGGTGAAGGTCGTGGTGAGCGCCCCGCCGAGAAGGCCCCCATGGACCGCGCCGGCCACCCCAGCCTCCGACTGCATCTCGACAATGCGCGGCACCTGCCCCCAGAGGTTTGGCTTTCCGAGCGCAGCCCACTCGTCGCAGGTTTCCGCCATGGTCGACGATGGCGTGATCGGGTAGATCGCGATCAGCTCGTTAAGGCGGTAGGCAACCGAGGAGACAGCCTCGTTCGCATCGTAGGTTACAAAGCTTTGTGACGTGGGAAGGCCGCTGTTGGACATGGAGATAAAGGCAGAAAGTGCGTGTTGTAGGGCATATACTGCCATGAGCGCCCACTGCCCGCTGCGCAGATATTGTCATTTTAGATGCGCAGATTAACGAGATGCCTCCCGGAGCCGCGGCGCCGCGTACCGTGAGGGCCGAATGTACCCGATTTCAGAGCGAAAACTTCGGCGCCATTTGATGGGCTTCTGGGTGCGTTAAGATTGCTTACAATCCGACGTTTTCCCCGTTTTGACGGTCGGCGACCTACGACCTGGGTCCGTTCCTAGACTCAAAGGCAATTCTTCGCGCGGCTTTCCCCTCCTTCGAGCGAGGCAAAGTGCCCTCTCGACTAGGGATAGGTTCGGCGCAAACTGGTAGGCGCCACTCCCCCGCACAGCGAAACCCTTGAAGAAACCCACTCACAGGTTGCTCCCGTCAGGCAGATCTCTTTGTGCCGCTAGTGCTTGCGCCCCAATTAATCCCGCGGTTATGCGGGTGGATCGAAAGCCAGATAGAACCCCGTAGCGCGGAAATGAAAAGCCTGCTGCGCACGCTGCGCAATTTTTTCAATTCCCTGAGCCTGACCGTGGTGCTGCTCACCATGTCCATGGTGCTGGTTTTCGCTGCTACGCTGGACCAGGTACACCTCGGCATCTGGGAGGTTCAGGAGAAGTACTTCCGGAGTTTCTTCGTCATGTGGAGCCCCTTGGGGCCAGGCCTTTCGTTCCCGGTCTTTCCTGGCGGTTACATGGTGGGCACCCTCCTGCTCGCCAATCTGATTTGCGCGCACGTGTACAGGTTCCGGCTATCGTGGCGCAAGGCGGGGCTGCAGCTTGTCCACGCTGGGCTGATCCTGATGCTCCTAGGCGAGCTTCTGACCGGCTTGGTTAGAAAGGACAGCTCGCTGAGGCTATCAGTGGGCGAAACCAAGGATTATTCCGAGAGCTTCCGTTCCTTCGAGTTGGCCGTTATCGACCGGGGCAATGCCGGCTATGACGAGGTCGTGGCCATCCCGGAGGCCGTCCTGGCCAACAAAAGCACGCTGAAGCACCCGAAACTGCCGTTCGAGCTTTCGATCCTGGAGTATTACCCCAACGCGGTGCTCAAGGTGCGGGATGGCTCGGGTCCTCCCGTGGAGGATGACCCAAACAGCGGCTTTGGGACCCGTGTGGCTTTAGATCCCGCAGCGCCCGGGGAGGTAAATTCACCGGGCGCCTATCTGCGGATCTCGGCGTCCGGAAAGCCGCTTGGGACCTGGCTGGTCTCACCGCTGCTGCCTGATCGCCAGAGCTTTACCTACGATGGCCATGACTGGGAGATCGTGCTCCGGCCCGAGCGGTTTCCGCTTCCGGCCTCGCTTACACTTCTGAAGGTCACGAACGACCTTTATCCCGGAACGAGCATTCCAAAGAACTTTGCAAGCCTCGTGCGCATCCAGGGCGGCGAACGAAAGGAGGACCGAGAGGTGGAGATCCACATGAACAGTCCGCTGCGAATGGGCGGCCAGACGTTCTACCAGTATCAAATGAACGCCCCAGGAAGCCTTTCGGTCCTGGAGGTCGTGCGTAACCCCGGTTGGCGGATACCCTACGCCGCGTGCGTCATGATGGGCGTCGGGCTGGTGATCCAATTCAGCATTAGCCTGGCAGGGTACCTCAAAGGAAGGCCCGCGGGCGTCGTAGCCAGCCCTTCCACCCAGGGTGAAGGCCGGGGACTTTTACGGATGATCCCTCTCGTCGCTCTCGTTCTTGGCATGTGCTATGTCGGCTCGCCTTTCCTGGCCAAGCGCGGCGGAGACGGGTTTGACCTCACGGCGCTTGGCCGGGTTCCCGTGCTGCTCAATGGCAGGATCAAGCCGCTCGATTCCGTTGCCCGGTCCACCCTGCTCACGCTGCAGGGGCGCCAGCGGGTCGGAAATCCCGAGGCAAGCGAGCCCCTTGTAGCCTCCCCGGACCATTGGCTCGCGGATGCGCTATTCGAGCGGTCCACGGCGGATTCCTACCCCACGTTCCGGATAGACTCCCCAGAAGTCCGAATGGTCCTGGGACTCGGCGAGGACCAAACGAGGATTAGATATCAAAGCGGCACGAAGCGTCTGCTTGCGCTCTTCGGCTTTCTTCCGGCAGCGCGCGCGCGCTTCTCGTTTGCCGAGCTCAGTCCCCATCTCGGCGAGTTGGAGCGCCAGGCACGCCTCGCGGACGGCGTCCAGCGGGAGCTCCGAACCACTTATCAGCGGAACCTCCTAGAGGTGCGCGACCACGTGGAGCTCTACGTAAGGCTTAAGAGCAGCCTTGAGCCTCCGGACGCAGCCGACTTCCGCGTCGACCTCGCCCAGTTTGCCGCGCTCCTGCCTGAGGGAATAAAGGCGGTGAAGGCGAATCAGGAGGGCCGCCCATACGACCCCGGCACCCTTAAGGGCATGAAGGCGATGGAGGAGCGGTTCGGCTTCATGGAGCAGATGGGCTACCTCCTGCCGGTTCCTCCGGACGAGGGCGACGGGGATCGCAGCCACTGGCGGTCGGCGGGAACGGCGCTCCTGGAATCCTTCGGTAGCGGCCGGCTTAATCCGAGCGCCGTGGACTTTGCTGTAATTGGGCACGCGTGGCGCGCGGGGGACGCCGTTCTGTTCAACAGCACGCTGCAAAGCATGAACAGGCGCCTGGACCAGCGTTATCCCTCCCTTATGAATAGGGTCGGCATTGAGCTACAGTTCAACCGGATGGAGCCATTTTACACCAGCATGGTGCTCTACGGCGCGGCGTTCCTCCTTGCTGTACTTTCCTGGCTGCGGTGGCCAAAGGCGCTCGGCGTTGCCGCATTCTGGCTCGTCGCGATCGCTTGGGTTTTGGCCTCGGCGGGCATCGCGACCCGGATGTGGCTTGAGGGTCGGCCACCTGTGACCAACCTGTATTCGTCCGCGCTTTTCGTCGGTTGGGGAGCGGTGGCGTTCTGCATCGTTCTCGAGCGCATGAACCGGAACGCCGTGGGGTCGGCCGCGGCAGGGATGATCGGCTTTGCCACACTCCTGATCGCCCACCACCTTTCCCTGGCCGGCGACACACTGGAGATGATGCGCGCCGTCCTCGATTCAAACTTCTGGCTTGCGACACATGTGGTGGTCGTGACCCTCGGCTACGCGTCCACGTTCCTTGCGGGCTTCCTGGCGACAGTCTACATTTGCCGAGGCCTGTTCACCCGTTCCCTCGACGCGGCCACCGCAGACTCGCTCGAGCGGATGGTCTACGGAATCGTGTGCTTCGCCACGCTCTTTAGCCTAGTCGGAACCATCTTGGGCGGGATTTGGGCGGACCAGTCATGGGGTCGCTTTTGGGGATGGGATCCAAAAGAGAACGGCGCCCTGCTTATCGTCGTCTGGAATGCCGTGATACTCCATGCCCGGTTGGGGGGCCTGATCCGGGCACGGGGGCTCATGGTGATGGCGGTGTTTGGTAATATTGTCACGAGCTGGAGCTGGTTCGGGGTGAACATGCTTGGCGTCGGCCTGCATAGCTACGGCTTCATGGAGTCGGCATTCTACTGGCTCATCGCCTTTGTGGGATCCCAACTGTTGCTTATGTGCCTGGCGCTTAGACCTATAGAGCGATGGCGCAGCTTCGCTCCCCGGGCGCGCCCAGCCGGCTGACGGCTCAGCCGCCACCGTCACCATTGGGTGGATCCTCGCCGCTTTTCTCTTCCAGGTCCTTGGGGGGCACGGCCGGGTCTGCTGTCTCGGGAGTGTCGGCGGCGGTGCGCTCCTGCGCCTTCAGCTGCTCAAGCTGCAGCGGATGCTCATCGATCATTTCCTGCTCGGACATCCGACCCGTCAGCCAAGCCAGGTTCATGGGGTAGACGTCCGGGTTGAATATTACAAAGTAGAGGTGCCAGACGACGATCGCAAGGGTTGCTAGGATAGCCTCGTAGAAATGCACCGAGCGCGCGGCATCAAACCCTAGTTTAGTTATCCAGCCCATCGAGGCGTTTTCAAACCATAGGATAGCCCCGGTTACACCCATCAGTAGGGTGCCCCAGACGAGCGCCCAATACTCAGCCTTCTCGATGTAGCAGAACCGGCCGAATGCGGGCTTGTCCGGCGAGATTCCGATGTTGTACTTGAAGACATACCATGGGTCCGTGAGGTCCCTCCAGCGGGGAAGCAGGTCTCTGAACAGCTTCCGGCCGGGCTTTGTGAACGCGAGGTAACAGGCATGCCATACTCCAGCGGACAGCATGATGACGCCGGCGGCCCTGTGGACCAGGCTCCGGAGGTCGAAGGCGCGGCTGCTGAACTGGCGAATAGCGACGACCCACCAGGCCTCCGGGTAGCGGAGCATGAAGCCGGTCACCACAAGCATTACGAAGCTAACCACAAGGACGCTGTGCTGAAGCCGTTCGTTCAGGGACATCCTCAAATAGAGCCGATGTGCGACCGGGTGCTCCTGAATCTCGCCCTTCTGGATGGCCAGCTTCCGCCGCGTTTTCTTCAGGAAGTCGAGAAGGTTGTGCAGGGCCATCCCCCCCACCACGACGATGATAAGGCCAGTGTAGAGGGTGGCTATCCAGTACAGCAGAGAGGAGGTGTCCCGGCGGGACGAGCTGGCATGGACCGCACCTATGGCGAATCTTTTATTGGCGCCGCGATGGCACTCTCCGCAGGTCTTTGCCAGATTTCCCTTGTAGACGCTCGAGGTGGGATCGTTCTGCGACTTGATGGCGTGGACGCCATGGCAGCTCGCGCAGTTGACGACCTCAACCGAACCGCCCCTGTCCGCAAGGCCATGGTAGCTGTCCGTGAAAGTCTTGAAGGTGTCGCTCCGCAGCCCGTACTTGGTGGTCAGTCGGACCGAGGCGTGGCACTCTGCGCACACTTGCTGCGCAAGGTTTGTGTCGTGGACGGGCGAGGATGGATCGGTGTGCTTGCGTATATCGTGCTCCCCATGGCAATCGGTGCACACCGGCGCGTCGAGGTTGCCCTTGGCCAGGGCGGCGGCGTGGACGCTCGTGTTGAACTCGAACGCCTGCTTCTCATGGCAACGGGCGCAGGTCTCGGGGATGTGCAGGCGGTTGATCCTCGCGCCAGCGACCGCCGCACTGTTCATGGCGTGTGCGCCGTGACAGTCGATGCAGGTAGCGGAATTTTCGTGGCCGGCCGCCAGTGCGGCGCCGTGAACCGACTGGTCGAATGAGGAGACAAACTTGGCGCCGAGCAGAGACTGGTCGGCGACCTCTGCCTTCTTCACGTGGCACGATTCGCAGAGGCGGGCCTGCGCTAACTTCAGCTCGACCCCGGCAGGCTTCGAGCCTGCCGTGACATGCAGCTCGTGGCAGGTCAGGCAGTCGAGCGTCAGCTGCCTTGCCCGGGCAGGGCGTGCGCCGTGCGCCGATGCGGCGTAGGCTCTGCTGGCGGCCTCGTGGCAGCGCCCGCAGGCCTCCGTCTGCTTCCCGTCGGTGAACGCAAATTGCTTATCCTTGACCGGGATCGTGTCATGGGCCCCGTGGCATCCAGTGCACGACGTGTCGGTGCCAGCCGGCATGGGATTGGCGGCGATGCGCGGGTGAAACGCATGCTTGGGCAGATCCTTCTCGTGGCAGCTCGCACACTGCACAGGCGGCAGCTTGCTCTCGTGCGGCGTCTCGACGATCGAGGTATGGCAGTCGACGCAGTTGAGATTTCCGTGGGCCGAGTGCGCGAAGACCTCGGGCTTAACCCCGATCCACTCCGGCTGCATACCCTTCTTTCGCGCCTTAAACTCGGCCTCATGGCAATCCATGCACTCGCTGTTCGCAACGATAGGACTCGCCTTGGGCTGGCCCTGCAAAGGGTTTTGCGGTGCGGTCTGCGCCGCAACAGGGTTCGCCGGTGCCGTTTCTTCGGCCGCTTTTAACACAGCCGAGGCGATCGTCAGCGCCGCAAACGCGGAGAAGGCGCTCCGAACGAACCTCGTGAAGTCTGACTTCATAGAGCCGATGGGTGCAATTATGTACCCCGCCGGACATGCAGGCTACGCAGCGCTTGCGCAGACCTGAGCATCTCTTGCGGCCCGCCACCCCGGAAAGTTTCTCGAGCGAAGGAGCATCGGACGATCAGCCCGTTACGTCTGCGTTGGCCCAGCGAGGGAGTCGCGCCGGCGATTCCAAGGATTCCGGGTTTAATGCTAGTGGGTCAGACGCGAGGCCATCGCATAGATGATAAGTCCCAGAAGGATCAGGCCCAGACCGAAGAAGATGAACCCAAAGGTGCGCGCGATTCGCTTTCGGCTCTCCCAGTCGTCTTTCACCCTGTGCTCCTCCAAGCGGTTCTCAGCGACGAGCCTGTCGTACCAGCGCTTTCTCTCGTGGATCAGCTCTGTCTTCGAGATCCGTCCCGAGAAGATCACGGTATCCATCGGAAACTTCTCGATCCGGAAGTGAGTATTGAAGAAATGGAAGGTGAAGATAAAGCCCGCGGCCAGGAGCGCCTCGTCCGAATGGACAAGAAGGGCGATATTTATGATCCAACCGCCCACAAAGCGGGTGAAGAATCCGGGAAACCACATGACAAGGCCCGAGGCACCAATGATGAATATACCCCAAAACACTGCGAAATAGTCGAAACGCTCCCAGTAGGTCCACCGGTCGAACTGGGGCTTGGGGCCCTTGCCAAAGAACCACTTCTGATGGGCCACGAAATCGCGCCAATCCTGGAATGAAGGCACCATAGAATCTGGCCCGAACATGGCAGTCCACGCGCGCCTAAAAGAGAAGCTGCCGGTGGCGGGGTTGCGAAGCGTGGCACGGTTCCTCCACAGGCTGGCGAAGAGGTCAAACAGATGCAGGCCGAAATAGGTGAAGGTGATGATAGCTCCGAAGCGGTGCAGCGCTCGAGCGACCTCCGCCCCTCCCAGGAGGTTGAAGATGAACTTTGCCCATTCCGTGTAGTAGAACTTGAGCGGCATTCCCGTGAGCACCAATAGCAGGAAGCTCGTCACCACAAGCAGGTGCAGGAAGCGTTCAAAGGCCGTGAATCGGGTGAACGTCTCGTCATCCACGGTCGCCTGGACCTTTGCCTCCCGGAATGTCTTCGAATCGTGAGTGTAAAGATATACTGAGCGCACGATCCACAGGAGCGTATGAAGGCCGAAGAAGGCGAAGACCCCTATGAGGAGCGTCGTCATTCCTAGGTACACGGCGTGGAGGACCGGATTGTGGGTCGGGTCTTGCGGGTCCGCGTGGGGTTGGTACTCGGTGAACTTCTGGCCGACACCGGGATGACATTGCTGGCAAGTGCCGAGGATCCTTCCGGCCGACAGTTTCGAGCGAGGATCGGAGATCGGGAATACGTCATGGTGGCCGTGGCAGTCGTAGCAGGCGGCCACCTCCGAGGCCTGGTTGGGGCGCCCGAGGGCCATCGCCTTGCCGTGGTAGGTCTCCCTGTAGTGGGCCAGTCGGTCCTGGTGGCACCTGCCGCAGACCTCGTCGCTTTCGGCCTTAAAGGACTGGCCAGACGGACTCTTGATCTGGTGGGCGCTGTGGCAGTCGGTGCAAACCGGGCCCTTGGGATCGCCCTTGGCAAGTAGAACTCCGTGGACGCTTTGGTTGTAGGTCGACTCGATGCCCAAGTGGCACTCTCCGCATGTCTTCGCGATGTTCGCGTGGTTGGTCCTCGAGCTCTGGTCGACGCTGCGCTTGATGTCGTGGACGCCGTGGCAGTCGTCGCATGAGGGCGCCACGATCAACCGCATCTTAATGAGCGCCTCCCCGTGGATGCTGTCCTTGTAGAAATCCGCGGTGTGCGCGTTCATCCGGTACGCGGCGATTAGCTTTGGGTCGCTGTGGCACTTCGCGCAGGTTTCCGGCAGGTTGAGCTTGAACACCGGAGAGTCGAGGTGCTTGACGGGAACGATCTCATGGGCGTTCCCGTGGCAGCTCAAGCAGGTGGCGGCCGCCGAGGTTCCCATCGCGTGGCTCATTCCGTGGATGCTGGATTGGTAGGCCATTGACTCGCTCTCATGGCACTTGGCGCACTCGACCCGGGGCAGCTTGCTCTCGTGGGGTGTATCGGTGATCGAGGAATGGCAGTCCACGCACTTGAGCTTGCCGTGCTCGGAATGGGAGTAGAGGTCCGGCTTAACTCCAATCCACTCAGGCTGGAGCCCCTTCTTGCGGGGCTTGAACTCGGCCTCATGACAATCCATGCAGTCGCTGTTGGCCACGGCCGGACCCGCTTTGGCAGGCTCCGCCGGCGATGCCGCTTTTGCCGCCTCGGGTGCATCAGATGCGGACCTTCCGATAAATGGGGTCCAAAGGAGTGCCAGGGTGCCTGCTACCACTAATGCGAAGGGCCTGGGGTACCTTTTCATGGGGTTTCGAGTGCTGAGTATGCCCACCCATCGGCATTTTCACTACGCAGGGCTTGCGCAGAATTAGTCATCTCTTGCGCGAAAGCCCCTATGAGGGCGTTACGAAGAGGATCGTGAGCGCAAAAAATGCACAGACTTGAACAAACTCCCGGTAGTCGGATTGCCCGGAATCTCCGATATTGTCCGGAGGAATCAATCCACATCTACCCTACATGAACATCCTTCGCATCTCTATTGCAGCCGCCGGCCTGTCACTCGCGTCCGTTGCCTTTGCGGCCGACGCCGGCACCAACTGGACGGACAAGTGCGCCAGTTGTCACGGGCCCGACGGCCACGCAGATACCAAGATGGGCAAGAAGCTCAAGATACGCAGCATGGCGGACGCCGATTTTCAGGGATCCTTCACCGACGACCAGGCCGTCAAGGCCGTGAAAGAGGGGATCAAGGACCCGAACGGCAAGGTTAAGATGAAACCCATCGAAGGCCTCACCGATGACGAAATCACGGCGCTCGTCGCCCAGGTTCGCTCACTTAAGAAATAGCCGACGCTGAGCCCACCACGATGAGCTCAGGCCAAAATCGGCCCACGGAGAAATCGCTCCGGCGGACCAACTGGGTTCTCTTTGGAGTAACCTGCGGGTTTGTCGTGCTGGCGCTCGCAATGCTCGCGAACCCATGGAAGGCCACGGCGCAGGCGCGCATCCCGTTGGTGGATCCCTCGTTCCTCGATGAGACGGCCTCGAGGAAGTCCTATGCGGACCTCGTGCGCGAGAAGGCGGATCTTTCCGATTATCAGTGCTATGTCTGCCACGAGCAGAAGAACCCTCCCCCGCTGCGTTACGACGACCAGCACGTGCTCGTCGTCCCAGATGAGCACGGCGACATCAAGATGGGGCACGGGACGCACAACCGGAACAACCTCTGCTACAACTGCCATAACGAGGGGAACCTGCTGACGTTCTCGACTCGGGACGGGAACGAGCTCCAGTTCGCAGAAAGCTCCAAGCTATGCGGCAGCTGCCACGGCCCGAATTATCGTGATTGGGAGGCTGGCGTGCACGGGCGCATGAACGGCTACTGGAACCACAATCTCGGCGAGTTTCGGAGGCTGGACTGCGTGAACTGCCACAATCCCCATGTGCCGAAGATCCCCGCGCGGCAACCGGCCCCCCCTCCCCATCCCCTCCGACTGCCCTACTCGGGTGAGCCGCAGGCAACACCCGCTCCCACACCTTGACCATGTCCCAGCCTCTGCAGCCCAACCCAGCACATCCAGACGAGACCGACCGTCTGATGGGTCGCCGCAACTTCCTGCGTTCCGCGGCGGCATTTGCAGGGCTCGGCGCTCTTGCCGCCAGCCTATCCCCTCTGAGGGAGCTGAGCGACTACTCCTCGATTGATGAGTTCATGCAGAAGTATTACAAGGAGATGACGCCCGACGATATGGCGAGGGCCATTAAGCGCATCGAGGGGGAGGTCCAGCGGCAGTACGGCATCCGGCCGCATGTTCGCGACCTGCGCCCCATGGACGGTGTGGAGTTTGTCTACTGCCTGAACCTCACCCGCTGCATTGGCTGCCGCAAATGCGTCCACGCCTGCGTCGCGGAGAACAACCAGTCGCGCAATCCCGAGATACAGTATATTCGGGTGCTAAAGCTTCCGCACGGGTCGATGGACGTCGACAAGGCCGACCACCTCTACAATCCCCCCGCGGTGCCCGAGAAGGGTTATTTTTACATGCCCGTGCAGTGCCAACAGTGCCACAACCCGCCGTGCGTCAAGGTGTGCCCTGTGCATGCGACGTGGCAGGAGAAGGATGGCATCACCGTCATCGATTACGACTGGTGCATCGGCTGCCGTTACTGCGAGGCCGCGTGCCCCTACTGGGCGCGACGCTTCAATTTCACGAAGCCGGACATTCCAAAGGAACGGCTCAACCCGAATATGGCCTATCTGGGCAACCGTCCCCGCAAGCAGGGGGTCATGGAAAAATGCCATTTCTGCATCCAGAGAACACGGGTGGGCCGCTACCCCGCGTGCCTTGAAGTCTGCCCGGTCGGTGCGCGCAAATTCGGCAACATCCTCGATCCGGAGAGCGAGGTCTCCTATATCCTCAGGGAGAAGCGCATCTTCATTCAGCTCAAGGAGGAAATGGGCACCAATCCAAGGTTCTTCTACTACTTCGAGAAATGATACGCGCCACACGAGATTACCTAACCTTCCTTTGGCGCTGCGGGCGCATCGCCTTCGTCGGAGACTGGCGCTACTACGCATGGATGGGGGCGCTGACTGTATTCTGCCTCCTTGGGCTGCACGCCTACTGCATCCAGTTTGTGCATGGCCTGATCGTCACGGGGATGAGCGACGAGGTCTCCTGGGGCGTCTACATCGCAAACTTTACCTTCCTGGTCGGCGTGGCGGCTGCGGCCGTGATGATGGTCATCCCGGTCTACATCTACGACAACGAGGAACTCCACGACCTCGTCATCTTTGGCGAGCTGCTGGCGGTGGCCGCCATCATAATGTGCCTAGCGTTTGTGACTGTCGATCTGGGAAGGCCGGACCGATTCTGGCACCTGATCCCAGGCCTCGGGCAGCTCAACTTTCCACGCTCAATGCTCAGCTGGGACGTAATCGTGCTGAACGGGTATCTCCTCCTTAACGTCCATATCTGCGGGTACCTGCTCTACTGCCGCTACCAAGACCGCAAGCCCTCGAAGTGGTTCTATATCCCGTTCGTTTTCATAGCGATCTTCTGGGCTGTCTCGATCCACACCGTGACCGCATTCCTCTACGTTGGGCTGGGCGGCCGGCCTTTCTGGAACTCGTCGATTGTCGGCCCCAGGTTCCTGGCCTCAGCGTTCTCTGCCGGGCCCGCCATCATTATCCTCGCCCTTCAGGTCATCCGCAGGGTCACGAAGTACCACATCACGAACAAGGCCCTCCTAACGCTGCGGAGCATCGTTCAGGTGTCCATGATCATCAACGTGTTCCTGCTCATCAACGAGATATTCAAGGAGTTCTACAGCGGCAACCTGCACGTGGCCTCCTCGAGGTACCTTTTCCTCGGCTTGGACGGCCACCACGCTCTTGTCCCCTGGATATGGACGGCCATCACGTTCAACCTCGTGAGCATGTTCCTGCTGATCCTCCCCTTGAGCCGAAGCCTGAAGTGGCTGGATCTGGCTTGTGCGCTTTGCATTGTTGGAATCTGGATCGAGAAGGGCATGGGCCTGGTGATCCCGGGATTCATCCCGACCCCCCTCGGCGCCCTGATCGAGTATACGCCAACCATGAACGAGACCTTGGTGTGCCTTGGAATCTGGGCCTTCGGTCTTCTCTGCTACACGATCTTCCTGCGGATGTCGGTGCCGATACTCCAGGGTACGCTCAGCAAGTCCAACGAGCATCTGCCTGAGCCGGACTCCGGTGCGGAGCCGGTCGCAGCCCGAGCCCCGCACTGACCCCACTCAACATGGGCAAGCAGCTAACGGCAGACGACGCCAGGCAATCACTCAACGCCCACGTCGAGTCAAAGGGTGCCGAGATCTTTGCGAAATTTGGACCCCGGATAGGATTCAATGAGCTTGAGGCGGTCCTAGGCGACAGGTCGTGTGTGCGGTATCCCTGTGCGCTTGATTTTGACGCCTCCGGGCTCCAGCCCGGTGAATTCGCGCACGCCGAGGCGAAGGGTGAGCTTCCCGAGCATGGCTACGCGCTCCACATTCATCCCATCTTCAGCACGAGACCCGCGATGGTGCCGTATTTGGCGCTCTATCACCTGGTTACTGTGAACTATGGGGAATTCGCCTCCTCCGATGACGCCGAGACGTTCGCGTCTGCGGCGCTGGGGCTTGACCGGGAGCTTTACTATCAGGCGTTGTGCGCCCTGGCCGACGAGATTGCGGTCGAGGCCGGCGCACCCGAAGGCCACGACCCGGGGTCTCCCGGAGGCTGTACCTGCGGAGGCTGATTTACTTCGCTTCGCGTTTCTCCTCGGCCCGCCCAGCTTGGCCCCTCCGCTGCCTTGCATAGGCCACCGAGACGCCTAGCAAGACGACGCCCAGCACGAGTAATGAGATGATACGGTAGGCGGGCTCCAGCCGGGCCAGGTCCACGACAAACACATAGACGACCGTGGCCAGGATCGTGCCGATTCCCATGACGCGGTATTTCCTGTTATGGAGGACGGCACTTACCACCAGGTAGACTATGGAAGCGCCCAGCCAGGAGGCGCTGACCCAGGCTTTCGGCACCGTGTGGAACAGGCCATAGGGGATCACGACGAATGCGGCGCCTAGGTAGAGGTTGCGCATGAGCTCCGTCCGGAGGTCGAGAGAGTCCTTCTTCCAGTTTAGAACCCGGGCGGTCAGGAGTGCCACGATGGCAAAACTGAGATTAACCCCTCCGGTTGCCTCCCCGAGAAGGAGATAGGCAATGTAGATCCCGCCGAAGATGAAGAGATTGGCGACGATGACGATCTTCGAGCGAAACCACACCGCAGTGACGGCAACGAGGAGGCTTTGCCAGGCGAGCCAAGCATAGAAATCCGGAGCCGGGAAATGGCGGAAGATCGCAACGCTAAGCATCATGTATCCCGCACATGCGAAGATGGAGGTCGCGTATACGCTCTGGTGATGTTGCCAGTACGCCACGGCTACTAGGAGCAGACCCATGGCCGCGGCACCCTCCGCCCACGGCGCGGATGCCGAATAGAAGAGCTGCACGTTTACCAGGACGATCAGCATCGTTCCGCCGCTAATGATGAGCGCCCGCCCTATCCTCACGGCGACGTGGTCGTGGATCGCCCCCGGGCGAAAGCCAACGGCGATTAGAGGGATAGAATAGGCGGCCAGGGCGACCAAGTTTCCCTGCGGCGAAAGCACCCCATGGAGGGGGTGCCCGAGCAAAGGGTTATTGAGGAGCCAGTCGAGATGGAGCAGGTAGATGAGGCCAGTCACCACGATTCCCAACCCGGGCCAATTGCGGCTCCGCACAAGGAAAAACGACGACGACGCCAGCGCCACCAGCAACCCTAGCTGAAACCATGCGACGTCCGCGATCGCGACGGCTGCCATCCCAATAGCAAATACAAGCCCCGTCATCAGCTCGCTCCCCATCCTAGCCGCAAGGACGAGTTCAACCGAAACTGCGACGACAAGGAGCGCCAGACCAAGGGGGAGGCTTGAAACCACGGGCTGTAATGAGAAAAAATGAAGGCGCAGGGTCGCGAAGAACAAGAGGAAGAGAGCGCCGCCATATAGAATGTAGGCGGTGTCGGGACGTGCGCGGCGCATCCTGCCTGATGCGGCGAAGAACACGGCGGACGCCGCATAGCCAATCAGGCATGAAACAAAGGAAGGCAGGCCCGTGAAGGGAAATGCCACCAGAAATGCGAGTCCGACGCTCAGGGCTAATACGCCCACTCTGGCCAGCCAGTATTCGCCGATCTCTACCTCGAGGTCTCCGCTGGCTGGGGAGCTGACGGCCGCCTTTGGCTCAACCGGTGCTCCACCGCTCAGGATCGCCTCGGCCTCGGCATCCGAGAGGAGCCTGAATCCAAGGTAGTTCTCCATGCGGAGCAGTCTGGCGCTGATCATGCGCCTCTCCCGCTCGGATGGTGCGACGGGTGCAGGAGCGGCCCCGCCCGGGCCGGCTGGGGTAGCAGCGGCACAGTCGGGGCGCACGGACGAGGACAGGGGAGGTTCTTCCGCGTTCATTTAGCCCTTCACTCTCATTATTGGGCTTTTCAGGGGGCTTCGCTACGCAGATTTTGTTGAAACGTGTGCGAATCATGCGAGATCGCCGTGGCTTGAAACTAAAGAGCCGAGGCCTTGTGTGGCCTCGGCCCCGAAGGCCGGAATCCCGATGATGCCTGGCCTACTTGCCCTGAATGCCGCCGTTGTGGCAGTCCGAGCAGGTCAGGTCGCTGTCATAGTCGCCACCCGGATGCTTGAATTCTAGGCCGGAGGGGCTCATCGAGGGCATGTCGCCGCCTTTCCACTGGCTTATGATCGAATGGCACGACGTGCAGTCGCTGGAACGAACCGCGTCGCCGCCGGCAGTCTTGTGCTTGTCGTCATGGCAGCGG
>Ga0302320_10008496_pt1 | contig 22310 bp, 21 predicted proteins | sample Bog_T0_3_FD_202130 | JGI IMG/M metagenome (GOLD analysis project Ga0302320, IMG submission 202130) | Peat permafrost microbial communities from Stordalen Mire near Abisko, Sweden - Bog_T0_3 | ecosystem: Environmental > Terrestrial > Soil > Wetlands > Peat | place: Sweden: Abisko, Stordalen Mire...
AAAGGCACCTTGGGTTATATTTATACCCGTGCCATCGAGGAATTGGAATCTAATTCGCCTAACCGCGAACATTTATTATCCAAGATAAAAATGCTGATGGCCGGTTACGTGGCCGAAAAGATCGCGCTGGGCACCACCGGTTCCGGTGTCGGCGGCGGTCCGGGCAGCGATTTTTATCATGCCATGACCATTGCCTCCCGCATGGTGTGGAGCTTAGGCATGGGTCCTTCCGGCCTGGTGGGAGATTTTGACGCGCTTAAAGATAACAACGGCCGTCATAATATTTCAGAAAAGACCAAGGAAGTCTTGGACAGCGATGTCCAGAGCATCCTGCAATTGTGTCTCAAAGACACCACGGATATTTTGACTGCGCGCAAAGAGGTCTTGGAATATTTTGCCCAGGAATTATTGAATAAAGGCGACCTGGAATATGATGAAATGAAATTGATATTCCTGAAATTCGATCTTAAACCGGCGGCTCAAATAGAAACACTCTGATACATGCGTTTCTCGTTTAAAATCATATTGGTTATCCTGATGGGGATCAGTTTAAGCTGCTCGCCTAAAAAGGCCGGGCTGCCCCGCCCCGCATTGACGGACCTGCAAAAAAGATACGAGACCAAATGTCGTAAAGACTATAAACTTAATGTCATTACCCGGCTGGTCAAAAAAACCTTCTGGATCTACGCGCCGACCGATAAGCCGCTGTTTGATTTTGCGGCGGAACCCCCGGGCGTGCCCAACCCCACTAAAAAAATGCCGAAATACGACCTGCTTTATATCGACGGCACTTTCAAGAACAATGCCTTTAATTTTGAGTTCGACATCATCCCCAAAATTAAATCCAATGTGCAAAGCGAGGGCGTGCGTAACGAAGGAACCGATCATTTCAATAAGCTCTATAATAACCTATTTACCGCGATCACCGAAACCCTGCTCGATCCCAAGACGCCCATCTCATTTGTGGTGATCGTGATCACCGACATTAAGAAAGGCATCGAGGTCCGTTATACTTTTTATCTGGAAGATTACCGGATGGCCTCAGTGGAAGGGATCCCTTATGACGAATTCAGCAAACGCATCCTGCAAGAATCCAAAGGCAATACCAATTATATCGGCGATGAGACCGGCGAGCATTTAGAATACACGGACATCAGTCTGCCGGAATTCCTGACCAAACAGATGATCAACCGCATCCGCTTTAAATTCACCCAAAGCGATTTTCCGCCGCAGGAATCTTATGAAGAACCCATTATCGGCATTATTGCCGATACTACCCGTTATTATCATTATAAAAGTTTTAAGGAACTGCATACCGAAGATCTGCGGACAAAGAAGAAAATGATCTTTACGCCTGACCAGCTGGATTCCTTTGGCGATGATAAACCTAAACCCGAAGAGAAATCCAAAGGCAAGCTCATCCATATCATCTTTGAAAACGGCAAAACTACCTTTAAAGAACAGTAACCTTCCGCCCTTTGATCTTCAGCTGACCGCGGACGAACAGGTCAATGGCCTGCGGATATATCCGGTGTTCGGCCTCATGGATCTTTTTCTCCAGGACTGCCATGGAATCCTTAGGAGCGATGATCACCGGTTCCTGCAGAATGATCGCCCCCGCATCCACTTCTTCGACGACAAAATGCACGGTGGGACCTGTTACCTTGACCCCCCCTTCAAAAGCTTCTTTGATCGCGTCCGTACCTTTAAAGGACGGAAGCAGGGAGGGATGGATATTGAGGATCTTGTTGGGATAAAACTTCACAAAGAATTTGCTTAACAGGCGCATGTACCCGGCCAGGACCACAAAATCCACTTCAAATTCCTGCAAATAGCCAATGATCTCTTTGTCAAAGGATTCCCGGGTGGCAAATTTCTTGGGATCAATGTACACGGCGGGGATCTTTGCCCGCTGGGCGCGCTTGAGCGCATAAGCATTCTTCTTATCTGAAATAACCACTTTAAGGTCTGCCTTGATGCGTCCGCTTTTGACCGCATTAATGATGGCCTGCAAATTCCCCCCGTGCCCTGATGCCAAAACCGCAAAATTCATATGCTTCTCCTTATTGTGCGCTGGGGGTAGGAGCATTCCTGCCCCAACCCATTAATCCCACCAAACCTACCAACACAAATATACCACCGACAGCGATCAAGATCCAAAGTCGGTCGATATGCTCGGTTAAAAGCGCACTGGCCAGCATCGCCACTAAGAATGCCAGATGCATGACAAATTCCAGGGCCGCAAAGACTTTGCCTGACATTTCCATCGAGCAAACCTTGTTGACGACGGTATTAGAAGCGATCACCGCAGGCCCGATCACAAATCCCAGGACGAAAGACAAACCTAACGCCAAAAAGCGATTATGGGTCGACTCCACGGTCGAGGCAAACAAAATAACCCCCGCACCTCCTAAAATAAGCGACCCGAAGATAACTTTAAAAGCCGTAACCTTGCTGCCCCATCTTCCGTAAGTCAGGCTCCCGAGGAACAACCCCAATCCCAGCGGTACGGCCAGAAACCCCAGGTCCTTGGTCACGCTGTGAAAAGCATGCTGAATGAACACAATGATCACCACATAGATAGCACCGGCTGCGGCAAAAAGGATCGACATCATCCAAAAAATAAACCCGATCTCTTGCTGCGAGCGGATATATTTTATACCGTCGACAATTTCCTGCCATACGCTCTTTTGGGACTGTAGCATTTCTTTAGTCCCGGCGATCATCTCACTCTTGTTCGGGAACCTGCGACGCAATGTCGCCGAGGCAATCGAAAAGACCAGCAAACCGGAAAGGCAGTAGCACACGGCATCCCAAATAAATCCGCCGAAAGAGCCGGCGTACTCCACGATCAAGCCGCCTAACAAAGCCCCCAGCACCAACGCGATCATTCCGGTGGTCGTGACCAGGGAGTTGGCTATATGCAGATCATCTTCATGGACGATCTCCGGGATAAAAGACATCTTGGCCGGCACATAAAAACGGCTGAATGAAAAAATAACAAACACCGCCACATACAAAGGCCATATGACCGACAAATGGATCAGGCAAAAGGCGACCAGCAACACCAAGAGCCCCCGGATAAAATCACAGATAAAAAGGGTCGTGCGTCTGTCCCAGCGGTCAATATACACCCCTGCAATGGGACCGACGATAAATACCGGGATGATCGTGAACGAAAGCAGTTTGGCCATCTCCACCGAGGATCCAGGATGACGGATGGCCATCAAGCCCACCAACGCCATTTGGTAGACCCGGTCACCGAACTGGGAGATCAGCTGGGCGAACCAAAACCTGAAAAAAGACCTACTTTTTTGATCACAAATAAATTGCCACATAGGCTTTAGTGCTTTCCAATACCGGTTAAATGCCGATAGATCGATCCCTTGTGAACCGTGCTTAAACTATCTAAGGCCATTAACTTTTCATACGCTGCTCTGGCTTTCGGCCAATCTTGCCGGACTTCATACAACGTTCCCAAATTTATCCACCCATCGGCTTGCCGGGGATCTAGCGCGACACTTTTAACAAAAGCATCGATAGCTAAAGCGACGTTGCCAATCTTAGCATAATAAATTCCTAAAGTCATCCAACCCTTTGCGTTAAAAGTTTTTCCCTGGCTCAGTTGACGGCGGATCTCGGTCATGGCCAACGTCTCTTGCCGGGCCACCATCTCTTTATCCTTGCTGACCGGGTCAAGGACCACCAATTGGGCCAATCCTTCGATCCAACGACCTTCCTGGCACAAAGCAACGCCCAGGCTGACATGATACGTCGGATTCAAGGGCTCTGCCAAAGCCGCCGCTCTAAAATGCTTTTCGGCATTAGGGATATCATCCTTGAAAACATACCATAAGCCCATAGCCCCCTGGATGCGGGGATTGTTCGGTTCAAACGCCAACGAACGCTGAAGCATGCCGAGCTCACTGACCGCATAAAGACTTTGCTCGACGGACGTTAATAACAAGAATACCAGAAATCCGGCTGTCATGAATTTGAACAATGCCGGCCTGATAATTACCCGTCTGAAATTTAGCTCATAGCCCTGCCGGCACGCCATTACCATGCCTATTAAAACAGGAATAGCGGCTAAATATAAGAAATGTTCCGCCGAAGACACCCGGCCGGTACCCACACCAATGCCCGTGACTAATTGCGAAACAGGCAACAGTTCCAGCGCAAACCAGCCCATTAAGAATAACCCCAACGGCGGTATTTTCCTCCTGAGGGCCACCACGGCGGCGACAACTGCCGCCCAGAAAACCATGGCCGCAAGTGCCGGCGGATAAGTTAATGACAAAAAGAACGGCAGACAACGGTCAAAATGCAGATCGATAGGAAGCACGAACAAACGCAAGTCGGTGATCACCGAACGCAAGAATGTCACAAACCCTAACATCAACACATAAAAACTTCCCGGTTGAAAAGTTTTGAGAATGCCCAAATGAGCGCGTAAGAACACATACCCCGCGATCACCAACAAAAAAGGCCATAGAAATTTTATTTTCTGCAACCATGCGCCTTTTTTCTCAGCACCAAGATAGGCCAATAGGACCACCGGGAGGACCCCAGCAGATTCCTTTGATAGTAATCCTAAAAAAAATGTGACCATCGCCAGCACTATATAATACCAGCGACGGCTCTTGTAGAATTCCAGGAACAGAACAAAGGTGCTCAACACAAAAAACGCGCTCAACAGGATGGCTCGCCCGGAGATGTTGCACACCGCCTCCCACTGGACAGGATGAATGACAAACAAAACCGCTGTCCAAAATCCTATCACAGGGCTGTTGGTCAGGCGCCATACCAGCCCGTAAACCAGCAGCGCATTTAAAATGTGCAGGAGCAAATTGTCGAGATTATAAAAGACCGATCTAAGCCCAAAGAACCGATACTCGGCCGAGAAACTTAAATTCGCCAGAGGCCGGTAATAAAACTGGTCATGAAAATATCCCTCGCGAAAGATCTCGGGGATGCGGGAAGATGATTTGATCAAGGGATTATCAATGATCGATGTACGGTCGTCCATGGTCTTAAAGGGAGCCGGCAGGACGCAACCGTATGCGATAAATCCCAGGACAATGATGGCAGCGACACGAAGGAACATAGGGAAAATAAAAAGCTGGCGAGAGGGATCGAACCCCCGACCTGCGCATTACGAATGCGCTGCTCTACCAACTGAGCTACGCCAGCATATTATTGAAAAGTGGCTTTTATATTTCAAAGAGATTCTTTTATACTTGATTTTTATACTGCCGTCAAGTGCGTTTAATGCGACGGCTTTAATTCACGAAAAAGATTATAATACCCCGATAACTTCCCGTTAAGGGTCCATTCACTGTCACCGCTATTAATATGGATTCGGCGTAACTCGTACAAATCAAGATTGAACCTATTCATCCCCCGGTTAGTGGCTACTGCCGCTTTATATCCGGCTTGGGCAGCGATCGTTTTTACCTGATCACTAAACCCCCCGCAGGGATATGCTATATAATCAATGGGCTGGCCTAAGTTTTTTTCCAGATCATGCTTACTCTCAACGATCTCATCGATCAATTGCGCCTGGGATAAACTAGGAAGATATGCATGACGGCGGGTATGGCTTCCAAAAGAAATCCCCTGACGGCTCATTTCTTTGACCTGATCCGAGCTTAAGAACATCGGACCTCGGCTGAGATAATCGGAGATCAGGAATATGGTCGCGGGAAAGCGGTACTTTTTGAGCACAGGGAACGCATTTGTATAATTGTCGGCATACCCGTCATCAAAAGTGATCACGACGGTTTTATGCGAAAATTTCCTCCCTGCTTGACGGCCTTCAATATACTCGCTAAGCGGGATCACCCGGTATCCATTATTCTTTAAATAACCCATCTGCGTGTCAAACGACTGCGGACTAACATTATTTAAACGCAACTTAAGCTGCCGGGGATACCCCATCACCATTAACGGTTTCGTATCCGCTAAAGAGATGCTATGGTACATCAAAATAGGGACCACATATAGATCCTGCGCCCAGACATAAAAACCGGCAGCAACAATGAAAAGGACAATGAAAATAGATACTGTAATTCGTTTGATATGTTTCATTTTTAAATTTCTGGCCTAATTTATATCTTGTATTTGGCCGCTAGCGCATCTTTATAGAACATTTTGACCGTATCGAGAGAATACTCGCTTAAGTCATACCCCACAAGTGATAATTTCTTTAAAATATCGTTGGCCACCGTAATGACCTGACATCCGATGGCATCTGCCTGAAAAATATTCAACAGCTCTCGGGGGCTGGCCCAGATCAATTCGGCTGCGGGTGCCGCCTTTAGGATGTCAACAGCTTCTGCCATTAAAGGCACCGGGTCACGTCCCGTATCCGCAATGCGCCCAGCAAAAACCGAAACATAACTCGGCACCTGCGGATCCAGCACACGTATAACATCCTTAACCTGTGCCAGCGTCATCACTGCCGTGACATTCAATCTGACCTTCTGCCGGGCTAATTTCTTTACCAGATCATAGCTGGGCTCTCTTTGGGCATTGGTCACCGGAACCTTGACATAGACGTTCTTACCCCAACCGGCAATTTCTAGGGCCTGGCGTTCCATTTCTCTGAAATCATCAGAGAACACCTCAAAAGAAACAGGCTTATCTTTGATCACTGCCAGAATGTCCCCGGCGAAAGCCCGATAATCGCTTATCCCGGCTTTATGCATCAGTGTCGGATTGGTCGTCAGTCCCTTGATCAAAGGATCCGCGTACATTTCAAGCATCCCGGACTTATCCGCTCCGTCGGCAAAGATCTTGACCTTCAGGTCTTTGAGCATTTTCATTTTCTTCCCTCAAGAATGATCCGAACCGCCTCCGCCAGAGAACTCGCCTTGTGTTCAACGACCGACGGTTTTTTCTCACTATAACCGCAATCGATAAAAATCGTCTGACAACCGGCCCTATGGCCGGCCTCTATATCTGTCGCGCGGTCGCCGATCATATAACTGGCTTTGAGATCGATGGCGTATTTCCGTGCCGCTGCCAGTAAAGCGCCCGGCTGCGGTTTTCGGCATGCACAGTTGTCAACGGTGTCATGGCAACAAGTAAAAATCTCATCGATCGCCAAATGACCGGCCAGGTATTGGTTGATCTCTTCAACGACTTCACGCGACGTGATCCCGCGGGCTACATCAGGCTGATTGGTCACCACGATCAACAAAAATCCAGCCTGCCGAAGTTCCGTCAGCGCTTGTGAAACACCGGGCAAGACTTCCAGCTCGGCTAATCCGCTTGGAGGATACGGCTTGCCTTCCCGGACATACGCCCGATTGATCACCCCGTCCCTGTCTAAAAAAACCGCCCGTTCCATCTATTTATCCGCTGTCGATACCCCAACGGCCTCCAATTATAAGATTATCAACACACTTAGCAAGCTTTTTATATTTCTCCGTTGATCTTTACGGCCATGGCCCGGCTGCGCAAAAACACTTCATCCATGTTGATATATTCAAATTCGCCGAACCTCCCTAACAATCCTACACCGATGGACCTGAAATATTCCCTGACGATCGAAATGTTGTTCCTGTAATCCAGATCCGGCACAACATACCCATACTCAATATTTTGGACGTCTGTAACCTTGATATCTTTCTTATCGATGATATTTAGGGCTGACAGATCATCAATGGTTTTTTCAATAAGCTCTCCGTCTGAAACAGCATGCCATTTATCCTTATGATTGGTCGTAATCTCCGCAATAAGGGATGAACAACCGCAAGGAACATTGTGTGGACTGAAATAACCCATAAAGCAGACCCGGTGGAACACGACTTTATCTTGAGGAACATATACTGCGCTTTTATCCATCAGCGAAGTATTGTTCACGCCAATGAGCACAACCCTGACTTGATTATGGATCAGGGCTTCCCCCGCTTTGAGGACCTGCGGCGGAACATTTTTCATGCACCGGAGTGCTTGAGTTACCGGGAATGTGATCACGATCTTTTCAAAACTTTTTTTCGTGTGACCGTCTGAAACGGTCCATCCATCACCGTACTTCTCGATCGCCCCTATATTGAACCCTGCTGTCAGCGATGCCTGCGGCTTTATCCCTGCCCGGGCGAAACTTTCTATCCCTCCTCTGAGAGGATAAATAAAGTTTTGCTGATGGCGATACCCTTCCGTTTCTACACCGACGGCAGACCTTATAATATCTTCCAGGGGTGGTCTCGGCACCCGTTCGACCCATTCCATGCCCATATCATCCAGCGGGTGCTTCCAGATCTTTTGATTATAGGGTACTAGGTATTTATCGGCGATCCCCTTGCCAAACGTAGCATAGATCCACTGCAAAAAATTAGCAGGCTTTGGATTATCATTCTTTATAAATCCGGTAAGGCATTCATAGATGTCTTGCGGATCAAGAGCATGCAAACCATTCTCAAAAGGATATTTAACCAACCTGTTCTTAAATAAAACCTTGTTGTTCCTTTTACCATAATTGATATTGTTCCCCAGATCTGTTTTCACTGAGTTCCTGAATTCATCATTCTTCGAGAACAAAATATGACCGCCAATGTCGTAGGTAAAGCCTTCCTTCTCAAAAGAACGGCATAATCCGCCCGGCCGGGCTTCTTTCTCAAGGATCTCGCTTTCACATTGAAGATATCGCTGCAGCGTGATGCCGCTTAAACCGCCGCCAAGAATGCCAAGTCTCATCGTTTGAACCCTGAAGGCATCATGTCCCGAACCTGGTCTTTACGATCCGCAAGAGCGTCCACCAAGCTCCTTTTAACGGTTCCATTTTACTTGCTCCTATCCGCTTTCTGTATTCAATAAAGATCGTTCTTAATTTAAAACCCTTTTTCAGAGGTTTTAATAATAATTCTACCGGTAATGCGGCGCCCCGCAGGTCAAAAACAATAGCATCGATCATGCTTTTTCGATAGGCTCTCATGCCGCTATGCAGGTCCGTCAATCGTTGGGAGAAAAATAAACTGGCTATCAGCGCAAATCCCCAGTTAGCCAAATAGTTGATCAGGGGCATGGCCTTTGGTTTATGCTTCAGCCGGGAGGCGTCAACCAGATCATATCCTTTATTGAGTACCATATCCGCCATGACCGGTATCTGGTCAACGGGGTAAGTGTCATCACAATCTAAAGTTATCACTATCGCACCTGCGGCCGAGCGCAAAGCCAAATCCATAGCCTTTCCATACCCCTGGGCAGGGAATTGCCTGATGACCCTCACGCCGAGACCCTCGGCAATTTGCGGGGTTTGATCCCGGCTTGAATCCACGATCAAGATCTCAGCGGCAGGCATCACCTTGCGAATATCCGTCACAACCTTTGTTATCGCCTTAGCCTCATCTTTGGTGATCATCGCGACCGTGATCATGGGCAGCCCTCATCTGTAAAAAACTATCTTGACGCCTTCCTGCTCAAAGGCAAACCACATGGGGCTTAACCCCATGGTATTCATGGCTGCAATAAGCTTGCGTTTATCCCGCGGGCAATACAACAGCAGGAAACCGCCGCCACCAGCACCAACGATCTTCCCACCGAGAGCTCCGTGCTTCCTGGCGGTGGCATAAACTTCATCGATATAATCGTCGGATATCTTATCCGACAGCCCTTTCTTGATCATCCAGTGTTCATGCAAGATCTCACCGAATTGATCGATATCCCCGCTCTCAAAAACCTTCTTGGTCCGCAGCCCGATGGCTTTGATCTTATGCAGGCGGTCGATCGTCCCCTGATCCCCCTGTTTGCTGTTATTATCCTGGATAGACAGTATTGCGCTTGCAGACCGGGGCCTATCGATATAAAAAAGAAAGATATTGTTCTGCAACTCCATTAAGTTCTCTTCTTTAATATCCACCGGCTCGACATTGACGCTTCCGTCCTTATTGAACCAATACGCATTAAACCCTCCAAAAGCCGATGCATACTGGTCTTGTTTGCCGATAGGCTCCTTAAGAATATCGATCTCCAGATGACAGGCCATTTCAGCGATCTGAGGAAGTGTTTTATAATTTCTTTGATGTTCAAACAGGGCATTGAAAAGTGCCACCGTAAATGAAGAAGATGTGCCCAGGCCGCAATTTGCCGGCACATCAGCCATTGAAACCAACTCGATCTGTTTTTCTATTTTCATTAATTTCAGTGCTTCGCGGAAGATCTTATGTTCGATTTGATCGACGTGGTCGACAGTCTCTGTCTTTGAATAGGATAGGCGGATAGTTTTATAAAACCTTTTTTCCGCCATAATATATACGTATTTGTTGATAGCCGCCGCGATGAGGAACCCGCCATGTTTTTCATAGTACGACCGGAGATCTGTTCCGCCGCCTCCCATGGAAAGACGAACCGGCGATCTAGAAATGATCATGCACGCCTCCATCTAAACTTGTTATTTTTGGCGTCTTCGACGATAGACTCAACCGAACCGTAGATCGCCTGTCTTGAAGTATATTGATGGCTCCACCCCAGAGCCCTTAATTTATCAGAATTTAAACGAATGACAGGCACATCCCCCTTCCAACCGCGACCGCCCCCGGAATAATGATAGATCACATTCCTTAACCCCAGAACCTCTACAACAATATCTGCAATTTCAGTCACTGTCAGATAGTCATGTGTTGCCACATTGTGGCAAGATAAACCGAAGGCGGGTTCTTTTTCTAAACACCTCATGGCGTTGATCACATCTGAAATATAAATATATGATTTACTTTGTGTCCCGTCTCCCAGGATGGGCAGCTCGTGAGGATTGGTCATCAAATACCGCACAAAATCGTATCCGACGCCGTGCGTCTGATGGGGGCCGACAACATTGGAAAAACGAAAAACATGCGCGTTCATGTCAAACATATGACAGTAGGCGCCAATAAGGGCCTCGCATGATAATTTGCTGGCTCCGTAGGTGGAAACCGGCAACAAGGGCGTGGCGTCTTCTTTAACTTCTCTCAAACCTGTATCTCCGTAGACACCACTGCCGGAAGCGTACAGCAATTTCTTGACGTTATTGACCCTCATCGCTTCCAGGACATTATTGGTCAAATAAGTCCCCTCCCAAAAATCAATGTCCGGATGGGTTACCGCTTTGGAAATGTCCGGATTCGAGGCAAAATGATAGACCACATCGGCGCCTAACATAGCCTTTTGCAAGGAGGCTGTATTCTTAACATCATCGTTGATGATCTGCACATTCGACTTGTGCCCAAACTCCTCGATGTGCCACATTTGCCCCGAAGAAAAATTATCATAAACAACCACGCGGATATTCTTTTCCTCTAACAACAATGTTCTGAGCAAATGACTTCCTATAAATCCTGCCCCACCAACAATAAAATAATTCATCACAAAAATCTCCCAAGATAAGCATCATCAGCAAAAAATAATGTCCTTATCTTATCAAAAACGAGATCATTTTATACAAACTACTGCGAAATTTGTGATCGCTAAGAATTGGATCAAAAAAGAATGGTGCCGAGACCCAGACTTGCACTGGGGACGCCAGGATTTTCAGTCCTGCGCTCTACTACCTGAGCTATCTCGGCGTGAAATCTTTGGGAAAGAAAGCAAGACCCTATTCTACTTAAAAACCTTAAAATGTCAATGAGAAGACTTGAAAGACAGAACGCTCAGGCTTCCCTTAGAAAACGTGCAGCCTCTTGCGGGAAGGTCGGAACGATATGTAGTCCAGTCCCCCACTCAAAACCGACACTGCGGGTCAATTTCGGAATAATTTCAATGTGCCAATGGTAACATGCGGGGTTAGCATACCCTATAGGCGCCATATGCAAATAATAATTATAGGAAGGATTTCCTAAAACTTTTTTCATGCGCTTAAGCACGTCCTGCAATATCTGGGCTAACTGCCCCTGGGCCGTCTCATCAATCAAAGCAAAATCTGCACTATGCGATTTCGGCATGATCCACGTTTCAAAAGCATATCGCGGCACAAAAGGGCAAAAAGCGATAAAAGCCGCATTTTCCGCGACAATGCGCTCTTTATCCTGATACTCCTGAGCGATCATGTCGCAAAATACGCAGCGGCCGCGATATTGATGATAATGTTCGGCACCCCTAAGCTCTTCTAACACCGCTTTGGGAACCATCGGCAACGCGATGATCTGACTATGGGTATGCTCGACGGTGGCTCCGGCAGAAGAACCAAAATTCTTAAAAATGACCACATATTTAAAACGACTGTCCTGGGAGAGTTGACGAAAACGGCTTTGATACTGGCTGACCACCAATCTCATTTCGTCATGAGTCAAATCCGTGAGGATCTTATCGTGGTCCGGATTTTCGATCAAAACCTCATGCGCCCCAATCCCGTTCATCTGGTCGTAAATACCAATACCTTCCTTCTGCAACAATCCTTCAGAGATCAAGACCGGAAACTTATTAGGAACCGTCCTGACTAACCACCCGGATATATTGGTTTGGGCCCCCTGAGGGCGAATAGCATCACTTTCCGCAGGGGTTTGACTTTCCCTGCCCGGACAAAACGGACAGATCGCCTGTCTGGTCGGCGTATTGTCTTCTTTAGGAAAATCCGAAGGGCCCTTAAGATGCTCACTGTCAATGATCACCCAGCGTCCCATAATAGGATCTCGTCGTAGTTCCGGCATTAAACCTCAACCTCCCTTAAAAAAGTAGCGGTCATCTCCGGAGGGATGGGACAAATATAAAAACCTGTTCCTCTTTCAAATCCTGCCACGCGTGTCAGTCTGGGGATCAATTCAATATGCCAGTGATAATCTTCCTTAAACATTGACGAATTCTTAGCCGGCGCGGTCTGAATAATGTAATTATACGCCGGATCATTAAGGCCGATCTTAAAACGCAATAAGACATCTTTCAATATCCCCGCCAGCGATCCTTCCCGACCCTTAATGCCTTCGGCAAAATCACAATGATGAGTCTTAGGCAGGATCCATGTTTCAAAAGGAAACCTGGATGCGAAGGGAGTGAATGCTATAAAATGCTCATTCTCGACAACCACCCGCTGTGCGCTTTGATGCTCCTGGGCGATCATATCGCAAAACAGACAGCGCTCATGGAATTCAAAATATCTTTTCGCCCCGTTGATCTTATCTTTGACGCGCATCGGCAATACCGGGACTGCCATAATTTGTGAACGGGAATGCCCGATATTGCGGCTGCCGGCGGCTACACCATAATTCTTATATGCCAAAATATATTCAATAAAAGGATCCTTGCCCAGCTCCTGCATGCGCAACGCATAGGCTTGCAGAACTCTTTGGATCTGCTCCAGGGACAGGTCAGCCATATTCGCTACGTGCTGTTGAGTTTCTACCACAATCTCATGGCTACCGTAACTGTAGCAAACATCATAAAGACCATGTCCACGGCGTTCAAAAGCTTGGGCTTTATCCAAAATAGGGTTATTGCTTTTAACCACCTTCACCCCGCCGGACTCATGAACGATCGTGGAGGTACGGTCCTGACAAAAAGGACAGTTTTGGGGATCTGTATCCGAGGACACGGGATCTACAAACGCGGCCGGACGCCGGGCACGCTCGGTGGCTATGATAACCCAGCGGCCGACTATGAGATCTTTTCTTAATTGAGGCATCGATGTAATTATACCACTGGTTAATAAGGGCAACGCCCTATTTTAATTTATTTCTTTGATGAAAGAAATTGATAACCGGGGACGATTCTATATCCTGCAATAAAACTGCTGGCAGACATGACGCGACCATTCTCAGGCTGAACTTCTTTGATCAAAAGGCCGCTATCCCCTGTGGCCACGACAAAACCATTCTTATCAACGGCCATGACCTGTCCGGCCGGACACTTAAAAGAATCCTGCGTTGTTCTCTGAACCTGAATGATTTTTAGCATCTTTCCATTATAAAATGAATACGCTCCGGGCCATGGTACCAGCCCGCGCACCTGGTTAAAGATAGAGAGCGCAGGTTTTTCCCAATCGATCCGGCCCATCTCACGCGTCAACTTGGAAGCATACGTTACCAAAGCTTCATCCTGAAACTTTAATGAATGCTTCCCCGATGCACATTGCTCTAAAACGCTCCCCAACAGACGCGCACCCGCGTGCGCCATCCGTTCACGCAATTGTGCAGCATTTTCATCGTCTTTGATGTTTAACATCGATTGCGCCAGCACATCACCAGCATCCAGTGCCAGTGCCATTTTCTGCACGGTCACACCTGTTTCCCGTTCCCCGTTAAGAATGGCCCAATTGATGGGTGCCGCTCCTCGGTATTTAGGCAGAAGGGAAGGATGCACATTGACGCAAAAGATCTTGGGAATATCCAGGATTTCCCGGGTTAACAGACGTCCGTAAGCTACGACAACAAAAACATCTGCCTCAATAGCTCTCAATTTTGAGACAATTTCTGCGGATTTAAGCGTTACCGGTTGAAGGCAATCTATGTCCCGGTCTAAAGCAATCTTCTTAATAGGCGAAAGCCCCAGCTTCATCCCCCGCCCCTGCGGCTTGTCCGGGCCGGTGACACAGCAAAGCACTTCATGCCCCAGTGCCAGTAACTGTTCCAAATGAATAGCGGCGAAATCATCACTGCCCCAAAAAACTATCTTCACGTCAACTCCTCCAACCTTTCATGGGTCAACATTCAAAGCAAAGAGGCCCCGACTGCGGCGTTTGACCTGACCCAGCGCTGCCCTTATCAGTGCCATCGTCGATGTTACCTGATCCGCCTGAACCATGACTGAAAATAGGAACTGATCCCGCTTTCGCGTCATGGTGTCTGCCAAAGGCGGCATGACCGAGCAGTTCTCAGGCACCATTTGGCTTAATTGATTATACACTTGCCCCGCAGTTTCTTGAGCAAATTCCTCAGACTTAGCGCGCAAGGTTATCTTAATCCAATGCTTAAAAGGACAGAACCCCAGTTCTTTTCTCATTTTTAATTCTTCATCATAAAACTTCTGGCTGTCATTACTCTTAAGACTTTTGATCACATAATGATCGATATTCCGCGTCTGAATGAACACCCGTTCCAGGGTCATGTCGCTGATATGCCTGCCTAAACTGAAGGCATTACTGGAAGACCGCATGTCCAGACGATTTAATTCCGCGTCAAAATCAATAAAAGCGGCCATGGCCACCTGCCATATTCCTTGAAAACGCAAAACAGCCTGAGTAGAAATAAGAATGTCAAAATCAGGGAGGAGCGGCCTCGTTTTCTCCTTGGCAGATAATTTTGTCGCGCGCTCAAAAGAAACGATCCTGGCTCCGGAAAAATATTTCTTTAATTCTGTCTGTACCTGCTCGACCCCGACGCCTTGAGAATGCCAGCTGGGTTTGTGACACTTAGGGCAGACCACGTTTCCGGGGGCCGTGTATGTACAGTGACGGCATAAATATTTTCCGGCCGACTTGGAATAGATCAAAGAACTGTCGCAGCGGCTGCATTTAAGAACATACGCACAATCCACACAGCGCGTGATCCGGTAGGAGCCTCGACGATTCAAGACCAGAATACTCTTCCCCCCAGCTTTCAAGACCGCCTGGAGCGCCTCGGACAACGCCGGCGAGACCAGACCGGGCATGTATTTATAATTAGACAGGTCGACGGCAGTTACCGCCGGAGCATGTGCATCTTTGACATCGATGAATTTAACTTTAGCCGTACGGGTCATCGCCATTAATTCCACCGACGGAGAAGTCCCGACAAAAGCAATATCAAAGCCATAGGTCTTGGCGCGCATCAACAGCACCTGCCGGGTGTCATACATCGGTGTCTGCTCCTGCTTATAGGAGGGATCTTCATCATCCACCATAATGACGCAAGCCAAACGGCCGTCGCATTCAAATACCGAAGAACGCATGCCGATCTTGACGACCCCTTCAATGTTAAGCAAGGGCGCAAGCATCTGGGCTCGAAAAATATCAGGAACTAGAATTAAGAACCGATGTTGCTGCATAGACGAAAGGCTGCGGTATCCGTCAATGATCTTGCGGATCTTTTCTGCATACCGGCCAACCGAACATCGGTATAAAGACAACGCCGGCTGGTGTACACGGCTCAGGGAAATTTGAGCCGTTCCCTGGCTCCTGAACAAAGTGCCCAGAGCTTCCCCCAGGCTACAGCCATAATAAGCAGAGAATCTCCGGGCAAAGGACAGGTCCAAAGGGGTAAATACCGACGCTACATCACGTAAAGCTTGGATGGGTTTTAATTTCTCGATCGTGCTCTGCTCAAGCACGGCCACCACAAAACCGGTCTGAGGTCTGGGGCCAAACGAAACCCTAACCCGCATCCCCACCGCTATTTTCTCAACCAAAGGGGGAGGAATTAAATAATCGAAAGGCCCATCGAGGGGAAGATCGAAGACTACTTGAGCGATCATATTAGTGGCAGCCCACGCCAAGCAAGTTACAGGAAATATCCATAACTAATACCCATCATTTATTAAAACGTTTCCGGCATGCTTATGATACTCAAAGAATGGTTAAACCTGTTATTTTTTACTCACTGTCATTTTTAGTCAAAAATTTCCTGTTTTCTTGGGAATCCCGATACATTTTAGTATCGGGATGGCAGAACCTGTTTGAGCCCTGTTCGCCAAGAGGCGAACAGCGCGAGTTGTTCAGACACCAAGAAAACAGGGAATTTTTGGCGTTAAGAAAATGACTCGTGAGTAAAAAATAACAGGTTTATCCATTCGTCCGTGCTATTAAACGGCAAATCTTATATCAACGCGATAATATCTGCGACGGCATTGGGTTTGGATAACGCGCTTAGCCGTTGACGCAAGGCATTGAATTCTTGGGGATTGGCGCTCCAGTCACGGATGGTGGCGATGATCTCGGGCAAAGAACTTTGATCGCCCGATGCCCCACATGCTTTTAAGACCTTGATATTGTTAGCTTCCTGACCCGGGATGGCGCTGAAAAATATCATCGGCAATTTCTTGACTAGGGCTTCCGATATGGAGAGTCCACCGGGCTTGGTCACCATAACATCTGCCACCGCCATCAATTCATCCATGTTATGCACCAGGCCCAGCACATGAACGTTCTTATTGGATAAGCGCTTCAGGCGATCATACAAGACCTGGTTCTGCCCGCAAACAATGAGCAGTTGATACTCGCCAAGCAGGGCGATTAACTGCTCGATGGGCCCCATGCCAAATGACCCGGTCGCAATTAAAATGGTCAACCCCTCTTTGACCAACCCCAATTTTTCTTTTAATGCCTGCACATCCGGTTGCAGGGCAAATTTAGCATCGGTCGGAATACCGGTAATAAAAACCTTTGAATCCGGCACCCCTAAGGCGATCAATTTATTCCTGGTATACTCACTGGCCGCCGTATAAATATCGATCCCTTTATTGACCCAGATACGATGCACGTCAAAATCCGTTACCACACAAATAACCTTGGATTTGATCAATTTTTTCCGCTTAAGATAAGCACACACTTCCGCCGATAAGAATTGGGTCGTTATAATACAGTCGAACTGTTCTTTCTTCAGGAATTCCTGCAACGCCCGGGCATTAAAACCGTTATACCAACGCCGTGCCAAACGCACCACCCCCTGCATCCAGGGCAGGTCCATCCAGGCAAACAACACTCCCCAAACCTGAGGCAGGCGGGTGACTAGAAAACCGTACGAAGCTGGATACGCTTTTTTAAAAAAGGGATTGGTGTACTCCAGGGCGTCAACCAGGCGGACATCATATCCGCCCTTATTTTTCAGACCGTTAAAAACAGCTTCTGCTGCTTTTTTATGCCCGGCTCCTGCTGTTGCGTGGATGACTAGAATTTTCATCTTGGATGATCCTCGCGGCTGCGGCCAAGTCCTTAACGATAAAATCAGGCTTGACCGTCCATTTGCGCATATACCGGCGGTCTTCGCGGCCCGAAAGGACAAATATCGTTTTACAACCGGCATTATGCCCGGTCTTGATATCTCCCTCGGTGTCTCCCACAAAGAAAGCCTTTTGCGCATGGACTATGGTTTTATTAAGGATCTTCAACGCTTTTTTCAAAAGTCCGATACCGGGCTTGCGGCAATCGCAGCCGGCATCTGAACGGTGTGTGCAATAAAAACTTTTCCGGATCCGGCCGCCGGCCTTCTCAACAGCTTTGACCATGCGGGCGTCGATCCTTTTCAATTTATCAAACGAATAAACCCCCTTGCCCACTCCGGCCTGATTGGAGATCACAAAGATCTTGTGCTGGCTCTCCGTCAGCGAACGGATAGCTTCAAGAACACCGGGAATAAAATGAAAATCCTTGACCTTGGTAACATAATTACCATTGCCGGGAAACTCATTAATAACGCCGTCTCTGTCGAGAAAAACAACTTTCATATGATATAACACCCTTTTTCTTTGATCTCCCGGTATTTGCTATACGCCGCCAACTCATGAAAACTGCTCAAAACAGCCGCGATAAAACCAGCATAACCGTCTTTATATCCTTTTTTACCGATAAAGCGACGGAAAAACCGGTCTACCGTACGCCAGATGGCCTTTCCTCTAGACATCTTGCGTCCGTCCAAATGCCACTTGATCGCCTCCAGCGTGGAATAACGATTGATCTTGGCAATAAAATCTTCCACATTACGGAAACTATAATGAATGTTTTTCCCGTTGAGATGACCGCCGCTAAATCCAGGCAGGATCTTGAACCCCGGATGAATAACATCATGCGCCGCCTCTGACCATTGCGCCGCATTCTTATTATACAAACGAATATGGGGACTGGACCATCCGCCGTAATTTAACGGCACATCGCCTAAATAATTGACCTGTCCCGCCCAGTACGCCCCGATCTTGGCATCTGTACCGTTGATGGCAGCAGCGATCTGATTTTTTAACTCTTCGGTCAGGCGCTCATCACAATCCAAGATCAGGATCCAATCATTTTTGGCCTTTGACGCTCCAAAATTACGCTGTTTACCTTCCAGCTCCATGTGCCGGGTAAATATTTTATCGGTATACCGTGCGGCTATCGCACAGGTATCATCCGTACTTTGATCGTCGACCACAATAATTTCATCCAGCCAGCCATGAACGTTCTCCAGGCAGTCTTTAATGCGGTCATGCTCATTCCGGGCGATCACCACCACGCTTAAATTTAAAGGCACTTCGACTCCTTGTCTTAAGATAACGCTTCTTTCATCGCATCAGCCACGGCCTCTATCTGTTCGCGTGTCATGTGCGGGAACATCGGCAAGCTCATCACATCTGAAGCCACCGCTTCCGCCACCGGAAAGTCCCCCTGTTTATAGCCTAATTCCGCATAAGCTTCCTGCAGATGCAAAGGTATGGGATAATGGATCAGCGCCCCAACACCTTTGGCTTTCAAGGCATCCATGACTTGATCACGATTCGGAACACGCACCGCAAAAGTTTGGAACACGTGGGTACGCCCCTCTTTGATAATAGGCACCACGATCCCTTTAAGCGGCTTCAAAAGCTCGATATAGTAAGCCGCATTCTTGGCACGCATCTCATTCCAGGCATCCAGATGTTTTAATTTGGCATTAAGCACCACCGCCTGAAGCGTATCTAAACGTGAATTGGTCCCCTTGATCTTATGCTCATAACGGCCAAAACGACCGTAATCGCGCAACATCAGGACCTTTTCATAAATGGCCTTGTCCTTGGTGACAACAATCCCCGCATCCCCGCAGGCTCCCAAACTTTTAGTCGGATAAAAAGAAAAACAAGCCACATCCCCCATAGAACCGGCACGTTGGCCCTTATACCGTGAACCATGAGCTTGGGCAGAATCTTCCACGATCTTAATGCCGTGCTTACGGGCAATGGCAATGATCTCATCCATATTCGCCGGTTGACCGTAAAGATGGACCGGGATCACCGCTTTGGTTTTCTTGGTGATAGCCGCCTCGAAGGCTTTAGGATCAATATTGTACGTATCCGGCTCAATATCCACAAAAACCGGTTTAGCCCGGCAAAAAGAAACGCATAAGGCGGTGGCAATAAAAGTATGCGTCGGAAGAATAACTTCATCGCCCTCTTTAATGCCCAACGCCACCAGGGCTAAATGCAGCGCATCGGTCCCGGAATTAACCCCCACGCCATAGGGGACTTCGCAGTATTGGGCAAAAGCCCCTTCAAAGATCTTGGCCTGCTCACCTAAAATGTAGTCGCCTTTTTCAAATACCTTTTTAAACCCTAAGTCCACCTCATCTTTGATCAAACGATTTTGTTCCTTAAAATCAATGAATGGAATACTCATAAAGCCCCCTTAACCTTTCTATAAACTTCTTCAACAGATAGATCCCTTAAGCAACTAATATGCTCACACCTCGCCATACGAAAACGTCGATAACACGGCTGACAAGGCAAGTCTTTGTGCACCACTAAATGCTCTTCGCCGGGATAAGGGCCGTAAATGTGTGGATCAACCGGACCAAAAATAGAAATGGTCTTGACCCCGACAGCTACAGCTACATGTAAAGGTCCCGCATCATTCACAATAGCCAGACAGCATTCGGCAAACAAAGCCGCCATGCCGGGCAAAGAAGTCTTACCTACCGCACTATATAAAGGAAAATGCGCCAGACTGACAACCTGACGGCTCAACTCTTCTTCTTGTTGATCTCCCAACAGTATAATGGCAGCATCGCAGTTTTCAATGATTTTATCCAATAAATCAGCGTATTTAGCCGCCCCCCAACGCCTGTACCTAGCGTCCTTGCCCCAACTGGCTCCCCCTCCGGCTACCACCGCTATCAAAGGCCGGGCTGAGTCGATCTTATTTTCTAACAGCCAGTCCTGAGCCCATTGAACATCCTTGGCGGGAATAGGCAGGGACATGCGCGTCGTCACCGCAGGGATCCGAAGATGCCGCAGCAGGTCTAAATTGTATTCAATGATATGTTTATCCTCATACCCGATGAAAGGGATCTTATCGGTCAAGAATCTTCCGCGCTGACGATAATTAAATCCTACCCTCCTGGGAATACCACAAGCAGCCGTCAAGAATCCAAAAGTACTGTTAAGCGAAAGATCCAAAACCAGATCAAAGCCTTCCTGTTTGATGCTCTTAAAAAGAGCAAACCACTTTTGCCCAAATTTTAATGGACTCTTCCGATAAATATCCACGAATTCATCCCGCTCATAGATAAAAACCTGCTGGATATCAGGATTACTTTGAAGAAAATCCGCAGCGCGGCGATTAGCCAAATACGCGATGAACGCATCAGGGTAGGAACGCCGCAAATTGCTGATGACCGGGGTCGTAAATAACACGTCCCCGATGCCGTAGGGATTGATGATCAAAATCTTTTTAAAAGGCTGTAAATGGCTCATGGGTCCATGGGCAATAAATTGCCCCTGATATAATTATCCGATTTCAATAGGGTGTGGGGATTCAACGTTTGGCCATTAAGGACGATCTCATACTTCTTTAAATAATCCTGTGCCATCTTCTTTGCGCTAAAACTCTCACAGGCATACGCGTGGATCTTCCTGGCATCATATTGTTCCCAATGCTTCACAGCATCGATCAAAGCCAGCCTTGAATTGGAAAGAAAGCCTGCCTCGTTAGGGACTAATTCCGGCAAACTGCCGTAGGTCGTGCCAAAAACTGGGCAGCCAAAATACATCGCTTCGATGACAGCCATGCCAAAAGGCTCATGCCATAAAACAGGGAACAACAGCGCTTTTGAAGCATTCAGGATCCGGTTCTTGACCTCTCCGCCGACCATGCCGCGATAGTTAACCCACCAAGCCAATCCATTGACATTAAATCGGCGCCGACCTCCGACCACGACCAAACGCTCCCTTCCGGCATGATACGCCATATCAATGCAGCCTTTTAAGTTCTTCTCGGGACGCTTGTCGTGCGCCAGATATAATAAATGCTGACGTTTTTTGTCAAAATCAACCCGACCATATTCATCAGGATCAATGCCATTAAAGACGAACACATTTGACCCGTTGCGCTTCGCATGATTCGCGGACACGAATACGGTATTGGCATCAAAAGCGCCCTGTTGATAATTACCGTGATGGGTGATGACATACGGCTGCTTTAACGGCCGAGGGATTTGAAAATGTAAATGAACAAAATCAACCCCGTCAGGGATTTGTTCCTGCACCGGACGGCCGGGATCATACGCTAAAACACTTTTAGCAAATGGGCACGACGAACCAGCGGCCACCAAATAGCTTACCTGATGGCCCAATCTCACCAATTCTTTACCCAACCACCAAATAACCCGCTCGGTGCCTCCATAATCCTTGGCCGGCAGAAGGGTATCATTAACCATTAAAATATGCATAGCTCTTTTAAGCGATCCTCATTTTTATCCGCCGCC
>Ga0302320_10008497_pt1 | contig 22308 bp, 17 predicted proteins | sample Bog_T0_3_FD_202130 | JGI IMG/M metagenome (GOLD analysis project Ga0302320, IMG submission 202130) | Peat permafrost microbial communities from Stordalen Mire near Abisko, Sweden - Bog_T0_3 | ecosystem: Environmental > Terrestrial > Soil > Wetlands > Peat | place: Sweden: Abisko, Stordalen Mire...
GCGATGACGGCTGCCGCCCTTCGTCTCTCGATTGACGATTTCGGCTCCGGCTACACTTCTTTCAGGCAACTGCGCGATCTGGATATTGACGAGATCAAGATCGATGGCCTTTACATCAAGGACATCGCCTTGGCGGGGCGCGACGCGTCCATCGTGCGCTCCATCGTCGAACTCGGCCGCGGGTTCAACATTCGCGTGATCGCCGAGTGCATCGAGCGCCAGGAGGACTGGCAGATCCTTCAGGAGCTCGGATGCCGTTTCGCCCAGGGATACAGTATTGGCAAACCGACGGCCATGAAGGATTTCAATCGCTGGATCGATCAATGGCCCGGCATCGACAACCTCTCGAATTAAGGTGCTTGTGGATCGTCTACAGCGAAACCAGAGTAGGCGTATCCCGAAGGCACTGCAGCAGAGTCGACGCGACCACCAGGGAGCGTCGACCCTGCACGAGATTTACATGGCCACAGGAATTCTGGTTTCGCTCTAATTACGGCTAAAATACTAAGCCGGATGTGCCGCCTTCACTTCTGTCGGCACGAAAGGGTCTTCGACCCTCATGGCCAATGCGTAAATCGTCTCTGTCACAATCTGAGGGGTAAGTCCTGAGACCGCGAGAAGTATGCGTTTTGTGTATTCCGATGGGTTCTTCATTGCTTGTTAAATGGGATCCTTCACTCCTTATTAGTATCGGATGACGAACGTCCTTTCTTCATGTGCAAGCTTGCACGGGCGCAATCAGACGCCAACCCGCACCGGAATGCCTCAATGGATTGCGAATGTGGGTTGTTTGATTTCAAGCTTGCAATCCGCAGCAATTACTCCACCATTCGCTATACATGAGTTGCGACGCTGATGCACTCGAAACCAGTGTAGGTTTTCAAGTCATCATAACTGTGGCGAGTCCGTCTGCCACGCATACAACAACGTCAGTTTGCACCCTGTCGCTTTGCAAGCCATCTGTCCCACACGCACGTGTGTTTCGGTCCCTTGTCCGGCAACTGCAGAGGGAAATGAGCGCTAGCGACGGCAGTACCATCGTGGGCAGCGATTCGCCACGTTCCTTCAAAAAGCGGGGAAGTGACAATTCTAAGACAAGCCATTGACAAGTCCGCGGGCAGATCCTCCTAAGCTGGCATCAAGTCAGAATTTCCCACGGAGGGTATGGCCGCATGAAAGCAACTGCCTGGCGAAGGTTCCTCAGGTTCTCCAGCTTCCTCGTTCTGCAAACAGTCCTGTTCGCGCAGGCCCCTGGAACCGGAGCGATTCGAGGCACAGTCCTTGACCCGGTTGGCCGTCCCGTGCCGAATGCGGCGATCATCATCGAAAACCAAGCGACGCTCGCCCAGCGATCCGTGCTTACCGATCGCTCTGGCGAGTTCAGTGTCACCCTTCTCAATCCGGGAAATTACACAGCTTCTGTCAAAGCCACAGGATTCGCCAACGCCAATGCAACGAGCTTGGCCATCGTTGTGAGCGAGACCAGCACGGTTGACTTTCATCTTTCAATTGCTCAAGAGGCTTCCACGGTTGAAGTCACGGCCGGCCAGGAGATCGCAGAGACGGAAAGTTCCACTCTGGGCCGCGCAGTAGACGAAGAAGGAATTCAGTCGCTGCCTCTTTCGAACCGCAACTACACGCAGATTCTCGCGCTCTCACCGGGTGTGGTTGTAGCTCTGCCGGATGCTACTTCCCTTAGCAGCGGAACACAGAATGTTACCTCCGATGGCGCCAAGACAACCTCGAACAACATCCAGTTCAATGGCATAGATGCCAACAACCTCGCGCAGAACTCCGCCAAGAATGACGGAGAAGAGGTGGGCACGGCCATCCCCGCACCGGACGCCATCCTGGAGTTCAAGGTGCAGACCGCAAATTACGACGCCTCCTATGGAAGGGGTGCAGGAGCAAACGTCGACCTGGTAAGCAAGAGTGGAACAAACCGGATTCACGGAAGTGCATGGGAATTTTTGCGTAATAACATTTTCAATGCGAACGACTTCTTCCTGAAACTGGACGGTCAACCGCGCCCCAGCTTGAAGCAGAACCAGTTCGGCGCATCGTTCGGAGGGCCGGTGCTGAAGGACAAAACCTTCTTCTTCATCGCCTATCAGGGACAAACGGAGATCAATGGCGAGGCAGCCGGAGCCAAACAAACTGCGATTCTGCCGCAACTAACTTCCGACCGCTCCGCCGCCACACTGGGTGCCCAGTTTTGTCCCGCCAATCACGGGAATGCCGCAGGTTACCTAACCAACGCGGGCGGAACCCAGGTGGCCTGCGACGGCTCCAACATCAATCCCGTCGCCGTGGCTCTGCTCAACTTTAAATTGAGCAACGGTCAGTATGCCGTTCCCAATCCGCAGGTGAACTTGCCCACTACCGATCCCACGCAGCTTCCAGTCGGTCAGTCTACCTTCGCCATCCCCGCCAGTTACAAAAGCAACCAGTTTAGCGTAAACATCGACCAGGTCATGACGGAAAAGAACACTCTATCGGGAAGGTTCTTCTACTCGCGGGCGCCAACAAGCGAGGCCTTCTCGCCGAATGCAGCCAATGTCCCTGGCTGGGGCACCAATGAACTCGACCAGAACACGATGTTTGTTCTGGCAGACACGCACGTTTTTAACTCGAACCTCATCAACTTGGCACGCTTCGGTTATATGCGCTTCAATGGTCTCGCGACGGTCGGGAACCCGATCCAGGCCTCGGATCTAGGCATGAGTACGCCCACGGGTATTGCAGGTGTGGCGCCGGGAGTGAGCATTGGCGGCCTGTTTACTACCGGAGATGCCGGCACGCCATCGCAGTGGCAAAACACAAACAGCTTTATCTGGCAGGACACCGTCTCCCATACGCGCAATCGCCACAACATGCGCTTCGGCATGGAGGTGAAGCGTCACGAGGTCGACGTAGACGCACCCTACAGCTCGGATGGACTGCTGCAGATTGCGACTTTCGCCGATTTTCTGCTTGGGCAAAGCGCGACGCAGAATGGCAGCCCCACGGGCGTAAGCAACGTGACAAACAGTGGGGGCAGCGCGGGCCTTTTCCGCAAGGACGAGCGCTATACGGATTTGGCGGCATTCCTTCAGGACGACATCAAGCTAACGCGGCGGCTAACCGTAAACGGCGGTCTGCGCTATGAAATCTTCGGTCCGCCGGTAGCGATCCACGGTCTGTTGCCTAGCTTCGATCCCTCCATTGCGACAGGTCAGGTGCCGGTTGATGGATCGCTCAGCGGCTATACACTGCCGGCGAATTACTCCGGTCCGGTTCCTGTTGGCGTAACGAAGACCTCAACTCCGGGTTTGTGGCCGACCGACTATCACGATGTCTCGCCGCGGCTAGGCTTCGCACTACAGTTGACTCAGAAACCGACCATCGTGCTGCGCGGTGGTTACGGCATCTACTATGATCGGCCCTCGGCAGGCTTCGCTGAATCCCAGTTGGGACAACAGCCGTTTTCACTGCAGCAGCTCTCTTACGGTGCGCAGAATGCGGGAGCGACGCTGCAAAGTCCCTTCGATCCGTTGCTGCCGTCGACCTCAAGCTTCCCCATCTATCAGCCGCGCCTGGCTGGCGGGGGCGCGTATACCTCCGGCGTGTCGCCAAAGATCATCGATCCTTACACCCAGGAATACAACCTGAACCTCCAATACGCTTTTGCAAAGGACTTCCTTTTGGAAGTCGGCTACGTGGGCGCGCACACCACTCATTCGCCGGGAAGTGTCGAGTTCAACCAAGCCCTGCTGGCGAGTACGCAGAGCCCGGTCAACGGAGCCACCACGAATACGGCCGCGAATGTTATTCAGCGGCTGCCCTTCGCAGGCATCGCCACCGGTTCGCTCTTCTCCGAGACAGAGTTCGAAGCAAACTATAACTCGCTACAAACGAGCATTACGAAGCGGCTTGGTCACGGACTCCAGTTTCTCGGCAGTTACACCTGGTCGAAGATACTTGACGAGACCAGCGGCTCGGGGGGCAGTGATGTCTTCGAACTGTGGCTGTTGACCAACAACCAGAACAATCCGCGGCAGGCATACGGATTGACGGATTTCGACCGCGACCAGAGGGTCGTCGCCAACTTCACGTTCACTTCGCCGAAGTTCAAGCAGACGACGATGTTGGCGCGGCGGATGCTCTCCGACTGGGAGTTCTCCGGCATCGCGGTCATCCAGTCGGGCAGTCCCATCACCGTTCTCGACAGCAACGCAGGCTTGGTCTATGGCAACTTCGAGAACCGGGCTCAACGCACGGGATCGAATCCCTCGACGCATGGTTCACTCCATTCGCGAGTGCTCAATGGATATCTTGACCAGAACGCATTTACGATTGCGCCGGAAGCTCCAAACGGCAGCGGGCCCGGCGATACGGACTTCGGCAACAGCGGCACCGGCATGGTGCGTGGACCCGGCCAACACAATATGGACATGGCAGTCGAACGCATCTTCCCAATAACCGAGTCGAGCAGTTTGCGGTTTCGAACGGAGTTCTTCAACATCACGAACACGCCTCAATTCGCCAATCCGAATAACAGCCTCGATTTCGTCGAGGGACCCAACGGGCCTGCCAACGTGATTTCCTCCTTCGGCACGATCACCCAAACCGCGGCGAATCCGCGCATTATCCAATTTGCGCTCAAATTCCAGTTCTAAGAGGACGCACGCATGAAATCTGTTTTGCAAGCACTGCCGGAACCATCGATGGAATCTTTGAGCACCGAGCAACTGAAAGAGGCGTGGCTGAGTTCCGAGCCAGTGCAGTTTGGCGACCCCATTCTCGCGAATGCAAACTTCGCCTTGCGCCGAACCTACTTCCCACTAGGTTTTCCTGCGGTCATTTCCTCCAATTGTGAAGAGGTTTTTGAAGCTGCCGATCAGAGCTGGGGCCATTTCAACCAACTCTTCGATACCGAACCCATTACTCTCCAAATTGGCGTCACCCGAGGCGACACCAGCGTTTGCCCACCAACTCCCGAATGCAGAGGACGCGGCTATCTGATCACAAACACTGCCGACAGCGAGAACTTCTGCGTCTGCGATCTCTCGCAGGGGAACGCAATCGTCTGGGTCACAGGCGCAGCGCTCAAGCATCGTGACTACTTTCGCTACTTCTTTCTCGAGTCATCGATGATGTGCTTACTGGCGAATCGTTATGTGACGGGCATTCACGCCGGGTGCGTGGCATTGAATGGCGCGGGTATTCTGCTGTGCGGAGACTCCGGCGCTGGCAAGTCCACTCTCTCCTATGCGTGCGCGCGCGCCGGCTGGACTTACATTACCGACGACGGATCATTTCTCATCCTTGGCGGCAACAATCACCAGGTGGTCGGCAACTGCTATCAGGCGAGATTCCGCCCCTCTGCAGGCGAGCTCTTTCCGGAGCTTCGCGGCTATTCTGTGATGCAACGAGCGGGCGTTGGGAAACCCTCTGTGGAATTGGCAACCGATGAAGTTGCAACAATCGCCAGATCAGAGACCGCGCGCATTCGACATATTGTCTTTCTCAAACGCAATGTGTCCACGCAGGAACTTGTCACGTTCCCTACCCCAGTTGCCCGGCTCTATCTGCAGCAGGGCATCAGTTATGTGCCATGGCAGGTCGATGAAAAGATGCAGGCCATTGATGGGCTTCTCGCATTGGGAGCGCTGGAATTGCGCTACAACGAACTCGACTGGGCCGTCGAGCGTCTGCGTCTTCTCGCTGGTGAGGGCCGGTAATGGCTTCCTCTCTCGCTTCGCTGCGCCGCATGGCTCTTCGCGGAACCTCGCGGTGGCGTTTGTCCACCGCTCATTTTAGCAAGGACTATTGGACATTCTTCGCTGCGGCCTTTTGCATGGATTTTGGGCTTGGCCTATTCTTCTTCCTGTTTAATCTCTACCTGACGGATCTGGGTTTCAATGAGCGCACCATCGGACACGTCATGGCAAGTTTGACGTTGGGAAATGTTGTTGGGACCATTCCGGCCACGATGATCGTGCGGAGATACGGCATGGGTCCACTCTTGTCGATTACGTTTCTCTGCGCGCCTGTTCTATGCGTATTGCGTGTGCTGGTTCTTTGGGGACCTGCGCAGTATGGCCTCGCATTTGCAACCGGAATGGCTCTCTGCGGATGGCCCATCTGCTTTTCACCCACGATCGCGAAGCTTACGCGTGAAGACAATCGTGCCATGGGGTTCAGCATGGCCTTTGCAACGGGCATCGGGCTCGGCACGCTGTCTGGACTAGCTGGCGGTTACATTCCTGAACTGCTCCACATGAGCCCACTGCATACCACGCTCGTGCAAGGCATCCGTGTCGTGCTGGTATTTGCCTGCGTGGTCACATTCTCGGGAGTATGGCCTCTCATGCGCATCACTTCCGAACTCCGCACTGTGCCCGCGCGGCGCAGCACTCGGCTCTTTCACCCTTACCTCATTCGATTCCTTCCCCCCTTCATGCTTTGGAGCATGGTGGCAGGATCGTTTCCACTATTTGGCGCAATCTATCTTCAGAAATCTCTTGGCTTGCCTCTCGGCAGCCTTGGCGCCGTCTTTTCCGCATCCCAGTTGGCACAATTCTGCGCCGTGCTTCTTGCGCCTTTGCTTCTCAAGCGCCTGGGAATCGCGAAAGGAGTGGCCGCAATTCAGATCGGCACGGCCGCCTTCCTTTTGCTGATCTCCTACAGTAGGACCGCTTCCCTTGGTGTTTGCTTTTATGTTCTCTATTTCGCGATGCAATACATGTGCGGGCCAGGGATCTATAACCTGCTGATGGATAACATTGCAGAAGCGGAAAGAAGCACTGCCTCGGCAGTGCAGAATATCTCCGGAGCTCTTTGCCAGGCGGGTTCCGCGGCAGTTACCGGGATCTGCATCGTGGCCTTCGGTTACCGCGATCTGCTGATCGCAAACGCGGTCACCGCCGTATTGGCTTCCTTCCTGTTTCTCCTTCTTGGGATGAATAGGCAAAAGGCTCCGATTGCGGATGAGACCAGGATCAGCTCCTGCAAGCCCGACGACGTCGCTGATTGCATGGAAGTGTGAAGGAAGTGATGGCAACTTGAAATCCCACTTGGTCAATGCCCTCTTCGGAGTTTTCGATTACCTCGCGTACCCCATTGGGCTGCTGCTGCTGGCACCGGTGATTCTGCGCGCGCTGGGCATGGAGCGATACGGCATTTGGGCCATTGCCACCGCGGCAATTAACACCGGGTCCATTGTTGCATCCGGCTTTGGCGATGCGAACATACGCGCTGTCGCGATTGCACATGCGACCGGCGACCGAGAGGCTCTGGTTGATTCTGTTCGCTGTGCTCTCGGAATTCACCTTGTCCTCGGTGCGGCAATTGCGAGCATCGGGTGGTTCGTCGCGCCGTGGATGACTCGCCACATCGCACAAACACACCTGGAACTTACGACCGATTGCCTCTGGTCGCTGCGCATCGCGGGGCTGATGGCGCTGGTTCGCGCGGTTGAAACCGTTTGCGTGAGCACGCAGCGCGCATTCAGCCGCTACGGATCCGCAATTCAAATCAGCGTCGTTGCGCGGCTCATGGGTTTGATGGCAGCGGGACTTGTTCCGTTCTATCTGCGGTCTGTTTCTGCGTTACTGATTGTCTCGATCACGATCGCTACCGTCGCTCTCTGGTTCCAGATGAAACAACTCAACAGCCTGCTTGGTATTTCCTTTGTCACGCCGGCGCTCCAGTTGCAGACCACTCGAAGCTTGCTTGTGTTTGGAGGATATACCTGGCTTTGCTCCGTTGCCGGTTTACTGTTCGGGCAAGCCGACCGGCTCGTCGCCGGGGTCGGATTTGGCGCGGCGGCAGTCAGCGCCTATGCCTTTTGTGCGCAGCTTGCTCAGCCTATCTATGGCATAAGCGCGGCCGGTCTGCATTTTCTCTTTCCATATTTGACAACGCAGCTGGCGCGAAACGAGATGAGAACTCTTCGCCGCGGGGTGCTAATCACTGCGGCAGCAAATGCGATCTTCGTGCTGATTGCACTTTCGGCATTGCTCTTAGGCGGAGAAACCATACTTCGCCTCTGGGTTGGTGAATCCATAGCCACCGCAGGCAGTTTCCTTCTAGCCCCGATTGCCTGGAGCGCAGCGTTCTCCGCTCTTGGAGTGACGGGCTGCTATTCCATGCTTGCGCTGGGGCGCCCGGGCACAGTCACTGCGTTCAACATAGCCGGCGGACTGGCAATGACAGGCGCGATTGCAATGCTCGTTCCGCATTATGGATTGGCAGGGCTTGCGGATGCGAGACTGTTCTTCGGTTCGACCGTGTTGTTCGTTTACGTCCCTCTTTTAATTGCTCTCTACCGAAAGGTGGAGCAATCCGATGCGACAACACGCATTTCAGTTTGCGAGGAGGTCTAATATGAAGGACACCTTGGAGCGGGCCGCTTTAGAAACTATTTCCTTCGACGCGCAGGGGGATCGATCCCGACCTTCGCCTCCACATTCTTGCGCCAGCGTGCTTGGTATTCCGGTGGATGCCCTGGATATGGAAAGTGCCATCTCTCGTATTGCCGAGCGTCTCCAATTCGGCCCCAAGGGATACGTCTGTGCAATCGGAGTGCATGGCATTCTGGAAGGCCTGCGGGATCGATCGGTCGCGCGTGCTTTGGCGAATGCCGCGATCAGGCTTCCAGACGGCGCACCGACCGTGTGGGTGGGGCGGAGGCAAGGCCATCGCACGATGGATCATGTGACCGGGCCGGCCATCATGCGACAAGTCCTCAGCCGTCGTGAGTTCGCCGGGTATTCTCATTTTTTTTATGGCGGAAAGGCTGGAGTTGCGGAAGAACTCGCATCAACGATGCGCCGGCAGTTCCCGTGGATCCGCGTGAGCGGAACCTATACTCCTCCCTTTCGAGATCTGACATTCGACGAAGAATCAGAACTGGTTGCGAGAATCAACGATGCGCGATCCGACATCATATGGGTTGGCATCAGTACTCCGCGACAGGATCTGTTCATGCAGCGGATGATTCCGCGTTTCAACACGCGTCTCATGTTCGGTGTGGGCGCGGCTTTCGATTTCCTGACTGGGCATATTCGCGAGTGTCCCATCTGGATGAAACGGGCTGGGCTGCACTGGCTTCAACGTCTCGCTCAGGACCCCAAGCGACTGTGGAAGCGCAATCTATTGAACACGGCTTTCCTGTGGCATATTGGCTTCCAACTGACCGGGCTGAGATCGTATCCCCTTCACAAGGAGCACGAACCGAACGCCGACGAATAGGTTTGCGGAAGAAGAGATTGCGCGTTGTCCGGCGAATTACCAGCAAAATAACCAAAGTCGTCCCCAGGGTAATGATGGCCATCGCAAGAGTTATCAAAAGATTGCTCGGCGGAAAACATTCTCTGCAGAGCGCGCTGCATGCGCGGATCGTCTTCCACTACCAGAATCGTCCCAAGTTCATGGGCAATCGGAGATCCCATTGCTTCGCCGGTAGCGTCCAATTCATTGATCATCGTACCAATTCCCCTGAATCGCAATCGATTCATCCTGGCCCCTTCACAAATGACAATCCGCTGGCAGTTATCAATCAGATTGGTCCGGAACCCAACGGCTTTGCGTCCGCAAACCCGTGCTCAGGCGAACTTAAGTTATCTAAGTCTGCTATTCGCGCACAGAGCAAGTTTTTGTAGATATCGAGGTACTGGAGTCCGACGCAAGCGCTTGAAAGGAGCGGCAATTCGCGAGCGCGAGGCCTGGGACAAGCGCGCTCTTCGCGTATAGCCTCCGCATAGGATTCGACCAGGTCCCCATCCCCGGCGACAAACCGGCAGTACCCCTCGCCAATTTCGCGGAAAGCGGGAATGTTAGAACAGACAATGCGGCAACCTGCCAGGATTCCCTCAACGATCGGAAGCCCGAATCCCTCGGTCTTCGATGGCGCCAGCAGGGCCACGCAGTTTTGGTAGCACCATTGCAGTTCCGCGTCGGGCAGCCCGCTTGAAAGAAGCACTCGATCGCTAAGATGCAAGTCGCGGATCAGGGTGTGAATCTTCTTTGTGTCCGGGCCTGGAATCCCAATTACGACTAGTCTCGCGTCGAAAGGAAGAGTTCCATCACGAAGCAGTCTGTCATAGATATGAATCGTCAGCGGTACGTTCTTGTTAGGCCGGTGCTGCGCAACACAAAGGATGAAATTCTGCGGCTTCAGCATTTCAAACCTGCGCACTGTTCCTTTCGAGGAATTCAGATCCACGACATTCGGCACAACCGTGGCCTTCCCCACCTCTGTGGGAAACCATTGTTCAAGTTGCGTGCGGGTGCTGGTCGATACGCAAGCTATCGCGTCCACCCTCCGGATGCATTTGCGGATGGTGCGACGCGCAAGCGCGCTTCTCAAGAATCCGAAATTCGCGGGAAGATCAAACGGATACAGGTCGTGCAGACTGAGAACCGCGGGACAATGAAATGGATGCCCGGGGATAGGCACCGGGTAGGTAAGATGTACAACGTTCGCTCCAAACTGCGCAGCGATCGGTTGAAGCTCATGGAGATACCAGAGAAGACGGCTGAAATTCGCGTCGCGCAACGGGATCCAGTGCGCATGAAAGCGTGCGTCCATGCCTTCCAATGCGGGCTGAAACATCTGCCTCTGCCACGTGCCCGCCAGGAAGTGCACGTTTGTCACCGCCCGAGTAGACAAAAGTGCGTGCACCAAGCCGATGGCATGACGTGAAACTCCATTCAACTGCGTGGGTGCCGATAGCGCCGCGACAACGACGTTCATATATCCCCCTCCACTGCGGACGAAGGCAATGAATTCTTTTCGAGCACCGGAATTGCGTGCGGCCGCAGGTTCGACTGCAACTCACTCTCTGTCAGAAACGCAATTGTGGAAATCAACCAAATGGGAAGAACCAGATCGAATGGCTCCGCTTCCGCAAATCCACGCACGATCGCGAAGACGAGAAATGAAGTGAGGATGCATCGTTCGGATTCCCGCGGCAGCAGGCGAAGACGTCGATAGAGGCTCCCGTATACTCCCGCCAACAACGCGATTCCGCAAACTCCATAGGCGAAGAACTGCTGCAAGATCTCATTCTCCGCATGCCTGGCCTCGAAGAAATCGGCGCCAAACGGAGGCGCCACCTTCCACATGGCATCGAATCCATTCCCCAGCCAGGGGTGGCTCAGGCCCGCATCCAGCGCCCAAGCCCAGATTGCCAGTCGGCCGGTCAATGTTTCGGCTTTGTTCCCCTCGCTGGTGTACACGCCGTAATACGCTTCGAGGAGGCCCCAAAAGCACATGGCCACTGCGATTGATCCGACAACCAACCAACTCTTTCTTCTGCGGCTCATGGTGCGGTCATAGATGATCCTGTATGCCATGGCAACGATGAAAGCAATCAGCGTCGACTTGCTCAGGCTCCGAAAAAGAGTGATGCCGAGAAACCAGGCTGGAATGCGCCAATGGCCATCGCTGTGGGAGGCAAGCAGAGCACACATCACGACCGCCAATGCGCAGAGATTGCCGATTTGATTCGTATTGAAATACTCGAGGTCGCCAAGGCGCAGATCCGTCTCCGCGGGCATCATCCACGCGATGGCGGCCAACGCACACGTCCCGTAGATGAATCCCTTCATGAGCGAGTGCGCTACGCACACCGCATTCCCCCCTCGGAAGAGGAGGACGACGATTGCGGCATCCCCTGCGAGCCCTATCCAATAGCCCGCTGACGCAAGCGGCGAAGCAGATTCGGTCCACAAGAAGCTGCAGCCGGCGAACGCAAGATAGAGCATTACCCACCGGAATGGGCGCACACGGAATATCCAGTTGGAGGCGGGTACGTTGTGGCCGAAGGCGCACAGCGAAGAGATAAGTAACAACACGGCAGTGACACCCATGCTCGCGAAGACGCCGGCCGAAGTCCCAACACCCAGCCATCGAGCTGTCACCAGCACAAAAATGATCCTGCATGAAAAGAACATACCGGCGCAGCCAGACAGGGCCGAGAAGGCAGCATTCTCCTTTGCGCCAGACAGCGACTGTGTCCCCGCAACGAAGTATGCCGGACCGGCAAGTGAATAGACTTCTTCGCTTTTCACTCCTGGCTCCTCGGCAGCCATCGAACGGGCCGCATTGCTTTCATCGACTCGATCACCTCGTGCGCGAATTCCTTGCGTGGATCGGCAGCATCTATCAAGAGCCAATAGTGATGAACGAGCAGCCCAATGGAAACGAGGAGGACAGTGGCGATCGTGAGTCCGATTGTCATCAGTGCTCGCGGTGGAAAGGACTTCTTTTCCGGAATCTCCGGGGCATCGATCACATTCACCGCCGGAATGTCTTTCACCTCCTGGATGCGCACAAACTCGCATTGCTGTGTGAGCAGGTCATAGACGGTCTCCTGTACGTGAAGTTCGCGATAAAGATTTGCAAAGGGCACCGCCAGCCTTGGGACCTGTCGAAGCGGCAGAAAGGAGGCGTTCTGCGTCAGATCCCCTGCGTCATCCTTTTGCGTAGTTGAGAGTGGGGAAGAGGAGCCGCCCATCTTTGCCAGTTCCCGCTGCAAACCCGCGATTCGAGCGTCTGTTTCACGCACCCTCACGTTTCCATCCCCATAGAGCTGTCGCAGTGAGTCCAGTTCGCTTTGAGCTACGATCAGCGCTCCCTGCACCTTGGCCTGCGACTCCACGGTAGCTCGTGCCTGTTCCTTTAGATCGATCGCCGCGTGTGTGCTGGAGAATTCGCTCATTGCTTGCTGTGCCCGTTCCAGATCTCCCCTGACCGCTTGCAGCCTCTTCTCGATAAACACTCGCTCCTGATGTGCGGAGGAATTACCGGTGCGAGTCACGAGAGTATTCAATTCATCCACGTAAACCTGGGCCATGTCCCGCGCCCGTACCGGATCGATATCCACTACCTTCAGAGACAACACTCCGCTCTTCTTGTCCTGAACGATCGTCGTCTTGCGTGCCAGTACTTTGGCCGCATCCATGCGGTATCGCTTGTGGTAAACGCTCTCGAGTTGGAAACGGTCGATCAACCGATTCGAAATCGAGGTGCTTCGCAACAAGTCGACATACAGCGACCCCGTGTTATGGCCACCGATTAGACTCGCCAGCACGCCTCCCAACATGTCGCCTCCCAAAGCTCTGCCAGCCAACGCGGAAAACAATCCGGAGCTGCTCCCGGAGCTTTCCGGAGGCATGATGCGTACCTGGGAGACGTACGTCTTCGGAATCACCAACGAAAGAAGCAGGCTAACCAGAAACGCTGCAGCCAAGACACGCATTAAGCTACGGCGATGCGCCCAGAGGACACGCAGGTTATAGAGCCAGGGCGGTGCGCTTCCAGACACCGATGATAAGCGGACGCAAACCACATTGCCAGCACTTGAAACGTTTGACCTGACTTCTTCAGACATGCTCACCTACAGTCCCGACACAGCTGCGGCAATCGCAAGAGATGCGGCAATCTGCGCCACGCTCAAAAGATTGCGCCACGTCGCAGATGCGCCCACAATCTTTTGCGGCACAACAATCGTGTCGCCCGCATTAAGTCTGGTGGAGAGAACTTCGTGCTCGTACCAGTTTCCCGAGCGGCGGCCAACAACGGAGCCATTGGCCCGAATCACGAAGACCTCTTTGCGGTTCGCGGTTTCTGCGCTTCCTCCGGCCTTCTGAAGGTACCATTCGGCAGTTTTGCCGGGCATGAACGTGATTGCGGAAGCGTTGTAAACTTGCCCTGTTACGAGGACAAATCCCGGGCGCTTCGGAATCCGAAGCACATCCCCGCTTCGGACCTCGATGTCGGCCGCAGTCCCGGCCCAAGCCTCGATGGCGGAGCTGATGTGAATCACGAGCCTTCCACTCTCAGGTTGATTGCGCAGCCGCGCGATAATTTGATCCTGCTGTTGATGAATCAGTTGCAATGATGCGGCCTGCTCACTCCCCGCCACACTTGGAGACAGGTGTGAAGCGGCAGAACTTGTCTCAATCTGTCGAATCAATTCTTCGCGGCTCGCTTTCTCCAGCTTTGCCACGTCTGGTCTGGTTAGCACCGCCCCCTCCGGATATGCGGAAGGCCGCAATCCACCCGCTCGCCGAAGAACATCGCTCAATCTCTCCCCCTCTTGAAACCCGTAGCTGCCCGGATGAGCGACCTCGCCTTCAATCGTGATCGATTCGCCGATCTCATCCCATCCAGTCAACTGATGCACCGTGAGCACATCGCCCGCCTTCAGCACAACATCTGCATCTCGATCGTGATGCAGCACTGCATCCGCAATCGAAATATCCCTGCGCTCGACTGAAACGCGTTTGCCGTCGGTCACCCGATAGCTGGCCAGGTCCGCTCGTTCCACCATTGCATCCCGCTTGAATCCACCCGCGACGCGGATCAATTGGGCAGCTGTCATTCCTTCAAACATCGGATAGGCGCCCGGCCGAAGCACTTCTCCACGGACTGACACCGTTGGCCCATCCATCTCATACCTGGCAAATACTCTGATCGTGTCGAACGGCTGAAGGGCAATGGATGCGTTCCCGATCAGGACATCGGACACGTTGAAATCAATTGTTTCCGGATGCAGGTCAGGCGCGACGAGACGGACAATTTCTCCCAGGTCTGCAGGCTCCGGAAGCAGATCCCGATAGCTATGGAGAACGTCTGCGAGGACCATATTGTCGCGAAACGCGATTCTACCTGGCCGGGATACGTGCCCCTGAAGGTAGACCACTCGGCCACTGGAGGGAAGTACGGTTCCAAAGTGAATTCGATCTCCATCCTTCACTTCCGTTTTTTGCAAGCGCGCAATGAGTGCGGGTGGGGTGTCATCGCCTCCAGCCTCGACAGCGATCTCTTCGCGATGTTCATTGGCGATCACTCGGTCGATGGTGACATGCGCCAGAGAAGCGGCGACCGTCAATCCTCCAGCATCATCCAGCACCGAAGCTAGTTCTTTCTCGCCTCTCAGTTCATAAATCGCAGGTCGTTTCACGGCGCCTGACAAAGCGACCTGCTGGCCGACGGGAGGAACCAATAAGGTGTCACCGCTCTGAAGTCGGTCGTCGTCAGGACGGACGCCATGCAGCATGAAGTCGTAAAGGTCGATATCGCCGAGCAACTTTTGGTCGCGATAGTGGCGTAATGTACGAAGCGAGCCGACCGCTGTCGGACCACCGGCTGCAAACAAGGCAGTGATGGGAGAAGCAAGCGAGCTAACTTCATACGACCCCGGACGCTGCACATCGCCTACGACAAAGATGCGAATCGATCGAAGACTCGCCACTGTAACCGCAACCCGCAAGTTGCGATATTGTGCCTGAAGCGTTTCAGCGATCAACGCTTCCGCTTTGGCAACGCTTAGACCGGCGATGGAGACAAGGCCTGCCTCAGGCAACGCGATGCGTCCTTCGCGATCGATTATGCGTAGCAGATTTTGCGATACCCCTCCCCACAGCACAATGCTCAGTTGATCGCCGGGACCAAGAACATAGTCTGGTCCAAGTGGAACGTCGAGCGCGCCGATCGCTGCTGCACGAGCGGGCCCAAGGGCATCTCTCCCTAACGTGGAGTGGACCACAAAGAGCTCTGATCCAAATCGCTTGAGATGTTCCTGTGAACTAGGAACCTGAGTGTAGAGATCGCGCAAGGAGAGAAGGTTGTAGGGCGTCGGGCGATGGAGAGACAGCGGCTCGTCCGTCAAATTAGCTATCTCAGGCCGTTGTGTTTCAGCGCGGCTGTCCGTATAACTCCTTGACGGAGTTTGTCGATCATTCAACAGACCGCTCGAACTTTGTTCTTCCAGTGCGCTCATTCCGCTCGCACGCGACGACAACGCCCTGGACGCAGATTCTCCCACTATGGCACCGTTTTGTTGGTCATAGAGTTCTCGCTGCAAGGTCTCCTGCTGTCGTGCTCTTCCCTCTTGAACCTGATCCTCTGTGATGTACCCGCGCGCAAGAAGAAAGTGCGTCAACGAGATGCGAAGGCTGAGGCTGCTTTCGATTTGCGCATACACCTGCTCATCTGTCAGCGAGTCTGCCTGTACGCTCACCCCTGTTTGCTGCGCACCATCGGCAACCACCTGCTTTACCTCCACCATCACCTCCGGACTTCGGCGCAAGACCTCGATCAGTTGCGCTGCCGACATGACCGGGTCGCGCGAATCGGCACTGCTTTGGAACTGGCCCGTAGCACCGCTCTGGAGTTGTCCGCTCGCCGGAGTTTGCGTCTGTTCTGTTTCGTCGCTCTGCAGTTGGCCTGTACCACTGCTCTGGGTCATGGAAGGGTTGAAAGGATCTGCCGCGCTGTCGTTCGCGCCGGATTGGGCAACACCGGGATGTGAGGCCATGGCCCAGAGCAACGCGCAAAGGGCGAAGCACAGAGGCCATCTTCGTTCAAATCGCAGAGAATCGTTCATCGTTCGTTTCTCACCGTTTCTCTTCTCCATCGCGAGGCCTCGATCCAATAACGAATACCTTCCACAACGTGGAACCGCATGCGACGGATGAAGTAATCCGCCTCGATCACATAGCGCTTCAATCTCTCTGCTAGTCGCTCTCCCGGATGAGGTCGCGTAAGTCTTGCCGGCAAGCAATGTGGAAAGAGGATAAGATGTGTTTTCTTGAGCGGCTCCGCTTTCCTGGGGACTTCGTTGCGCAACAAGAGGTAGAGTTTGTTGCCGGTGGAATCGCTCAACAAGAGGCTCCGGGTGTAAAGACTGAGCCACCGCAAAACACGGGGCGGCATCGTTTCCGCTCTCGACTGCATCGGAAGTTGAAGCGCCTCTTTATTGAAGAACTCGCTGGTCAACCATGAAGCCACGCTGAGAGCGAGAGCGCCGTTCATTTCTTCGGCCGCTAGAGACTCCACCTTATTCCAGAACGAACGATCGAATCTGCGAGACTCAACATGACGGCTGAACTCGAGCACCCACGACAATCGCGAATGATCGCTGCACAGGTGCTTCAGCAAATGCATCGCCTGTTGCATCAAGATGTCCGCAGGCGACAGCGTTGCAATCTGTATGCCATCGAAGTACCGATAACTCTTTCGCGCAAGAAGGCCTAAGTGACTGCTCTGCTCGGGCAGAACATGCAGGTCCAGAGCCCGTTGAGCGTCGGTCGAATAAATCTTTCTCAAATCAGGAAGGCCGATAGAGCCGGCTCTGAACTCCATCGTTATTCCGCTCCTGGCGTATAACTGGTAGCCGCGACTCTGAATTGAGCGGATCGCGAAATCCGCGCCCTCGCTGGAGACTAAGAAATCGAGATCGGTCTGGCAGCGCAGAGCGGAGTCCGACACCGATTCCGGCGTAAGCGTAATCCCTTTCAACAACGCGTAGGGTATGTTTTCGCGCTCAAATACCCCTGCCTGAGCACACGCTTCTTCTTTAAGCGCTTGGATGCGGAACCGGTTTCTCTGCAAGCGCTCTTCGAGGGATGCTCTGATTTTCGACGGGATCATACCTTCGGATCCAAGTCGTTGCATCTGGTCCAGGAAATAGATGGCCATACCGCTGATATCAAGCCACCATAGGACACTTTGCCAGTCCGCTTCCGTAAACCCGTCAAGGCGCGGGATTGCTTCGCCTCGCGTGGCCGAGAACGAGGCAACAATGGCGTCTTTTAGCTCGCGGGTCCGAGCGGTTGTCCGGTTGCGAATTGGAAAATGTCTTTTGGTCATGGCAGGTTAGTGACTGTACATCTCCGGTTCGCCCAGGCTTCCGGGCTTTGGCAAATGGCGAAGGAACACTACGATCGACCAGATTTCGTCGTCGCTTAATATACCTTTGGAAGCAGGCATGCCCGAGGGCCAGACGCCATCGTCGATTACTGCTTTCAATTGCCCGTCCGTGTACTGTTGCACTTCATCCGACGCGAGAGAGGGAACCGGCGGCGCCATGCGATCTGCAAACGGTACGCCGGTGTTTTGCCCATCCAGTCCATGGCAGGCTATGCAGTAGTGCGAGAATGCCTCCTTGCCTTCCGCAATGGTCAGAGACGACGCCTGCAATGGGTTCCTCAGCTTCTTGTTGCCGATCAATACCTTGTGTTTCATTCCCCACATGAGCCGCGTTTCCGCCGTCGTCGGCGCTTTTGCCTTGCACCCGCAAAAACTCAGAGCTGCAAGAAGCAACACCATGGATGCCGCGCGAATCATCTCAATTCACCACGTGAAATGCGATGGACATGCTTCCATGCCCAGCCCCGCAGAAGACGGAACAGTGTCCGACAAAATCACCGACCTGGTTGGGCGTGAAACGCGCTTCAGCGGATCCGCCCTTGGAGACCTTCACATCCAACCCGAGTTCACGAACCCGAATGCCATGCGGGACATCGTTGCTCTTCAGCACCAACACCACAGGCTCGCCCTTCTTCAGAGTGACCACGCCCGGATCGAAGGAAAATCTTTTTGCGGTAATCTCCACACGGCGAGGGTCTACAGACGGAATACCTGACAGTTGCGAGCCCAGCCCGCAAGCGCAGACAACTGCAAAGACGATCGTAACTGCATGTCTGATTTTCATAAGTCTCCTGGACCACTCGATGATGCGAGCATTCCCGCACTCATTCTGTTGGCCTCAGGACCAACAATAAAGCGGCCGAGGCTTGTTCCGTGTCATGTCTGTGTCATGAGATTGTCACCGCTTTGTCGAGCCCCTCCGCCACGAATCCGAAACCTCACCCGCTGAAAATGACAATCTGCTGACATTCACAAGACGCTCTTCTGACACTTGCTCATCGCATTCGAGCGAAGCTATTGGTATGTCAAGTTATGCGAAGCTCTCACCGCACACAAAGTGGAGTACGATTACGCTGCTCTCGTTCCTCGGACTGGCAACCCTTCAGTCTGCACGGGCGCAAGACATTCCCCTGATCTCCGGCGGAGTCGGACTCATCACCAGCACGAACGGCGGCAATACTACATACTTGCCGATCATCGCGCCGGCCCTTGTTGCACCGATCGGCAATCATTTGTTGGTTGAGAGCCGGGCAACGATCGTCGAGTCCTACTTTCCACGCGGAGGCGGACAAAGTGGATACGACCACAACGCATTCCTTGGGCTCTCGTACCTTCAAGCGGATGTGATCGCCAACCGCCACCTCACTTTTGTAGCAGGCGAATTCCTCACGCCCTTCGGCACTTACAACGAGCGCCTCAGCCCCATATGGATAGGCAACTTCGAAGCTGCGCCCCTGATCTTCAGCCTCGGCACGATGAACACCGCATCGAGCGTTGGTGGAATGCTGCGTGGCTCGGCCTTTTCCAGCGACAAGGTGGATATCGACTACACGGCGTACTTCTCCGCGGCAAGCACCAACCAACAGTTCGATGCCGAGCGCTCAACCGGCGGCCGCGCGAGCGTTTACCTGCCCAACGCGCGTCTTGAAGCAGGCCTCTCGGTCGGACGCCTCCTGCAGGAAACCCACGAGAACTACTTTGGCGTGCACCTCTGGTGGGAACCGGAGAACTCGAACCTCCGTTTGCGATCGGAATATGCGCGCGGCCCGCATGCGCAAGGCTACTGGGTCGAGGCCGATTACCGGTGTTTGCGATTCCACAGTGAAGATAGCCTGATTGGGCGTTTCGAGCCAGTCTTTCGGATGCAGCAAACGTTCCGCTCGCAGCCGGACTCGGAGGATGGTCTGCCGTCCGCGAGCACCCAGGAGGCCGACTTCGCGCTTGACTATCATCTCCCTCATGAAGTCCGCATCAATACCAGCTATTCCCGGCAACTGTCTTCGGTGAGCAACCGCAATATCTGGCAAACCGGAATCGTCTATCGGTTTCTGATTCCAACATGGAGAGGCAAATGACCCGCATCAATGCGTTGGTTCTCGCGACGGGCGTCTTGGGAATTCTCGGAACACTGATGGCACAGAGTGCTCCCACGGAGGCAGATCAACAAGGAAAATTGCAAAAGGAACAACCCGCGGCCATGGTTGCAGGCACTCCTGGAGAACGCGTCTTTCAACAGCACTGTTCTCGATGTCATAACGCGCCGCAGGGGTTCCCTCCGCAGATTTCAGGGACAATCCTCCGCCACATGCGCGTTCGCGCATCGTTGAGCGCCCCTGACGAAAAGGCTCTTCTGCGTTTCTTGAACCCATAGGACACGATGTGTTTGGCGGTGCAACAGCTGGATCGGTGGAGAAAGGGATTCGATGGAGATGAAAGGAAAGCACATTCTGGTGTGTGGCGCGGGGGGCTTCATCGGCGGCCATCTTGTGCGCAAGCTTATTGAGTTGGGCGCCGCAACAGTTCGCGCAGTCGATGTCAAGCCCGTCTCGGAATGGCACCAGGTTAGTGACGATGCCGAGAACGTCGTAGTTGACCTCAGTTTTCGCGCGAACTGCTTCGCGGCTGTTCGAGGGAAGAGTATTGTCTTCCAGTTGGCGGCGGACATGGGCGGGATGGGGTTCATCGAGAGCAACCGTGCACTCTGCATGCTCAATGTACTCATCAACACCCACATGCTGCTCGCCGCGCGCGACTACTCCATCGAACGCTTCTTCTTCTCTTCGTCCGCGTGCGTATACAACCTTGCCAAGCAGGCCTCACCGCTGGTCGTTCCGCTACGCGAAGAAGATGCCTACCCGGCAATGCCTGAAGATGGCTATGGCTGGGAGAAACTTTTCAGCGAACGCATGTGCCGCCACTTCGAGGAGGACTTCAGCATTCCCTGCCGCATAGCCCGCTACCATAACGTCTATGGCCCGATGGGAACTTGGCAAGGGGGCCGCGAGAAGGCCCCGGCGGCAATTTGCCGCAAAGTCCTTGAGGCAAAGCTGTATGGCATTCCCGAAATCGAAATCTGGGGCGACGGATCTCAGACGCGTAGCTTCCTCTACATTGACGACTGTATCCACGGAACAATCGGCCTTGCCGAAAGCAGTGTGCTTGATCCCATAAATCTCGGTTCCTCTGAGTTAGTCACGATTGACCAACTGGTATCTATGGTGGAGGACATCGCAGGCATGCGCCTCAGAAGGCACTACAATCGTCGCGCACCGACCGGGGTCAATGGCCGCAACAGCGATAACACTCGCATGTCCCAGGTGCTTCATTGGGAACCATCGATTCTGCTTGTAGAAGGCTTGAAGTCCACCTACAACTGGATCGAGCAGGAGATGCTGCAAGACTCCACGCACCAAAAGCGCTTGGAATTCCAGGAGCACTATGCCACGGAAGGTCGCGACCGTCTCGATAGCTAGAAGTATGCAACCGGGCTGCATTCTTCGGGCTCGAGCCGAGGTAATGAGCCCGTGGACAACGTCCCGTGTCAAGCGCATCTTCGATGTTGCGCTGGTTCTGGCGTCAACTCCGGTTGTGCTTCCGCTGCTATTGGTGATTGCGCTTGCGGTAAGCGCAACATCATGCGGCCCGATTCTGTTTAAGCAGAAGCGCCTCGGCCGCTTTGGTGTGCCGTTTGAGATTTACAAATTCAGGACTATGGAATGCGAGATCGAGAGTCGCCAACACTCGATCGCCGCAATGTCTGCCGATAGGGTCACGCCGTTGGGACGGATTCTGCGGTGGTTCAAGTTAGACGAATTGCCACAGTTACTGAATGTGCTCGTCGGGCAAATGAGTCTAGTCGGTCCACGGCCACGAGTCCCAGAGCAGCAACTTGAACCGCTCCAATGCCGGCCCGGGGTCACTGGATTGGCAACGCTGGCTTTCGCGCGCGAAGAGTCCTTATTCGCCCTCATCCCAAGGGAATCCTTGCCCGAGTATTACAGCAAGACCATCCTACCCGCCAAGCAGCGCCTCGACGCCACCTACATGAAGCACGCCTCACTCTTCACAGACCTGAAACTCATTTTCGACACTGCATTCGGCCGTTGGGGATCCTATGGCCTTTCGGTGACGCGCAATTCTGCTGACCTCCACATTGTCGAACGGCGTCCTGAAGCGAAGGGTGCAACATTTCAATAGAATCTCGTTCTGCTCCAATAGGGATATGACAATCTTCGCCACAAGGACCCAATCGTCATCCCCCCAGGGATAGCGAGTATCACTCGGCCGCGATCGCTTTTCTTACCAGACTGTAAGTTTGGCAAAAAGGTTGAACTGCACAAAAAGTGCGGGGCTTTCGGCCACATCGAAGACGCATGGATGCAGCGAAGCCCCTGAGCAGGTGGGACCTGTGTACCATTTTGTGTACCACCGAGACCGCTTTCGCAGTCAAGGGGCACTAGCGTGATTCACGGGGCAAAGAAAAAGCCCGCTGATTTAGCTTCTGCCACCGGGTCTAAGCCCTCCGCCTTTCAGGCGGAGAGCTTCCAGCATCTGTGCTGGATAATGGTTAGATGGTCGAGTACAGGGAGAATTCACACTCG
>Ga0302320_10008498_pt1 | contig 22308 bp, 21 predicted proteins | sample Bog_T0_3_FD_202130 | JGI IMG/M metagenome (GOLD analysis project Ga0302320, IMG submission 202130) | Peat permafrost microbial communities from Stordalen Mire near Abisko, Sweden - Bog_T0_3 | ecosystem: Environmental > Terrestrial > Soil > Wetlands > Peat | place: Sweden: Abisko, Stordalen Mire...
AGACAGGGGGCACCCTCGCCGCAAAAATCACCAGCGCACTCCCAGCGTAACCGGAACCACCTTGGTTCCCGCTGCGACGGTTGTCGTCCCCAAGCCGTTGGGTGAGGAGTCAACGGCCGGTGTATCCACATCCAGGAACCGCGCCTCGGCAAACAGCTTCATCCGTCCGTCTCCACTTAACCCGCCCACCCGATGTGTGAAGCCGGCACCGACGTTCCACCCACCCTGGTTGGATGAGAAGTGGCCCACGACTACGTTCTCCGTTGCGACCCCGCAGTAGTAATAATCGCAATACTCCGCTTCCTGAGGATCGGTGAAATTCGTGACCTTGCGATAGAAACCTCCGCCACCAGTCACGTAGACGCTGTTGGTCGACTTCGGAAAGAGGTCGATCACCGGATCAAGCGTAAGCGACCAAATGTGGGCGTTACCCCCGTTGGCTCCCGTTTCCGCAATCAGATTTCCGGGAAGCTTGTCGTCCAGAAACTGGTACTCCGCCAAAAGCGAAATGCCTCTGGAGAAGTGCAGCCCGCCGCCAACTGTGAAGTTGCCGCCCCAGGTCAAGTAACTGGAAGTGTTGCCCACAGGCGGATTGGCTCCACCACCGGCTTCGAAGGCAAGTTTGCTGAACAGGCCGTGGCCTCCGCCTTGATCGTATTGGCCGCCGCCGGCGCCTTTGCCTGATCCAAGACCTGCTGCCGCGTCATGCAACGCCGTTGCGCCGGATGGATCGCCATCGGCCACAAACTGAATGGCGCTGGAACTTGATTCATCTGAAGAGACTTGGTTGGAGGATTGGGAAGACTGGGCGCTTGCCGAAGCAGTTACAAGAATTGCCGCGCCTGAAAAGATGCAGACACGCCGCAACAGAGACATCCAAAGGGGGGAAGACATGTCGGAACCTCAATATTCAAATTGATTTAAGTGCGTCCGGTAATTGCGCAAGACTCCGGCCAATGGATTAGACACGGATTTTTGGGGAAAGTTACTTTGCTGGGCTGGCCGCTAGTGGGAAATTCCCCTATAATCCCACCTAGCATGTTTTGTGCCACTCGCTTATGGTAGTGGTACGAGATGTCGGAGGGGAGACACATGGAACTTCAGGCTCGGGGTCAAATTGGTGAAAAAGGCAGAGTCGTCATTCCCTCTGAGATTCGACAGGCGTTAGGGATCAATGTCGGCGACAGGGTTGTGTTCCGGGTGGAAGACGGTGAACTTCGCATCTCCACATTGCGAGCTCGCATTCAGCGAGCGCAGGCCCGTGCGCGTCTTTACGTCAAGCCTGGAACTCTGGTCTCGGACGAATTGAGCGCCGAACGGCGCGAGGCCGCGAAAAATGAATAAGGCTGTGCTCGACGCCTCGGCCATTCTCGCCGTGATTTTCCATGAACCGGGCTCGGAAAAACTGACAGAAGAAATCCTGGATGGTGCTGTTGCCAGCACGGTGAACCTCGCCGAAGTGCAAACCAAACTCGTCAAGAAGGGCTACGATACGGAAGTGGCCTGGGAGGACGCGCTTTTGTTGGAGAGCCCACCTGAACCCTTCACCCCAGACCAAGCCAGGATCGCTGGAAGCCTGATCGCGAAGACCGAGAAATATGGACTGTCATTGGGTGATCGATCCTGTCTGGCGCTGGCGATTGCGCTCGATGCGCCCGTCTACACAACCGAACAAAGTTGGAAAAACCTGAAGGTCGGTATTCCAATTCATGTAATTCGCTAAGGCATTCAATCTTACGATTTGGCCTCATGCTTCGGCGGCGTCGAGTTCCTTGAAGAGATCGCGGAGATCGAGGTAAATTGGGGAGCCGGCAATTTCAAAGCGCTCTTTTCGCGTCCAATTGGCATCTGAGCAGTCCCACCCCAGGCGCTTGATCGGATCCACAACCCAGATGTTCGGTACCTGAAACTCGCGATAGTCCTCGATCTTCTCCTGCACCCAGGAATGGCGATCTTCTGCAGACAGCACCTCGACAGCGATAAGCTGGGGCCGGTCGAAAACTGCCTGTACGGGAACGTCTCTTTTCCACACGCTCACATCCGGAACCCTGACATTGCCGTTGCTGAACCGCGTCCTCTGCTCCTGAATGGTCCGCGTCTGCCAGCCTTTATCCTGCAGGTGGAACCAGAGCAGAATCTCTCTCTGCGCGATTTGGTGCTCGTACTCGCCCATGTTCCGCTCCTGAACCTCCCCGCCGACGTACTCCGCATCCGGCTCAAACGGAGTCCGAAGATACTGTTCCAGAGAGATTTGAGTTGCGGTTGAAATGGGAACACCCTCGGCACCAGTGTACTTCAAGAAGATAGGCTCCAAACATCGAGGCCGGAGCAACCGCTCCGGCCTCGATGTTTCTCTGGCTGTCTGTCATAAAAGTTATCCCTGAATGTCGAACTGCTCCGGATGCAAAGTAGCATCACTCTTCACCAGGATGTTCTTGCCGACCAGTTCCTCGAATTCGGTGAGCCAACTGGCGTTGTTCGACTTCAGCACCTTTACCGTTTCCGGGTTCACACGTAACAGAACATCCGCGCCTTCGAAGTGCTTCTTCATCTTGCGCAACTCGGTATAAATCTCGTTGCAGACGGTTGTCGGGCTCTTGACCATGCCGGTAGCCTGGCATGTCGGACACGGCACACTCAAAGTGCGCTCCAAAGACTGCTTGACCCTCTTGCGTGTGATCGCGACCAGGCCAAAATCGTTGAACTGAAGAACCTTGGTTGGCGCGCGGTCGGCCTTGAGAGCTTCTTCCAAAGCTGCCAGAACCTTGAATCGGTTCTTGCGTTCATCCATGTCGATGAAGTCGATGACGATGATGCCGCCCAAATCGCGAAGCCGGATCTGGCGCACAATCTCCGGCACTGCATCCAGGTTGGTCTTGACGATGGTGTCCTCAAGCCGCGCCGACTTGCCAACATACTTGCCCGTGTTGATGTCAATCGCAACCAGCGCTTCAGTCTGGTTAATCACGATGGACCCGCCGCTCTTGAGCCAGACCTTGGAGCGCAAGGCCTTCGAGATTTCGTCCTGAATGCCGAAGTGCTCAAACAGCGGCACCTCTTTGGTGTAAAGCTTCACGCGGCGAACCAGCGTCGGCGAGAAGCGGTTCAGGAACCGCACAATGCGCTCGTAGTCCTCCTGTGAGTCGACCCAGATCGAAGAGAAATTCGCGCTGACCTGGTCTCTCAGAATGCGCTCGATCAGCGAAAGATCGTGATAGATCAGCGCAGGAGACTTGGAAGTGTCCGAACGCGTCTTGATCTCGGCCCAGAGATGAATGAGGAAGCGGAGATCGGCGCGGAGATCCTCCTCCGATGCACCCTCCGCTGCAGTCCGTACGATAAATCCGCCCGTAGCTTCGCCGCGCTCATGTACCAGAATCCGCTTCAGCCGCTGCCGCTCTTCATCGGAGTCAATCTTGCGGCTCACACCAATGTGCGACACGGTTGGCATGAACACCAGAAAGCGTCCCGGCAAAGCGATGTGCGAAGTAATCCGCGCGCCCTTCTTGGCGATAGGCTCTTTGGCAATCTGAACCAGAATCTCCTGGCCCGGCTTGAGAAGATCGGAAATAATCGGCAGGTCAGAAGTCTGCGCGGCGCGGCGAGTCATGCCGCGGCGCTGTCCCTGTCCTCCCTGCGGTCCTGCCTGCTGGGCTCCGCGTCCACGGCGTCCGCGACCACCGCGATCCCGACGCTGCTGTTGGGAATCCTGACCGGCACTGGTAACCGGCTGACCTTCCGCCGAGGGTTCTTCCTCTTCATCCTCGTCTTCGTCAAAGGCTTCGTCTTCGACACTCTTATCGTCGAAGTTCAGCTGGATCTTGTGATCGAGGTGCGCTTCCTGCAACATCTCGCCCAGGTCGCCGGTGCGAAGCTGAGAAGGAAGCGTCTCTTCTTCGTAGTCTTCAAGATCATGGTCGTCCGCCTTGCTGTGATGATGATGCGGAGCGTCAAACTCCTCTTCCTCAATCACTTCTTCTTCAATATGACCAGCACCGGGCGCGTAGGCCGAAACGGTCGCCACCGTTGCAGACTTCGGAGCGGGCGGAACTGGAGCAGCTATTGGAGCCGGCTCCTCCGTTTTCTTTTTGCCCAGACCGAACAAGCGGAAACCGGAAGGCGTTGCCGGATCAATATGGTGCGATGCGGATGCGTCCGAGTCCGCCCCTTCCTTCTCCCCGGCGGCCGCCGTTTCAGAAGCTACTACTTCCTCGTCGTGACTCTCGGCAGACTCTAGAACAAGCTCCTCTGTCGAAACTTGTTCAACTTGCTCTTCCGCCCCGAAATCGCGTGCCTCGCCATCTTCCCGGGCATGCATCGCGTCCGAAACTTCTGAAGTCTCTTCGAACTCATCCTCTTCCAACTGGGTATGTTCCGCTTCTTCGTAAACAACCTGATGCGGAATCGCTTCAACTGCAGTTTCTGCCGCTCCTTCCGTCCGCTCGGCCAGGAAATCCTGTTCTTCAATCGCATCCGGCGCAGCTGAGCTGAGATCGGAGACGCTGGTAGCAAGCGCATCGGAGAAAGTACCCTGCGGCTCACCATCGACCTTAACTTCAGGTTCAGACCGGCGCCCGCGATGACGGGAGAGTGACTCCCCTGGAAGCAGACCGCTGCCGTCCCACTCCAATGGCGCCTCCACCAGAGTTGCGGGCTTAAACGTAGAAGCGGGGCGGACCGGTGCTGCCTGTGTCGGTGCAGATTTCGCCGACTCATCTTCCGCCGTGCCACCGTACTTGCGCAGCGACTCGCCGGGCAATACGAAGGGGGCCGGAACCTGGCCCGCGTGCGATGAAGACGCGGGAACCGGAGCAGCCCAGCTTTGCGGCGAAGATCTTTCAACAGGCGCGGCGCTCGCTTGAATTTCAGACGTAATGTTGCTTTCCGAGGAGGTTTCGCTCGAATCCTCTGCGGTTCCTTCGGAGCCAGACTGTCCCTCCGCTGTGCCTCCGGAACCTCGACCACCGCGACGACGCCGACGTCCCCGCCAGCGCTTGCCACCGGTTCCATCCTCTTCGCCAGTGTCTGCCGCGCCAGGGCTGAATGAAGATTGAGGAACGGGTGCACTTGCAGGCTCACTCACCGGCTCGACAACGAACTGCTTCTCGCGCGGCTGGCGATCCTGCCCTCCACGGTCGGGGCGCTGCTCCTGTTTCTGTTCAGGTCTTTGCCCCTGGCGCTGGCTACTCTCACCACCGCGGCCGTCGGCGCGTCCGGCGTTGCGGTCAGGCGCATTTGACTGGCGCACTTCGCGCGGCGCCTGGTTGCTCCCAGAAGCGGCGGCCTTTTCAAGCTCGTCCGTCTCTTCCGGGTCTTCGAGCTCCATAAAGTCAGTTACATAAAGAAACGCGTCCCGCTCCAGGCCCACGTCCACAAAAGCGGACTGCATGCCTGGCAGCACGCGTGTGACGCGGCCGTTATAAATGGACCCCGCCAGCGTGTACTCGTTTTCGCGTTCGTAATATATCTCCGCGAGTTGATCGTCTTCAAGGATTGCAAGCCGCGTTTCATGCGGCGTACTGGAAATGCAAATCTCTTTTGCCATCGTACCTTTCCGTCCAGCGGCATTTGCCTGCTGGGTTTATGCGGCAAGGACGGATGGAGACTTTCGAGTACGGAAGGGAGGGAGTAAGCGGGTGGGATGACCTGCGAGTCGCGGGCATGCCGGTTTTCGCATTGCGGGCGGCCCTGGTGGGCGGCGGGCTGTGCGGTCTGCGGCGTAAATCCTCACGAACAAGCTGTCTGTTGAGGTGACCCAGTTGCAGAGAGTTTGTGGCCAACCAAGTCGCAGACGGTCTGTGGACAGTCTGCGGCGGGGCCGTTCCAACCCTGGCGATTGCGCGGACAAACCACGCGATGAAAACGAGCCAGATCCGGCCCATTCCTTTCGCGAATTCCGTACAATTTCTATCGTGCCGCGGGTCTTCCCGTCTCTGCGTGCTCATGAACCCTTTGTCCTGCCGGGCTCGAGATCCATCCGGACCTGGCCGGCTATCGCGCGTATTCCCAGTTGGAAATACGCGGTAAATGCTTGAAACTTGTGCTCTTGCGATCCGGACCACTCCGGTTTAGGGCGCAAGAGGTGAAACCTGTCTTACGAGCCCGGCCCCCAATGGGGTCAGACTCAATTTACGAAGCGGCGCATACGGACATTCATCACCGTACCCAGCGCCAGAAACGTAAACAACACCGAAGAACCGCCGTAACTCATTAACGGTAAAGGAATTCCGGTGACTGGCATAAAACCAATGACCATGCCCACGTTGACCGCGATCTGAAAGGTCAACACAGCCACTACGCCCATGATAATCAACGAGCCGGACATGTCCGCGGCTGTTTGAGCGTTTTGAATCAAACGCATCAATATGAAAAAGTATAGCAGCAGCACGAAAACTGCGCCGACAAACCCATGCTCCTCACCAAAAGCGGCAAAGATGAAGTCCGCGTGCGGGATCGGTAGAAAGTCCCCCTGTGTCTGGGTTCCCTTCGCCGCGCCCTTGCCCCAGACGCCTCCCGATCCCACCGCGATCAGCGATTGGCGGATCTGGTAACCGGTGCCTTTGGGGTCATTGTCCGGATTGATAAAACTAGTCAGCCGAGCCTTCTGGTAAGGCTTGAGCAGTTTTCCGCTGGACCAGACGCCAGCCACCAACGCCACGCCACAGGTTCCCAGAATCAATGCCTGCCGCAGGTTAATGCCACCCAGCAGCAAGCCCGCGATCAGAATGGGCGTGTAAGTCAGAGTCGTGCCCAGGTCGGGTTGCTTGATTACCAGCAGCATGGGAACGCCAACCAGCGCGAATGCTTTGAAAATGTCCTTCCAGGTGAGCGACCGGCCGCCAAGGTTGGCAAAATAGCGTGCGACAGCAATGATCAGAACCAACTTCACCCACTCCGATGGCTGGAAATGCATGGGACCAAGTTTGATCCAGCGCCTGGCGCCCAAAACCTTTTGCCCGACTACGAGAACCACCACCAGGGCAACGAGACACACGCCATAGGCCCAAGATACAAAGTCGACTAGCTTGTGGTAATCGATCCTTGAAAACACAAACATTGCAACCAGACCGCCCGCAATCCAGAACATCTGCTTGGTATGAAAGCCGGAATACTTGGTATGCAGCGTTGCCGAATAGATCTCAAGCACAGAGATGGTGCAGAGCAGCAGCACCATCGCCAGCAGAGTCCAATCGAAGTCGCGAAAGCTCAGGACGCGGCGCATCAGGGTTTACCTTCTTTAAAGCGAAGGGGAGAACTGAACAGCCAGGCGGGGAGACGCGGCAGGCCGCTGGCCAATGTCTTGGAATCGCCTACGGAGCCGGGATCGACCATGAAACTCCCGGCATGGAGAACAGCATCCTGCCCCGAAACATTGGAACCTGTGCTGCCTGCGGGTTCGGATTGTGACCAGATGGCTCTCATTTCGACCGGCTTTTCCAGGCTGGCCTGATCGAGGAGATTGTGTTCCGCCCTGCGCTTTTTGTTCACATACGTGACGACCATCTGGGCTGCGATATGGGCCGAAAGCGAGCCCCAGTCGCCATGCTCCTGCAGAACGGCGATCACAATCTCGGGATTGCGCCGAGGCACCATTCCCACGAACCACGAGTTTGGTGTCTTTGCTCCGCCCTTCGTATGGGTGTCGCCGCCGCCCACCACCTGGGCAGTCCCGGTCTTGCCGGCAAAATCGATCCCTTGAAGATGTGAGGCCGCTGCGGTGCCTGTAGTAGTAGCAGCAGCCATGCCGTCGGTGATAATGCTCCAGGTGTCGGGATTGAGCGGGAACTTTTTATCTCCCGAACCCGGAAAGCTATCCAGAACCGCCTGCCGAAAATCGGCTGGAATATTCTGGTCTGCCATCACCACATGGGGCCGCACAAAATTACCGTTGGATGCGATGCCGCCCAAGGCACGCGCCAGTTGAAGAGGTGTGACCTGCGTCTCTCCCTGGCCGATGCCCACGGAGATCGTGTTGCCGGGATAATACCTCTGGTGAAAGTTCCTCATCTCCCACTGCGTCGAGGGCATGACGCCCGCCATCTCATTAGGCAGATCGATACCTGTCTTCTGTCCGAGGCCGAAGTTGGTGGCGTACTTCGCAATCGTGTCGATGCCAAGCTTCTGAGCAAGTGTGTAAAAGAAGGTATCGCAGGAGAGGGGAATCGCCTGGCTGATGTTCAGCACGCCATGGTGCTTGTCGCAATGGAAAAACCGCCCGTAAAATGTGCCGCCGCCCACGCAGTTCACATGCATATCCTGAGCGACGCCCTCTTGCAGGCCGGCGGCTGACATGATGATCTTGAAAGTCGAGCCGGGAGCCAGTTGATCCTGAATGGCCTTGTTCATCAACGGGTGGTTGGGGTTGGTGACAAGCTGGTCCCAGTCCGTACGGTTGATGCGGACTGCGAACGCGTTGGGGTCGTAGCTGGGATGAGAGACCATCGCCAGAATTTCGCCGTTGCGGGGGTCCATCGCCACAACCGCACCATTGGCGTCGCCCAGCGCCAATTCCGCAGTGCGCTGCAGGTCGATGTCGATGGTGAGCTTCAGATCCTGCCCCGGAACGGCGTGCTGGATTCCCAGGTAGCCCACCTCCCGGCCATGGCTATCGACAATCACATCCCGAGACCCGTCCTGGCCGCGGAGCAGTTGGTCATAGGTTTCCTCGACGCCGGCCTTGCCCACTACGTCGCCCGGCTCGTAGTACTCGTACCGAGGGTTGTTCAGGTCTTCTTCGCTGACTTCGCCAACGTAGCCGATCAGGTGAGCGGCAAATCCATCGCGCGGATAAAGCCTGCGCTCCTCGTGAACGGTTTCCAGCTCCGGCAATTCGTTCTTGTGCGCCTCGATGAATGCATCTTCGTCGGCGGTAATGTCCTGCTTGATAGGAATGGGCTGATAGCCGGGGGACGCGCGATAGTGGCGCAGGGTAGCGCGCAACTGATCCAGATCGATGTTCAAACCCTTCGCAATCAGCGGTAAATCGGCATCCACATTTAGATTTTGTTCCCGAACCAGAAAACAGGAGACCGAGGGGTAGTTGTCCACAATGAGCCTGTTCTCGCGGTCGAAAAGCTTGCCGCGGGCCGCCAGCACAGGCTCCTTGCGAATGCGATTCTGTTCCGCCTGCAGGCGATAGTTATCCGCGCCCAGAACCTGGAGACGCCACAGGCCTGCCGCCAGCGCCAGCATCATGAGCAGAATGCCGTACTGTACCACCGTCAGCTTCAGGGCGGGGAGCTTCTCTTTGCGATCAATTCTACCGGTGTCCATATGTCTACGCCTTCAGCATACAGCTAGTTTTAGTCGTTCAGCGGTCTACTCAGTAGATATGTAGGTTCCACGATTCCCGTTGGGGGATACAAAGCCTCACCCGCATAAGAAAATCCCACACTCAATAAAACATTACGCGAAGCTTCGTTCAAAGGATGATGTCCAGCGAACAGCGCCTCAGCCCCCAGCGCGCTGAAACCGTAGTCAATAACCGCGCGCGCCGCCTCTGAAGCAAAACCTCGTCCCCAAAAAGCGCGCCGCAAGTAAAACCCCAACTCGTATGTGCGTTTCTCTTCGTCATAAATCTGGAGCCCCGCACATCCAACATGCCGATCGTCTTCGAGAAGAAAAACGGGCCAATACTGAAATCCGTGATCCTTCATCTGCGCAATCTCCCGCACCATCCGTGCTCGCACCGCCTCCGGCGCATACGGCCCTCCTGCGAAACGGGTCAATTCAGGATCGCCCCAAATATCCATGGCGAAAGGGAGATCACCTTCGCTCCAGCAACGAAAGCCAAGGCGCTGAGACCGTAGAAAGTAATCCAACTCTAACCCCTAATCCCTGATCTGAAGACGGTCCAACTGCGGAAACAGCACCACCGCAATCAGCGAGTTGCCAATGGCTGAGTACAGCGCCGTATACCATCGCCATTCCAAGTCCAAGCCAAGCAAGAAGCGGGACACGAAAACAACAATGCCGCTCGCGAGCAGCGAAAGCAGAAAGGTAAGCACAAGCCGGATAGTGTGGTTTTCTACATCGACACGTACGCCGATGGATGCTGCCAGAAAACCGCATACCGTCTTCGCAACTCCGTTAATGCCGATGGCGTGCTGAGAAAGCGCATCCTCAAACAGCCCCATGGCAGCGCCCATCAATGTGCCTTGAATCGGGCTTCGCCGGTCCAGCGCAAAATACACGGTCACCACCAGCGGGAGATCAAACCAGGCAAAACGGCCCAGGACGCGAGGGAGCCATGCCTGAAGTACCAGGGCCGCAAGCGGCACCAGCGCATACGCCAGAACAGGAAAACTTCGAATTTCTTGATTGCGGCGGTCATCGCCGAGCAGGGGCATGGTTAGGTATTCCCCCCGGGCGGGCTTTTGTGCGGCTGGTTCGTCTGCGGATTGCTCTGCGTGGTCCCAGGGTCTTTCGGCTGAGCAGGCTTCTGCGCAGGTTTGACGACGGTCGTGGATGGTGCCGCGCCGGGCTTCGTCACCGTCTTCTGCGGTTTGGCATGTGTGCCGGCGTCAGGTACGACCGTGGAATTCGCGTCGGGCGCTTTTTCCGGCGTCACATCTGGCGCCGCGTTGGGCACATTCCCAGGCAAATTTCCCGGAGTAAACCTGTCTGGATGCACCGGCTGCGCCGGATGGGGCACTGGAGTGGGGGTCGAAGCATCGTGCGGCGCTTGCTGATCCGGAGGAAGATTAGGATCAGCCAAGCCAGGTAGCCGCTCAGCCATGATCTCTGAAGCCTTTTTCTGCTCCTTGATGGCCGCTGCTTCAGAGCCTTTCAAAGCCTCGCTGGTGGCCAGGTCTTGTTGTTGCTCCGAAGAGAATCGAGGGCTGGTCGAGGTAACCACCAGCACTTCATCGAGCCTGTCAAGGTGGGCCGCCGGGGTAACGATCACGTCGATGAATGAGTCGCGTTCCGGGTCCTGGACCACGTTCTCGACAACACCCACAGGCAAGCCGCGCGGGAAAATTTGATCGCCACCGGCGGTGAGCACCACTTCGCCCTTTTGAATGCGCTTGTCTGCCAGGATATCCACAATTTCAAGCTGCCCCGCCGCGTTGCCGCGAAGGATGCCGCGAATCCGCGTAGTCTCAAGAATCACGCCCGCGCCGCTGGTCTGGTCGTTCACGGCCAGCACCTGTGCCGTATGAGTGAATACATCGCGAACCTTGCCCACAATACCGTCTGCGGTAATCACCGCATCGTCGCGATTCAGCCCGTCAGCGGTCCCTTTGTCGATGTAGAAAACATGCGACTGTTCACTGCCGCTGGAGCCAATAGCCTGGGCCGCAACGGTCTGATAAATGTACTTCTGCTGGAAATTTGCCAGCGCTTGCAGCCGTTGACCCTGCTTGGCATCTTCCAGAAGCGCAGCTTGCTCAAGGCGCAGCCGATCGATGGTTTTCTGAAGGTCCTGATTCTGCTGCCGGACGTTGCGCAAATCCAGATAGTTCTGCCAAAGACTCTTGGAACCCATCTTTGAAGAATGAATCACCAACTCCGGCGGTGTGACCAGGGCCTGCGCCCACAGACGGATAAGGCGAACGCCCGGACCATCGCCGCTGTCAATCGTATTTCGTCCTTCAGGGGTACGGCGGACCTGCACCGCCAGACCGATGATCTGCGCGACCAGAATGGCCACCAGCACGACAAGGTTTCGATAGCGAACGAAGAACGATTCCATAAAAGCAGTGATTAGGGATTAGGGGTTAGTGATTAGGAAAACGCGGTTTTGGTAGAAACCGAAGCATCGGCTGAGGTCAATAACGTGGGTCGGCTACGGTAAGGATTTCTGGCTGCCTCGGAAGGAGGCAGTTCCCGAGGAGCAAATCCCTAATCACTAACCCCAAGTCACTAACCCCTGTTCTTAGTCGATCTTGATCTTGCGCAGCAGGCGGAAGTCGGAGAGCATTTTCCCGGTGCCGAGCACGACAGACGCCAGCGGATCGTCGGCAACGGACACGGGAAGTCCGGTTTCCTCCCGGATGCGCTTATCAAGGTTCTTGATCAGCGCGCCGCCGCCAGTGAGCACTATCCCGCGGTCGCTGATGTCTGCGGAGAGTTCAGGCGGAGTGCGCTCCAAGGCAACTCGAATGGCGTTCATGATGACTGCTATGCACTCCCCGAGGGCCTCGCGGATTTCGCTGTCTTCAATGGTGATCGTCTTGGGCACGCCTTCAATCAGATTGCGGCCCTTGATTTCCATCGTCAGCGGCCTGTCCAGCGGGAAGGCGGAGCCAATCTCAATCTTGATGTGCTCGGCCGTGCGCTCGCCGATGAGCAGGTTGTACTTGCGCTTCAGATAGTTGGTAATGGCCTCGTCCATCTGATTTCCGGCCATGCGCACGGAACGGGAGTAAACGATGCCCGACAGCGAAATTACGGCAATATCCGTCGTCCCGCCGCCGATATCGACAACCATGTTGCCTGAAGGTTCGGTAATTGGCAGACCCGCCCCGATGGCTGCCACCATAGCTTGTTCAACCAGGTAAACCTCACTGGCCTTGGCGCGATAGGCCGAATCTTCAACGGCGCGCTTTTCAACCTGAGTAATCTCCGAAGGGACTCCGATAACGATCCGCGGATGCACCAACATCTTGCGGTTGTGGGCCTTCTGAATGAAGTAGTTGAGCATCTTCTCGGTAACTTTGAAGTCGGCGATCACGCCGTCCTTCATAGGCTTGATGGCGACGATGTTGCCGGGCGTCCGGCCCAGCATCTCCTTGGCCTCCTTGCCTACGGCTTCCACCTCACCGGTGTTCTTGTTAATAGCCACGATTGAGGGCTCGTTCACAACGATGCCCTTGCCAGCTGCGAACACCAGGGTATTGGCTGTGCCCAGATCGATGGCAAGATCGCTGGAAAACATGCTGAAGAGCGAGCGCAACCCGTGCGACCGCGAAGAGCGGGATGGATAGCCGTTCAATGACATTGGGAAATTAAATCTACCTCAGTGTGTATTGTACGGCTAACAGGCCGTTGTCGTAATTCGATCGGCACATTGACAGCTAAGTTAGTCCCAATGCGGTAAACTCAATTGTTTCCCGATTTGGCACGGTCCCCTTAGGCCCGCTCCGGCATTTCCACTTTTTTCCGAGGTAATTTCAGTGACCCATCCCACGTATCAAAATCTGATTGGCGGCCAATGGCGGCCGGCCCTGAGCGGCAAGACCCTCCTGAACCTGAACCCGGCAGACCACACCGATGTGGTGGGCGCGTTCCCAGCTTCCGATGCGGAGGATGTTGCCTTGGCCGTGGCCGCTGCCAAAAAGGCGTTTGCCTCCTGGCGCCTTGTTCCGGCCCCGAAGAGGGCTGAGGTGCTGATGCGCGCCGGCTTGATCTTGCAACAGCGCAAAGAGCAGTATGCCCGCGACATGACGCGAGAAATGGGGAAAGTGATCGCCGAAACGCGCGGCGATGTTCAAGAAGCCATCGATGAAGCCTTCTACGTGGCTGGCGAGGGTCGGCGTCTCTTCGGCCAGACAACGCCGAGCGAGCTGCAGAACAAGTTCGCCATGAGCGTACGCATGCCGGTTGGCGTGGTGGGGATGATTGCTCCGTGGAATTTCCCCATGGCCATTCCCAGTTGGAAGCTGTTTCCAGCGCTGGTTTCAGGCAATACCTGCGTCATCAAGCCGGCGGAGGACACGCCGTTGTCCACCTATAACCTGGTGCAGGCGCTGGTGGATGCGGGGCTTCCGGCGGGAGTGGTCAACATCGTCTGCGGATTTGGTCCGGACGCCGGCGGACCGCTTGTGGAACACCGCGATGTGCGCGCTATCAGCTTTACAGGTTCGAGCGAGGTCGGCTCCCTTGTGGCACAGCGTGCCGCGGCTACTTTTAAGCCCGTGTCGCTCGAAATGGGCGGCAAAAACGCGCAAATTGTGATGGACGACGCTAATCTCGAATTGGCGCTGGATGGCGCTCTTTGGGGCGCGTTTGGGACAACGGGCCAAAGGTGTACGGCCACCAGCCGCATCCTGCTGCAAAAGGGAATCGCTGCCAAATTCACGGAGGAGATCGTAGCCCGCGCAAAAAAGCTCAAAGTAGGCAATGGGCTGGATGAGTCCGTTGAAGTTGGACCGCAGATAAATGAAAGTCAAATTGCCACTTCGACCAAGTATGTCGAGATAGCTCTGGCTGAAGGAGCGAAGTTACTTGCCGGCGGTCATGCTTTGACTGAGGGCAGTTATGCGAATGGCACATTTTTCGAGCCGACTGTGTTAGGCGGAGTTACTCCGAACATGCGGATCGCCCGCGAAGAAGTGTTTGGTCCGGTTGTCAGTCTGATCGAGTTTGAGACTTTCGAAGAAGCCATCGAAATCGCCAACTCAATCGATTACGGTCTTTCGACGGCGCTTTATACAAAGGATGTGAATCGCGCCTTCACAGCCATGCGCGACCTGGAAGCCGGGATCACCTATATCAACGCTCCCACCATCGGCGCTGAAGTCCACTTGCCTTTCGGCGGCGTGAAGCAGACAGGCAACGGGCATCGCGAAGGGCTGGGGTCGATCGACTTCTACACTACGTGGAAGGCGGTGTATGTGGATTATTCGGATAAGCTGCAGCGAGCGCAGATAGATAATGCGGAGTAGGGACACTCTTCAGCAAATTACTTGAGTTTTGGGCAGGTTGGATCTGAAGCATGCTTCTTGCAGTTCTTGTAACCCTTGCAAGGAACGGCCTGCTTTGCTTCGTCAACGAGGTCTTCCATGACGATTTCGCCACGGAGCGCGCCGTTGTGGCATCTGGCTCGGATATATTCCAACCGGTCGTAAAGTAATTGATTACATCCGTGCTTCTGGAAGAAGCCCACGCTCGCGGCAAATGCACGGAATCCGTTCATGGAGCCTCCAAGATGGTGAAGCTTGTCCCGAAACAGCGGGTCGCGCAATCCAACCCGTTTCAGATCATCAAGCAGAGTTAAAGCACTTAGTATTGCCATCTCGATCCCCTTTGCGACTCACGAAATGGTAGCTCAAAAAGAATTGCGCTACAATCACTCCATGCCGCATTCCCTTGAGGAAGTCCGCCAACTCGCTTACGAATTGCCCGAGGATCAGCGAATCCTGCTTGCCAACGCTCTTTGGGAGAGTGTGGATGTCAAGGAAAGCGACGCATCCGAAGCCGAGATCGACGCCGCCTGGGACGGAGAAATCGCGCGTAGAGTCGCGGAAATCAAGGCCGGAACCGCTGTGACCTACTCTATGCAAGAGGTCGAGGCGGAATTGCGGGCCATCGTAGGTCCTTGAAGGCTCTTCGGATTCACGAGGGTGCTCGTCGAGAGGCCAATCTGGCAACGGTTCGGTACGCGGAAGACAACATCCCGTTGGGTCGAAGGTTTCGGGATGAGTTGTTGTCCGCCTTTTCGAGAGCTGCTACAGCTCCGCTGAGTTATCAATCCTATTTGCACGAAACACGCAGAATTCTGCTGAACAAATTTCCGTACTTCATCGTGTTTTTCGATTTGCAGGATGAGGTTTACGTCATCGCTGTGGCTCATGCCAAGCGGCGTCCCGGTTACTGGCGAAGACGAATCTGATTGGGCTTATCTATCGGAGCAGATTCCGCACTACAATCTCCTCATGAACGGCCCCGCAACCAAACTCAATGAACACGATGAGCCGCCTGAAGACGAGCGGTTTGCCGCTTGGCAGAAGGAATTTGGTAAGCCAGAGCAAGGCTACGAAGAATGGTTCCGATTCAGCTCGTCCGACTCCACCTACTTCTTCAACTGCGCATACAGCACAGCGCCGCCTCTGCGGGTAAGCGTGCACGACGAGTTCAGGTCGCACTTGTAGTGGATATTCGCGGGCCACTCCTGCCATGCGGACGAAGTTCCGCCTACGCTCGTCACGGTGACCAGGAAAGTCTTTCGTGCGCTGGTTTGGATAACACCCTTGGAGGTGTCATACCCTACCAATTCGTCATCTCCTTCAATCGCGAACCTTGCCGGCACGTCCAGTTCTTTCTTCTTGGCCTTTCTGTGGCTGGCAGGCTTCGGTTGAAGGTCGGGAGTCGTTTGAGCCGTGGCTGGTTCTAAAGCCGGAATAATTGCATCCGCACTCACCGGCGGCTGGGCCTTTACCAGTGTTGCAAGCGATGTCGCATTCGAATTAGCCGTACCTGAGGTGGAAGCTCCTCCGCGGGGTGCTGCGTGTCCTGAAAGCGAAGCAATCGCGAGTCCCGCCGCAATTCCGATGGTTGCGGCAATTACGCCGTAAGTCATTGTCCGGTTCGATATGGTCGCGGGGGCGACTTCGACGAACGGTTGCTTGACCGGAGCCGCTGCCGGGGCCGTTACCGCTCCGGTAGCCAGTTGCCAGGCCTCATGGACTTTCGAGCCCTGGCCGTTCTGCTCACCGGCTCTTGTCTCGACACCTGGGGATACTTGCGGGTTTTGATCTGTCATCCGGATATTTCCTTTCCCGGTCGTGCGAGGTTCCAACCCTTGAGCTGGCTCGATTGGCCTATGCACCGCTCTCGGTGCAGCCACCAATCTACCTTGATGGAAGTTGCTTGTATCTGACACAAACAGGTCATGATGGATAACTAATTGGTAGCTAAGTAAAGGAATGAATGACATATGAAGGAATGAAAAGGACGATCAAGAGCGGCCGCTTCGGCGAATTCTTCTGGCTGAACGCAATTAAAATCCGTGCACAAAACTCCTCGCATTCGCCAAAATCTTCCTGAAATGCAAAAGCGCCTCGGGATCCCCGAGGCGCTCTGAGTTTCGATAGCTCGACCAGTCAACATGCCGATCTGGCAGCAAGAACTATATCGTTTACCGCATCAACCTGGCGTTAGCGGTTGCGCCGTGGCGAACAATGGTGCAGCTGTTGTTCTGATCGCAGCTGTAGTGCACGTTGAAGGGGAAGTCCTGAAATGGAATGGCGCCATTCTCCCTGTTGGCCTTGTCGAGAACGAAGGAACTGCCTTCGTAGGTTTCAACGGTCCCTGTTGCGACGTCATAGCTGGCAATCGTGGCATCCCCCTGAATTCCCAGAACGAATGGGCCGGTCGCCGCTGCGGCGGTTGCCAGCTCAAGTGCGGTCGGCTCCTCAGAGGTGCCAGGGCTGTTGGGAGAGACATAAGGTTTGCGTTTGGCGTTATCTCGCTTCTCAGACCCCTTTTTCCATGGCCAAAGCCTCTGCAGACCGCGCCTTTTGTTCAATGCCGCAACCTTCTTCTTCGATGCGTCGTTCACCAACGCGAAGTGGGGAGTTGCTGCGTCGACCTTTTTCGAAGGGTCAACAACGCTGAGCAGCGATTGCGCCGGCCCCGTGAAGGAAGCTTGAAAGCTGGGCAGGCCAGACGCCTGGCTGCTGATCGCAGCAGACGGTGGCGCCGTCGTGACCTTCGCATGACCAGCCGTTGCGCCTACAGCGATTCCGAGCCCAACCAAAAGGCCAACACCAGCGGCTGCAGCGATATAGGCATAGGCTGGATTTGAAGCAACCCCGCTAAGCTCGGCGGGAATGAGCGGACGGTAGCCAGACGGAGTCCTCGGATTCGGCGTTTGCTGGGAATTGTCTTGCATCGGATGTTGCTCCTTCGGCTTTGTCGCTGGTTGGCAGGCTAGGGGTTCATATGTGATTCGATCATCCTTCCGTTGTAGGGGCAATGGTCCCGAAGTGTCATTGACAGCCCCGTTTAGTAATAAGAATTTAATCACGATGGGGCTGTGAGGTAACGTAACCGGCCACGCGTTGCAAGGCAGTTCAGTGTCAGGCTTTGCCGTCCAGCACGTCTCTAAGCGCGAAGCTGGTCTCGAGTCGTGTTACGCCGGGGAGGCGGGATAACTCGTTCTGGTGCAGGCGTCCGTAATCGTCGATACCGGCGACGCGCACCACCAGCATATAGTCGTACTGACCGGCCATGAGGTGGCAGCTTACGATCCCCTTGGACTTGCGAACGGCGGTCTCGAACGCGGCCAGCACCGGCGCCGACTGCCGCTCCAGGGTTACGCGGATAAAGACCGTCATGCGCTTGCCAAGCAGACGATCGTCTATTTGCGCCCGATAACCACGGATGGCTCCAGCGGCTTCCAGCGCCAGAATGCGGCGCGAGGCTGCGGAAGCAGAGAGTCCAACTGCTTCGCCAACTTCATAGTTGGTGGCCCGGCCGTGTCGCTCCAGATGATGCAGAATGGCTTCGTCCAGCTCGTCGAGATCTGTCATTCCCGGGCTCGACGCATATTTTGGCGCAGTATCTACGGACAGTGAGCTTGAATCTTGCGCAGAACCTGAGTTTTTGTCACGTTTCGTTCCCATAAAGCTCTTTTATCACGAAGTTTGCACACATTGGAAGCAGCTTTCGCCGTAGGATTCTTGGCAGTTCACTCAATTAAGTGCGCCCGGCGCCGGGCAGCCCTCCCCAAGGAAGATAGAGTCGGCGCCGGGCATTCTGCAGAAGCCAAGCCACCCCGTACGGCATCCAACCAAACAGGCAAGGAGACTCAGCAATGATCATTGGTGTTCCCAAGGAGATCAAGGACAACGAGGCCCGTGTGGCCGTCACTCCAGCAGGCGTAAAAGCTCTTACCGAAGCTGGACACACGGTGCTGGTCGAGACGCATGCCGGCGAGCAGTCCAGCTTTGACGACGCGGAGTACCAGAATGCTGGCGCTGAGATTGTGGGTGAGGCCGGCTACGCATGGGGGAAAGCCGATCTGGTCGTTAAGGTGAAGGAGCCAGTTGAGAGCGAATATGTTTTCTTTCGGGATGGGCTGGTGCTTTTTACTTATCTCCACCTCGCTCCATTGCCCGGTCTTACGGACGAGTTGCTGAAAAAGAAGGTCATTGGCATTGCGTATGAAACAGTGCGCGACCGCCAGAACACTCTGCCGCTGCTGACGCCCATGAGCGAAGTTGCAGGTCGCATGAGCGTCCAGGTAGGTGCGACTTATCTGGAGAAGGAACGCGGTGGACGCGGAATTCTGCTCGGTGGTGTGCCCGGAGTTGCGCCGGCCAATGTCACCATTATCGGCGGCGGGGTGGTTGGCACCAACGCAGCCAAAATCGCGCTGGGATTCGGCGCTAAGGTGACCTTGGTTGACGTGAGCATGAATCGCCTGCGCGAGCTTGACGACATTTTTGGCGGTCGACTCTATACCCTCGCATCGAACAGTTACAACGTGGCGCAATCCACAAGGGAAGCGGATTTGGTCATCGGTGGCGTGCTCATTCCAGGAGCCACGGCACCCAAGATCGTGACCAAAGCCATGGTGTCCAACATGAAAAAGGGCGCGGTAATTGTGGATGTTGCCATCGATCAAGGCGGATGCGTTGAGACGGCGCGGCCAACTTCCCACTCCAACCCAAGTTATAAGGTTGATGGCGTGGTGCACTACTGCGTAACCAACATGCCGGGCGCGGTGCCGCATACCTCGACGCTAGCGCTGACTAACTCAACATTTCCTTATCTGCTAAGGCTGGCGAACCTCGGTGCACGTGAAGCGCTCAAGCTTGATCCGGGTCTGGCTGAAGGCCTGAACACATGGCTTGGGACTTTGACCCATCGCGGCGTTGCCGAAAGCCAGAGCCGTGAGTGGACAGCGCCAGCGACCGTGATTGCTTAGGAGCAGCCCGACTCGCTGCGTCGAGTTACGGTTGAAATGAACAGATGTCGGAGATTGGGTCCGTCGCTGACTCGCTGACTTGCTATCGCAGCGAAGCCACGGCTAACTCGCTGAATTTACTCAACCGGATTTCTTGTTCATGGCGAGCTGGTTCGAAAACCGTTGCTTGAACGGCCTCTGCCTGGTTCGCAGAGATCTTATTGGCTCTCATCCCCCAACAGTTGAAGATGCGTCGCCTGATACATTGCATCGAGCAGGTCTTGCGAATGGCCGTCGTAGTCCTCATCGAGCGACCACATGAAAGTTCCCCCCAATTTCTGAACCCAGTCCGAATAGAGGACCCGCGTGTATGTGGAGAGCGGATCGTCGTAGGTAATGAAGCCGGGTGAGCCGTCCTTCCTCAGCAGGTAAGGAACCAGGGCAACCGGATCGCGATGGCTGACCCAGCCGTGCTTGTTGATCAGCGGCTTGACGTTTGTACCATAGTTGACCGTCAGCACAGCGTCGTCGCACTCTCCATCCGGTGTAGTGGCGGAATTGGGGCAGAGGCCGAAGAGCTGATTTATGTTGGTGTATTCGTAGCCGTAAAATGGGGTACCCTGGTTGAGTTGCGAGGCAGGTGCCTGGGCAAGGAAGATTTCGGCCGATTCCTGATCGCTACCTCCTGGCTGGCATTCGTAAGGCGCCGGATCGGCGTTATCCCAGAAGATAGGCGAATTGAGCTCGCCGTAAGCCGTCCATGGGCCTGCGCAATCGTAGGTCATAATGTTGAACCAGTCGATGACCTTCTTGACCTCGGGCACGTTGTAGGCAGATCCACCCCACGGAGCAACGTCAATCGAGAGCAGGTAGCGCGGACTCGGGAAGGCCTTTCGAAATGCCGTCTCGAGCGCGAGCAGGAAGTCGCCGTCTTCGGTGGTTGCGGGATACTCCCAGTCGAGGTCGAGTCCGTCGTAGTCGTACTTCGTAACGAAGGCTTTCAGGCTCTTGACCAGGACGGGAACGGCGCTGGGATTGGCTTCAAGGCCAGTGACATCCCCGCCAATGAGCAGCATGACTTTCGTCCCGGCGGCGTGGGCGTGGGGAATTAACTCGGGTTCGATGAATTGGTCCGGCACCTGCAGATTTCCATCGGCGTCAAAGCCCACGCCCGAGTGGATGATGTGTGTGATTTTGGAATAGGGAATCTGGGCAGCGGTATAGGGGGGATCGTTAAACTTGCTGCCGGAGTCGTAGTCCGCGACCAGGCGCTTTGCGGGAGGCTCCGGCCGCTTTTGGACGTCCGAATCCTGGGCTTGTGCGTGTACGAAAGGAAGCGTCAAGCAAACGACGAGAGCAATGCGGATAATAGCGGGGCTTGCCAAGAATCCTCCTAGATATATCTGGGCTGTTGTGGCCGCAGAGGTCGAACATTGCATCAAGTTCAGCAACATCTTCAGCGTGGGAGGACAGAAGTGTCAAGGTGAAAGGTGCATGCGTTGCCGAGTGCCGTTCACTCTCTCTGCGCGCCATTCGTATTAGAATGAGGCTTCACTTGGAGGTAACGTGGAACGGCGTCAGTTTTTAGCATCATCGGTTGCGGCATCGGCTTTGGCATTGTCCGGCGAGGTCAGGGCACAGGCGAGCCCTGCGTTATCAGGCCGCGAATACTACCAACTTCGCCGCTACAGTCTGCAAAACGGGCCGCAGACCAAGCTTACGGAGAGCTACTTCGGCGACGCGTTGATTCCAGCGCTGACGCGGATGGGAATCGGCCCGGTGGGCGCATTTCGCGTGGATATCGGACCTGAAACGCCGGTTTTCTATCTGCTGATTCCGGGGTCCGTGCAAGCTCTTGCCGACCTCGATCTGCGCCTTGTCGAAGATGCGGCGTTCCTGAAAGCGGCGGAGCCGTTCTGGACGGCAACCGCGGCTGCGCCTGCTTATGAACGCATCGAGAGCTCACTGTTGGTTGCTTTCACCGGCTGGCCGAAGGTCACGCCGCCGGCCTCAGCAGCGACCAAGGGCAAGCGCATTTTTCAACTGCGCACGTATGAAAGCCCGAGCAATGGAGATCATGTGCGCAAGGTGGAGATGTTCCACTCGGGCGAGTTTGAGATCTTCCTCAAGGCGGGTTTTCATCCGGTGTTTTTTGGCGATACGCTGATTGGCTCGCGGACGCCGAATCTGACCTATATGCTGAGCTTTGCCGACCAGGCTGAGTTGGAAGCGAAGTGGGATCTGTTCCGCGACGATCCGAATTGGAAGAAGCTCTCTTCGAGCCCTCGATTTGCTTACGATCAGATCGTGACTAACATTACGAATTTGATTTTGAGTCCGCTTGGGTGCTCGCAGATCTGAGTCTCGGGGCAGGATGGCCTCGCGGTACGATGACATCCCGGGTGTTCATCAACAAGCAACTTCCGGGTAGCCGGTGATTTAGGCATAACCTCGGCTGGATAGTAAAATCGCGGCGAGAGGGTCGCTCGTGATGGTCGCTTGGAAGATAACCGCCGCCACCGGAGTGGCCCTGATCAGCATCAGTCTCATTACGCTCTTTGCCAGCCTCAGATTCGACTTCGTGGGCGATCATGACGGTTATCTGATTGCAGCCGCAATGTTGGGAACGCTTATCTCGGCGGTTGGCCTCCTGGGTTGGGCAATGAAATTGGAAGCACGACAGCGTTTTATGATTGCTGCTCTTGTGGTTGCCTACCCCTGGGTCGCGCTTT
>Ga0302320_10008500_pt1 | contig 22306 bp, 15 predicted proteins | sample Bog_T0_3_FD_202130 | JGI IMG/M metagenome (GOLD analysis project Ga0302320, IMG submission 202130) | Peat permafrost microbial communities from Stordalen Mire near Abisko, Sweden - Bog_T0_3 | ecosystem: Environmental > Terrestrial > Soil > Wetlands > Peat | place: Sweden: Abisko, Stordalen Mire...
TGGATTCAAGACGGGCTGTTCCTGGGCTAGTTGCTGGATGAGTGGGTCCTGGACACGCAGGAGTTCATCCGGCTGAAGCTGCCGCACTTGTTGCTGGTTGCGATTATCGCTTTTCTTCTCAATAAGTTGCTGCGGATTATTACGCGTCACATGAGGCGGGTGGCAGAGCAGCATGCGAGCGGGCCGGAGCGGATTCCGCAGGTGAAGACGCTGGCGGGGGTGATCAGAACCACGGGGCTGGCGATTATCTGGGTGATCACCGGATTGCAGGTATTGGCCGCGTTGGGGGTGAATCTGGCGCCGCTGCTGGCCTCGGCGGGGGTGGCGGGAATCGCGATTGGGCTGGCCGCGCAGAACATTGTGAAAGACGTGCTGAACGGCATCCTGATCCTGATCGAGGACCAGTTCAACGTGGGCGACACGGTGCGGCTGGCGGGGCTTTCAGGAACTGTGGAAGCGATGACGCTTCGGAAGACGACGGTGCGGGATGCGGACGGCACGCTGTATGTAATTCCGAATTCGCAGATTTCGACGGTGGCGAATTTGAGCATCGGGTACTCAGTGGCGCAGGTGAACGTGAGTGTGGACTTCAGCGCGAACCCGGACAAAGTGGTGAAGCTGCTGAAAGGGATTGCGGAGGAGATCAGCACGAGCGAGGAGTATCGCGGGGTGTTTTTGGCCGAGCCGCAGATTCTTGGCGTGGACGCGATCAAAGGGTCGGAGTTGATTTTCCCGGTGGTGTTCAAGACGCTGGCGACGCGGCAGTACGGGCCGGTGCGGGAGTTCCGGCGGCGGGTGCGATTGGCGCTGGAAGAGAATCACCTTCTGCCGGGGAACCCGTACCGGGTTTACAGCGAGTCCGGTGAGGGAAGCGGCGACAGGCGGGAAGCCGGGGGCGCGGCGAGGCCGGACGTGGCGATGAAGCCGGACCCGACGGCGACGAAGCCGGCGAATGAGAATCCGTTCAGCGGCGAATAGAGCAGCGGGCGTCATCCTCGACCAGGGAGCCGTTGTTGGGCAGAGACGCGGAGTCATGGATTGAGCGGAAACAGCAGCGATTGCGGCCGCCGGCCTTGGCGGCATAGAGAGCCTTATCGGCAGTGACGAGCAAGGCGCCTACGCTGGTGGATCCCGCGTTTGGATCGAAGAGGGTTGCTCCGATGCTGCATGTGAAGGTGAACTGAGCGTCCGGGGTATGGACGCGGAGGCTGGAGATGGAGGCGTGCAGGGTGGCGAGCCTCTGCTCGACGGCGTCCGGGGGGATCTCAGCGAGCACGAACAGGAACTCTTCACCGCCGTAGCGTCCGGCGTGGTCATAGGAGCGCATGGCTGCGTTGACGGCGGCGGCGAACCAGAGCAGGGCCTCATCGCCAGCCATATGGCCGAAGGCGTCGTTGATGCGCTTGAAGTGGTCCAGGTCGACGAGCGCGACGACCAGGCAGGTGCGCTCGCGGCGGGCTCGATCCATCTCCGCTTCGAGGGCGCGGAGAATGCCGACGCGATTGAGCATACCGGTGAGTCCATCGTGGGTGGCCTGGATGCGCAGCAGCTCACGGCTGGCCTCGAGTTCAAGGGTGCGCTCGCGGACGAGTTTTTCAAGGTGTTTTCTGGTTTTGATCAGGCGGCGGGCGCGGAAGCGGTCGGCGGCCGCCACGAGCAGGAAGAGGGCGACGGCGCAGAGGGCAAAGAACCACCTTCTTCTCCACCAGGGCGGGAGAATGGTGATGCGGTCCTGAACAACGTTGGAATAGGCGCTGAGGCCGGGGTTCCAGGTCATGGCCATGAAGGTGTAGTTTCCCGGAGGCAAGGCAGAAAAGGTGGCCATTCCATCCGGGCTTTCGACCCAGTCAGGCTGGAGGCCCTCCATGCGATAGCGGAAGATGAGTTCGTTTCGATTGCGCATGGTGGGGGAGGATAGCTTGAAGTTGAGGGGCAAAGCCGACCAGGGCAGAGTGATGGGCTCGGCGGCAGAGTAATCCTGGCCTCCGCGCCGGACCCCGGTAATGAGCGCGCTGAGGGGAACTGAGTCGAAGACGTGCTCTGGATGGAGGAGGTGGGCCATGCCGCCGCTGGTTCCGACCCACATGGAGCCGTCCTGGGCGGCGAGCATGACGCCTTGATTGACATCGTTCCAGAGGAGGCCGCTCTCCTGTGTGAGGTGACGCCAGATGCGGCCGTTCCAAACCAGCAAGCCAGCGTCAGTGCCGAGCCAGACCCAACCGCGGCGATCGGCGACGATGGCGACGGGCACGAGGGATTGGAGCTCGCGCGGAGGCTGGAGTTGCCAAGCGTCGAGGCGATCGGGGCCCGGGGTGAGGCGCCAGGTGCCTGTTTGCTGGCCGGTGACCCAGACGTCGCCGTTGGCGGCGCAGGAGAGATCGAGCATGTTGCCGTGCAGTTGGGGCAGTCCGTCGATGGGCGGCTGGGACCAGCGATCGTTTTGAAGGCGCAGGAGGCGGTTATTGGCGAGGAACCAGAGAGTGCCGTTGCTTGCGAGGCAGCCTGCATCGACCTGGGATTTGGGTGAGAGGAACGGGTCGGCTTCCGGGGCGCGGCGCGGCGAAGCCCTGGAGTCCACGGCGTCGCGGACATAGATGCCATTGTCGGTTGTGTAGAAGACGCGGCCGGAGGAGTCGGCCACGGTGCGCGTGATGAAGGAGGGAAGCTTGGCGGTTTGCGCAGTTTGGCCGGTCTTTGGATCGACGCGGAGGACGGCGCCAGAGAAGGTTCCGCCCCAGAGAGTGCCGTCCTGATTGACGCCCAGGGTGTCGACCTGACCGAAGGTCCAGCGGGGCGTGGAGAACAAGGAACCGGAGGCGCCGCTGCGAGGATCGATCCAAGCCGGGCCCTTGTCAGTGCCCATGAAGATGCGGCCGTCCGGGGAGGGGACCGCCGCCCAGATGACGGCCGAGGGCAGGCTCTGGGGATTGTTCCAGCCTTCCCAGTCCTCATAGCCAGCCCATTGGAGCACGCCATCTCCGCGGACGGCGAGCCATGGGTCGCCGGCCGCGTCAAAGGCCATGCTGACGACGTGACCGGTAAACTGCAATCCGTTGGCGCGTCCAATATTCCACCATGCAGCGCCGTTCCAGCGCGCGATGCCGTCTTCAGTGGGGGCCAGAATGCGTCCTTCGCGGTCTTCGATCAGCGGGGCGTGGGGATAGACATTTCCGGGGTTGGAACCGGGAATGCTGCGATCGGTAAAGCGAGCGGCGCCGCGAGGCAGGGCGGCCACGTGAAAGCGGCCACCGGCCCAGAGGGTTCCTGCGTGGTCAAGCAAGACGCCCGCCCATGAGTCCTCGGCGATGCCCTGCTGCGGTCCCCACTCGACGAGCGTGCCGCTTTCGGGCTGGCTTGCTCCTCCGGGCTGACTTGCTCCTCCGGATTGGATTGCTCCGCGGGATTGGATTGCTCCGCGGGGGGAGCGATCGGTGAAGGAATAGAGCCGTTTTCCGCCTCCGACCCAGATATGGATGCCGGTGAGCGGATCATTGACAACGCCGACACTGAAGATCTTGGCCAGGTTGGGGTTGGACTTGACCAGGCTGTCGGGAAAGACGGGCAGGTAAGAGAGCACCTGGTAGCGGTTATTGAACTCGAGGCGAAAGAGGCGCTTTTTTTCAACGATCAGCAGGTGATGGGCATCTTCAACGGCCATGCTGTTCCAGGCGGAGATGTGGATGGGGGTGGAGCGTGCAGGAACAAAGCGCCCGGCCTCGGAGCGGTAGAGATTGTCGCTTGTGCCGACCCAGACTGTGTCGTTCTGGTCCAGCACGAGAGCCTGGATATCGACTTCGGCGATTCCCTGTTCGGGGCCAAAGCGGGCAAACTCGGAGCCGAGGAAGCGGAAGACGCCGTTCTCGGTGGCCACCCAGAGGAAGCCTTTGTGGTCAGTGGCGAGGGCATTGACGGCAAGATTGCGCAGACCTTCAGCCTGTCGATAGGCGCGAAAGACATACTGCTGGGCGTGGATAGGGGCAGCGAGCGCCAGCCAGCAGGCGAGGGCGCGACAAGCCAGTGTCCGAATTGAGACAGAACGGCGCAAGCTCTCCCTTTCGAGAGACGATGACCTACATGATGTCTATCGGCAGATTGGGGTTCAGACTAGATATTCCATTGGTTTGGGCACGGGAAAGGGGCGTTTGGGGGCCGGCGGCTAGAGGCCACGTGGTGCGGAGGCATGATGGGTGTTGCGGAGCTAACAGGATTGCCGGATTGGCGGTCAGCCGGCGAGTTCAAGGGCTGCCAGCAAGGCCTCAGCGTCGGTAACGGGGGGCAGGCAGGTGTGGGCATGGCAGACGAGGGCCCAGACGTCGGCATCGGCGGGGGCGGGGGCCTGAAGCAGCATCTCGGTGAGTGCCTCGGGAATTCCGCCTGGAACGAGGCGGAAGGGGGCGATGCGCATGACCGTCTTGTTGACGCCGTAGCGGGCCACGGCCATGGCCTCAAGGCGAGCGGCCTGCGGGCCTGAACCGACAATGACCACCTGAATTGGGTCAAGGAGCAGGCGCTCGAGGGCGAGGCCATAGCTGCCGGCGTAGAGGCCGAAGTGCTCGACGATGCCGGCAAAGGAGGCGAGCGTTTTGGCGGCAATGTCGCGGTAGTGCTGGCGGCCGCTGAGAGTTTCAAGGCGGAGCAGGGCGGCGGCGGCAGTGGGGTTTCCGGCGGGGGTGGGCGAGTCCTGAAGCGGCTTGCGGGGGGCCGAGAGAGCGCCGAGGGGAGCGGCGCCTTGAGGAGCGATTGCTGTGTCGTAGAAGGCGCCGGCAGCGGGGTCGTGGAAGCGGGCGATCATGGCGTCGGCGAGGGTGACGGCGGCCTGGTAGTAGTACATTTTGCCGCTGGAGAACCAGGCATCGATGCAGGCATGGACGGTGAAGGCGTAGTCGTCGAGGGTGGCGGGGATTTTTTCAGGCGGAGGCGCGCCGTCTGGGTAGGCGATGACGTGGTAGAGGTTCTGTGCGCCATCCCAGGCTTCGCCGAGCAGGCGGTCAAGGGTCTTGAGGGCGAAGTCGCGGGGCGGGTCGAGGCGGAGGACGCGGCTGGTTTCGAGGTAGGCGGTGATGGCCATCGCGTTCCAGCCGGTGTAGAGGGTGCGATCGATGAAGGGGGTGGGGCGCTGGGCGCGGGCCTCGAGGAGCCGGGTGCGCGCGGCGGCCAGCAGCGGGCGCAGATTGGCGGCGGGGAGGCCGGTCTGGGCGGCGAGATCGTCGAGGAGGTGTTTCACGTGCAACACGTTTTTGGCGGGGTTGTGGTGCATGTCGCCGAGTTCGCCGATGTCCCAGTACTGAGCGGCGAGTTCCAGTTCACCGGGGCGGAGGGCGGCGCGGGCTTCGTCGAGGGTCCAGGTGAAGTAGTCGCCATCGTCGTCGAGGTTGATGTCTGCGTCCTGGGAGGCGTAGAAGCCGCCGTGCTTGCGGTCGGTCATGGTGGAGTCGAGCCAGGCGACGATCTCGTTGGCGGTGGTGAGGAAGTCCTCGCGGACCAGGCTCTGGAAGCCGTGCACGTAGTTGCGCAGTAGCTCGGTGTTGTCGTAGAGCATTTTTTCAAAGTGGGGAATGATCCAGTGCTCGTCGACCGAGTAGCGATGGAAGCCGCCGGCGAGCTGGTCATAGACGCCGCCGCGGGCCATTTTCTCGAGCGTGAGCGCAAAGGCGTCGCGGGCCTGGTCGTTGTCGCGGGTCATGGCGATCTGAAGCAGCAGGTCGAGGAGTGTGGGGTGGGGAAACTTGGGCTGGGAACCGAAGCCGCCGTTGCGGGGGTCGAATTTGCCGAGGGCCGAACCGGCGATCTTGTCAACGAGGTCGAGGGTTGGCTGAGCGCCGCGGCCGGCGAAGTTCTCATTGTGTTCGATGGCGGCCATAACGCTGGTGGCGGTTTCAAGGGCCTCGTCGCGGCGCTCTTGCCAGACATGGGCGAGTGTGAGCAGGACCTGGTTGATGCCGGGGCGGCCGTAGCGGTCGTCGCGGGGAATGTAGGTTCCGCCGAAGTAGGGGTGGCCGTCGGGGGTGAGAAAGGCGGTGAGCGGCCAGCCGCCCTGGCCGCTGATGGCGGTGACGGCGGCCTGGTAGCGGGCGTCAACGTCGGGGCGCTCGTCGCGGTCGACTTTGATGGCGATGTAATGCTGGTTGATGACTTCAGCGATCTCAGGGTCTTCGTAGGACTCGCGGTCCATGACGTGACACCAGTGGCACCAGACGGCGCCGATGTCGAGGAGGATGGGCTTGTCTTGGGACTGAGCCAGGGCGAAGACTTCAGGGCCCCATGGATGCCATTGGACGGGCTGATGGCGGGCGGAGCGGAGGTAGGAGGAGGCCGAGTTTTCCAGCAGATTGGAGTTGGTCGGGGGTGGGGAGGAGGCCTCGGACATAGGGTAAGGATAAATGCCCCCTGCGGTGGGGCCAACTGCTCGCTGTCCGCTCGCACGGGGCTCGTGGTATCCCAGCCACCTGCGGTGGGGCCAACTGCTCGCTGTCCGCTCGCACGGAGTTTGTGGTATCCCCGGTCTGAGAATCCAGACCGGGGGCACCCGCCACCTGCGATGGGGCCGATTACTAGCCTTCAAGGACGACGGCGGCGAAGCCTGGGGGGAGCTGGAACTTGCCGGGCCACGGTTGGGGGCTGGGTTGCTCGGGGGTGACGTAGCTCAACGTGGCCTTGGCGGGTGGGTCGAGGGCTAGCTCGCAGAGGATGGGAGCGGTGTCGCTCATGTTGGCGAGGACGACGGCGCGGAGGCCGTTGTTGCGGTGGAAGACGGTGTAGGTGTTGTGGGGCGCGCCGTTGGCGGTTACGCGGGCGCCCTCGGTGTCGCGAAATTCGGCGTCCCAGAGCCAGTCGCGGTACTTGCGGCGGAGATCGTCGATGGCGCGGCCGTAGGTGAGGGTGAGGGGGATCTCGTCGAGATAGCCGTGGAAGTCGCGGGGTTCGTAACTCATGGAGAAGCGGTAGAGGAGGCAGGCGTTGATCATCTGGCGGTCGTTGTATCCGGTGACGGCGACGGACATGGGGGCGAAGGGGGCGAGATAGCGGGCGAAGGGGACGAATCCTCGATTGATTCGGATGTAGGACATGTCGTAGGTGCGGAGTTCGAGGTCGTAGGGGGATTCGCCGGCGAAGAGGAACTGCTCGGGGTCGATGACGGTGCGGAAGCCTTCAATGAGCGGCACATCGCCGGAGAAGACGGCTCCGGGGACGGCGTGGCCGTGATGGGGCGAGAAGCAATAGGGGCTGATGTGCCATTGGCACTCGTCGAAGAGGATGCCGCTGGCGCCGAGGGCGACACTTTTTTGGAACTCGATGAGGGCGCGCTGACGCCAGGGCGGGCTGGCCTGACACATGCCTGCGCCGTGGCGGGTGTTGATGCCGCCGATCTGGGTGGGGGTGTCGTAGTTGTAGCCGTTGAAGAGGCGGGGATCGCCGTAGGGATCTTCAATGGCGAATTTGCGGAACTCGGTTGCGTAGGCGGGCGCGGTGACGTCGGCCCAGGCGTACTTGTTGAAGAGGACGATTTCAACGCCGAGTTTGCGGCTTTCGGCGATGGCTTGCTTGAATTCGTCTGGAGAGCCGAGGCGAGGATCAGTGTCGTGGAGGGGGAAGTCGCGGTCCTGGCCGCCATTTTGCCAGCCGGTGAGCTGGATGGCCTTGACGCCCCAGCGTTGGCAGGCTTCGGCGACTTTGAGGAGGTCTTTGTAAGGGAATTCTAGGCGGTCCTCGGACGAGTTGATCTGGATTTGCTGCCAGGAGTGGACGTCTTTGACCCAGGCGGGCATGACGGGGGCTTTGAGCCAGGTTGCGCGCCAGGCTTTATAGATGTCAGCGCCCGCGTGCCAATCGCCGGTGAAAGGCGTGAGGACGAGGGCCTCGGAGCTTTGGCTTGCGCCGGGCTGGATGAAGCACAGGTGATTGGGATCGAGGGCGACGGCGGAGTCAGAGGCTTTGCCGGAGGCCAGGACGCTGGAATTGTAAGAATCGACGTAGGAAGGTGAGAGGGCGAAGCAGATTTGGACGACTTGCTTTTGGGCGGGGTCGTGGTAGCCGAGGTAGAGGCCGCGGGTTTCGGCGAGGATGAGGCAGAACTGCGAGTCGGCGCCGAGGTTGCGGAGCTGGGCGGGGGTGTCATAGCCGTAGTAGCCGACTTCGTTGCCGAAGGTGGGCCAGAGCGGGGCAGTGCCCATGCCGGAGTAGTTCCACGCGGCTTGCTGTAGGGTCTTGTCGCCGGCGGGCGGCTTGAGGCCGGCGAGGCGCGGGTAGGCGTAGCTTTCGATGACGGCGGGACTGCTGTTGCGGATCTTGTAAGTGAATTGGACCGCCACTCCTTCAAGCCGGATGGTCTGCTGGACCTCGATGTCGAGCTTGCCCATGCGGGGGCTCAAGAAGCCGGACCAGGTGATGGTGGCCAGCTGATTGTCTGACTCGATGCGCGGTTTGGCGGAGTGGGATTCGTTGAGGTAGTGGAAGCGGTGATCCGGAGCGGGGACGTGGAGGCGAAGGCCCGCGCCCTGTAGACGCCAGGCGCCGTCTTTTGATTCGAGACGATGGAGGCAGCCGGTGTTGCGGTCGATGGCGACGAGCAGGGAAGGGCTGGAGAGGATGAGGAGGTCGGGAGTGGTGCTGGGCGCGGCGGTTGGGGCGATGAGTCCGGAGGCGCTGGCGGTGAGAGCGGTGCCTAGGAATTTGCGGCGCGAGAAGGGCATGGAGGAATCCTCTGCCGGATGATGCTACCACCTGCGCCACCTGCGGTGGGGCCAACTGCTCGCTGGCCGCTCGCAAGGGGTTCGTGGTATTCCCGGTCTGAAAATCCAGACCTGGGGCACCCGGGATTTGTGATTGATCGAAGAGCGGCCGATTGAGGTTTGTGGTATCCCACCCATGACGCGATGAAACTGCGTCATGGATGGGGCACGGGGTTTCGAGGCTCGGAGGAGTTATATGGCGGCGGGGACGCCGCCAGTACAGCCGGCCGGGAGGCCGGCGCTACAGTTCGCGGTGGCCTGATAAGGATGCGGACTAGCTCTTTGCGAGTTCGGCTTCGATGGCGGCTACGAGGGCAGGGGCGTCGGGGGTGGTGTCTGGGGCGAAGCGCTGGACGACTGTGCCGTTGCGGCTGACGAGGAATTTCTCGAAGTTCCAGAGGAGTTCGGGCTCGGGGTTTGGCTCGATGCCGTAGCCCTTGAGCTTTTCGCGCCAGGAGATGTCAGAGACGCTGGTGGCGTGGGGCTGGGCGGCGATGAGGGCGGCGTAGAGCGGGTGCTTGCTGGGGCCGACGACGGCGATTTTGTCAAAGAGAGGGAAGTCGACGCCGTAGGTGAGGGAGCAGAAGGACTGGATTTCGTCGTTGGTGCCGGGCTCCTGGGATTTGAAGTCGTTGGCGGGGAAGCCGGCGATGACGAGGCCCTTGTCTTTGAATTGCTTGTAGAGTTTCTCAAGGCCTTCGTATTGCGGAGTGAGGCCGCACTTGGAGGCGACGTTGACGACGAGGAGGACCTTGCCTTTGAAGTCGGCGAGGGAGGCGGGATTGCCCTGGATGTTTTTGACTGGGATGTCGTAGACGGATGTGCTCATGAATGCTCCTTGTGGCCGCTGAGATGTGGGGATTTAGGCCGGGTTACATCTCAATAGATGCGGTGCGGCTTCCGGGGATGCAGAACGTGCCTGGAATGGCAGAGAGAAGCAGCGGGGCCGAGGCCCCGCCGGGATCTATTGGACGGCCTGGAGGGTTTTGGCGCGGAGTTCGCGTTTGAGGATTTTGCCGGTGCCGGTTTTGGGGAGGGATTCGAGGAATTCGATGTAGTGGGGGCACTTGTAGCGGGCGAGGCAGGAGCGGCAGAGGTCGAGGATCTCCTCGGCGGTGGCGGATTCGCCGGGCTTGAGGACGACGACGGCTTTGGGGACTTCGCCCCATTTGTCGTGGGGCACGGCGAAGACGGCGGTCTCGTAGACGCTGGGGTGGGTGGCGATGGTTTTTTCGACTTCGAGGGTGGAGATGTTTTCTCCGCCGCTGACGATGATGTCTTTTTCGCGATCGACGATGACGATGTAGCCGTGTTCGTCCATGGTGGCGAGGTCGCCGGTGTGGAACCAGCCGCCGCGGAAGACTCGATTGGTGTCTTCAGGTTGATTCCAGTAGCCCTGCATGACGACGTCGCCGCGGACGACGACCTGGCCGACGGATTGGCCGTCTGCGGGGACTTCATGGTCGTCGTGGTCAAAGAGGCGCAGTTCGGTGCCGGGAACGGCGTGGCCGGCCATGGACTGGCGGCGGTGACGCTCTGGCTCAGTGGCCTGGATGCCCTGCTTCATAAAGGAGATGCTGACGACGGGCGAGGTCTCAGTAAGGCCGTAGCCGGAGACGCAGGTACAGCCGAGGGTTTCTTCGACTTCGCGGACGAGCTTGGGCGAGGAGGCCGCGCCGCCGATCATGATGGTTTGCAGGCTGGAGAGATCGTAGCTGGGGCGTTCAGGGCAGTTGACGAGGGCGTTGGCCATGGTGGGGACGAGGCAACAGGCCTGGACGCGCTCAGCCTGGATGAGCTGGAAGACCTGCGTGGGCAGGAACTGGTGGACCATGACATGGGTTCCACCGGCGAGGGTGACGATGTGGGCCTTGCCCCAGCCGTTGGCGTGGAAGAGGGGGATGGTGTGGAGTTCGACGCCGTCGGCCGGCGTTTTGAGGGCAAGGCCGGTGTTGAGGGCGTGGAGATAGACGTTGCGATGGGTGAGCACGACGCCCTTGGAGTGGGCCGAGGTTCCGCTGGTGTAGAAGAGTTCGCACATGGAGTCTTCGTCGACGTCCATGATGTCGCGGCGATGGGGGTGGACGGCGGCGAGGAGGGCTTCGTAGTTCTCGCCGGCGAGCCAATCGAGGTCGGGCTGGGCGTCAAGAAGAACGATGGAGCGGATGCCGGGGGTTTGGAGGCGGAAGGCTTCGACAAGCGGGAGGAACTGGGTTTCAACGAAGAGGATTTTGGCATCGGAGTCGTTGAGGATGAACTCGAGTTCTTTGGCGGCGAGGCGAATGTTGAGCGGGAGCAGGACCGCGCCGGCCTCAAGAACGCCGTAATAGGCTTCGAGGAGGCTATGGCAGTTGGTGCTGAGGAAGGCCACGCGGTCGCCGGGCTGGATGCCGAGCGAGAGCAGGCAGCCGCCGAGGCGGGCTGCACGGTCGGCGAATTGGCGATAGGTAAAGCGGAGGCCGTCGCAGACGACAGCGGTGTTGTGGGGGAACTGCTCTTCAGCGTAGCGGATGCAGCGAAGTGGAGTGAGGGGAACATTCATTGGGTCGCGCGCTCCTGCGGCACGGTGAAAGCCGGGCGTTGAATTGGACACGGTGCGTGGTGCGTGTTCAGTCCAAAAAAGATGAAGATGCAGGATGAAGGCGATGCTTTGGATCTGTGATTACGACTGGGCGGCGCGGCCCCGGGGGAAGAAAAGCAGAGTCTATCATAGTGCGGATTGGGTGGGGGCGGATGGGCTGGCGTGGTGTTCTGTGTCTCCCGCCACGAAGGGCAGACGTGGGGCATCCGGCGGTGAGGAGCGGGTGAACGAATCAGCAAGTCAGCGAGTCAGCGCCGCTTCGCGGCGTTAGCGAGTCAGCGGGTTCACGGATGGGGTGTGGTTTGCCAGGTCGTCCGCTCCGGTGGACGGGAACAGGCGGTCAGAGAGCTAGGCCAGGAGTTGCTTTGCGACTTTGATGTAGAGGTCGACGGATTCGAGGAGTTCTTTTTTTGCGATTTTCTCGAAGGGGGTGTGGGCGACGTGGATGGAGCCGGGGCCAAGGAGGAGCGGCTCGCCCCAGTTGGAGAGGGCCGGGATGTCGGTGGAGAATTTGGCGACCATGGTGGGCAGGCCTTCAATGGCGCGCATGCGGACGAAGGGGGTGTCGAGGGTGAACTCGACTGTGGCCTGGTCGCCGGCGACTTGAAGGAGGGCGGCACGGACGGGGGCGGAGTCAGTGACAGTTCGGACAAGGACCTGGGCCTCGGCTTTGTCGGCGATGACGTTGGGGGCGTGGCCGCCGTGAATCTGGCCAATGTTGAGGGTGCTGGGGCCGATGCCTTCCAATTCCGGCAGGGGCATGGCGAGGACGCGGTTGAGGACTTCAACGAGTTTGTGGACGGCGCTGTCGCCGAGTTCGGGATAGGCGGAGTGGGCCATTTTGCCGGTGCATTTGAAGGCGGCGCGGAGGGCTCCTTTGGAGGCGAGGGCGAGGCGATTGTCAGTGGGTTCGCCGTTGATGAGGAAGCGGCCGCCCTTGGGGGCGAGATTGGCGACCTTGGCGCCGGCGGAGTCGCGCTCTTCGCCGGAGACGAAGAGGAGGCCGATGTGAAAGCCGGCGGCGCGGAGGGCCTCGGCGGCGGCAACCTGGGCGGCGATGATGCCTTTGGCGTCGCAGACGCCGCGGCCGTGGAGGAATTCGGCGTCTTCGCTGAAGGGGATGTAGGGGGGGACGGTGTCCATGTGGGTGGAAAAGACGAGGTCGGGCGTTTGGCTTGCGGCGGCGGCATAGACGTTCCAGCGGGGGCCGGCATGGGCGGTCTCATGAGGCTGCTCGACGGGAGTTTTTTCGACGGCCCAGCCGCGCGCGGCGAGGAAACCGGCGAGAAAATCGCCGACTGCGCCTTCGTGGTAGGTGGTGGACTCGATTTCGCACAGCTCGCGGGTCAGGCGGATGGGGTCCAGGGGATTGAGATGATCGCTCATGATATTGCCAGAATACCTTACGGGAGTTTCCCTCCTGCGGCTGGAGCTGGTCTTGTGGACCGAAGAGTTCCAGCCGCGTTGAGGGAATCGCGATTCCGAATAGGTTTCATGCACTGAAACGGGCCTGCGGGGCTCGCCAAAAAGTGAAACTGGACGGGTGGCGGGCGTAGAATAAAGAGTGGGATGACCTCCAGATTTACACCCATCCAACCGGACCCGGAGCAGCCAGCGTCACGGCTGCGCAGCGTGGATTTGCATGGTCCCGCGGGCCGCCTGGAGGCGCTTTTGAATGAGGGCGCCGCAGATGCGCCGTTTGCGGCTTTGATCTGCCATCCTCACCCGAAGGCTGGCGGGACGATGCACAACAAGGTCGTTTACCACGCGATGAAGGCCCTGAACGACCAGGAGTTTGGGCTGAACTGGCCGGTGCTGCGGTTCAATTTTCGCGGCACGGGGCTGAGCCACGGCGCGCACGACGGGCGCGAAGAAGCCGGAGATGTGCTGGCGGCACTGGAGTGGCTTGAAAACGAATACAAACGGCCGCTGGTGGTGTTGGGTTTCAGCTTTGGCGCGGCGATGGCGCTGATGGGTTGTTGCAAGGAAGCGCCGAACCCTGAAAGAGTACGCGCCGTGGCCGCGCTCGGATTGCCCACCGAGGCCGACGGGCATCACTACCGGTATCCCTTCCTGGCAAGCTCCCCGACTCCCAAGTTATTCCTGAGCGGAGACAACGACAGCTTTGCGCCGGGGGCACAACTGGCGCAGGTGGCCGCGTCTGCCGCGGAACCGAAAACTCTGGTGCTTCTCCCCGGCGCCGATCACTTCTTTACCGGTCAGCTTGATGGGATGCAACAAGCGTTGGCCGGCTGGCTGAAGGAGCAAATGTGATGGCACCGGTGAGCGACACAGCCCTTGATACCCTGCATGCCACGGCAACCGAGATTTTTACCGGCGCGGTGAAGGCGTGCAGCGTTGCGTCGGCGTTTGACCGGCGGCTTCGGTTTGAGGGCAACACGCTGCATCGTCTGCTGCCCGACGGGAGCGGCCCGGCGACGATCAGCCTGGCCAGCTATAAACGGATTTTTGTGATCGCGCTGGGCAAGGCAGCGGCGCCGATGCTGGACACGTTGCTGAGCCGGATGAAGCGGCGCAAGGGCCTGGTGGGGATCTGCTGCTCAAACCAATTGCCGGCGAAGCGCAACTGGCGGTTCCGTTATTTTGAGGGTGGGCATCCGCTGCCCAATGACGACTCGTTTGCAGCGGCGCGGGCGACGCTGACGCTGCTGCGGAAAGCCAAGAAAGATACTCTGATCTTCTTTCTGATTTCCGGGGGCGGATCGGCGATGTTCGACCTGCCGCTGGACGCGCAGATTTCACTGGACGACACGATTGCGTTTCACCAGTTGCTGCTGGGCTGTGGGGCGCCGATCAACGAGATCAACACGCTGCGCAAGCATTTCTCGGCGGTGAAGGGCGGGCGGCTGGCGATTGCCGCGCCGGATGCGGCGAAGGTGAGCCTGCTGGTTCCGGACGTGCCGTTGCGCTCGCTGGACGCGCTCAGTTCGGGGCCGACTTCGCCGGATCACTCGACGGTGGCCGAGGTACACGAGCTGATTGAAAAATACCAATTGAAGGAAAGGATGCCGGCGTCGGTGCGGGCGTTCTTTGAGCGCGAAGACTTGCCCGAGTCGCCGGGGAACAAGGGCTGGCTTCCGCCGTTTTTTCCGAAGCTGCCGTGGGCTGAGGCAGTGGCGGCGCGGCGGGTGACGGCAGCGGCCACGATGACGGGCGAAGACCCGGCGTTTCGCGATTCGGTTTTCGAGATTCTGCTCTCAGGCCATGATCTGGTGGAGAATGCGCGCGCGCTGGCGGAGAAGGCGGGTTTCCATGTTGCGGTGGATAACAGCTGCGACGATTGGGATTACGCGGATGCGGCGCGGTACCTGCTTGAGCGGTTCCACTCGTTGCGCGCCACACATCCCAAGCTTTGCCTGATTTCTGGCGGGGAAGTGACCGTGACCATGGACCGGACACCGGGCGCGGGCGGTCGCAACCAGCAGTTTGTGATGGCCTGCGCGCTGGAACTGGAGCAGTACCAGGGGCAGCGGCTGATGGTGCTGAGCGCCGGCTCCGACGGGATTGACGGGAATACGCGGGTGGCGGGCGCGATTGCCGACCCGACGACGGTGGGCCGGGCGCATACGTTTGGATTCCACCTGAAGTCGTCGCTGGCGGCGTTTGATGCCTGCCCCATGTTCATGGCGCTGGGGGATGCGGTGGTGACGGGGCCGACGGGGCATAATCTGCGGGATCTGCGGCTTCTGATTGCCGACAACGGCTAGGGAGTTGGCAATTCGAGCCACTGGGTTCGGATTCGGTGAATATTTCCCGGCCGGATGCGGTAACATTGCTGTCACATCCGCAATCCTTTTTTTTCAGGACTGGCACGTGGCCCGAAAAGCAAGCGTAAAGACCGCAGCAAAAAACCCCGACATACGGACCGTCGCCGCGCTGGCGAAAGTCTCCATCGCCACGGTTTCGCGCACCATCAACGGCTCGCCGGCGGTGAGCGAGCGGCTGACCAAGCGCGTGTGGCAGGCGATTGAGCAACTGAATTATTTTCCCAATACCCATGCGCGGACGCTGGTTTCAGGCAAAAGCCGCTTGTTCGGCATCATTGTTGAAAACATCACGAATCCCTTCTTTCCGGAACTGATTCAGAGCTTTGAAGAGGTTGCGGTGGCGCACGGGTACGAGATTCTGGTGAGCTCGTCGAACAGCGATCCAGCGATTCTGACAAGCTGTGTGCGTCGGATGCTGGAGCGCAAGGTGGACGGGGTGGCGGTGCTGACGTTTGGCGAGGAAGAGCCGGTGCTGGACCAGTTGGCGCATCGGGATGTGCCGATGGTGCTGGCGGAGTTTCGGCTGGACGACCCCAAGGTGAGCACGATCGTGCTGGATTACACGACCGGCATTCGCGCGGCGGTGAACCACCTGGTGGAGCTGGGGCACAGGAAGATTGCGTTTTTGGCCGGGCCGCACAAGCTGCACTCGGCGATTACGCGCGAAAACGACTTTCGCATGGCAATGAGCGAGGCCGGGCTTGGCATTGAGAAGGCGTGGATCATTGAGTGCGATCACACGCTGAAGGGCGGGGTGGCAGGGTTTGCGCAGTTACAGTTGCTGGCGGATTACCCGAGGGCTATTCTCTGCTCGAACGACATGACGGCGATTGGGGTGTTGCGCGCGGCTTATATGGGTGGGCTGAAGGTGCCGCAGGACCTTTCAGTGATTGGGCTGGACGACATTGATTTTGCGGAGTTCACGCTGCCGCCGCTGACGACGATCCGGTTATCGCGGACGGATTTGGCGCGGGCGGCGTTTGAGGCGCTGCGCCAGCAGGTGGAGCAGGACGGGTTGGCGGGCGTGCAGCGGGAGTTTCTGGTGTCGACGAGCCTGGTGGTGCGGGATTCTACGGCGCCGCCGGCGGCGATTCTTCCGCGCTAGATTTGTTCGGTGAGCCGGCCAAGACGAACTATCCATAGCTCCCAGGGGAGGAGTGAATGAAGAAGGCAATCGTTCGTGCGGGAATTGCGTGGGCTTTGCTGCTGCTTGTTGGGCTTCCGTCGTGGGCGCAGGTTCAGACGGAGCTGATGGTCAGCGACAAAGATGCGGCGGCGCGGATTGCGTGGTGGCGCGACGCGAAGTTTGGGCTGTTCATGCACTGGGGGGTGTATTCGATTCCGGGGCGGGGCGAGTGGGTGCAGTGGCAGGAGCAGATTCCGGTGGACGAATATGCGAAGCTGGCGGGGCAGTTCCATCCTGACAAGTTTGACCCGGATGCGTGGGCAGCGATTGCCAAGGCTGCGGGGATGAAGTACACAGTGCTGACGGCGCGGCACCACGATGGTTTTGCGCTGTTCGACGATCCGGGGAGCAGCTTTACGGCAGTGAAGTCGGCGGCGCATCGGGATTTTGTTGCCGATTATGTGAAGGCGGTGCGCAAGGCGGGGTTGCGGGTGGGCTTGTATTATTCGCCGCTGGACTGGAGGTTTCCGGGGTTTTACTTTCCGGGGATTTACCAGGCGAACGCGGAGCAGTTGCGGGCGCAATACCATCGCCAACTGGATGAGCTGGCATCGCATTATGGCAAGCTCGACATTTTGTGGTTCGATGGCGGCGGGGATGGGTGGCTGGGGTTTGGCGGAGTGACCTTTACCAACGGGTGGCACGCGCGGCCGCTGAATGAGCGCTACCATGGGGCTTTTGACTGGCAGGACGAGGCGGCCGTGAATCACTTGCGGCAGTTGCAGCCGACAGTTATTACCAACGATCGGACGGATGCGGCGGCGGATTTCAAGTCGCGCGAAGGCGATGGAGCGCTGGGCGATTTTGACAACCAGTCGCCTTGGGAACTGTGCACGACGCTGACCGAGGGGGCATGGGGCTACCAGCCGAACGCCAAGATGAAGTCGCGGGATGCGATTATCAGGCTGCTGGTTTCAGCAGTGGGGCGGGATGGGAATTTGTTGCTGAATGTGGGGCCGCGGCCGGATGGGCAGATTGAACCGGCGCACGCGGCGCGGCTGCGCGAGGTGGGCGAGTGGCTGGAGAAGTATGGCCAGAGCATTTACGCGACGCGCGGCGGGCCTTATTTACCGGGGGATTTTGGGGTTTCAACTTATCGCGGCAAGACGATCTATCTGCATCTTTTGAACTTTTCGGGGACAACGGTGCGGTTGCCCGCGCTGCCGGCGCGGATTGTTGGCTGCGCCGCGTTGACGGGGGGAGAGGCTGCTTGCAGGCAGAGCGGGGATGGGGTGGTGGTGACGGTGAGCGGCGATGGAGGCGGGGTGGATACGATCGTGGCGGTGAGTCTGGACTCGGCCGCGGCGGAGATCAAGACGATTGCTACGCCGGTGACGGCGAAGGCGGGGAACTGAACGGCTGCGGTGTCTTCCGCGGCGGCTGCTCATGAACGGAAGCGAATGGAGTGTGTTTCGCAGCGCCCCTACGGGGCGCTTGATCAATTTCGGCTTCTATCCCAGGGCCGCGTCCGCCTCTCCACCCCACGGACGAAGACCTGTCCGTGGGGACCCCGGTTCGCGGCGGACTTGCCCTGGGCTATTCTCCCGCACCCCTCCGGGGCGCCTGTTGAGGCACCTCGTTCATTCCAGATGTAACTTGCCGACGTAAATCATGATGCTCAGGACAAATGGGCGGGCGCGGCAATGGTGCGTCGGAGGGAAGCGGCGTGGTCGAAGATTTCGGCTTTGGTGACGCCGGCGGCTTCGTACATGGCGAAGATGTTGTCGTCGGGGGTTTCGGGGGAGATGGTGTGGGAGGCGGCGAGGATGTAGCCGCCGCCGTCGGAGGTCATGATGGTGATCAACTCTTCGGTGGCGCGGCGGACTTCGGATGCGGAGGCGTGGGGCAGCATCTCCTGAGTGTCAACGCCGCCCATGAAGGTGAGATGGCGGCCGAACTCGCGCTTGAGCTCAGTGGGGTCCATGCCGGGGCAGTTGCTCTGGATGGGATTGAGGATGTTGACCCCGATCTCGATCAGGTCGGGGATGATGGGGCGCGCAGCGCCGCAACAGTGGAAGGCGATGGGGAGGTTGCGGGCGACGCCGACATCGATCACGCGCTTGAGGTGAGGCTTGATCTGGGCGCGCCAAAGGGTGGGGCTCATCATCATGGAGCGCTGGCCGGCGACGTCGTCTCCGGTCCAGTACCAGTCGAGGGCGAAGCGGTCGCAGGCGGCGGCGCCGAGGTCGATGGCGAAGTTGGCACAGCGCTGGAACATTTCGTGGGCGAGAGTGGGGTCGCCGGCCATGTCGAGCATGCCGTCAACCATGCCGCGCAGGCGCCAGTACATCTCAAAGACGCAGGGGGAGACATCGCAGCCGACGAAGAAGTCGCGGCGGTCGCGGAGGACCGGTTGCATGAGAGCGAGCAATTCTTCTTTGCGCTCGGCGGGGAATTGATAGGCGAGGACCTGCTCGCGGGTGGCGCCGGCGAGGGGGTAGTTCAAGATCTGATTGAAGCCGTGGCGTTTTTCCCAGGTGATGCCCCACCAGTCGATGTGGGTTTCGCCATCGTGCTGGTGCTCAATGCCTTCCATGGCGTAGTTGTTGTTGACCCAGGTTTGGCAGATGTCGTTGCCCATGGCTTCGCCGAGGGCGGAGGCGGGAATCTCAAGCAGGCGGCTGAGTTTGCGGGCGGTTTCAGGATGAAACCACATGAAGATGGGGACGCGATCGGAGGGCTGCCGGTTGAGGGCGGCGAGCACACGCTGTTTGGGAATCATGGTGAGAAATGTATCACGGGCGGGCAGGGGGGCGCGTGAGCTAGACGGTTTGGAGTTCTGGCTCTTCTTCGGGGCAGGGGGAGTACTCGCGCATGGTGGTGATTTCAGCCCATGTTGCGTCGGCGGCGGCGCGGCGGTCAGGATAGATGCGGGGCCGGCCGAACTGGACGAGGGCGGAGAAGCCGGGTGTGGCGAGGGCCTTGAGCAGGTGGGGCACGAACTCGACATCGCCATACCAGCAGAGTGCGCGTTCTTCGACATCGCCCTCGATCTCATAGCGGACGGAGGCGGCGGTGACTTGAATTCCGTTGGAAGTGGCGGGGTCGATGAGGCGCGGGTGAAAGGGCAGCACCTCGCTGCCGTCGGTGCTGGTGCCTTCAGGGAAGAGCAGGACGGGGATAGGGAGCTGGAGGCGCTCGGCCATCTGCTCGGCTACGGACTGGGCGCTGGCGCGGCTGGAGCGGTCAAGGAAGATGGTGCCGTTGCTTCGGGCTGCCTTGCCGAAGAAGGGCCATCCGCTGATCTCCATTTTGGCGACAAAGAAGCAGGGCATGTGGGCGGCGAGGATGAGGATGTCGAGATAGCTGAGGTGGTTTGAGACGACCAGGCCGTGGGTGGGGGGCTGACCTTCAACCCGGTAATGAATACCGAGAGCGCCGAGGATGATGCGGGAGGCGTCCTGGGACCATAGCGCTCTCTGTTGCATGGAGAGCGGACCGCGGAGGCGAATGATCCAGAAGCGGAGGACGACGAGGAGGAGCGAGAAGACCAGCGCCACAGCGCGCCGGACGGCACGAAAGCTCATGTGGTAAGCGGGGCCAGGAAGCGATTGCGCGCCGAAAGCGAAACCAGATGGAGATCGAGCAGAGTAAGGAAATCGATGGTGCCAAATTCTCTGTCCCATGCCGGCGGGCCGCAGATGCGTGCGCCGATGGCGAGGTAGGTTTTTAACAACTTGGGAACCTTGACCTGAATGGGAGATGAAAGCGGCACTGAAGAATCCGTAAGGGAGGGCGACGGCTGTGGTTGCGCACCCAATTGCTCGGTGGGGCAAGCGTACGCGGCGGTTGGCTCGGTTTCGAACTCGGGAGGGACCCGGTAACGCGCGAGCTGACGAACCATCTGCCAGCCTTCCGCCGGGTCTTTCGAGGTCAGGGATGAGCAGCCGATCAAGTAACGCAGGCCCATGTCGGTAGCATACTGCGCGATGCCTCTCCATAACAAGGTCAGGACTTCAGGGGTGCGGTGCTCGCGGTCAATGGCGGCGCGGCCGAGTTCGAGGATGCCGGGGCGAAGGGGCTCGTAGGGGGCAAAACTGAACTCCTGCTCAGAGTAGTAGCCGAGATTGCGCGCGGCGGTGGGGCCGGATTGCATGCGGTACGTGCCGACGATGCGCCTGGTGAGCTTGTCTTCAACGAGGAGGTGCTCGCAGAACAAGTCAAAGTGGTCGGTGTCAAGGCCGGTCTGGTAGGAGCTTTGAAGGCCCTCGCCCAGTTCGATATTGAAGACTTTGAAGCGCAGGCGGCAGGCGGCGTCGCGGTCTTCAACACTTTGCGCAAGGCGAACGCGGTAGTGGCCGACTTCAGCGTGGATATGGGGTTTGGCGGGAGAAGCAGGCAGGAAGGGCGCGGTGGCAGGGAGGAACAACTCAGCCGGCGTGGCGGAACCGACCGGCAACTGAAAGGGAAGACTCTGCCCAACTTGCGTAATCACGGGAGTAGTATCCGCCGGGAATTGTAAAAGGAAGGTGAGACGGATGCAAATAGGAGGCAAATATTTTCTTTGCTTCGTAGCGGTGGTTTAACAAGGGGGATGTTTGCCTTGAGGGAAGCTCAACGAACTAGGCGAATTTGAGGACTCAGTGGCTGTGAGTAGGCTCACATCGTCACGGTCAATGTAGTTTGGGGCAGTTCAGCGGCAACTGCCGCGGAAGTGGTTTCCTGGCAGGTTAGTTTGTGTAGACGCGCACGTAGTCGGCCAGCACTTCGGAGGGGAACTGGGTCTGCGCGTTGGGCGGGCCGGGCCAATCGCCGCCCACGGCGAGGTTGAGGAGGATGAACTGCGGACCGGCATCGAAGGGCCACGTACCGGCCTGGGTGGTGGGGGTGAAGGTGGCGTAGATGTTGGAGGGGCTGTCAACGTAGAACTGAATCTGGCCTTTGGTCCAGATCATGCCGTAGGTGTGCCAATCGGCGGCGGAGAAGCCGGTGGGGTGATATTGGATGCCGCTGCCGAGATTTGTGCCGTGGAGGGTGCCCTGGACCCAGTCGAAGCCTTCGCTTTTGGGGTTGCTGCCGTCAATGTGCTCCATTATGTCGATTTCGCCGCAGGCAGGCCAATTGATGGTGGTGACGCTGTTGCCGAGCAGCCAGAAGGCGGGCCACATGCCTTGCGACTCAGGCAGCTTCATGCGGGCCTCGATGCGGCCGTATTGGAAGCTGAAGAGGCCTTCGGTCTTGATGCGCCCGGAGGTATAGATGCCGGTGGAGGGCTGGCGGGCGACGATATGGAGAATTCCGCTTGTATCTTCGTAGACGTTGGGGTTGGCGGGGTTGCAGGGCGAAGCAGTTGCGCCCCAGGCGCAGTAGTTCTCAAGCTCGTGGTTGCCGCAGCAGGAGGCGCCGGGGCCGGTGTCATAGGTCCAGGTGAGTGGATTGGGCTGGGCGATGGCGGCGGTGGAGTTGGAGAACTCGTCAGACCAGACCAGGGTATTGGAGGGGATGTTGGGCGTGAACGGGGCAGTGTTGATGGCGCTGGCCGCCAGACCCGGGGCGGTGGCGATGGCGGTGACGGTGAGGTTGGAGGCTACGAGGAAGGGGGCCTGATAGATGATTGTGGACGCCGTGTTCTGGTAGGGCGTGGTTCCGTCGAGGGTGTACGCGATGGTTGCGCCCAGGGTAGGCGAGTGGATGGTTACCAGCGGCGCGCCATTTTGCGCATTCACGGTGGTGATGAGGGGAAAGCCGACCTGCTTGTCGCCGCCGCCACCGCCGCCGGAGCCGCCGCCGCCTGTGGTGGAGACAACCGGGCTGCCGCATCCGCACAATGCGCCTGAGAAAAGGATTGCCGCCAGTATGAATCGATCTGTAAGCATTAAGGGTCTCCGCGGTGGAGGGCAGCCGGAAAGCAGGATGTCTCACCAGAGACATGAGAGCACTGGCGATGAGCGGAGTCAAATTGGGGCGGAGGGAGAGGGAAAAAACGAACGGCCGGGAGCGCAGCGAGCCGCCAAGCAGCTGCGCCCAGGCCGTTCGAGGAGGTCACAAATGATCCGTATTTCCCGTACTTCCAATGTGGCAT
>Ga0302320_10008501_pt1 | contig 22303 bp, 22 predicted proteins | sample Bog_T0_3_FD_202130 | JGI IMG/M metagenome (GOLD analysis project Ga0302320, IMG submission 202130) | Peat permafrost microbial communities from Stordalen Mire near Abisko, Sweden - Bog_T0_3 | ecosystem: Environmental > Terrestrial > Soil > Wetlands > Peat | place: Sweden: Abisko, Stordalen Mire...
GGCTCAGATTCCAATGACCGTCTTCCCTGACTTCCGTTTGACCGCACGTGAATCCACCGGATTCAGACTTGATAGCCCGTGTCCTCGGATCGGACGACCGGAACGCCTTTGGCGAACTCGTCGTCCGCCACCAATCCCCGGTGCGGCGGTTTCTCAGGCACCTGCTCAACGGCGACGCCGCGACGGCGGACGACCTCGCGCAGGAGACGTTTATCCGGGCCTACCGAGGCCTGGCGCGATTCAGGGCCGACTCGAGCTTTTCAACCTGGCTTATGGGTATCGCCCACAACCAGTACCGCAATGCCAGACGCCGCCGCCGCGAGACCCCCTGGGAACCGGCGGAGATGCCGGACGAAGGGGAGCCGGGGCCGGCGAAGTCAGTGGAGCTTCACGCCGACATGACGGTTGCCATGAAAAAACTCGACCCCGATGAGCAGACGGCGCTCCATCTCTTCTACCATCAGGGATTCACGCACCCCGACATCGCCTTCATCACGGGATGGCCGCTCGGCACGGTAAAAACCCACATTTCCAGGGGAAAAGACAAACTTAGGACCCTTCTCGAAACATGGAACCCTCAAACCTGAACCCCCGCGATCCGGATGATATCCGGCTCGAAAGCCTGATCAGGGCGTCGGCGTCGCCGGAACTCCCCGACGCAGGATTTTCATCCAGGGTCGTGGCCGGCCTGCCGAAATCCGCCGGCTCGGCCAGGTGGTGGACACAGCGGAATTTCTTTATGATCGCCGGCGGCGGGGCGGGACTCGCCGTCGCCCTGCTCGCCGGCGGATCGCCGGCGGCGGTCTCGGACATCGGCCCGATCCTTTCAAGCGCGATTGCGTCCCTTTCGTCCGTGATCGACCAGCCGGGGGCGATCATCGCGCTGGCCCTCGGCGTGGGCATCGTCGCACTCTTGTACGGGGACGAGGCCCTGGAATGACCGCCGGCCTGGGCGGTGGTCGGATTCAGGCTACCCGTTCGACGACCAGCAGCGGCGGCGTTGGACGCTTCGGAGCAAGCCGGTAGGCATTCTTGAAATACTCCAGCGCCTGCTCGAGCTTCGCCTCGTCGTTGTAGTGGATCATCATCAGCGGTTCGCCCTGCTTGACCTGGGTGCCGACCTTCTTGATCTCCGAGACGCCCACGGAATGGTCGATCTTGTCGGCTGGATTCTCCCGGCCCGCGCCGAGGATGTGGACGCCGTGGGCGATCATGGCCGCGTTTATGGTATGGACATACCCGCGCTTGGGCGCCGGAAGCTTCCGGATATGGCGAGCCTGCGGGAATTTCTCGGGGTGATCGATGTAGGTGGTGTCGCCGCCTTGCGTCCTGACCAGCTCCTTGAACTTCGCAAGGGCGCTTCCGTCGGTGAGATGGCGCTGGACCGTCTGCTTGGCGGATAGCGTCGAACCGGCGACACCGGCCAGGCGCACGATTTCCATGCCCAGCTTGAGGACGAGTTCCTTCATGTCCTCGGGGCCCTCGCCTTTAAGGAGCTGGATGGCCTCCTTGACCTCGAGGGCCGTGCCGACGGTGTCACCGAGGGGCTGGTTCATGTCGGTGACCAGGGCGACGCAACGGCGCTTCATCGAGCGGCCGACCCTGGTCATGGAGCGGGCAAGCTGCTTTGCCTGCTCAAGGTCCTTGATGAACGAACCGTTGCCCCACTTGACGTCGATCACCAGGCCCTCGGAACCCTCGGCAAGCTTCCGCGAGAGGACGCTGCCCGCGATCAGGGGAAGGCTGGGAATCGTACCCGTCTCCTTGCGCAATTCGTAGAATTTGGCGTCGGCCGGGGCAAGGTCCTCGTTCTGGGCCACGATGGCCCCCCCGATCCTGGCGAGCTGCGAGGCGAACTGCTCGTTGGACATCCGGCCCTTCCAGCCCGGTATGGCGGAGAGTTTCTCGAGGGTGTTGATGACGTAGTCGTGCTCGACCCCGCACATCATCGGCACCACGACCCCCGAGGCCATTGCAAAGGGGACGAGCACGAGCGCTGTCTTGTCACCGACGCCTCCGGTGGAGTATTTGTCGATCTTGGGCTTGGCTATGTGGGACAGGTCTATGACTTCCCCGGAAAGCATCATCTCCTCGGTGAGGTCCGCCGTTTCCTGGGCCGACATGCCGGAAAAATAGATGGCCATCGCCAGCGCAGCCAGCTGGTGCCTGGGCATTTCGCTGTCCAGAGTGCTGTCGATGATGTACCGGATCTCCTCCTGCGTGAATTCCCCGCCATCGCGCTTCTTCTCGATAAGGGCTATGAATGACGGTTTTACAAATCGACGGGCCGGAATATTGCGCTTGCTGGTCATGGGGTGGAGTATGTGAAGGAAGAGCCGGCCGGTGCCGGGAAAGTCTACGAGCCAAACAGACCCCAATCAAAAGTCGAGCCAAAACTGCGCACCTGGGCCGCGCACATCCCCTTTTGCAAACCTCCACCCATTCCACGCTTGCGCGAAAGACGCCCTCGGTTGTGGAGTGAGCCGTGCACTTGGGATTCAACCTGGCATCTGAGCTCGAGACGGCCCTGTCGGCCGCCGCGTCCGCGGCCGGCCTCGATGCCAAAAAATATTCCCCGGATGTGCGCACGGCCGACCCGAAGCACGGGGATTACCAGGCCAATGGCGCCCTCGCCTACGCCAAGCAGGCCGGGGAGAACCCCAGGGCCGTGGCGGCACGCATCAAGGCGGGCCTCCCGCCCGCCATCACGGATTCCTTTGAAGTCCAGATTGCCGGGCCTGGTTTCATCAATTTTGCGCTCAAGCCTGGCGCCGCCCTGCAATGGCTTTCGTCGCACAATTCCAGGGAGGCCCTCGCGGCCGGCGCAGTCTCGGTCAGGGCCGGACAGATCTGGGTCATTGACTTCAGCTCGCCGAACACCGCCAAGCAGATGCATGTCGGCCACCTTCGCTCGACAGTCATCGGTGAAGCCCTTTGCCGTCTGCAGGCATTCTGTGGAGCCAATGTCATCCGCGACAATCATATAGGAGATTGGGGGACCCAGTTCGGCAAGCTCATTTGGGCCTACCGCCGGCATCTCGATGCAGCCGCGCTCAAGACAGATCCCCTTGAGGAATTCGAACGGCTTTATAAGTTGGGCCAGGCCGCCTCTGAGACTGACCCGGCCGCGCTCGATTCGGCCCGTTCGGAGCTGGTCAAGCTGCAGGCCGGCGACCCGGAGAACTCCGCCATTTGGAGGCAGATCATCGAAACCAGCCTGGCGGCCTTCCAACCCATCTACGACCAGCTCGGAATCCGCTTCGATCTCGCCCTCGGGGAGAGCTTCTACAACGACAAGGTCGGGCAGGTTTATCGGGAGCTGGCCGCGTCGGGTCTGGCCGTGGAGAGCGACGGGGCGCTTGTCGTCTTCCATGCCGAACATCCCCGTTTCAAGACCCAGCCGCTGATCATCCGAAAGTCCGACGGAGCGGCCAACTACGCGTCGACCGACCTTGCGACCATCCTCTACAGGGCCGAATACCTGCACGCGACGGAGATCCTCTACGTTGTCGACAAGCGCCAGAGCGACCACTTTGAGCAGCTCTTTCTCACTGCCGGGAAATGGTTTGCACAGTTCGGGCGCACGCTTCCCAAGCTTGAGCACGTGGACTTCGGGTTCGTGCTGGGCGAGGACGGAAGGCCGATGAAGACCCGGAGCGGCGAGAACATCAAGCTGAGGGAGCTTCTCGCCGAGGCCGTCGAGCGGGCCTATGCGCTCGTCACCTCGAAGAGCCCCGAACTGCCCGAATCCGAACGTCGCGAGATAGCCGCCGTGGTGGGGATAGGCTCCGTGCAATACGCCGATCTGTCCCAGAACCGCTCCAGCGACTATGTCTTCTCATGGGACAAGATGATCTCGCTCGACGGAAACACGGCCGCGTACCTCCTCTACGCCGTGGCCCGGATCCACTCCATCTTTCGGAAACACGGGCTGGCTCCGGGCGCCCCGGAGACCGAGGCCGGAGCGACGCCTCCCGAGACGCCGGGCGAGCGCGCCCTCGCCCGGCGCCTGGTAATGCTCGCGGACACCCTGCGCCTCGCCGCCGACACGCTGCGCCCCCACTTCATCTGCCTCTATCTCTACGAGCTGGCCGGGGAATTCAGCACATTCTACAACGCCGACAAGGTCCTCGTGGACGATCCCGGGGTGCGCGCCCGGCGCCTCCTTCTTTGCTCCCGGACGCTTCTGGCCCTGGAAACGGGGCTGGATCTGCTGGGACTGCGGACATTGACAAGGATGTGACGGATTCCGCTGGAACCCCCGGTTTGGCATTGTGCAAATTGTGGATGCCTCCCCCGGTTTTCTAACCTTGCCACCCATGCCCTCAGGCGTAGTTTCTCACCTCTTCCCCCTATGATCTCCTGGGTACAGCGGAATTTCCAGCAGCACTTTCGCATCATCTTCGGCGTGGTGCTCGTGGGCACCATCGTCTCGTTTGTCGCCACCATCGGCGCAACCTCAAGCATCAGCTGGGGAAACAAGCGTACCATCGAACGCGAGTTCTTTGGCCGCAACCTCGGCTCGAGCGAGGACATGAACCAGATCATCCACGACGCCGCGCTGAGCGCCCAATTCATGTACGGTTACTCGAACATGAGCGACGACCAGCTCAAGGGCTATGCGTTCAGGAGGATTGCCGCGCTGCACCTGGCGGATCAGCTGCATATCCCCGACCCCACCCCCGACCAGCTCACCAGGACGATCCGGGGGCTGCGCCTCTTCGCCGGCCAGGACGGACGCTTCGACGCGAACAGGTACAACCAGTTTCGAAACAGCCTGACCGGTGACTCCGGCACAGCGGGCGCCGCGATGGTCAGGGTGCTGACCGAGGACGTCAGGGCCAGCCAGGTTGGCCAGGTGCTGAGCGGCCCGGGATACGTGCTTCCCGGCGACATCAGGCGGGCCCTTGAGACAGGCGACACCTTCTGGACACTCGCGGTGGCTTCGGTCGATTACGCCAGTTTCCACCCCTCGATCGCGCCGACCGATGCCGACATCCAAAAATATTTCGCCGAGAATCCGTTCCGCTATGAGGTGCCTCCCCGCGTCGTGGCGAGCTATGTCGGTTTTTCGGCCGCCGACTACCTGGCCTCGGTCACCGTTACCGACGAGGAGCTGAATTCCTATTTCGACGCTAACGCCGAGAAGTTCGCCCCTCCTGCCGATCCCAAGGCGAAGCCCACCGACCGCAAGCCCATCGCCGATTTCAAGACGGCCCGCCCCCAGGTTGAACTCGAAGTCAGGCTGAGGGACGCGCAGCGCCTGGCGCTCGACGCGGCGTCCAGGTTCGCCGTCTCCCTTTACGACAACAAGGTGGCTCCGGGGCCGGCCCTGGACGCCTTCCTCGCCGAGGCCAAGGTGAAAGCAACGCCCCTGGCCCCATTCACCCGCGAGGCTGGGCCGGCCGAGTTTGGCGGCTCCCCGGAGATTTCCGCCGCCGCATTCAATCTCGGCCCCGACCGCTATTTCTCGGAGGAGCTCACGATACCCGGCGGGGCGGCCGTGATCCTTTGGAAGGAGACACTCCCGACCCGCAAACCCAGCCTGATCGAGGTTCGCCCCAAGGTGGTCGCCGATTTTCTGGAAAACGAAAGGCGCATCCGTTTTGTACAGCTTGGCAGGACGCTGCGGGCAAGGATCGAGGCCGGCCTGAAATCGGGGCTTGCCTTTGACGAGGCCGCAAAACAGGCCGCAGCCGGGGATGTCTCGGTGCACACACAAACCATGGCTCCCTTTCAGCTCCGCTCGCAGCCAAAGGATCTGGACGATTCGATCAGGGCCACCCTGGATGGCCTGGAAAAGGGCCATGTCTCCGAGATGATTCCAGGGACCGACGAGGGGCGTCTGGTCTATGCCGTTGACAAGCGCGTGCCGAACCTAACGGAAACCAACCCCGATTACGCCCAGAACAGGGCGGAGATCGCCTCCTATTCCGCACAACTCGGAACGGCGGCCTATCTCGGGGAAATTGTCGAGCGCGAGCTCAAGCGCTCCGAAGACGCGGCAAAATGAGGGCTTTGCCCGCGTTCCGCCATAAGCCCACCGGGAACTCCGCCCGCACCCTGGTCACGGGCGGCAAAGGACTGGACAATTCGCGCAACTTTCCGCTCATCCAGGTGTTGTAAGACGCAAACACCATGCATCGAATAGCTGTCGCCTGCGTTCTAGCATTTGCAACGGGCGTCCGCGCCCAGACCGCCGGCGCGGCGGATTCGCCGCCCCCCGCGGCGGCTCCGCTCCTCCTGGAGGATGCCGTGACCCAGGCCCTTCAGAAGAATTTTGCGATCAGCATCCAGCGGCTTCCGGTGGAGCAGGCCAGGGATTCGGTCATCGTCAGCCAGGCCCAGTTCTTCCCGACCTTCAATCTTTCGTCCGAGAAGACCGTCTACAAGGATGCCACCCAGTCGTTCATATCGAGCGGCTACACCGAGGCGCAGACGAGCACGGCCTCCATCGCCGACACGGTCATCACCGGCGCCACGCTCACCGCAAACTACAACCTGGAACGCCAGTTCACCAATCCGGCCGTGGAGCTGCTGAACCCGGCCTACCTGGGCACCGTCTCGATCAACGTCACCCAGCCCCTTCTGCAGGGTGCCGGCACGGACTACAACGGCGCCGCGGTCGACAGGGCCCGGCTCGGCGTCCGGATCGCCAGCCTCAACCTGAAGAGCGCCGTGCTCACCGTCATTTACAACACCCAGACGGCCTATTACAACCTGCTCTTCGCACGTGAGCAGTACAAGGTCGGCCAGGACACCCTCAAGCTTGCCCAGGAGCTCCTCGATGAGAACACGGTCAAGCGCAGGACCGGCGTCCTCACCGACCTCGACGTGCTCCAGGCAAAGGTCGGCGTGGCCACTGCGCGAAGCCAGCTGATCACATTTGAGCAGACGGTGCGCAACAGCGAGGACGCCCTGCTCCAGGACCTGGGCGAGCGGCAATTTAGGAACGCCGTTGGCGCGGTCGATTTTCCCGCAATCGGGGACACCGACGTCTCCTTCGACCTCTCCTACAAGCTGGCCCGGGACAACGGCCCCTCCCTGGCGATCGTCGACGCGATGATAGAGCAGTTCAAGCTCGACGCCCTGAAGGCCAAACGGGACTCGCTTCCGGCGCTGGCGGTGAACGGTGGCCTGGGATACAACAGCGCCCAGGACGATTATTATGCCGCGGCAAGCCACCTCTGGAACGGCAATGGCTACAACTGGCAGGCAGGCTTCACGCTGAGCATCCCGTGGGGCATGGCCGCCAACCGTGCACTCTACCGCCAGGCCATGGCGAACGTCCGCAGCGAACAGCTCACCGCCGAGCAGACCGACCAGCAGCTCACCGTGCAGGTGCGTTCGGCGGTCCGGGCCGTGCAATCGAACCTCGAGAGCGTGCGGGCCGCGACCGAGGAGGCCGACCTCTCCGAGAAGCAGTATGAGCTCCAGAAGGCCGAATTGGATGCCGGCCTTGCCACGAGCTACGATGTCCTCCAGGCGCAGAACCAGCTTGAGTCGGCGCGGGTGGGCGAGCTCCAGGCCAGGGTGAATCTCCGGGTGGCGATCGCCGATCTGCGCTTCCTGGAAGGCTCCTCGCTCGACGAATACCACGTCAACCTGAAGTGAGGCCGAGCACTGTCCGGATGGCCGGAAGCTGGGTTCTCATCCAGGTGCGCTGTTTTTTCACCAGGGCCCTGGTGTTGCCCGCGATCGTGGCCTCGAGGGCCTCAGGCTTCAGCCGGCCTTCGGTCATGTCCACCACCTCCCGGTAGCCTATCGCCTTGGAGGCGCTGGGATTCCGCGAAAGTCCCGCCTCCACCAGACGGCGGACCTCATCCACGAGGCCGGCGCGGATCATCTGGGCCGTCCGCTCCGCAATCCGGCGTTCCAGCTCGGTGGCGGCCCGGGTGAGTTCCGTCAGCTCAACGCGCCACCCGGGAAATGGCGGCGGCTGGGCGGCAAACGCCGCTGCCAGGCCGGCCAGGGTCTCCCCCGAGGCCAGGCAGCGCTCCAGGGCACGGACCACCCGGCGGGGATTAGCCGTGTCCAGGGAACCCAGGCCCCCGGGATTCAGGCTGCGAAGCTCGGCCACGAGCGACGGCAGCCCCTCGGCGTCGTATCGGGCGGCGATACGGGCCCGAAGCTCCGCGGGCACCGCCACGGCGTCGGCCACGGGGGCGAAAAATGATTTCAGGTAGAATCCGCTTCCGCCGACGACCAACACCCGGCGCCCCCGCGCAGCCACATCGGCGACCGCCCCCGCAGCCAGGCGCGCGTATTCCGTCACGTCGACAGGCTCGGTGACTGCGCGGATGTCAATCAGGTGATGCGCGACGCGGGACCGTTCGGCCGCGGTAGGCTTCGCGGTCCCTATGTCCATGCCGCGGTAGAAGAGGAGTGAGTCGCACGAAACTATCTCCGCCCCGATCTCCGCCGCCCTGGCCAGGGCCCATTCGGTCTTTCCAACGCCCGTGCAGCCGGTGACGACGTGAATCGTAGGCTGGGGCTCGCCGGTGTCCACGGGATTGGAATTCCCGGCTTTAGCAGGGTGTTGAAAAACTACGATGAGCCGTCGTTGCGATCAGAATGGGCTCTCCGCAAGGCGGGGCTGCCGGGCAAGGCTCGCTGAGCATTGCATCGGCAGCCCCGCCTTGCTCGCGACCAAAATAGTTTGTTGCGCCGGCCATCGTAGTTTTTCAACACCCTGTTAGGCCAATCTTGTCCCCGCAGCGAGGTCCGCCGCGAGCGCGGCGAGGGCCGGGGCGATCCGCGCCGGATTGTCGAGGTTCTGGTAGATCATGTTGACCAGCGCGCTGCCGACCACAACGCCATCGGCCACAGCGGCAACCTGCGCGACGTGCTCCCGGCGGGCGATGCCGAAGCCCACGACCACGGGCAGCGCGGTATGTTTGCGGATGCGCGCCACGGCCTCGGCAACTCCTCCCGCCACCTGGTCGCGAACCCCCGTCACCCCCTCCCGCGACACATAGTAGATGAAGCCCGTGGCCGCGTCCGCGATCCTCGGCAGCCGCGCGTCGGGGGTGGTCGGCGCCACGATGTAGACGGCATCCAGCCCGTGGACCTTGCACGCCGCGGCCAACTCCCCCGACTCCTCGGGAGGAAGATCCAGGGTGAGCATCCCGTCGACTCCCGCCTGGCTCGCCGCACGCACCCAGGCGTCAACCCCATTCGCAAACACGAGGTTGTAGTAGGTGTAGAGGACAATCGGCGTCTGGCTGGTCTCTCGGAGGCACCGGACGAGCTCCCAGAGCCTCGCCGGGGTCATGCCCCCCGTGAGGGCTCTCTGCGACGCCAGCTGGTTGGTCGGGCCGTCGGCCAGCGGATCCGAGAATGGAACCCCCAGCTCGAGAACATCGACCCCGCTTGCGATCAGGGCCCGGCAGGCGGCGAGAGAAGTCCCAAAATCCGGATCGCCGGCGCAGAGGTAGGCGACGAATGCCGCCCGCTTTTCTGCCCGCGCCCGTGCAAAAGCCTGTGCAATGCGTGACATGCTGGTGGAAAACCCCAATCAATGGATTCTGAAGGGGCTGGCTTCAAACATTTACCGCACACCCCAAGCCACCCTTGACACCCCCGCCCCGGTTCGCGACAGTCCGCCTCCCTATTTACGGCGGCCATAGCTCAGCTGGTTAGAGCACCAGATTGTGGATCTGGGGGTCGCGGGTTCGAGTCCCGTTGGCCGCCCCATTTTGATAGAAAGCCACTTACAAAAACCGAGGGCGTTAGTGGCAACGCCCAGTGGCAACAAGGCGATTGAAATTCATGGACGTTCGCTGACGCCCATGCTGAATCTTATCAACCCCGATGTCCCAGGTTAAGCGCTTGATGATCGTACTCTGGCTTCCGCCGCTCCTCGCGGTGGCGCTCTCGGAAATCTTCACCGTTTTTCTTCTGCCGTCTCGCGGGAACCTGTCGCTCGTGTCGGTCAAAGATACCCTAACAGCGCTTCCCCTGATCGGCATCTTCGCATTCGGCTACTGCCTTATTCCAAGCTTGGGCTCGTGGGGTCTTTTGGAACTCGCGTGGAAGTTCGGGCCCGAACGCTTGAAGAATCTCCTGCCTTCCCAATTGATGGGAGGTCTGCTCGGTCTCACCTCGGGCGCGGTAATAAATGGATTTGCATACACGTCTGGCCATCGATGGGCTCATTTCCTTTCCGGCCCAGGGACGGGTTTTGTTTGTGGCGCAGCCGTAGCGACATTCATCCGCTCTGGCTGTTTTCGATCACCCGTACAAACTCCGACAGACGGATCGATAGGGATTAAGCAGAATCGGCCCGCGATTCGCATTTTCCGCACGGCTATTCTGATCGCAGCAACAGTTGTGGGGTCCGCCGCCGTCTTGCTTGCTGGATTCAGAGGAATCGTTTGGTGGCAGTACCGCCTGCCAAGTGAATCGCACGTCCACAATCAGTTCAATGCCCACAGGTCCGACTTCGAGCGATTTGTTGAAACGCTAAAAACGGACCCGAAGACCCGGTTTATCGGCGACGGCGGACGAATTTATGACGACGGCATTCACTTCCGGGTGGTGGAGAAGTATCGCGACCTGATGAACACCATTGGTGCCAAGTCCGTTCGGGTCCAAGAAGATGGCACCGTTGATTTCACGATGGGCGGATTCGGCGGAGCGATCATTTCGGATTCGTATATCGGCCTACGTTTCCGTCCAGGCCCCTCGACTGCCAAACGCGGAGACTGGGGCATGACGGTCGTGGAGAGCCTGAAGGATGACAAACTTCCGCACGAGAACGGGCGCGTTGCCTCGGGAGTGTACGTTGTGCCAATTGAACCGAACTGGTACCTTTACCGATTTGAATACCAGGAATAAGCGCTGGGTGGGTATTGCCGGTTCGATTGTCCTGACCGTCTATGCGGGATATGAAGCCCTTTTTTTCGCATGGCTGACGGCTACGCCGCTCACGGCAGACCAATTGAAACGTGCGCAGCAACATTGCTACGCGTGGTTTGCGATAGGTGTTCTCTCAGCAGCCTCGACTGCGATCCTTTCAGTTCTTGCCCTTCGCGCAGGAAGTAGGTCCGCTCGCTAGCATCGGGGTGCCTGCCCTCAAATCACGGCTGGTGGTTGCCGCTGTTTGGTCTTCGGATATCGCCATGGACTTTTTCTTTCTCGATACGAATTTTTTCCGTGAGGCGACGAAATCGCCGAGAAACCGGCTTCTGCGCTCGCTCATTCCGGCGCTCCGGGACCGCGGAGTGGAATTCGGTCTCGGCAGTCTAACGGCAGTTCGTATCAGTCCCTTCGGCCTGCTTGAAGCATTGGGAGTCGTCCCGACGATGCCTCCGCAGCGCAAACTCGACTTTCGTGGAAAGCAGCCAAAGGACGTTTATCTTGAGCTATTCGCCCACGCCCGTGAGTTCTTCCGGAAACAGCCCGAGTTGCAGAGGGATTTCTTGGAGCGGAAACATCAGGAGCAACTCGCCTATCTGGCCCCTGAGGCCCGGGGCCTTTTTGAGGTCTGCGTCACAGGCGTCCTAAAGCGCGGCATCGACGTCACTGGACTGTTCGCGACATTTCTCGCCGAGGACTACTTTCTCAAATATCCGTTTACCCGCGAGGAATTTGGGATGATGGGCGAGTTCTTTGCGGCAATGTTTTTCTGCGACGTGCCGGAGCATTCCCCAACAAGTCGGTTCCGCTTGAGCATGCTGATGTTCAATTTTCTTCGGCGGGGAATACAATCTCAGCCGGGGTTTGACCGCAGAGGTGCGGCATTCAACGTTAAAAGCGACAGAGACCTTCTGGACACGGACATCGTGCAGGAATTGACGTATGGTTTTCCATTCGATGGCACACGGCACCGTGTGGTGGCGCTAACCTTCGATCAAGCAAGCGTCGTGAAGGACCGCGCCTGCTGGCATCGGCAGGTTGGAATCGGGCTGGCCGCTAAATGCTCCGCTAGTGTGACGCAGCCCTTTCTTAGCCATCCGGGCGGTTTGATTGTGCAATCCGACCCAACTGGAGCGGTCATCGAAATGATCGACCTTAGCGGTCAGTTTGCCGATCTTGTACGTGCTTGTGATCAAGCGCGAGGATGAGATTCGACCCTATCTTTGAGAACGAGCGGATTTTCCCTATGCTCGGCAAGGACTGTCTAGCAAGGACGAGGCCGATCTTTGCCTCTCGCGGGGGATCGAATGACCTTCGGGCCCTAGGGTCGTGCTTTTTCCTGAGATACTTGGAAAGATTCTTTTTGGTGACCGCAGCCCACGTCGGGATCGAGGACGCGGAGCTCTTCACCCGCGTCCACGGCCGCCCGGGTCCTCTTGCTCCCGACAAGATCAACGGGACTTTTCACTTCGTCGGACGCCCGGGCGAGGCGCCGGGGACCGACGGAACCGATCTTGCTTTTGTGGAGATGGACGCAAGCCATGCCAGTCTCGCTGTTGGATCGTATTTCGATGCGTCGTGTTGGGACGAAAACGATCAACCCTCACCGGATGCCGTATACCTGGCGTGTGGATGGCCGGCAAATTTGAACGATCCTTGTGCTATATTTCCTGAGGTTCCTCAGTCGCAAATGCATGTAGCCTTTTTCAATCGCAGTCTCTCCATGGATAAGTACGCCCGTTACAAAGTCGCCCCATCGACACACTACGCGATTGAGCATGATGTCCGTCAATTGGACCAGGGCGGACAAGCGGTCACGTCACCGGAACTGCCGGGCATGAGCGGCAGCCCGCTTGTCTTGGTGCACCAGTATAGCTCCCAAGACGATTTGCTACAGGTCCGCATTCCGAAACTTGTGGGCGTCGTGATCGAGCACCACCGCCAAAAACAAGATCCATTCATCCTTGCCACTCGCCTTAGAATTCTGCTGGCCGGCATCCGAGTGTACTTGAGGGGTGGCGATTCCGCCGTATTCCTCGCGTAACCTTGGAACCCCAGTTCGGCGGCGCCGCTCTGCCGCGGTGGATTCCGACGAGGCGACGAGTTTCCGATTCCGTCGGTGCCTCAGCGCGTATCGTAATGGCGATCAAATTCGCCGCCCCTCGTGCTCCGCCCGCGCGATGCGCTGCCGCTCGTAATAATCTTCGCGGCAGGCAAGCGCGATCAATTCCCTTAGCCTAGGCGAGCGGCCAGGCACACGCATGCCGTACACGATGCGCTCCTCTGCCACGTCTGTGGCGAGTTCGCGGTAGCTGTCCCGATTGATGTTTTTGTGCAGCGCCTCCTTGTCCGGGGTAAAAATCACGATCCGCTTCCGGCCACGCGAAATGCTCACGTACCATTGCTGAGCGTTCGTCGCGGCTGCATTTCCTGCGTCGGCCAAAATCACCGTATCCGCAGTCTTTCCTTGGGAGGCGTAGGAGGTGACGGCGTAGCCACGAACAAACAGGCGCTCCGAGGGTGGCAGCGTCTTGGTTTCCCCATGTTCACCAGTGACGATAACCGCCCCAGTAGATTCGACCCGCGCAACCGTGACCAATTCACCGTTATGGAGTCGGGCACCTTCAATGCTTCGCCCGTTGGCCTTGAGTTGCAGCCTGTCGCCAGAGGCGACTTCCATTTCCATCGGAGCGGCGACCGCGATCCTGTCACCATAGCGGTAGCTCACCGTGGATCGGCGGCCGTCTTTCAGGAGGATTAAGCCGCGCTCGGTCGCTCCAACGATCTCGCAACGCGCACCTTTCTTGAAACGACCGTATCCTTTGAGAAAGAATGCCGCCTGACCGGTCTCGAAAAACCGCCCATCCCGCCTCTGGGCAATGCTTCGATCAACCGGCCGGTATGCGGTCAAAACCGTTCCAACGCCCAGCCTGCCCGCCTCGCGCAACGCCGAGCGGATGGCGTCGTTGACGGCGTGAACCTCGGCCCACGTCTGAGCGACGACCAGGGTCTGCTCGCCACGGTCGATAGCCGCGAGATATTCTTGGGCCAGGACGGCCCGACGCTCGGCGTCAGGCACCTCTCGAATCGCGCCAATCTTCTCCAAATGTAAGAACGACATGGCTACCTGACCATCTGCCGCCTCTTGTACGGCGGTACGGTAGAACCGGATGAAATCCCTTTCCTCGTCCGAGCGGCCCAAGGCTGGGTTCTGTCGCCGAATTGAACGCAACGTCGCCACGCGCGGGTACGCATGCTTCTCAATCGCTCGCAGGGCGTCTGAGGCAGCCACCGCGCCATGCTGCCGCGAGTCGCCGGAAAGGATGAGCCGACCGCCCTGGCCCTCGACGAGCCCGATAAGCGCCCTCAGATCGCGGCCCCCGACCTGACCGGCCTCGTCAAGAATGACAACAGCCTCGGGCGGAATCTGCTTCACCACCAGCGCATGGGCCAACGTCTCAGCGGGGAGTCCTTCGCCTTGCAAATCTGCGACCTGCTGGCGTTGCGGGGCGAGGACAACGACTGGACGACGGCCGTCCGCGACAATAGCTCTCTCGATTTCCTTGAGCGTGTGCGTCTTTCCCGTTCCGGCCCCACCTCGCAAAATGGTAATCAAGTCCCGGCTCGACAAAATCCGCTTAGCCACCCGCGCCTGCTCAGCCGAAAGGTCCGACGACGGCGCGTAATTACGGACGAGATCGAAGAAGCAATTGCGCCGATCCTGGGCAATGCGGATGATTTCCCGCTCACAGCGGTACAACTCCCGCGAGATCAACTTCCGGCCGTCCTCGTCCCTGATGTAGCCGCGCTGCTCGATTGCCTGGACAAGTTCGGCCAGGTCGAAGTCCTGACCCCGGCCACGAGCTAGGGCAGCGGACATGAGTTCATAGTCGTTCACCACGGACCGCCGCTCAAAGAGATGTTCATCTGCCCAGGCAACGACGGCGCGAACGTCGGCGTTCTCCTTCCCGGTTACCGGACCGCCCAATACCGCCAGCGCTTGCCGTTCGGCGGGGAAAAGCTGCTTTTCCCAATGAGCCCGCAATTCGTCGGCCGTCGAATTCTTGATCTTTCGACGCCGGCGCTCGTGCGCGATCCGCGTCCGCAGTTCTCCAACGTCTCCCTTGAAGCCCTCGGCAATCTGACGCTCGGCTTCGGCCTCGATCTGCTCGTGGCGCTTGGAGAAGCGGGCGATGACGCTCGCCGGCACGCCCCTGATCTCGAAATTGCGTGCATTGTTTTCGATTTTGTAGCCCAAGGTTTTCAAGCCCTTGGCCAGCTCATGAAAATAGAGGTTTTCTGCGAACTTCTGCGCCCGGTACATGCCCGCCGTTTGTACGGCCTTCCACCGACCCTCAACCGGGTCGAAAGTCGCGTTAAAGACGACGCAATGCGTGTGCAAATGCGGGTCCAGCTCCCGACTCGTCTCATGCTGAAAGCAGGCCGCTACCATGTTTCCCGTAAGCCGGTCGCCCAGTTGCTTCCCCTTTCGGACCCGGGTTTCGGCCAGCTTCTCCAATTCCGTCATGGCGACGACCACGGCTTGCCGATGCAATCCCACAATCCGAGGGTCCTGGTAAAGTGCCACGACCGATACGCTCTTCGGCGGACTGATCGCAAAATCGTGGAAAATTCGACGATTTGCTGTCATCCGATCTTTTTCTCGGCGGACCGTATTATGCCGCTGCGTCAGCCATTCCCCAGTCTTCGGATGCCGTCCTTCACACAAAGCAAGGAACGCCTTCTCCCCTACCGCCCCGGATAGTCCCAAGTCGTAGGCTCCCTGGCCGAGCCATTCGCCAACGATCTTTTGCCCCTCAGCATAGTATTCCCCGATGCACAGGTGCTCCCGGAAATACTCCCGGGCGTTTCGGAGGTTCAACTGAGGTCTGGGTCTCAACATGCGATGTCTCCGTCTATGCGGACACAATCGCGCGGCGTTCCGCCAGCGCTGGTCCCTACTGAATTCGCGGTAGACCGCCGCCCGTTACCCTATTGTCAGCCCCAATGCCCCCCATCCGAAACGCATTCGCGTTTCCTTTTTGATGCAGGACACAATACCCCTTGTCGTTTCGACAACGCGCCCGCGTTTCGGAGACGACAGCTATGAACGCTAAGATCATCCGCGCCAATTCAGCACAACGCGCTCGTAGGCAGGATTTCAGCAATGCGCATGCGCCTTGACCGTCATCGCTAGGGCACACATCCTGCGCCCGTGAATATACGCCTCGCTGCCAGGATGTTCACGCTCGCGATTGGATGCCTTGGGATGATCGGATGCGCATCGAACTCGGGCATAGTATCAATGGGCCAAAACACCTACATGGTCACACGCCAAGCCGCCACCGGATTCTCGGGCTCTGGAACCCTCAAAGCCGAGGCATTAGAGGAAGCCAGCGCATACTGCGAGGCACATGGAAAACAATTGAAGGTAGTGGCGATTACCGAATCCAAACCCCCGTATATCTTGGCCAATTTCCCGAAAGCGGAGGTAGTTTTCAAAGCCCTCAACGCAGGTGACCCGGAACTAAAGGCTGACGCGATAGTCGATCCCACCGGAATTCAACTCAAAGTGGGCGAGCGCCCGCCGACGAAGGCCGACATCAGCATCAGTGAAACGCAGGCGTCCACCGAGGACATTTACTCCCAGCTTTCGAAGCTCGACGCTCTGCACAAGAATGGCGTTTTGACCGACGCGGAATTCGACGCCGCAAAGAAAAAACTCTTAGCCCGCTTGCAATAGGCGGTCAGCCAGTCCCGTCTACCGCGAAAACGTTAGATGGGCTACCGCGAATTCAGCAGGACCTAACAGTTGTCGAGGCCAACTCCCGGGCCATAGGTAAACGGTCGTAATCAAAAGATCACCTATGAACTCCATTGAAATTGCTGCTCCCGCCGGTCTGACCGCCCATCAGGTCGAATTCTTCCGACTGCCGGCCCCCGGCAAGCGCGACCCGCATTTCGGGCTATCTCGCGGATGGTACTACAAGACCGCCGCCTTGGGCGAAATCAAGATGATCGCCGTCCGCCAGCGCAACGCGCTGCGCGGGGTGCGCCTCGTCCAGTATGATTCAGTCACGGCTTACATCAGACGGGCGGCTGAGCAAGGGACCGCTGCCGGCCATTGATCCATACATTTCGCGGGTCACCTTGACCGTCGGAGCGTCAGCAGTCACGATTCCTTCGTGACCGATAAGCAGAAAGCCGAAGCATTAGCACTCCCGCTCGCCGAGAGGGTGTGTTTGGCCCAGACGCTCTGGCAAAGCATTGATTCGGAATTGTCCGATTCAGAGGAACGCACCGGCGTGCGCGAAGCCGTAAGCCGCGACAGAGAACTTTCGGCAGGCACGATTCCGGGCCTCAACCACAACGAGGCGATGAAGATCGCGCGCAGAGCCATCGAATCCCGGTAGGTCGCCGCAACCACCATGAGAGCTCTGCCCCGATCAAAGGTTGCCTTGGCCAGCTTATGGATTCTCTGGGCTGCGATTTTAGTGCAGCAGCTTGCGGTCCACACATGGCGCAATGCGTGGACGAACGATAGCCCGGAATTCAGCCGTTGGGTTTACGCGGGCGTGGTTGGGATTCTGCTCGCGTGCGGGGCGCTGCGCTGGGTCGCGATCCCGCGTTTTCGTAGCACAGCTGTGACCGTCGTCGCGTGGCTCGCCGGACTTATCCTTTCAGCCATGTTTACCATGACCACCAGCTTTTTGGACATGCCATGGCGCGACTCCACCTTTGTGCTGGGTGTCGTCGTGATCGCCGGATTCATTCCGGTTGGGACAAGAGCTGCCGCGGTAGGTGAAGCGCAACCGTAACGACCGCGGACAGGCTGTTCAGGTCAGGGCAGGACCAAAGCAGATGGATTCTGCCGACCGTCCCAAATGCGTACGATTTCAACCAACCGGCTCGCCTCAGTGACGCGATAGAAGATCAGGTAGTACCGATGCGAGACCTTCCGCATGCCGGCCTTCCTGCGAACCACTGATCCACGGTTAGGCAGTATTGCAAGGGACTCGCATTGGGCGATTAGCTCTTCGCCTATCCTCAAAGCCGAGGTCGGACTGCCATTCGGCCCTTGGGCGATAAAGCGGGCAATCGCACCCAAATCCCTCAGCGCCGGTCTGGAAATAATTACCCGGTAATCCATTGGCGCAGATGACGGCGTGCTTCCTCAATGGGAACGCCACCCTCTGTCGCCAGGGAATTCAATCCTTCGTCAATGGCAGCGAGCATTTCCGGCGTTTCTTCCGCCGTTTCATCCAGCCAATGACGGAGCGCCTGCTGCTCCCTCGGGTCGAGCCGAAGGATGGCGTCTTGGATTTCCGCGAGCTTGGTCACAGGGAAAAGGATAGCGATACAACCTGGCCGGACAACTGGAATCTGAGGTTCGCCAATGTCCAGCGCTAAAGGAGCTTGGGCAGCTTTCGGAGAGCGGCTCGCTTCGTCGCCGCCTCGATGTGGGTGTATTGGCGGCTGATCGCCTCACTCTCGTGACCGATGATGTCCATTGCGACCGCCGCCGGCACCCCGGCGTTCTTGAGCAGGCTGGTCGCGGTATGGCGCAGGGAGTGGAAGGAAATCTCGCTGACCGTGCGCCGCTGGGAATGACCCTTGCCGGTTTCTTCCTTGGTCCGCTCCTTCGCCATGCCGGCCGCGACAAGCACCGCGTAGAATTGCTGCGAGAGGCGGCCATCGCTGCCCTCCTTGGTGGCAAGGACGTGGGCGTCGGGAAAGAGCGGGGCCGAGGGATCGTCGCCCGCTGGCATCGTCTGCACGTAGGCCAGAAGCGGTGAGGCCAGCGGAAGCGACATGCGCCGTCCGGTCTTGGCCGTGACGAAGCGCAATTCCTCGTTCTCGATGTCGATGTTCTGCCAGGTCAGCCGGGTGATGTCCTTGAGGCGCTGGCCGGTGTAAATGCCGAAAAGGATGATCCCCTTCCACTCGCCCGAGGCATGGCTCAGGACGTTTTTAAGCTCCTTCACGGTGAACGGGCGGCGCTCGGCCCGGTCTGCTTCTCGCCGCCGCAGGGTATCGAGCTTCGAGGCGGGGTTCTCCTGGGCTACACCGTCCTTGTAGGCGGCCCCCAACGCGACCCGGAGGTACTTGAGCGACTTATTGGCGTTGGCGACCGAGGTCCGTTTCAGCACCTCATCGCGGTATTTGGCGACATCCGCCTTGGTCAGTTGGGAGATATCCAGGCCCGCGCGGTCTCCGAGGGATTTGACAAAATCCCGGATTACCTGGGTATAGGCTTGGAAGGTGCGCAGCGCGGTGTCTACCTTCCGCGTCTCAGCCCACTTGAGCAGGAATTCCCGAGCCACCGCCGACCGCAGCGGTTCATTGCTGATCGCCTGATAGATGTCGGCCACCACCCGGCGCGCCTGGGCCTCTCCTAGCCGCTTCTCGGCGGCCAGCCGGGACGCCTTCTCCCACTCGTTTGCCACCGCTTGAGCCTGCTTGCGTTTGATCTGTTTGGTTGAGCGTTGGACCCGCCGGCCGTCGGGACCGGTGAAGCAGGCGAAGTAGTAATCCGAGCGCTCTTTTTTCCTTAAAGAAGCCATGAATCTGCTGACAACAAAAGTGGCAACAAGTTCATACGTTCACCAGCATTTCCTAGTGTCATCTCCCTCTGAAAGAGACACTAAGAAACACGAAAAACGGTATCGCGGGTTCGAACCCCGTTGGCCGCCCAAATTTAGCCCCAACGGGACGAGATTTGCCCCGGCTTTGTTCAATCCCGAGAATAGGACTTCCTTTGGACTTCGTACGGGAGTACGTTCCAGCCCATCTTTGTCATGTGGAACCCCGTCATCATACAGGGCGGCATGGGTGTCGCAGTCTCCGATTGGAGGCTCGCACGCGCCGTCTCCGTCCTCGGGGAACTGGGCGTGGTTTCCGGCACGGCACTGGCGATCATCTTCTCCAGGAGGCTGCAGGCGGGCGACCTCGGGGGCGAAATGCGCCACGCCTTGGCTCACTTCCCCGTGCAGGCCCTGGCGAATCGGGTGCTCGCCGGGCACTACCTACCCGGCGGCAAGGATCCGCTCTCTCCGTTTGCACTGACGCAGATGCCGAATCTGCATCCCTCCGTCGAGCTGATCGAGCTGACCATCGCGGCAAACTTCGCGGAGGTTTTTCTCGCGAAGGAGGGCCACGCCGGTGTTGTGGGAATCAACCTTCTGGAGAAGGTCCAGATCCCCACTCTGGCGTCGCTTTTTGGGGCCATGCTTGCGGACGTGGACTACGTCCTTATGGGCGCAGGCATCCCGCGCTCGATCCCGGGCACGCTCGACCGGCTTGCCGCGGGCGAGCCGGCCGAGTTGAAGATCGACGTCGCGGGATCGATGCCAGGCGAAACGTTCACCGCGCGGCTCGATCCGGCGGACTACGGCATCGAGCCGGGACGTCGGCTTCGGCGCCCGCGGTTTCTGGCGATCGTCTCGTCGGCAACGCTGGCCATGACGCTCGCGAAAAAGTCCAACGGGACCGTGGACGGATTCGTGGTTGAGGGCGATTTGGCCGGCGGCCACAACGCGCCTCCGCGCGGGGTGCCGCAATTCGACCTCCTCGGACAGCCGGTCTACGGACCGCGCGACGCGCCCGATCTCCAAAGGATCCGCGATCTCGGCCTACCCTACTGGCTGGCGGGCTCCCAGGCCCGTCCTGAGAAACTCGCCGAAGCCCTGCGCCTGGGCGCGTCGGGGATCCAGGTCGGCACCGCGTTCGCCTTCTGCGCGGAGTCGGGCGTTGAGCCCGCGCTAAAGCGCCAGACCATTCGTGCGAGCCGCGCGGGCCTCGCGAACGTTCTGACCGACCCGGTCGCATCGCCGACCGGCTTCCCATTCAAGGTGGTCGAATTGCCCGGCACCCTGTCGGAGGCGGACGTGTACCTTTCGCGGCCGAGAATATGCGACCTCGGCTACCTTCGTGAGCCCTACCGTAAAACGGACGGAAGCGTCGGCTACCGCTGTCCCGGCGAGCCGGTCGGGGACCACGAGCGCAAGGGCGGCCTCGCGTCCAACACTGCGGGCCGCAAATGCCTGTGCAACGGGCTGACGGCAACCGTCGGGTTGGCGCAGACCCGCGCCGGAATTCCGGAGCCGGCGCTGGTGACGGCGGGCAACGAGCTGGCGGACCTGGCGCGGCTGTCGGATCCGGGCGAGGACCACTATACCGCCTCCGACGTGGTGAATTACCTGCGGAGCCCCGCCTCCGGGCGGGATGAGTTTGCACAGTAGGGGAATGCCCCATGGCCGAATGTCGGATGAGCGCCTAGGCTGATCCCGCGAGTCACCGTGGCGATCAACGATCGCGCAATTACAGAGGACGTTCACCGGCTCGCCATCCTATGCTTCAAAATATCCAGCAGTTCTACGGAAAGAAACTCGGTGCGATCGACGGTCACATCGGGCACGTGAATGATTTTTACTTTGACGACCAGGCATGGACGATCCGTTACCTTGTCGCGGACACCGGGCCCTGGCTTTCGGGGCGCCAGGTGCTGCTCCCGTCCCATGCGTTCGCCGCCGCTGCCTTTGAGACGGCAGAGGCCGCCGACAACGATATCCTGAGTGTCAACCTGACCCGCAGGCAGATAGAGCAGAGTCCGTCCATTGATTTGCACCGTCCGATCTCGCGGCAGTACGAGGAGGCCTACCATCGGCATTTTCGCTGGCCGTTTTACTGGGTGGCAGGAGGCGGCGACGATCACCTGACCACCGAGTCGCTCTGCCGGGATAGGGCTATTCAACCGGAAGGCGATCCTCACCTGCGAAGCACCCAGGCCGTGACCGGCTACCACGTGCTGGCAACCGACGGGCCGGTCGGCTCGGTCACCGGAATGATGATTCACGGAAGGGACTGGAAGATTCGCGAACTGATCGTCGAAGCCGCCCCCGAGATTGCCGACGAGGAACTCTTTCTTCTCCCCGAGAGCGTCGAACGAATCAGCTGCGAGGAGGCCACTGTATATCTTAATCTGGCGCAGAAGGACATCCGTCAATTGGCGGGCGCCTCAAGGGTTTCCGACTGAGGGTGGGACCGCCTTGGCATCCGCGCCCCCGGACATTCCCACAAGAGTATCCAGTCGACCTCCAACAGCCCGGCTTCCTGCTCAGCCGATCGGCGACAGGTTCAGAAAGGTTCGAAAGGGGGTTGACACGTCCATTAACTCTGTATTACAGAGTTCTCTATGACATCAGAGCACAACCCTCCCATCACAAGACAGGAAGCCCTTTCAGCCCTCGAGGAGATCGACCGGGTGCGCGACCACGTGCGCAGGACGCTCGCCGGCGGGGCCATGGCGCCGATGCTCGTCATCTGGCTCGTCGGATTCGCCTTCGAGCAATTCATCCCCAATGCCTACCGGCTTTGGGTGGTGATCGACCTGATTGGAATAGCGTGCAGCTTCTACCTCGGTGCGTTTTCCAGGAATGCCCCC
>Ga0302320_10008507_pt1 | contig 22288 bp, 22 predicted proteins | sample Bog_T0_3_FD_202130 | JGI IMG/M metagenome (GOLD analysis project Ga0302320, IMG submission 202130) | Peat permafrost microbial communities from Stordalen Mire near Abisko, Sweden - Bog_T0_3 | ecosystem: Environmental > Terrestrial > Soil > Wetlands > Peat | place: Sweden: Abisko, Stordalen Mire...
TGCACCTCCCCGCGGGCGCGGCCCGCCCCAAGCCCGGTGTCCAGGTTAACCCGAAAAGCGAAAGAAACGGAACAAAGGTCCAAAAAATAAGTGAGTCCGGAACTGCCTGAGGGGGTGATTCCCTTCTCGGTCCCACCAGCAGAAATGGAAATGAAATCAGATTCCAAAAACATCTTGAGCGTCTGCCCGGAAGGATGTAGATTCTTAGCACTCACTCCAGATCCTTCTACTCTAGTCCACCCATCCCATTGTCTCGGGGATCCCGCCCCTTGACCCCAACGGAGGTTGCCATGAAGTTCAATCGTGCCTTGATTTTTGCCCTCGCGGCGGGGATCGCCACCGTGATTTCGGCCCAGGCCAAGCCGCAGTTCGAGTTCAAGCTCGCGGAAGTCCACGAGAAGGTGTTCCCCACCACCCTCGCCGACACCGAGTTCGCCCGGCTGGTCAACGTGGGCACTCAGGGCCGCGTGCACATCACGGTCTATGACAACGGCACCCTCAGCCAGGACGAGAAGGCGGTGGTCGAGCAGACCCAGATGGGCGCCATCGACTTCGCCCGCATCAGCCTCGCCCCGGTGGCGCAGTTCGTCAAGGAGCTCAACGTCCTCAGCCTGCCCTACCTCTACCGCGACAGCGACCACATGTGGAAGGTGCTGTCGGGACCCATCGGCCAGAAGCTCCTGGGCGCCCTGGGCAAGGCCAACCTGACCGGGCTCTGCTACTACGACGCCGGCGCGCGCAGCTTCTACAACACCAAGAAGGACATCAAGACCCTGGCCGACCTCAAGGGCATGAAGATCCGCGTGCTGCAGTCCAAGCTGATGATGGACATGGTCAAGGACCTGGGCGCCTCCCCGACCCCCATGCCCATGGGCGACATCTATTCCGGGCTGCAGACCAACGTCATCGACGGCGCCGAGAACAACTGGCCCTCCTACATCTCCTTCAGCCACTATGAGATCGCCCGCCACTTCACCCTCGACCGGCACGCGATGGTGCCCGAGCTCCTCATGGTGAGCAACCGCTCCCTGGGCAAGCTGTCCAAGGCCGACCAGGAAGTGGTCAGGAAGTCCGCCCAGCAGTCCGTGGAATTCCAGAAGGCCCTGTGGATCAAGTCGGAGAAGGAGAACGAGGCCAAGGCCAAGGCCGCCGGCTGCAGCATCACCTACCTGACCCCCAAGGCCCAGGCCGAGTTCGTGGCCGCCGTGCAGCCGATCTATGCGGAATACGGCGAATACAAGGACCTGATCGCCCAGATCAAGGCCACCAAATAGTCGCAGGAAGACGGCGCGGGACCGGTGCGCCCGGTCCCGCGCCTGATCATTTCTGCGCGCCATCTGCCGGGGTACCCGCATGAAGTTCATCAATCGATTTTTCGACTGGATCTACCTGGCCCTGGCCTGGTTCGCAATGTTCCTCCTGGTCTGCATGACGGCGCTGATCTTCGCCGACGTGTTCTGCCGCTACCTCCTGCACTTCAGCATCGCGTGGGCCGACGAGATCACCCTGATCTTCCTCATCTGGTACGTCTTCATCGCCCTGGCCATCGGCGTGCGCAAGAACGTCCACACCTCCATCAACCTGATCATGATCCTGTTCCCGAACAAGCGCCTCGACTGGTTCGCCACCCACTTCGCCAGCTTCCTCACCATCATCTTCGGCGGCCTGCTGGTCTATTTCGGCAAGGAACTGATCGAGATCGGCACCTACTCGACCCTGGCCTCCATCGATCTGCCGTCCTACTGGGAATACATCTTCATCCCCGTGAGCGGCGTGCTGGTGGTGTATTCGGGGCTGATCAGACTGTTCACCCGTCAGGAAACCGTACCCGAAACCGACGTCCTGGACCTCGTCTTCATGCCCAAGGCGGACCGCAATGTATGATCCGATCCTCGCCATCGCGATCCTGTTTTCAGTGTTCGCCTTCCTGGTATTCCTGCGGGTGCCCATCTCCTTCACCCTGGTGCTCTCGGCGGTGGTGACGGCCCTCTACATGGACCTGCCGCTCCCGGTGCTGGCCCAGCAGATGAAGACCGGCGTCCAGTCCATGTCCCTGCTGACCATCCCGCTGTTCGTGGTGGCCGGGGAGATCATGAGCGAGGGCGGCATCTCCCAGCGCCTGGTGGTCCTGGCCAACGCCCTGGTGGGGCGGCTCCGGGGCGGCCTGGCCATGGTGGACGTGGTGGCCTTCATGTTCTTCGGCGGCATCACCGGCTCCTGCGTGGCCGACGTCTCCGCCATCGGCTCGATCATGATCCCGATGATGAAGAAGAAGGGCTACGACACCGACTACGCGGTGGGCATCACCATCTCCTCCGCGGTCCAGGGCGTCCTGGTCCCGCCCAGCCACAACATGATCCTGTACTCCATCGCCGCCGGCACCATCGCCGGAGGCGCCTCGGTGGGCTCGCTGTTCCTGGCCGGCATCGTGCCTGGCATCTTCCTGGGCGTGACCCTCATGGCCCTGGCCTACGTCATCGCCCTGATCCGCAAGTACCCCAAGGGCGACCCCTTCTCCTTCAAGGCGCTGCTGGTGGCCGTGCGCGGCTCGATCCTCGGGCTGATGACCGCGGTCATCATCATGGTCGGCATCCTCTCCGGCGTGTTCACCGCCGCCGAGTCCTCCGCCGTGGCCGTGGTCTACGCCTTCTTCATCACCTTCTTCGTCTACCGGGAAGTGAAGCTCTCGCACATGAAGCGGGTGCTGTTCAAGTCCACCCGCACCCTGGCCATGGTCATGACCCTCATCGCCTGCGCCAGCGCCTTCGGCTACATCCTGGCGACCCTGCAGGTGCCGCAGCGGATCACCACGATCCTGCTGGCCATCTCCCACAACAAGATCATCGTCCTGGCCATGATCAACATCCTGCTGCTCATCCTGGGCTGCATCATGGACATGGCGCCGCTGATCCTGATCTGCACCCCGATCCTGCTTCCGGCCCTGGCCGGCTACCCGGGCTGGGCCGGCTTCGGCGTCTCCCCGGTGCACTTCGGCGTCATCCTGATGCTCAACCTGGGCATCGGCCTGCTGTCGCCGCCCATCGGCGTGGCGCTCAACGTGGGCTGCGCCCTGGGCGAGATCAAGATCGAGAAGATCGTCAGGGGCATGCTGCCGTTCTACGCCACGATGTACTTCGTGCTGCTGGTCATCACCTATTTCCCCGACATCGCCCTGACCGTTCCCAAGCTGTTCGGGTTCCAATAGTTCCCAGGCTAGTAGACCGGGACGTCTTCCCACCAGGGCTGGTACCCGTAGTATTCGAACACACCCCGGTGCCACTTCTCGTCCGCCAGGGAAGGCCATTGATCCGGGTCGAACCCGGGCGCCATCTCCAGCTTCTCCTTGGCCAGGTCGAGGATGTATACGCCCTTGTCGGCGCTGAACTTGAACAACGCGAAGGGCATGGCGAACAGCTTTCCGCTCATGCCGAGGAACCCGCCGAACGAGACGACCACATAGGCGACCTTGAAGCTCTGCGGATCGATGACGATCTCCTTGATGACGCCGAGGCTTTCGCCTTGGCGGTTGGCCACGAACGCGCCGATCATCGACGAGGCTCGGACCGGCGTGCTCCGGAACAATGACACTGGATTCATGGTGGTTCTCCTTTGGTTGGGCAGGTTGCCTGGGGTGCTCCGCCCGCGGCGGAATCGACCCGAACGTCCCCCATGGAGGCAGTTGCGACGGTGCTGGTGAGGGTGAGGGCCATGCAGGACCCCCGGGCGACAGGAAGGTGCACCTTTCGTGCCGTAATGTAAATGGCCATTTATGGGCATCTGCGTCATCCGGACGGATCCGGCGCCGGGGTCCGCTCCATCAGGATGAATGGCCTGCCCCATCAAATCGAAAGACGATCAGTCCCAGAAGAACGACGCGAACTCCCCTACCGGCGCCCGCTCGGGCACCAGCTGGTTGACCGTCGCCGCCTCGTCGGCCAGGCCCAGCGCCATGCCGCTGACCAGCACATGGTCCTCGGGGATCTGCAGGTGCTCCCGGATGAGCCGGTGGTACTTGGTGAAGGCCGCCTGGGGGCAGGTGTGCAGCCCCTCGCCGCGGGCGGCGATCATCACCGACTGCAGGAAGGCGCCCATGTCGATCCAGCCGCCGAAGGCCTGGCGCCGGTCCATGGTGAAGAACAGCCCCACCGGAGCGTCGTAGAAGGTGTAGTTGCGCGCCGCCTGCCGCTTCATGGCCGCGGTGTCGCCCTTGGCGATGCCCACCAGCTGGTAGAGCGCCTTGCCCAGCTGCCGCCGCCGCCCCAGGTAGGGCTCGACCCATTCCTCGGGGTAGTAGCGGTAATCCTCGTCGTAGCCGGGCGCATCGGCGCCGTCGGCGGCCAGGATGGCCTCCACCAGCCGGTCGCGGCGGGTTCCGGCCACCACGAACACCCGCCAGGGCTGGATGTTCGACCCGTTGGGCGCGTGCCGGGCGATGTCGAGGATCCGTTCCACCGTCTCCCGGGGAACCGGAGTCGGCAGGAAGGCCCGGATGCTGCGCCGGGACAGGATCGCCTCGGCAGGGGTGGCGGCAACGGAATTGGCGACGATCATCATTCCTCCAAGACTGATCTTAAGACGGGCGGGCAGCCAGGGAGAAACCCTTTTCCGTTCTTGACATTCCCGGGACTTGGTTCATCTTTCCCTAAATTCCGCGCCGGGGCATCGGAAGGCTCCATGCGCTGGCCACAACCGGAGAACCAGAACCCGATGCCCCACGTCTCCATGGACGACCTGATCCGGCGGCATGCCTCCGGCGACCGCGACTCCCTGCTGCTTCGGCAGCTGAACCTGCTGGCCTGGCGCGCGTTCCACGAGCCCCACGAAGCCCCGCCCGGCACGGCCGACACCCCGGAGGAAGCCGCGCTCCGCTTCGTGCGCTCCCGCCCGGGCTATGACCACCTGACGGACGAGGAACTGGCGGCCCTGCTCCAGGAGAACCCGGTGCTGCTCACCTGGGAGCACCTGGAGGCCGCCATGGAGGAACGGGCCAGGTGGCCCCTGATCGATCCGCCGCCCGACTGACGCATTCCGTCGTGACCGGGGCGCCCGGTCGTTTGTACACTGTACCCATGCTGATGATCCTGGACGAACTGCGGCAGGTGGTGGGGGCGGAGCATGTCCTGGATTCCGGCATGGACCGGTTCGGCTACGCCTATGACGCTTCCTTCCTGCCGCTGGTGCCGGCGCGCCTGCCCGATCTGGTGGTGCGGCCCCGCACCGCCGGGGAAGTTTCCCGGGTCATGGCCCTGGCCCACGCCCACGGCGTCCCCGTCACCCCCCGGGGCGCCGCCAGCGGCCGCACCGGCGGCGCCGTGCCGCTGGCAGGCGGCATCGTCCTGGCCCTGGACCGCATGACCAGCATCCTCGAGATCGACGAGGCCAACATGATGGTGACGGCTGAGCCGGGCGTGCGCACCATCGACCTGCACGACGCCTGCGCCGCCCGGGGCCTTTTCTACCCGCCCGACCCGGCCAGCTGGAAGGTCTGCACCATCGGCGGCAACATCGCCGAGAACGCCGGCGGCATGCGCGCCGTGAAGTACGGCGTCACCCGCGACTACGTCCTGGGCCTGCAGGTGGTGCTGGCCGACGGCAGCCTGCTGGAGACCGGCGGCAAGGCCATCAGGAACGTCACCGGCTACGATCTCACCGGGCTGTTCACCGGCTCCGAAGGCACCCTGGGCATCGTCACCCGGGTCCTGCTGCGGCTGATCCCGCTGCCCAAGGCGAGGAGCGTGGTCCGCATCCTGTTCCGCTCCATGGACGACGGCTGCGCCACCGTGCAGCGCATGCTGCGGGAGGACATCGTCCCTTCCGCCGCCGAGCTCATGGACGAGGTCAGCCTGCAGGCGGTGGCCGTCCACCAGCGGCTGGACCTGCCCCCGGAGGCCGGAAGCTGCCTGCTCATCGAGATCGACGGCGAGGACCAGGCGTCCCTGGAAGCCCAGGCCCGGCGCATCGAGGCGGTGGCGGCGGCCCACGGCAGCCTCCAGTTCAAGGTGGCCCAGACCCGGGCCGAGGCGGACCAGCTCTGGGCCCTGCGCCGGGGCCTCAGCTCCGCCGTGGCGGCCCTGGCCCCGGACTGGCTCCCCGAGGACATCTCGGTGCCCCGGGGCGCCTTTCCGGACGTAGTGCGGAGGATCCGCTCCATCTCCCGCGAGCGCGGGCTCCCCATCCCGGTGTTCGGCCATGCCGGGGACGGCAACCTGCACCCCTCGGTGCTCTACGACGCGGCCGACCCCGGCCAGGCCGAGCGGGCCCACCGGGCCGTGGACGACATCATCGCGGCCGCCCTGGCGGCGGGAGGCACCCTCACCGGCGAGCACGGGGTCGGCATCACCAAACGCCCCTACCTGGAGCAGGCCATCGGCGCCGCCGGGGTGCGCACCCTCCAGGCCATCAAGCGGAGCCTCGATCCCAAGGGAATCCTCAACCCCGGCAAGATCTGGTGAGAGTGAATAATTCTTGACAAATCCATGTCCTATATATAGATTTTCCCCAAGAGCTCACAATAAAGGTGGAGGATCATCTGCTGATTTGGGGCAGGTGCGTCTTGTCATGGTTCGCCTGAAACGCTCACAACCTAAGGAGAAGAGATGGTATCTCGCAGCGGGTTCAAGAAGTGGTTGTTGCCCATGGCTGGCTTCGCGGTGGCCCTGGCCATGTCCGCCAGCGCCCAGGCCCAGGACCTGCTGGCCAAGGTGAAGACCGACGGGGTACTGGTGGTCGGCAGCGAGTTCCAGTTCGCGCCCTTCGACTTCATCGAGAACGGCGTGCACAAGGGCATCAACGTCGACATCTTCGACCAGGTGGCCAAGCAGATGGGCGTCAAGGCCAAGTATGTGGACCTGCCCTGGGAGAGCGTGCTGCCGGGCCTGGAAGCGCACAAGTATGAGATCGTCGCCGGGCCGGCCACCATCACCGCCGAGCGAATGAAGCGCTACCGCTACACCGTGCCCATCGCCGAATCCACCGTTGGCTTCATCAAGCGGGCCAGCGACAAGGGCATCAGCAAGCCCAGCGACGTGGCCGGCAAGATCGTCGGCGGGCAGAAAGCCTCGGCCCAGCTGGAGCAGGTCAAGGCCTACGTGAAGACCCTGCCGGGCAAGACGGAAGTGCGCGAGTACATCGACAACAACCAGGCCTATGCCGACCTGGCAGCGGGCCGGATCGTGGCGGTGGGCAATTCCCTGCCCAACAACGCCGACGTGGCCAAGAAGCGCCTCGAGGTGTTCGCCCTGGTGCAGCCCACCTTCGGCGCCAAGACCTACTTCGGCTTCATCGGTCTCAAGGACCCCGCCTCCAAGACCCTGCTGGACGCCGTGGACGCCGTGCTCGTCAGCATGGAGAAGGACGGCCGCATGGCCGCCATCCAGAAGCACTGGTTCGGGACCACCATGGACCTGCCGTCCAGGCCCATCGAGAAGCCCAACCTCTAGGGAATGTCCCCAGCGCTGTTGTGCTGCGCCCCCCCGGACGCAACACAACAGTTTTTCTGTTCGATCTTGTGGGCTGGTCATAGATCCATGGAGACCCTCCTGAGCATGCTGTCGACCCTGCCGCTGCTGGCGGGGGCGGCCTTCGCCACCATCTCCATCTCCCTGGTCTCGCTGGTCTTCGCTTTCTTCCTGGGGACCGGGATCTGCGCCATGCGGTTCTCCCGGGTGGCGCCGCTGCGCTGGCTGGCCATCGCCCACGTGCGGTTCTTCCGCGGCGTGCCCCTGCTGGTGCAGCTGCTGATGCTGTACTACCTCCTGCCTTCGTTCGGGATCAACCTGTCCTCCCTGGCGGCGGCGATCATCGCGATCTCCGTCTGCAGCTCCGCCTATGTGGCCGAGATCCTCCGCGGCGGCTTCCTGGGCATCCCCCCGGGGCAGCTGGAGGCGGCGCGGATGCTGGGCCTGGGCGGCCTCAGCACCCTGGCGCGGATCCAGGTGCCGCAGGCCCTGCGCCTGACCCTGCCGGCCCTGGTCAACGAGGTCATCCTGGTGATCAAGGCCTCCTCGCTGGTGTCGGTGGTGGGCGTGGCGGAACTGACCCGCACGGCCCAGAACATCGCGGCCAGCACCTACAAGCCGCTGGAGATCTACTTCCTGGTGGGCGCCGTCTACTTCGTGATCAACATCCTGCTGGCGCGGCTGGGCGTCCTGGGCGAGCGCCGGCTGGCGAAGGCGCACCAGTCATGACCTTCGACCTCACCATCCTCACCCACAACGCGGGCGCCATCCTCGGCGGCTTCGGGGTCACCCTGGAGACCTGGATCTCCGGGGTGCTCATCGGCATCCTGGCCGGCCTGGCCATCGCCCTGCTGCAGCTGTCCTGCGCCCGGGCGGTGAGCGGGGCGCTGCGGGCCTACATCGAAGTGGTGCGCGGCACGCCGTTCCTGATCCAGCTGTTCTTCCTCTATTACGGCGGTCCGTCCGTGGGCCTCAGCCTGGAGCCGGTCACCGCCGGGATCCTCGGCCTGGGCGTCTACGGCAGCGCCTATTTCGCCGAGGTGTTCCGGGCGGGCTTCCGCTCGATCCCCCCGGGGCAGCTGGAGGCGGGCGTCTGCCTGGGCATGACCCGCTGGCAGATGGTCCACCGGATCATGCTGCCGCAGATGCTGGTCATCATCGTGCCTTCGCTCTGCAACACCATCATCGTCCTGAGCAAGGAGACCGCGGTGCTGTCGGTGATCACCGTGCCGGAGCTGACCGGCGTCCTCACCGGCATCGGCAGCCTCTCCTTCGCCTTCCTGGAGGTGCTGGTGGCCCTCTGCCTGGGCTACCTGACCCTGGTGGAGCTCACCGCCTGGTTCGGGCGCTGGGTGGAGCGGAAAGTCGGACATTTCATGCTGCGCTGAGGAACCCCGATGAACGAACTTCCCGGAACGGACAGTCAGCCCCGCGAGACCATGATCCAGATGCGGAACGTGGTCAAGCGCTTCGGCGCGAACGAGGTGATCAAGGGCGTCGACCTGGAGATCCACAAGTCCGAGGTGGTGTGCATCATCGGGCCCTCCGGCTCCGGCAAGAGCACCCTGCTGCGCTGCATGGCCTTCCTGGCGGAATACGACGCAGGCGAGGTGTTCGTGGGCGGCGAGCTGCTGGGCTACACCCATGACCGCAACGGACAGCGGGTGCGCGCCAGCGAGCCCGAGATCAACCAGGTGCGGCGCAACGTCGGCATGGTGTTCCAGCAGTTCAACCTCTGGCCGCACATGACCGCCCTGGGCAACGTCCGGGAAGCCCTGCGCCGGGTGCGCAGGATGGACAAGCAGGGGGCCAACGCCCAGGCGATGAAGACGCTGGAAAAGGTCGGGATGGCGCACAAGGCCCAGTCCTACCCGGTTCAGCTCTCAGGCGGCGAGCAGCAGCGGGTGGCCATCGCCCGGGCGCTGGCCATGGAGCCGCACATCATGCTGTTCGACGAGCCCACCTCGTCCCTGGACCCGGAACTGGTGGGGGAGGTGCTCCAGGTCATGAAGCAGCTGGCCCGGGACGGCATGACCATGGTGGTGGTGACCCACGAGATGGGCTTCGCCGCCCATGTGGCCGACACGGTGGTGTTCATCGACGACGGCCGGATCCTGGCCCAGGGCTCGCCGGAGGCGATCTTCCAGGGCGAGCAGCACCCCCGGCTGCAGCAGTTCCTGCAGAACTACCTGGAGCGCAACGCGTTCTGGGCCCGCTGATAGAGTTGCAGGAACGCCGACTGGACCGGATCCTTGGCCACGAACCGGCGGATCCATTCCTGGCCAGGAGGGGAGGCCACCGACTCGCCGAACAGCTCGGCGTCGTTGCGCAGGCCTTCCTTGAACCCGGCGCCGTAGCCGAACTGGAGCGCCTTGATGGCATACGAGGCGGCGTAGGCGCGGGCGGCCTCCAGCTCCCCGGGGTCGGCGGGCAGCGTGGCGCACGCGAGCCGCCGCACGCCCGGCTCGGCCAGCAGCGCCCGGAGCTCTTCCCGCTGGCCGGCGGCGAGGGCGTCCCAGTTCCGGCGTGGCATGGGCCGCGCACCCTCGGCGAAGGCCTTGGCCGCCTGGAAGGCGACGGCCAGGGCGGTGGCGGACGGCGCCACGGCGTCCACCAGGCCCATGGCCAGTGCTTCCCGCGCCCCCACCGCCTCGCCGTTGACGACCAGCTCCAGGGCCCGGCGCGGCCCCACCAGCCGGGGCAGCCGCTGCATGCCGCCGTAGCCCGGGAAGATCCCCAGCTTGATCTCCGGCTGGCCCAGCGCGGCGTTTTCGGTGGCCACCCGGTAGTGGGCGGCCATGGCCAGCTCGTTGCCGCCGCCCAGCGCGAAGCCGTCGATGAGCGCCACCACCGGGATGGCCAGCTCCTCCAGCCCGGAGAACAGCGTGATGCAGCCCCTGGCGATGTCGGCCACCCGCCGCGCGTCCGCGCCCAGGAACTCGGTCACGTCGGCCCCCGCCACGAAGGCGCGGCCCGCGCCCCGGATCACCAGGGCGCGGATGCGGCCGCCGCGCTCGCTGAGATCGGCGACCACCTCGGCCAGGTTGCGCAGCAGATCGCCGTTCAGGGCGTTGAGGGCCTCCGGGCGGGAGAGGGTCAGGATGCCGACGCCGTCCGCCAGGCGCAGATCCACGCAGCGGCCCCGGGCCGGATCCGGGACCCGCAGGGGCTCGCCCAGGAACCGGCTTTCGCATTCGGCGATGCTCCGGCCGGCGGCGTCCGCCTGGACCAGGGCCACTCCCTTGGGCTTGCCCATGGTGCCGTCGAGCATCTTCTGCTGGAGCCCGGGCAGGCCCTCCAGCCCGACGATGTCCAGGTCGCCGGGCTCCATGGCCAGCAGGCCCCCCTCCAGCAGCCGCACCACGTCCCGGGCCTGGGCCGAGCGGTACATGTGCGAGCCGAGGATGGACATGTTGCGCGGCCCCCGGACGATCACGCAGCCGGAGGGCATCACGTCGTGCTCGTCGAAGTCCCGCGCCAGGAAGGTGCTGAAGTGGAGCGTGGCCTGGTCCAGGCGCTCGACGATGAAGTCCGGGCTCGTCCGGGGGCCGAAGATGGCCCAGATGGCGCCGCCCAGGGCCCGGGCCGGCTTCATGAACAGCTCCCCGTAGGCGGGGTTGGGCCGGCCGTCCTCGGTGAGCGGGTCGGGCATGTCGGCGGGCAGCGCGAACCGGTCCCGGTCGATCACCCTGGCGTCGGGGATGCCCATGCGGGCCAGTTCGGCCAGGCCGGCCTGCTCCGTGGCGCGGGAGACCACGAAGCACAGCTCCGCGCGCCGCTCCAGCGCGGCGCGGGCGAACGCCAGCGCGTACTCGTCGGCTCCCCAGATCAGGCCTCTCCGCCCCGGCGGCAGGCCGATCTCGGCGAAGATCTCCGCCGGCGTCCGGTCCCGGAAAAGCACCTGCTTCTGCCTCATCCAGACCCAGCGCGCGTCCAGCACCAGCCTGCGCTCCCCGCAGAAGAACGTCTCCTTGTATTCCCCCTTCACGCCGCCGCCGGTGGCGCCGAAAAAGGCCAGGCGGCCGCCGTCGGCCAGGGCCGAGACCAGCAGGGGGAAGTTGCGCCCGCCGGTGTGCTCGAAGATGCCGTCCACCAGCCGGCCGCCGTTGGCCGCGCGCACCGCCTGGCGGAACGGCTCGGTGCGCCGGCGCCAGGCCTCGGCGTCCAGATCCTCGGGAATCACCCCGAACACCTCCGGCGCGATCGTCCCGCGGTCGATGAAGGCGTCGGCCATGCCCCGCGCCATCAGCGCCTGCCCGAGCCCCGCATTGGAGCCCACGAGGATCACCCGGGCCCCCAGCGCCTTGGCGATCTGGGCGCCGGCGAAGCTGGTGCCCTTGCCGCCCCCCATGAGCAGGACCGAGTCGCCGGGCCGGGCGCAAAGGCGTTCCACCACCGCCCGGTAGGCGGTGCCGAAGGTCAGCAGCATGGCCGCCCACTGCTCGGGGCAGCCGTGCTTCAGCGCGTCGGGCACCGGGATGGCGCGCTCCTCGTCCACCAGGGCGAACTGGGCGTGGAACCCGTCATGGGTCTCGTAGCCGCGGATGGCGCCGCGGCGGGTCCAGGCGTCCAGGATCACCGCCTGGCCGAGCTTGAGCGACTTCACCGCGGCGCCCGCGTCCACCACGATCCCCAGGGCGTCGCTGCCCGGCACGTGCAGGAGCGCCGGGTCGCCCTTGCCGAACACCGGCACCGGCAGCCCCATGCAGGCGAAATTGGTGTTGAAGTTCGGGCCGGTGGCCAGCACCGCCACCAGCACCTTGGCGCCGTCCTCCGGGTGCACCCGGGGGCGGGGCAGCTGCGCCAGGCGCAGGCAGCGTTCCGGGGGTCCGTACTGGTCTCGCTGGATGACCAGGGCATCCATCACGTCGGGGAGCTCCGCCGCGAGAGTCGGCAGTTCACCCAGCGGCCATTTCACAGCGGTCCGAGCCAGCATGACGATCCCCCTTGATCCGTGGTGAAGGATCATCCCACGGACCCGAGCGCCCGCGAAACCCGAACCGCTATTGGGCGAGGATCTCCACGGTGCGGGCCGAGACCCGTCCCCCGGCGACGGTGAGCTCGCCCACGGCCACCGGCAGCTTGAACCGGCGCGGCCCGCAGCTGCCCGGGTTGACGTAGAGCACGCCGTCGCGCTCCTCCATCGAGGGCCTGTGCGAATGCCCGGAGACCACCACCCGGATCCCCAGGGCGCCCGGCTCGAGCTCCAGCCGGCCCAGTTCGTGGATCACATAGATCTGGATCCCGCCCACCCGCAGGATGGCGGTCTCGGGAATCCGACCCGCCCAGGGCCCCTGGTCGCAGTTGCCCCGCACCGCGGTCACCGGGGCGATGGCCGCCAGGTCATCGAGAATGGCCGGGTCGCAGACGTCGCCCGCGTGGACGATGAAGTCGCTGCCGCGCAGGAACGCCTTCGCCTCGGGCCGCAGCAGGCCGTGGGTGTCGGAGAGCAGGCCGACGCGGAAGGGCCCGGCCGCGCGCGTCATTCCGGCCCCTCCGGGCGGGGAGGGGCTGACGGATCACCGGCCGCCTCTTCCAGGATCCACCTGGTGAAGGTCTGCAGCTTGGCGCCCATGGGCGTGTCCCTGGGCCGGTTCAGGTAGTAGGCGCAGCCGGGGTCGATGCAGAGGTCGAAGGGCTGCACCAGCTTGCCGGTGCGGACATCGTCCTGGATCAGCTCCACGAAGAACAGGCCGAAGCCGTGCCCGTCCAGCACGACCCTCCGGAGGGCGTGGGTGTCGTCGATCCGGACACCCTGGAGCGGGCCCGTTCCGTCCACGCCGGCGGCGGCGAACCACTGCCGCCAGTGGGCCTGGTCGAACTCGTAGAACAGCGGGTGGCGCAGCAGATCGGCCGGCGCCTTCCCTCCCAGCCGGGCCAGGTACTCGGGGGTGCAGATGGGGGTGAGCCGGCTGGTCATGAGCAGGGTCGACTCCACTTCGGGCCACTTGCCGTGGCCCCAGGTGATGGCGGCGTCGATCTTGTCATGGGCGAAATCCACGATCCGGTAGGTGTGGTGCAGCAGCAGGTTGATGCCGGGATGGCGCCGCCACAGGCTGCCCAGCCTGGGCGTCAGCCAGCACAGGGAGAAGTAGGGCGGCACGCTCACCGTGAGGGCATCCTCCCTGGCGGTGCGCCTGAGGTTGCGCAGGGCCGCGGACAGGGCCTCCAGGGCGCGCCCGGCGTCGGCGAGCAGCTGGCCGCCCTCGGCGGTCAATTCGATGCGCCGGTGCAGGCGCTTGACCAGCTGGACCCCGAGGTGCTGCTCCAGGTGGCGCACATGGTGGCTGAGCGCGGCCTGGGTGACGAACAGTTCCTCGGCGGCCCGCTTGAAGCTGCCGTGCCTGCCCACCGCCTCGAAGGCCCGCAGCTGGATGATGGTGGAGGAGGCCAGATCCATGGGAAATCATTACACTTTAGTCAGGCTAATGTCAACGCAAAACAAATCATTTGAATCGGCTCCGCCCTCGGACTCAAAGTAATGCCATCCCCTCGGAGGAAGACCATGGATTTCAAACGCGCGATTGTCGACTTGATGCCGGCGCCCCTGGTCCGGACCTTCGCGTCCCCCTACATCGCCGGCAAGGGCATCGCCAGCGGCGTGGCCAAGGCCGACGAACTGCACGGCCACGGGCTTTCCTCCACCATCGACCTCCTGGGCGAGGAGGTGTTCAGCCGCGAGGAAGTGGAAGCCACGGTCCAGGTCTACTTCCGCATGATCGAGGCGCTGAAGGACCGCCCCTTCGCCACCATCAGCCTCAAGCCCACCCAGCTCGGCATCAACGAAAGCGTCGCCTACTGCCAGGACAACCTCCGCCGCATCGCCGCGGGCGCCGCCGCCCACGGCCTGCGCATCACCCTGGACATGGAGGACAGCAGCTTCACCGACCGCACCCTGCAGATGTTCAAGGCCGTGCGGGACGAGTTCGACAACTTCGGGATCGTGCTGCAGAGCCGCCTGTTCCGCACCGGCGAGGACATCCGGGCGCTGCACGCCAGGCCATGCAGGGTCCGCATCTGCATCGGCATCTACAAGGAGCCGGCGGAGCTGGCGTTCCAGGACAAGCCGGCCATGAAGGACAAGCTGTTCGAGTACGTGCAGCTCCTGCTGGAGCACGGCCACTATCCCGAGATCGCCACCCATGACGAGCCCCTGATCCGCCGCTGCATGGCGTACCTGGACCAGCGGGGAGTAGACAGGGACGCCTACGAATTCCAGATGCTGCTGGGCGTGCCCCGGGCCCGGCTCCAGCAGGAGATCGTCGGCCGGGGCCAGACCCTGCGCCTCTACGTCCCCTTCGCCGAGGAGTGGAAGTACGCGGTGCACTACCTCAAGCGCCGCCTCGCCGCCAACCAGGCCATGGCCTACATGGTGGTCAGGAACCTGTTCGGCAAGTGAAGGACCGGCCCTGGACGGCCTCCCGGACCCCCTGGCCGATGCAGGGGATATGGCCATCAAGACCCGAAACGTCCACATAGATGTCATCGTCCTGTAGCAATCCCCTGGAATCATGGTTGAATGGCAGGCAAAGCCTTGCCGATAAAACCAGTTCCCCCGATATCGCCGCGATGGTCGAGAGGCCAGGCGCGGAATTCACCATCGCCCCCTTCCGCAGGCCTGTGGGCCCCTCTTGTAAAGGAGAAATGGTATGCGATTCCCCCTCATCCGACCCATGGTCAGCGTCGCCGTGGGTGTACTGACATTCTTCGGCGCAATCGGCCAGGCCCAGGCCCAGCAGCGCGCCATCTGCTACAACTGTCCGCCGGAGTGGGCCGACTGGGGCTCGCAGCTGAAAGCCATCAACGCCCGGCTGGGCATCCAGATGCCGCCGGACAACAAGAACTCCGGCCAGGCGATCGCGGCGCTGATCGCCGAAAAGAAATACCCGGTCGCCGACGTCGTCTACCTCGGCGGCATCGCGGCCGACCCGGCGCGCGACGCGGGCGTGCTGACGCCCTACAAGCCCAAGGGCTGGGATAAGATCCCGGCCGACCTGAAGGACCCGAACGGCTACTGGTTCACCATCCACTCCGGCACCCTGGGCCTGTTCGTCAACACCGCCGCGCTCGGCAAGCGGCCGATTCCGCAAGGCTGGAACGACCTGCTCAAGCCCGAGTACAAGGGCCTCGTCGGCTACCTGGACCCGACCTCGGCCGCCGTCGGCCAGCTGGGCGTCATGGCGGTCAACCTCGCCCTCGGCGGCAGCTACGAAAACATCGACCCGGCCATCAAGTACTTCAAGGCCCTGGCCAAGAACCAGCCCATCGTGCCGAAGCAGACCTCCTATGCGCGCGTGCTGTCCGGCGAGATCCCCATCCTGATCGACTACGACTTCAACGCCTACCGCGCCCAGTACACCGACAAGGCGCCCACCCGCTTCGTCATCCCGAAGGAAGGCAGCGTCGTCTTCCCGTATGTCATGGGCCTGGTCAAGGGCGCGCCCAATGAGGAGAACGGCAAGAAGGTCCTCGACTTCGTGCTCTCCGCCGAGAGTCAGGCCATGTGGGGCAACGCCTACCTGCGCCCGGTGTTCGCCGTGCACCTTTCGCCCGACATGAAGGCCCGCTTCCTGCCCGACAGCGAGTATGCCCGCGCCAGGCCAGTCAACCTGAAGAAGCTGGCGGCCGCCCAGGCCCAGATCATCAAGCGCTACCAGAACGAGGTCCAGTAGGCCTCACGCAGGCCGGCGCCGGCCTGCCCATGATCGGACGGGCATCATGATCGTACTGTTCCTGCCGACCGCAGTCTTCTTCGCGGCCTTCTTCATCCTGCCCATGTGCCGGCTGTTCCTCATCGGCGGCCAGGGCGCGGCGGGGTGGGCGGCCTATGCGGCGATCCTCACCGACGGCAACTACTTCAATGCCCTGGTCGCCACCTTCGGGGTGGCGGTCGCCACCACGGCGGCGACCCTGGTGATCAGCGGCGTCGCCGGCGTCTTCCTGCAGCGCCACAAGTTTCCCGGCAATGCCGCGCTGGTGGCCATGCTGACCCTGCCGCTGGCCTTCCCGGGGGTGGTCATCGGCTTCATGGTCATCATGCTGGCCGGCCGCCAGGGCCTGATCGGAGCGGTGACCGAGGCGCTGACCGGGGACCGCCTGGTCTTCGCCTATTCGCTGGCCGGCCTGTTCATGGGCTATGTCTATTTTTCCATTCCGCGCACCATCCTCACGGTGATGGCCGCCACGGAGAAACTTGACCCGCGCCTGGAGGAAGCGGCCCGTTCGCTGGGTGCCTCGCCCTGGCGCGTGGTCTTCGACGTCATCGTGCCCGGCCTCAAGCCGGCCTTCATCTCGGCCGGGGCGATCTGCTTCGCGACGGCGGTCGGCGCGTTCGGCACGGCGTTCACCTTGGCCACGCGCATCAACGTCCTGCCCATGGTCATCTACACCGAGTTCACGATGTCGGCCAACATCTCGATGGCCGCAGCGCTGAGCTTCGTGCTGGGCGCGGTGACCTGGCTGGTGCTGGCGCTGGCGCGCACGGCGGCCGGTTCCACCGTGGCCGCGGCCGGTTGAGGGCCCTCGGATGGATACACGCAAGTTCCTGTTCGGCCTTCAGCTGGCCTTCACCCTGGCGGTCTGCGCCTTCCTCGTGGTGCCCGTGGTGATGTCCATGCTGGCCGGGCTGACCGCCAACTACCTGACCGGCCTGAGCAGCGGCCTGACCCTGCGCTGGGTGATCGAGGTGTGGACCGGATATCGCGACACGATCTTCCTTTCCATCGGCATCTCTGTCGCCTGCCTGGCGATCACCCTCCTGCTGGGCGTCCCCACAGCCTACCTGCTGGCGCGCTCCCGCAACCGCATGGCGCGGTTCATCGAGGAACTGCTGGTGCTACCGGTGGCCATGCCCGGTCTGGCCACGGCGCTGGCGCTGATCGTCACCTACGGCGTCTACCGCGGATTCCGGACTTCCTGGACCTTCATCCTGGTCGGCCACGTGCTGTTCACGCTGGCCTTCATGGTGCGCTCGGTGCTCGCCGTGCTGTCGGCCATCGACCTCAAGACGCTGGAAGAAGGCGCGGCCTCCCTGGGAGCTGGGCTCCGCCAACGCTTCTTCCACATCGTCCTGCCCAACTGCCGCAACGGCATCCTCGCCGGCTCGCTGATGGTGGTCACGTTGTCCATGGGCGAGTTCAACATGACCTGGCTGCTGCACACGCCGTACACCAAGACGCTGCCGGTGGGCCTCGCCGACGCCTATGCCTCGCTGCGCCTGGAGACCGGCAGCGCCTATACGCTCATCTTCTTCCTGATGGTCATTCCGCTGCTGCTCGGCCTGCAGGCCCTGAGCCGGCCGCGCCCCTCGCGGTTCCGCGGCGACGACGAGCTCAATCCGGAGAAACTGCCATGAGTCCAGCCCCCGCCAGACCACTGGCGATCCGCCTGCAGGCCTGCGCCAAGACCTTCGACACCGGCGTCCGGGCGCTTGAGCCGGTGGATCTCGCCATCGACGCGGGCGAGACCCTGGTGCTGCTCGGGCCCTCCGGCTGCGGCAAGACGACGACCCTGCGCCTGATCGCCGGGCTCGAGCGGCCGGATGCCGGCGGCAAGGTTTTCTTCGACGAGCGCGACGTCACCCGGGAGAGCATCGAGAAGCGCAACGTCGGCATGGTCTTCCAGTCCTACGCCCTGTTCCCCAACATGACGGTGGCCGAGAACGTCAGCTACGGCCTGCGCATCCGCAAGGTCCAGGCCCCCGAACTTCGCGCGCGCGTCACCGAGATGCTGTCGATGATGCGCATAGAGGCGCTCGCCGACCGGCGCATCGACCAGCTCTCCGGCGGCCAGCGCCAGCGCGTCGCCCTGGCCCGCGCCCTGGCCGTGCAGCCGCGCGCGCTGCTGCTCGACGAGCCGCTGACCTCGCTCGACGCGCAGCTTCGGGAGACGCTGCGGGTGGAGATCAACCTGCTGCTGCGCCGGCTGGGCATCACCACCATCTACGTGACGCACGACCAGACCGAGGCGATGGCGCTCGGCGACCGGATCATCGTCATGTCGCACGGGCGGGTGGCACAGGCCGGCACCCCGCGCGAAATCTACCATCAGCCGGCCTCGGCCTTCGTCGCTGACTTCATCGGCACCATGAACCGCCTGCAGGGCGAGGTGAAGGGCGGGCGTTTCCTTTGTGCCGCCGGGACGCTGCCCTGGGCCGGCGGAGCCGACGGGGTCCGCGAGCTGCTGTTCCGCCCGGAGGATGTGCGCCTGGCGGACGAGGGCGAGGACGCCGATCTCTCCGGCACCATCGCCGCCGCCTTCTTCGTCGGCGACCGCACCCGCCTGTTCGTGGAAGTCTCCGGTTCCCAGCTGGTGGTCGACAGTCCGGCGCGGTGCTCGCTGCAGATCGGGCAGCCGGTCCGGCTGCGGGTCGACAGCCGGGGCCTGCTCGCGCTTTGAAGCCCTGACGCCGTGACCGGGGCATGGCGGACGCCACGCCCCGGAGCCTGTGGGAAAGCCTGACTACTTGGCGATGCCCTTGGGATAGCACAGGCCGCCGGTGATCTCGATGGTGGTGGCGTTGAGCGCCTCGTTCTCGGCCACGTAGCCGATCATCGAGGCGATCTCCTCGGGCGCCACCAGGCGGCCCAGGTGCACGTCGGCCAGGATGCCCTTGAGGGCTTCCTGGTTCATCTGGGTGAGCATGGGCGTGGCGGTGTAGCCGGGGGCGATGGCCACGCAGCGGACGTTGCGGATGCCGCGCATGAGGAACTCGCCGATGATGATCTTGGGCATCAGGGCGTCGGCCACCTTGGCCGAGGAGTAGTTGATCTGCCCCACCTGGCCGCACTTGTTCACGGAGGAGATGGGCACCAGCAGCCCTTCCCAGCCGCCGTTGACCATGGCCTCGGCGGCGTCGCGCATGGTCAGGAAGGTGCCCGAGAGGTTGGTCTCGATCACCGCCTGCCACTTGTCGAAGCCCAGCTTGCGCGAGACCTTGCCGGTCTCGGCGTCCAGGTTGAGCAGCGTGCCGTCGCGGATGATGCCGGCGCAGGAGACGCAGATGTTGAGCTGGCCGAAGGCCGCGAGCGTGCCCTGGATGAACCGGGCGGTGTCGGCCTCGCTGGTGACGTTGGCCTGGATGCCGATGGCCTCGCCCCCCATCTCCTTGATGTCCTTCACCACCCGGTCGAGGTTCTTCTGCACCATGTCGACCAGGGCCACCTTGGCGCCGCGCTGGGCGAAGTACTTGCCCACCGCCTCGCCGATGCCGTTGCCGCCGCCGGTGACCATTACCACTTTGCCTTTGATTTCCATGATGACTACCCTCCTTGTCGATGTTGTTCCGGGATCACAGGTCCTTGGGGCAGGAAACGCTGTCCTTGTTCCAGTAGATGAAGTTGGGGTGCAGCACGTCCGGGCCGACGATCTTCAGGTCGCCGATGGTGTTGGGGTGCAGCACGTCCGGCCCCACCGAGCGGACGCCCACGGGATAGATGGTCCTGATCAGGGCCAGGGCGCGGGTTGCCGCCTCGGGCTCGGGCGCGCCCTGGAAGAGGCCGGCGCCGGCGACGGCGTTGCCGCCGCGCAGGATGTCCCACCCGGCGCCATTGGGTTCCACGGTGAAGTGCATGTCGTTGTAGGTGATGGTCTTCATGGTCGGCCCCCCTAGCGCTTGCGCAGGACGGTGACGCAGTTGGTGACGGCGGAACCGCCGACGTTGAAGGACACCGCGATGTCGGCCTTCTTCGCCTTCACGCCGACCGCTTCGCCGATCAGCTGCTTGTGCAGCAGCACATGCATGGAGACGCCGGTGGCGCCCACCGGGTGGCCCTTGGCCTTCAGGCCGCCGGAGAGGTTGATGGCGACCTTGTCGTCGCGGGTGAAGCGGCCGTCCAGATAGTCGTAGCCGGCCCGGCCGTCGTCGGCGAAGCCCAGGGTCTCGGTGGAGATGATCTGGTTGATGGTGAAGCAGTCGTGCACCTCGGCCAGGTCCACGTCGGCGGCGGTGATCCCGGCCTCCTTGTAGGCCTTGGCGGTGGCGTCCTTGCCGGCCATGAGTTCGTACATGTTTGGGCGCACGTTCTCAGCCAGGCGCTCGATGGAGTGGCCGATGCCGGCGATCTCCGAGGCGCGCTTGCGGTCGGCCACGTTCGAGGTGAGGGTGATCACCATGGCGGCGGCGCCGTCGGTGACCAGGGAGCAATCGTGCAGCCGCAGGGGATGCGCGATCATCATGTTCCTGCACTTGCCCTTGGCGTCCACCTCGTTGAGCTTCATGATCTCTTCCACCGACGCCGGGCCGTTCTTGACGTGGGCCAGCGGGTTCTCGGCGCCGTTCTTGTAGCAGAGCGCGCCGGCGGTCCAGAGCATCTTCTCGAACGTCTCCATCGGAATGTTGTAGTGCTTCTGGTAGCCCTTGGCGTATTCGGCGAACAGCATGGGGAAGGTCGCGCCCTTGGAGCCCTCGGTCGGCCAGTGCGACGAGCATGCCAGCACGTGGGTCATCTGCGGGGTGGGCAGCAGGTTCATCTTCTCCACCCCGATCACCAGGACGTGCCGGGCCCGGCCGGCCTCCACGGCGTTGACCCCGGCGTAGAGCGCCACCGAGCCCGAGGCGCAGGCGCACTCGCAGCGGGTCATGGGCTTGAAGCGCAGGTCCGGGTGGATCTCGGCGGCCAGGGGGGCCACGTGCTCCTGGTTGACGAAAGTGCCCGGGGAACAGGAGCCGACGAAGACCGCGTCGATGTCCTTGGCCTCGATCCCGGCGTCGGCGATGGCGCCGCGGCCGGCTTCGACCAGCAGGTCATAGTAGGATTTGGTGTCGGTGATGAGCCCGGTGACTCTGTCCTTCTTCACAAAGGCGCCGAACTCCGTATTGTAGGCGCCGATGATGCTTACTTTGCTCATGGCAGGTTTCCTTTCAGGTAGACCGATGGCCGGCTTGGGATCTTTTCCGTCATGCAGACAGAGGCCCGGCGCAGACGGCGCCGGGCCCCCGGGAGGCTAATCTGCAATGCTGTCCTTGTTCGTCTCCTTGGCGAAGGCCACCGCGACGACGGTGATGACCACCAGGAGGATCATGTAGTAGGCGATGTAGGTCGGGCCCTTGCCGGCGGCGACGCCCACGGCGAGCAGCCAGGTGGCGACCAGGGGAGACAGGCCGCCGGCGAAGATGGAGGCCAGCTGGTAACCGAAGGAAGCGCCGGAGTAGCGCACCCGGGCCGAGAACATCTCGGACAGGAAGCTGGCCTGCGGGCCATACATGGCCGCGTGGCCGAGGGTGACCGGGATGACGATGGCCAGGGTGATGATCGTGGGGTCCTTGGTGCCCAGCATCCAGAAGAACGGGAAGGCCAGGACGCCGCAGGCGATGGCGCCATACATGTAGACGGGACGGCGGCCGAGCTTGTCGGACAGGGCGCCCCAGCCTGCGCAGGTGAAGATGCCGAAGAAGGCGGCCCAGAGCAGGCCGTTGAGGCCCACGACGCGGGGAACCTTGAGGTAGGTGGAGATGTAGGTCAGGGAGAACACGGTGAAGACGTAGAACAGGCCGTTCTCGGCGAACCGGGCGCCCATGGCGATGAAGATGTTCTTGGGGTGCTTGGTGAGCGCCTCGATGATGGGCATCTTGGCTTCCTGCTTCTGGTCCTTGAGCTTCAGGAACACCGGGGACTCGGCGATGGTCATCCGGATCCAGATGCCCACGGCTACAAGGACGAAGCTGGCCAGGAAGGGCACGCGCCAGCCCCAGGAGAGGAAATCAGCATCGGGCATCTTGGAGACGGCCCGGAACACGATGGTGGAGAGCAGCAGGCCCACGAAGGCGCCCAGCTGGGGCCAGGAGCCGTAGAAGCCGCGCCGGTTGGCGGGAGCGTGCTCCACCGCCATCA
>Ga0302320_10008510_pt1 | contig 22286 bp, 7 predicted proteins | sample Bog_T0_3_FD_202130 | JGI IMG/M metagenome (GOLD analysis project Ga0302320, IMG submission 202130) | Peat permafrost microbial communities from Stordalen Mire near Abisko, Sweden - Bog_T0_3 | ecosystem: Environmental > Terrestrial > Soil > Wetlands > Peat | place: Sweden: Abisko, Stordalen Mire...
CTTGCGGAATTCTATTCGTCGTCGCAAATGCGAAGACCGCCGCGATTGCCGGAGCTGACCGTTCAATACGACGATTTCGCTTTCTGGCAGCGCAGATGGATGGACAGTGAGACAACCGCGTCTCAGTTGAACTACTGGAAACGGCAATTGGCGGACGTACCGCATTTCCTGAAATTGCCTGCCGACCGGCCGCGTCCCGCTACGAGGGCCTTCGCCGGCTTGCGGCACCCTATCCGTTTGGGGTCGAGATTGACTGCGTCGCTTCGAGACCTGAGCCGCAAGGAGGGCGTAACGCTCTTTGTGACATTGCTTGCGGGGTTTGCCGGGGTGCTCTCGCGATATACAAACCAGAGTGATTTTGTAGTCGGCACCCCGGTTGCGGGTCGAGAGTTTCCGGAAGTACAGAACCTGATCGGATGCTTTCTGAACACGCTCGCGCTGCGAACAGATCTGGGCGGCAATCCGACTTTCAGGGAACTCCTGCAAAGGATTCGCGCGGTGGTACTCGGAGCATTTGCGAACCGGGAGGTTCCATTTGAAAGAGTGCTTGAAGCGCTGAACGTCACCCGTACCGCGAACGCTTCGCCGTTGTTTCAGGTCCTGTTCAGCCTGGAATCGAATCCGGTCACGGGCGGGAGTCCTTCCGGTCTGAGTATTCAGTTCGAGGAAGTCGAGACCAGAACAGCTAAGGTGGATCTGACGCTGGAGCTCAACGAAGGTCCGGACGGACTGAACGGGTGGCTGGAATTCGACTCGTCGTTGTTCAACTCATCGTCGATCGCCAGACTGGAGGGCCATCTCGGGACGTTGCTGGAGCAGATGGCACGAGATCCGGAGCAGCGGGTCGGCGACGTGCGGTTGATGAGACGCGCAGAGGTACTCCGTATTACCAACGAGTGGAACGATACGGCGCGCGAGTATCCGTCGCAGTCGAGTATTTCGGCGGTGTTCGAGAAGCACGCCGCGGAAACTCCCGATCGCCTGGCCCTGAGCTACGGCGAAAGGGTTATGAGCTATGCACAACTGAATCGGCGCGCTAACCAGGTTGCGCGGTGTCTGCGCGATCACGGTGTCCGGACGGGAAACCTGATCGCGCTGTGCATGGATCGATCGCCCGAGTTCGTGGTGGGCGCGCTCGCGACTCTGAAAGCCGGCGGGGCTTATGTGCCGCTCGACCCCGCCTATCCGCGCCAACGGCTCGAGTGGATGGTGACCGATGCTCAGGGACCTGTGTTGCTCACGACTCGGAAGCTTGCCGAAACCCTGGGCACTTTGCATGGAACGACGCTTGCGATTGAAGACGTGGCGCCTGATGGATGCGCTGAGAATCCCGGTGTCTGCGTGAGTCCGGACGATGTCGCGTATGTAATGTACACGTCGGGGTCCACGGGTAAGCCCAAAGGGATCGCGATTCCACATCGCGCCGTGAACCGTCTGGTGGTGAACAGCGATTACGTGCGGTTCCGGCCGGATGATCGCATCTCGCAGACATCGAACGTGTGCTTCGATGCCGCAACATTCGAGATCTGGGGCGCGCTGCTTTCCGGCGCCTGCCTGGTCGGCATCGCCAAAGACATTGCGCTGTCGCCGGCGGACTTCGCCGTTCAGTTGGCGGAAAAGCGAATCACGACGATGTTCCTGACAACTTCGCTATTCAATCGGATGGCAGTGGAAACACCGGGAGCGTTCCGGGGACTCGCCCAATTGCTGGTTGGGGGTGAAGCGCTCGACCCGCAACACGTTCGGCGCGTGTTGCGGGATCCGGGCCGGCCGGCTCGCTTGTTGAATGGCTATGGCCCGACCGAGAGTACGACATTCGCAGCGTGGCACGAGATCGAAAGCGTCGCTGAAGATGCGAGATCGATTCCGATTGGACGACCTCTGGCGAACACGCGCCTTTACGTACTGGATGGGGCGATGGAGCCGTGTCCGGTGGGCGTAACCGGTGAGCTGTATATCGGCGGCGACGGACTGGCACGTGGATATTTGCTTCGTCCGGACCTTACCGCGGAGAAGTTCGTCCCGGACCCTTTTGCCGCGGAACGCGGCGCGCGCCTGTATCGGACGGGGGACCTTGTGCGGTTCCGCGAAGACTCCACTATCGATTATCTGGGCCGCAACGACGATCAGGTCAAAATACGGGGATTTCGCATTGAGCCGGGCGAGATTGAGACGCTGTTGCGAACACATCCGCTGGTGCGTGAGTGCGCGGTCGCAGTGCTTGAAAGCGACTCAGGTGCGAAGCGCCTGGTCGCTTACGCAGCCGCGGACGTGGACGCCAACGTTACGGAGCTTCGCGCGTGGGTGAGCACACGAATGCCGGACTACATGGTTCCGGCCACGTGGGTACTTCTTCCCGAGATGCCGCTGAACGCGAACGGGAAGGTTGATCGGCACGCTCTTCCCGCGCCGGATTGCGATCGGCCGCGAACTGGTCGCGCGTACACCGCACCGGCGGAGGGCCTGGAAAGTGAGATTGCCGAGATATGGCGCTCCGTCCTCCAGGTGAAGGACATCTCGGCTCACGACAGCTTTTTCGAGCTCGGAGGCGATTCCATTCTTGCTATCCAGGTGGCGGCACGATGCAGCCAGGCCGGCATATCGTTCTCGCCCGCTCAGATGATGCGGCATCCTACGATAGCCGCTCTCGCGGAGGTGGCGGGAGGGGGCGCGGCGGCACTGGCGGAGCAGGGTCCGGTAAGCGGCCCTGTCCCGCTTACACCGATCCAGCGCTGGTTCTTTGAGCATGATACGGCCGATACGCACCACTCAAATCAGGCGGTGATGCTTGAAATGCTGCGGCCGGTAGATCCGGGGCGGATGAAGTGTGCGGTGGCGGCATTGATCGCGCATCACGACGCTCTCCGGCTTCGATGCCGCCAGGCTGACGTTGAAACCGTTCAGGAAATATCGTCGCCGGAACTCGAAGTCGATGAGATGGTTCCTTTCACCGTCGAAGATCTGTCGGAAATCGCACCCGGTGTTCGAAGCAGTGAGATTCAGCGGCGGGCGGGAATGATTCAGGCGACATTGAATCCGGCAGAGGGCCCGGTTATTCGCGTGGTCTGGTTCGACTGCGGACCTGGGGAAAATAGCCGCCTTCTGATCGCGGTGCATCACCTTGCAGTCGATGGCGTATCGTGGCGAATTCTGCTCGAAGATCTGCAGACCGCTCTGGAACAGTCTTCGCGTTCGGAAGCTGTGAGGCTCCCGTTGAAGACCACCTCTTTCAAACGCTGGTCAGAGCGTCTTCACGCATATGCGGCGCAGGGCGCGTTCGAGGCCGAACTTCCTTACTGGCGGGCCCAAAGGGATCCGGAGCCGTTGCGGCCGGATTACGAGATTCTTCGCGGGCAGAACAGATACGATTCCGCGGATGTCGTGTCCTGCAAACTGAATTCGGAAGAAACCAAAGCGCTGCTCCAGGACGTTCCGCGGACTGGCCGCACGCACGTCGATGAATTGCTGCTTACCGCACTCGCGCTCGCTTTTGCGTACGAACAGAACCGCACTTCGTTGCTTGTGAATGTGGAAGGTCATGGGCGCGAAGAAATCGCAGGTGAGGAAACGCTCGATTTGTCGCGCACGGTGGGGTGGTTCACTTCCATTTCGCCGCTGCTGATCAAACTGGATTGCCAAAGCCGGCTGAGTCCGGAAAGCGCGCTCAAAGCGGTCAGGGAAAGGATGCGCAGGCGGCCGGCACGGGGCTTTGGTTATGGCGTCCTGCGCTATCTGAATCCTCGTACGCAGCAAGAGCTTCAGAAAATCGACGAGCCGCGAATCAGTTTCAACTATCTGGGCCAGTTCGACGCGCTGCTCGATCAGGCGAGCGCGTTCCGGATGGCCAGGGAATCCTGCGGTTCACTACACGGCGGTCGCGTCCTGCGCCGTCATCTTATCGATGTGGACTGCATGGTGATCGGAGGCAGGCTGCGAGCTGAATGGACCTACAGCAGGCAGGCCTACAGGCGCGCTACGATTGAAGCGCTTGCCGCCACGTTTGCGTCCCAACTGCGGACACTGATCCGGCTTTGCCCCAAACAGGACCCAGACAGCGTCATGCCTTCGGATTTTCCGATGGCGAGACTGGACGAGCAAAAACTGGAACGGATTGCCAGAATGCTCTCGACCCGAAAAACAGGGTCTGCAGTGAAGGGATTGAATTGAGCCATGTTTGCGAGAATAGCTGCCAAACCGCACGCGGGAATGAGCGTGTTGCTGATTGTCTGGCTCGGACAACTGGTTTCGTTGCTCGGATCGGGACTCTCCGGATTCGCACTCGGCTTGTGGACGATCAGACAGGGTGGGTCGGTCACTGAATTCGCATGGATTTCTGTCTGCACGGTATTGCCTGGAGTATTGCTGTCACCGGTGGCAGGCGCTCTTGTCGATCGTTGGGAGCATCGGCGAACGATGGCCGCGAGCGAACTGGGCGCCGGAATCGCAACGCTCGCGCTGACCCTGTTGCAGGCTTCGAATCGGCTGGAAATCTGGCATATCTATGTAGCCGTTTCCCTGATTTCAATACTCGCAGCGTTCCAGTGGCCCGCATATATCGCGGCTACGACGATACTGGCGCCCGAAGATCAGCTGGCCAATGCCAGCGGACTTGTGCAGATGGCCCAGGGCGTCGCCAGGACTGGGGCGCCGGTGCTTGCCGGCCTGATGATCGCTTCCTCATTTGTCGGCATTCACGGCGTGCTGCTGGCCGACACCATTTCATATGCGTTCGCGCTTGTCACGCTGCTGGCGGTTCGGTTTCCAGAGCGTGAGCGAATTCCGGAGCAGGGGAACGGCAGGCCGTCGCTGGTGCACGAGATTGCAGAAGGCTGGGTCTATCTCTGGAAGAAGCCGGGACTGCTGGCCCTGCTGGCTTTTCTTTCGGCGATAAATTTCATGATGGGCATCATCATGGTGCTGGTGACGCCACTGGTGCTCTCCTTCGCGGACGCGAAAGTGCTCGGCGAAGTAATGTCGACTGCTGGTGTCGGCATGTTTGTCGGCAGCGTTCTGATCAGTGTCTGGGGTGGCCCGAAGCGGCGTATCGCCGGAGTCTTCTGGTTCCTGCTGCTATCCGGCGCGTCGCTGATACCGGCTGGCCTTCCCGCCTCGGCAATGCTGATCGGAGCGGGCGCCTTTATGTTCATGCTGGGTGTTCCCGTGATCAACGGATGCAGCCAGGCAATTCTGCAAAGCAAAGTTGCGCTGGGAATGCAGGGCCGCGTTTTTGCAACCACCCAGATGGTAGTCTCGGCCTCACTGCCGCTTGCGTTTGCGGCAGCGGGGACGCTGGCGGACTGGATTTCCGCGCCACTCATGACGCGGGGCGGCGCGTGGGCGGCCACTGCCGGCTCGCTGGTTGGCGTCGGGCCGGGGCGCGGGGTGGCGTTGATTTTTGTGCTGTCCGGTGTGCTTCTGATCGGTCTGACTGCGGCGGGTTGGTTTTACCAACCCCTGCGCCGGGTCGAGGATGAACCACCAGACACCGCTCGCGACACGGCCGTTGAGGTAACGCCGCAACACGAGCCCCTGACGCAGACAGCCTGATTTTGGGGTAATTCGAAACTGGAGAAAACATATGAACTCGCATGATGAAGAAGACCGCACTATCTACAACGTTGTGGTCAATCACGAAGAACAATACTCGATCTGGCCATCTCGCAAGCCGGCACCGGCTGGCTGGCGCGACGCCGGAAAGTCCGGCCTCAGGGATGAATGCCTTGCCTGGATCAAAACGGTGTGGATCGACATGCGTCCGCTGAGCCTGCGCAACCGCGCGGATGCGTAGACAGGAGGGATCGGGCATGGAGATGACCAACGTCCAGGATATATATCCTCTCTCGCCGATGCAGCAGGGCATGCTGTTCCATACCGTCTATGCCGGCGGTTCCGGAATCTACTTCACGCAGTTGAGTGGCGATCTCGAGGGTACCGCCAGGGTGGAGATTTTCCGGCAGGCGATTGAAAGAACGCTCGAGCGGCACGCTATTCTGCGGACGGCGTTCCTTTGGGAGAACCTGGACGAGCCTCTTCAGGTAGTGCGAGGGGTTGTGGAACTGCCGGTCGATCGGGTTGACTGGAGGCAGCTGGAGCCATCCTGCGTCCAGGCGCGATTCCAGACTTTACTGAGCGAGGACCGGCAACGCGGATTCGATCTCGCGGAAGCACCGTTAATGCGGCTCACCCTGGTGCGAACTGGCGAAGAACAATACCGGTTTGTCTGGAGTCATCATCATATACTTCTCGACGGCTGGAGCCTTTCGCTCATCCTGCGTGAGATTCTCGACGATTGTGAGGCTCACGATCATGGAAGGCAGACATGTTCAGAGCCTGAGCGCCCCTATCGCGACTATATCGCCTGGATCGGGCGGCAGAGTAACACCCAGGCAGAAGGCTATTGGAGAAAGGCACTGGCTGGTTTTCGGGAGCCGTCGAAGATCGGCGGAAGGCCGAGAGCCGTCGCCGACGCTCATGATTGCGGAATCGTCAGCCGATCTCTCGACGCGAATGTTTCGGCACGCCTGACCGCGATCGGCCGCCGGAGTATGCTCACCCTCAACACGATCGTTCAGGCAGCCTGGGCTCTTGTGCTGGGCCGCAACAGCGGGCTGCGTGACGTGGTCTTCGGCTCGGTCGTATCCGGACGGCCTGCGCATCTGCCGGGAGTGGAGTCCATGGTCGGGCTCTTCATCAACGTCATGCCGGTGCGGGAGACCATATCGGACGATCTGGTGTTCCTCCATTGGCTGGAGCAGATACAGGCGCGCCAGCTGGAGTCTCGGCGCTGGGAATCGACGCCGCTGATCGACATACAACGCTGGTCGGAAGTGCCGAATGGCACGGCGCTGTTCGACAGCATAGTCGTGTTCGAAAACTATCCGGCCATTTCCGGCGACGCGGGCGCACGCTGGAACGTAAAGAACATTGCCTACTTCGAGAAGGCCAATTACCCTGTGACAGTCATAGCGCGACCGGGCACTGAACTGGCTATTACAATCAACTACAATCCGTCTTCGATAGATCGGTCTCTTGCTTCGCGGCTGCTTTCTCAGCTTGAAGTGGTCCTGCAGCAAGTGGCGCAGAATCCGGAAGCGCGGATCGGCGACGTGCGCCTGATGAACGATGCCGAGTCGCATCGAATTACGCAGCAGTGGAATAAGTCTGCGCGCGAATACCCCTCCGAGTCCGGCATTCCCGAGTTGTTCGAACGGCAGGCAAATGAAGCTGGGGATCGGATTGCAGTGCGTTATGGCGAGCATGCGCTGAGTTATTCCGCTTTGGACAGGCGGGCAAACCAGCTCGCCCGGTTCCTGCGTCACCACGGTGTCCGAACAGGGCAACTGGTCGCGCTCGCCATGGACCGTTCGCCTGAGTTCATCGTGTCGGTGCTGGCGATTCTGAAGGCCGGCGCAGCGTATGTCCCCCTGGATCCGGGTTATCCAACCGACAGACTGGAGTTCATGCTCGCCGACACGGAGGCGCGTGTCCTGCTCACCGTATCTGAATTGCGGGATCATTTGCCACCGTTCACAGGGAAAACTTTCTGCCTCGATTTGTGCGACGCGGGGATCGCTGAAATGGACGATGACAGGCTGAACCTTGCGTTGAGCGGCGGGGATCTGGCGTACGTCATGTATACGTCCGGTTCCACTGGCAGGCCGAAAGGAATCGGGATTCCACATCGTGCGGTAAGCCGGCTCGTCATCAACACCGACTATGTACGGCTGGATTCCTGCGACCGGGTCGCACAAACTTCGAATATCTGCTTCGACGCAGCGACTTTCGAGATCTGGGGCGCACTGCTCTCAGGAGCATGCCTGGTCGGAATCGATAAAGAGGTTGCGTTGTCGCCACGGGATTTTGCCTCCCGACTACGTGAAGAAGGAATTACGGCCGTCTTCCTGACGACCGCGCTGTTTAATCGTCTTGTGAACGACGTACCCGCCGTGTTCGCAGGTGTGCGGCACGTAATGTTCGGCGGCGAGGCGGCAGATCCGCAATCCGTCAGGCGTGCGCTTGGCACGGGTCGGCCGCAACGCCTGCTGCACGTATATGGGCCTACAGAGAGCACGACGTTTGCGACCTGGCACGAAGTGAAAGAGGTTGCGGACGACGCACCCACCGTACCGATCGGACGGCCGATTGCGAATACCCGGACTTACGTGCTCGACACCGCTCTGGAACCCGTTCCCATCGGTGTCGCAGGCGAGTTATTTATCGGCGGCGATGGCCTGGCACACGGTTACGTAGCGCGGCCCGATTTGACCTCTGAAAAGTTTGTGCCGGATCCTTTTAGCGGGAGGCCTGGAGACCGCCTTTACCGAACCGGCGATCTGGTTCGGTACGGGGAAGATGGAGCCATCGAATTTCTGGGCCGCAACGACGATCAGGTGAAGATACGCGGTTTTCGCATCGAGCCAGGTGAAATTGAAGCGCTTCTTCGGCTGCACCCGAGCGTCAGGGAGTGCGCCGTCATGGTGCGTGGAGATGGCACGGGCGAGAAGCGCCTGGCGGCATACTTCGCTGCGGACCCGTCGATCCCGCCCGACGAGCTTCGTGCATATCTGCGAGGCAAGGTGCCCGACTACATGTTGCCTTCCGCGTGGATCTCAATGCTCGAACTGCCTCTCAATTCCAACGGCAAGGTAGATCGGAAAGCCTTGCCTGAACCGGACGCTGCTTGCGCGGGTCAGCAACAGGCTTACAGGGCGCCACGTGGACCGGTTGAGCGCGTTGTTGCGGACGTATACGCGGAGATTCTTCGCGTGGAACGCGTTGGAATCGGCGACAACTTCTTCGATCTCGGCGGCCATTCGCTCAAGGCGACTCAACTGATTTCCCGATTGCAGGAAGTTTTCCAGATTGACCTGCCACTCCGGACCATCTTCGAACAACCGGTCCTGGAACAGTTCTGCGAAGCTTTGCTGGCCGCGCCGGCAACCAGGGAACAAATCGAACTTACCGCCGAGTTCCTTCTCTCGACAGCGGCGTTGTCCGACATCGAGGCCGACCGCTACGTTCAGGCGGAACAATTCAGTGCGGCCGGGGCCGACTAAGACAGATCACTGCAAGGGATGTTTATGGCTGTGCTGGAAACGAAAGCATACGAATTGAGCGCACATAAGCGTGCGCTTCTCGACTCTTTTTTGCGAGGGAAGCGCATCAACCCGGCGCCGAACCGGAGGATTCCACGCCGCCCGGCCGGCGCTGCTACGCCTCTTTCGTTTGCGCAGCAGCGGCTCTGGTTTATCGAACAGCTGGAAAATGGAAGCGCGCTTTATAACGTACCGGCTGCCTTCAGACTGAAGGGCCCGCTCTCCGTGCCGGCCTTCGAGCGTGCCCTCAATCAGCTGGTGAGGCGTCACGAAACTTTGCGGGCAACCTTTCCGGTGCTGGAGGGCGAGCCGCTGCAGACGTTTTCGCCCGAACTGATCATTCCGTTGCGCTACGTCGATCTGAGTGCCGTGGCGTATGAACAACGAGAGGCGCGAGCGTATGAGCTTGCCTGCGATGATGCCAGGCAACCCTTCGACCTTGCGGCCGGCCCGCTGCTGCGCGCCCTCCTGCTTCACCTGAGCGACGACGACCATATCGCCGTCCTGACGATTCACCATATCGTGTCAGACGGCTGGTCGATGAAGATTCTCGCCAGGGATTTAGCTGCATTGGCGGAGGGCACTCCGCTGCCGCCGCTCCGTATACAATATGCGGACTTCGCCGCATGGCAGCGTGAATTCCTTTCGGGCCAGGCGCTGGACTCGCAGACCGCCTACTGGAAACACGCACTGGATGGAGTGCCGGACGTTCTTGATCTTCCAGCTGACAGACCGCGGCCGGCAACACAAAGCTATGCGGGGGCTCGCCGTCCGTTCAGTATTCCTGGCAATCTCCTGTCCAGGCTGAAGCGGCTCGCTTCGATGCACGATGCGACTCTGTTCATGGTGTTGCTTGCGGCATGGCAAACGCTGCTGTTTCGCTATACGGGCCAGATCGAAATCGTGGTCGGTTCTCCGGTTGCGAACCGTAACATTCCCGACGTGGAAGACCTGATTGGATTCTTCGTGAACATGCTTCCGCTTTGTGCACGCCTGGTTCCCGAACAGGGCTTTCGCGAGCTTCTGAGGCAGACTCGCAAGACCACACTCGAAGCGTATGAACATCAGGATCTGCCGTTTGAAAAACTCGTGGACGAGCTGCGCATTGAACGCGATCTCAGCCGGACGCCGCTCTTCCAGACGGTTTTTGTTCTTCAGAACGCTTCCGACGGCCTCTCACGACTCGCCGGAAGGGAAATCGGGATGTTTCCGGTCGATATCGGTGTCGCGAAATTCGACCTGACTCTGGACCTGACCGAAGGAACGGATTGCGCTTCGGGATGCTTCGAATACCGGACCGATCTCTTTGACGATGACCGCATCGAGCGCATGCAGCAGCATTACCTTGTGTTGCTTCAGTCCATTTCGGACAACGTAGACACTCCACTTTCCGATCTGCAGATACTGACATCAAACGAGGGTGAGCGCCTGGCCACCGGACGTATCTCGACAGCCTTCAGGCCGGTTCACGACGACAGCATCCACGCGCGATTTGAGGCTCAGGTCGGGCGCACGCCCGACGCGATCGCGGTGACGTGTGAAGGCAGATGTTTGACATATGCGGAACTCAACAGCCGCGCTAACGCGGTCGCGGGCCGCTTGCATGCCATCGGAGCCGGGCCTGAAACCCGCGTCGGCCTGTGCGTTGAACGTTCGATCGGCATGCTGGTCGGCATTCTCGGCATTTTGAAAGCCGGCGCGGCCTACGTTCCCATCGATCCGGACTGCCCGAAGGACCGCATGGAATACATTCTGAGCGATACCAGGGCGCCCATTCTGCTCACCGGGAAGTCGATTGCGGCCTCGCCGTCCATCGGGGACACACAGGTTCTCTGCATCGACGATGTGCCACACGGCGATTCCTGTGGTCATTCGGTAGCGGTTGGTCAAAATGGCGCCGCGTATGTGATCTATACCTCCGGGTCGACCGGCAAACCAAAGGGCGTGATTGTGGAGCACGGTAATGTGCTGCGGCTGTTCCATGCGACCGAAGATTGGTTTCACTTCGGCAACAGCGACGTCTGGACGTTATTCCACTCATATGCATTCGATTTTTCTGTTTGGGAAATCTGGGGTGCGCTTCTTTATGGCGGACGCCTTGTCGTTGTGCCCTACTGGATCAGCCGGACACCCGACGCATTCTATAAACTGCTCTGCGATGAGGGTGTCACCGTTCTGAATCAGACTCCGTCCGCTTTCCGTCAGCTATCGCAAGTGGAAGAGGAACTCGGCGCCGGACCGGAACTAAAGCTCAAATATGTAATTTTCGGGGGCGAAGCCCTTGAGTTCGAAAGCCTGCGCGGATGGTTCGGCCGTCACCCGAACGCGCCGCAAATGGTGAACATGTACGGCATTACCGAAACCACCGTGCATGTGACCTGGCGACCAGTGGTTCCGGCCGACCTCGATCACTCCGGCAAAAGCGCAGTTGGCATACCGATACCGGATCTCCGGATTTATTTGCTCGATTCTCATCTTCAGCCCGTACCCGTCGGAGTACCAGGCGAAATCTGCGTTGGAGGCGCCGGCGTGGCTCGGGGATACCACGACAGGCCCGATTTGACAGCCGGCCGATTTATTCCGAACCCGTTCGGTGGCGAGCCCGGGAGCCGTCTCTATCGTTCGGGCGATTTGGGAAGATTTCTGCCCGACGGAGACATCGAGTATCTGGGTAGAATCGACCACCAGGTAAAGATCCGCGGATTTCGGATCGAAATCGGTGAAATCGAAGTGTTACTGAATCAGCATCCGGATCTGCGCGATGCGGTGGTGATGGCCCGGGCGGGAAGCTCGGGGGAGCCTCGCCTGGTGGCGTATATAGTTCCCGGGGCCGCGACAACTCCGTCAGTTGCGGAGCTCCACGAACATCTAAAAAAAAACCTTCCGGATTACATGATCCCGAGCGCATTTGTGCCAATGGCATCGATGCCACTGACCTCGAATGGAAAGGTGGACCGGCGGGCCTTGCCCGCTCCCGAAGCGGTTCAGCCAGTGTCGGGAGCACCCTATGTGGCCCCCGAAACACCCACTGAGCGCGTCCTCGCGGAGATCTGGCGCCAGGTGCTCGGCGTGGCGCAGGTAGGCTTGCATGACAATTTCTTTGAGTTGGGAGGCGATTCGATTCTGAGTATTCAAACCGTTTCGCGTGCCAATCAGGCCGGCGTACGAATCACGGCGAAACAGCTCTTCAGGAATCAGACGATCGCATCGCTGGCTGCGGAGGCGGATCACGCCGCGAGTCGCGGCGAACTGCCTGCAGCAAAACCCGGACCAGTTCCCCTTACCCCCATCCAGCATTGGTTCTTCAGGCAGAACCTGCCGAACCCAAACCACTGGAATCAGGCCATTCTGCTGGAACTGGAGCAATCGGTTGATCCCGACGCTCTGGAAGCCGCGTTCTCAAGTGTGATTGAACATCACGATGTCTTCGGGTATCGCTTCCGTCGCGAGGGCAATGAATGGATACAGATGAATCCCGGCACGAAAGCTTCCGCTTTCCTCGACCGCTTCGACCTGTCGGTCTTACCGCTCGCTACGAGGGAGGAAGCATTCGAGACTGCTGTCAACCAAATGCACGCCGGCATGGACCTCGAAAACGGTCCGTTGGTTCGGGGAGCGTACTTCAGCTACGGCAATGAAATGAAACCGAAGCTGATCATCGTGGCGCACCACCTCGTGATGGACGGTGTTTCGTGGCGCGCGCTGGTAGAGGAACTTGAGATTGCCTGCGGCCAGCTGAACGCGGGACAGATGGTTCGGTTGCCCGAAGCAACCCACGAGTTCCAGCTTTGGGCCCAGCGGCTGACCGAGTATGCGGATTCCGAAACCGTGTCGAAAGAGGCGGAGTTCTGGACGCGGCAGACGAGTAACCCGACGGAGTCTACGCTGAATCTCGCGAACACGGAAGACTCTGTGAAGGCCGTTTCCACAGTACTCGACAGGGATCTGACGCGGGCTCTCCTGCAGGAGGTCCCCAAAGCCTGGCGCGTTCAGAGTGGCGAAGCACTGCTCGCCGCGTTCGTGCACGTGTGGACTGAGAAGACGCATGCCTCGGAGTTACTCGTCGACCTTGAGGGGCATGGACGGGAGCCGCTTTTCGACGACCTCGATGTCTCGCGGACTGTGGGCTGGTTCACGACGATTTTTCCGGTTTTGTTAAGGCCCACCGATACGAATAATCCGGGCGAATCACTAAGGATTGTGAAAGAAAGTCTGCGGACAATTCCGAATAACGGAATCGGATACGGAGTTCTTCGATACCTCCGGGGTGGCGCGCTCCCCGAAGCAGCCGGGCCCCAGGTCAGCTTCAATTATCTCGGCCGTCTCGATCAATCGGGCGGTAGATCGCGGGTTACCAGAATGATTCCCGGCCAGTGGGGCCAGGCGCACGATCCGCGTGCAATACGGAAGCACCTGGTGGACGTGGTCGCGTGGCTAACGGACGAACAATTGCGTGTGGAATGGATATACAGCGCAAACGTTCACCAGGAGAGTTTTGTAAGAGCGCTGGGAGCGGCTTATGTTGAGGCTCTGCGGTCAATCGTCGCCGACAGCCTGTCCGGGGACGCCGGAAAGTTGACGCCTTCCGATTTTCCAAAAGCAAAAGTGAGCCAGAAGAGCCTCGACAAACTGGTCTCCAAAATGAGCCGTGGCGCAGGGGTGCGGAGATGATTGCGACAGACGCGCCGGAAGATATTTACGAACTTTCGCCCGCCCAGAACGGTATGCTGTTCCACGACCGGCTGGCGCCAGGCTCGGGGGTCTACGTTGTGCAGTTCGTCTGTACGCTCGAAGGCGACCTCGACGAGGCGAGTTTCGAGAAAGCCTGGGGTCGCGTTGCCGCACGCCACGCGATCCTTCGAACGGCGTTCCATTGGCAGGAACTGGAAAAGCCGCTTCAGGTGGTAAACCGGCACGTACAGATTCCGTTTACGCACGCAGACTGGCGCGGCATGGAAGCGGCGGAACGTGCATCCAGGCTGGCGCAGGTCCTGGCGGCTGACAGACGCCGCGGTTTCGAGCTGGACTACGCGCCTCTTATGCGTTACGCGCTCTATCGGACGTCGCAACGAGCATACGAATTTGTCTGGACTTTTCACCACATTCTGCTGGACGGCTGGTCGACGTCGCTCGTGCTGCGCGAGGTCCTCATTTCCTACGAATATATCCGGCGCGGCAGTTCGCCGGTACTGGTTTCGGCGCGCGGATTCGGAGAATTCATAGGGTGGTTGCAGGACCAGGATTCGATTAAAGCCGCCGATTTCTGGAAGGGCATGCTCAATGGCTACAGCGTTCCCTCGGCGCTTCCGCCCGGCTCCCGGAGAGGCGGTGATGGTGATTCGCCCGCGAGCGCAAGTCAACGCCATGAGTTTTCCGCTGACACGACAGGGCGCTTGCAGTCTCTCGCGCGAGGTAATCAGATTACGCTGAATACCTTCGTTCAGGGCGCCTGGGCGCTCCTTCTGAACCGTTATTCCGGACAGGAGGACGTTGTTTTCGGCGTTACGGTGTCGGGGCGCCCGGCAGAACTAAGTGGCGTTGAAACCATTGCCGGCATGTTTATTAACACGCTCCCGCTTCGTGTCGCGATTGATCCGACGGCGAAACTGCTGCCCTGGCTCGGGGAGATTCACGCTCGCCAGATGGAAATGCAGCAGTTCGAATTCAGCTCTCTCGTAGACATTCGCAAATGGAGCGAACTGCCCCACGATTGTCCGATTTTCGAAAGCATTGTGGTTTTCGAAAACTACCCTGTCGAAAGCTCGCTTGACAGTTCTGAACTGAGTATCCGAGTCACACATGTCCGGTCTGCTGAAAAAACCAATTTTCCGCTTACTGTGGTGGCGGAACCCAGCTCCGGGCTCGTAATCAGGCTCGAATACGATGCATCCGGTTTCGATAGCGCCGCCGTTTCGCAAATCCTGCTGCACCTCACCACGCTCCTGCAAGACATGTGTGAGAACCCCGACCAGCAACTGGTGGATCTGGCAATGCTGCCACAGTCCGAAACCCGGCGAATGATTCGCGACTGGAATCAAACGGCAAGCGGTGAGGGCGAGGGGCGCTGCTATACCGATTTGTTTGAAGAACAGGCCGCCAGGACGCCCGCGGCCACGGCGGTTCAGTTTATTCCCCAACCCGGGCCGGAACGTAACGCTTCAGGCACCTCGCTCAGCTTCGGGGAACTGGATCGCAAGGCCAATCAGCTGGCGCACTACCTGCGCAGAAACGGCATCGGACGGGGCGAGCGCGTTGGGATTTGCATGGCGCGATCCATCGATATGGTGGTTGGGTTCCTGGCGATCCTGAAGGCCGGCGCCGCTTATGTTCCACTCGATCCCGGGTATCCGGCTGAGCGTCTGAATTACATGGTGAGCGATTCGAATCTGCGAACCATTCTGGTGCACGACCGGTTCACCGCACTGTTTATGGGAGGAGTTCCGTCATTCTCGCCCGATACCTGTTGGGATGCGGTGCGCGACATGCCGGAAACGCCTCCCGGCAAGACAAACTCACCCGGCGATCTCGCCTATCTGATCTATACGTCAGGCTCAACGGGTCAGCCCAAGGGCGTGATGATCTCTCACGCCGGGCTCGTGAATTACGTTTTATGGGGCCGCAAAGAATACCGGCTTTCGGAAGGCCGCGGGGCGCCGGTGCAATCGCCATTTGGTTTTGATTTGACGGTTACCAGTCTCCACTGCCCGCTGGCCGCAGGTAAGTGCGTCTATCTGGTCGACGAAGAGAACAGCGTCGCGGCACTCGCGGACTTATTGAAGGAATCGGGCGGCTACAGTCTGCTCAACCTGACACCTGCACATGTAGAGATGCTGAATGAGATCCTGGAACCCGGGACTATTACGCATGCGGCCGGTTTGCTGGTAATCGGCGGCGAAGCACTGCAGTCCGGCACGCTGGCATCGTGGCGGAGGCTGGCGCCTTACACGCGGATCCTGAATGAATATGGACCGAAGGAAACCACGGTCACCTGCTGCGCACACGAGGTTGAGGAAAACCTTACCGACGCCGGCGCGGTCCCGATTGGCCGGCCGATCGCAAATACCCAGATCTATTTACTGGACCGGCATCTGCGGCCGGTTCCGGTCGGCGCCGTTGGCGAGTTGTTTATCGGCGGAGCGGGCGTAGCTTACGGCTATCTGAATCGGCCTGCTCTTACCGCCGAAAAATTCGTCCCCAACCCCTTCAGTGGCGTCCCCGGTTCCCGACTTTACCGCTCGGGAGACCTCGCGCGTTACCGTGTCGATGGTGTCATCGAGTTCTGCGGGCGTCTCGATCACCAGGTCAAGCTCAGAGGTTTCCGAATCGAACTCGGTGAGATCGAAAGCGCGCTGCTCAGGCACTCGTCAGTTCGGGAAGCGCTCGTGGTTCACGACCCTCGCATGAAACAACTCGTCGGGTACATCATTCCAAACGATGGAATCGAACCGGATACGGGGACGATCCGCGATTTCCTGACAAGCTGGCTTCCCGCTCACATGATTCCCTCCGTACTCATCCCGATGGAGAGCTTCCCGCTGACCCCCAATGGCAAGGTCGATCGTAAACGGCTGCCGAAACCCGACGGAACGCAGCCGCTCACCGATGCGGGTTATGTTGCGCCGAGAAACCCTGTGGAACAGATCCTGGCACAGATCTGGATGGAAGTGCTGGAGGTGGACAAGGTCGGAGTATATGACAACTTCTTTGAGCGCGGCGGACATTCACTACTGGCCACACAAGTGGTTTCTCGTCTTGCCGACGAATTGCAGATTGATCTTCCGCTTCGGCGATTGTTCGCGCATCCCACTGTCGGTGAACTCGCCGAGGCGATCATGGGCGACCCGGATATGCGGCAACAAATTGAGCCGATGCTCGCCGTTTTCGCGGAGGTGTCGGAGCTTTCCGAAGACGCTGTGGCGATCATGCTGAATGAGAGCCCGGCCGATGCGCCGGCAGCAATGGGTGTGTGATGACAACAGCCACCACAGGTTTCGAACTCTCCGGCCAACGGGCACTCTTGTTCCGGAAGCTGATCCGGCAGAGGTCGCCGCGTGATCTGCGCATTGCTCCACAGCGCCGCGACGTGCAGGCGCCACTATCGTTTCAGCAGGAGCGCCTCTGGTTTCTGCATCAGCTCGATCCGGCAAGTTCCGCTTACAACATCGCTGCCCCGTTCCGGCTGAGAGGCAAGCTGAATTCGGACCAGGTGGAACGTTGCCTGCGAGCCATTCGGAAACGGCATGAAATCCTGCGCACGACTTTCCCCGCGGTGGATGGAAGTCCAGTCCAGAAGATTCTGTCCGACAGCGAGCTTGAGCCGGTACTCACCACCGCGGATCTTCGCGAACTTCCCGAAGCCGCACGTGAGCAGGCGGCGCGAAAGCGGATAACCGAAGATGCCGAATTACCATTCTGTCTTTCCCGCGGCCCTCTGATTCGCGCGACGCTACTGAGAATCAGGGATGAAGAGTATGTTGGCCAGATCACGATGCACCATATCGTTTCCGACGGATGGTCGCTAGGCGTTTTCTTCCAGGAACTGGGGATGCTGGCCGGCGGTACCGGCCTGCTTCCGCCACTCTCTTTGCAATACGCGGAATTTGCCATGTGGCAACGGGAACGGCTGCGCGGCGACTACCTGAATCGTCTTCTCGATTACTGGAAGCGCAAGCTGGAAGGCGCCCCTACGTTGCTGGAACTGCCGACGGACCGCGTCCGCGAACCCAGCGTGAACCCGGGAGCCGGCCGTGAATTTCTTCTGGTTGGTCCTGAGTGGGCCAGACAACTTCATAATCTGAGCGAGCGCGAAGGCGCCACGCTCTTCATGACACTGCTGACCGCGCTCGGCGTTCTGCTCGGCCGGTATTCCGGCCAGCGAGACCTGCTCGTCGGAACGCCGATAGCCAACCGGGGGCGAAGCGAACTCGAGCCACTGATTGGTCTGTTCATGAATGTTCTCCCAATCAGAATTCATCTGGATGGCGAACCCTCGTTTCGCGAGTTGCTGGGCCAGGTCCGGGAATCCGCTCTCGAGGCGTACGCTCACCAGGAAATGCCTTTTGAAAAGCTGGTGGAAGCGCTGCAACCCCATCGGAGTCCCGGCCAGTCTCCTCTGGTTCAGGCGGTGTTCGTAATGCAGAATACCCGCGCCGAGACCCTGCGGCTGCCGGGAATGGAACTGGAGCCGCTCGAAGCCGGGGCATTGACGGCGAAAAACGACCTGACAGTCTTTGCAGATGAGACGGCGCAGGGAATCTCGCTCGCATTCGAATACGACGCCGGCGTCTTCGATCGGCGGTCCATCCGTCAGATGGCTGACGGGTTCGCGGCGTTACTCGAAGCTAGTGCCGGAGATCCCGAAGCAAAAGTCTCCGAACTCCCCGTACTCGGACGCGGGGACCGCAGTCGCATCGTTCGGGAGTGGAATCGGACCGACGCCGAGTCGCCGTCCGTCCCCATGCACGCCCTGTTCGCGGAACAAGCGTTGCGTACCCCGGATTCTGTTGCCGTAACCTTCCAGGGCCAGGAGTACACATACAGTGAACTCGACTGTCGCGCAAATCTGCTGGCAAACTATCTGCTTGGGAGGGGCGCCGGGCCTGAAGTTCTGGTCGGCGTTTGCATGGATCGCTCGCTGGATATGCTCACTGCGCTCCTCGCGGTGCTGAAATCCGGCGCCGCTTATGTGCCGCTCGACCCCGGATATCCATCCGGCCGAATTGCGATGGTGCTGGAGGACGCGCAGGCTCCCCTGCTGCTGACGCAGCAGCATTTATTGTCTTCCCTTCCGCCAACACAGGCGTCCGTGATCGCGGTCGACAGCGAGTGGTCTGACATCGAGCGCTGCGATTGCCGATCGCCACAAAGCGCCGTGAAACCCGACAATCTGGCCTACGTCATTTTCACTTCCGGGTCTACCGGGCGACCTAAGGGAGTTCAGGTTCTTCACCGCGGGCTGGTCAACTTTTTGCAGTCGATGACGATTCGGCCGAGAATCGCGCCGCAAGACGTCCTTGCCGCCGTAACAACACTTTCTTTCGATATCGCGGGGCTTGAGCTGTTCCTGCCATTGGTCGTCGGAGCACGCATCGTTATCGTGGATCGTGCTACGGCAATTGACGGCACGGCGCTGGCAAACGAACTGTGCAGCTGTCGGGCAACTGTTGTGCAGGCGACCCCAGCCACGTGGCGCCTTCTGATCGAATCGGGATGGAAAGGAGATTCCAGCCTCAAACTTCTGTGCGGCGGAGAAGCTCTGCCCGGCGACCTGGCGGAAGAGTTACTGAACAGATGCGGCGAACTTTGGAACATGTATGGACCCACGGAGACGACCATCTGGTCCACACTTTTTCCGGTAACCGCTCCGTTCCGGACGCCGCTTTCGATCGGCCGTCCCATCGCCAATACGCAGGTTTATATTCTCGACGGCGCGCTCGAGCCTGTTCCATCACGCGTAACCGGCGAACTATACATCGGTGGCGAGGGAGTTGCCCGCGGCTATCTCAATCGCGAGGATATGACGGCTGACAGATTTGTGCCCGATCCTTTCGGCCATCCGGGCGCGCGTGTGTATCGGACGGGGGATCTCGCGCGATTCCGCAGCGACGGTTCAATCGAGTTTCTGGGCAGAGCCGATTATCAAGTCAAGATCCGTGGCTTTCGAATCGAGTTGGGTGAGATTGAAGAGGCTTTATCGCGTCATAGCGGCGTACTTCGCGCGGCTGTCACAACGGTGGAGAATTCCGGCGACAAGTTTCTGGCGGCTTACCTAGTTCTTTCCGAAAGCGCACCGCAGAACGATGCCGATCTCCGCACTTTCCTGAAGAGCCGCCTGCCGGATTACATGATTCCGGCGGTATTTGTTCGCCTTGATAAAATGCCTTTGACGCCGAACGGTAAGGTGGATCGGCGTGCTCTGCCGGCTGTCTCCATGGCAACGCCGGAGAGCGGTGTCAACTTCGAGCCTCCTCGACCAGGGTTAGAGCAATCGATTGCGCAGGTCTTTGAAAGAGTCCTGCAGGCCAGCGGCGTCGGCCGCAACGACAGCTTTTTCGACCTTGGCGGACATTCGCTTCTGATCGCCCGAACGCAGATTCTGCTTCGCGACGAGTTGGGTTTCGATATGCAGGTTCGCACGCTTTTTGAATCTCCAACCGTTGCCGGACTCGCCGCCGCGATTGAGGGCAACCGGAGAAAACCGATCTCTGTCAATTTCGACGCCGAAGCGGTTCTCGACCCCGAAATCCGGCCGTCCTGGTCTGTCGAAACGCCGGATGTTCCCGGACGCGTCCTGCTGACGGGCGCCTCGGGCTTCCTCGGCGCATATTTGCTGCACGAGCTTCTCGAACGTACTGAGGCCAGCGTCGTCTGCCTCGTGCGCGCACGCAGCTCTGCCGAAGCAATAGGCCGAATCCACGATAGCTTCCGGAAGTATGGCCTGTCCGGCAGGTATATAGATGGGCGCGTGAATGTAATCCCTGGTGACCTGTCTAAGCCGCTTCTCGGTTTGGACCCAGTCGAATTCGAAGGTCTCGCTCAGAACATCGACGTGATCTACCACAACGGGGCGGAGGTCAATTTCTTTCAGCCCTACGAAAATCTGAAGGCGTCGAACGTGCTTGGTACTCAGGAAGTCCTTCGTCTCGCAAGTCGCGGACGCAGGAAGCCAATTCACTACGTGTCCACTGTTTCGGTCCTTGAGGACCGGACATCATCGCGACCGATTTTTTACGAGAATGAAACTCCTGGAGAGGCGCCGTTGCAGGCCGGTGGCTACCCTCAGTCCAAGTGGGTCGCCGAGAAACTACTGAATATCGCAAAGGACCGTGGGTTTTCGGTTTGGATATATCGCCCTGGAACCATAACCGGCGACAGCAGAACCGGTGCATGCAATGAAAACGACTTCCTTTACAGATTCCTGCGGGGATGCGCGGAAATGGAGCGTTTCCCCGAAATCGATATGAAGGTGGATCTCCTGCCCGTGGACTACGTGAGCGCTGCCATAATCTCGATTTCTCTCAGGCCGGAATCTGCCGGCCACGTTTTTCATCTCGTCAGTCCCGATCCCGTGCCTATGGGGCAAATCTCCGAGTGGATGGGATCGTTCGGCTTCGCAGCCACCCGAACTCCTTATTCCCAATGGCGGGAGAGACTCAATGAGCTAACGGGAAATTCCGATCACCCGCTGGCCCCGTTAACAACCTTCTTTCCCCCGGCTGCGGACGATCGATTCGAGGTCCCGAGATCGGAGTTCGACTGCACAAATACGCTCGCGGCACTGGAAGGCACCGGAATCCATTGTCCCGAGGCAAGCGGCGCCCTGATGCGAATCTATACCAGGAACCTGATCGCAAGAGGCCTTATTCGTCCGCCATCGTGTGGCATTGAGGTGGCGCTATGAACCCGCAACCTGCGCCGAATCGCTGGATCGGCAGATCCGGATTGGCCGGCAACGCGCGGTTGCGGCTCTTCTGTTTTCCATTCGCTGGTGGTGGAACCGCAGCATATCGCCACTGGGTAAATCATTTCCCCTGCGAGATCGAGATATGTCCGGTTCAGTTGCCGGGCCGTGAGTGCCGGTTGGCCGAAGCGCCGGTCCGGAACCTGACGACTCTGGTTCAGTCTCTGGCGCACGGTTTGACTCCCTGGCTCGATGTACCGTTCGCATTCTTCGGACACAGCCTGGGCGCTGTCGTGGCATTTGAAACGGCTCGGGAGCTTCGCAGGACAGGCGCCCCGACTCCCGAACATCTGTTCGTTTCGGCGCACGGACCCGCGTTCATTGGGAGGAACCGCAAACAACTGCATCGACTGCCCGATAGCGAGTTCATTCAGGCGGTTCGCGGCTTTGGAGGCATACCCGACGCGGTAATAAGAAATCGGGAGTTGCTGGAAATCGTCCTTCCGGTTCTTCGGGCCGATTTCGAGATGTATGAAACGCACTGTCACATGCGGGCTGAACCTCTGGATGCCCCGATAACAGCTCTGGGAGGCCAATCGGACGTGAGCGTACCTGAGGACTATCTCGATGCCTGGCGCAGTGAAACCGCAGCCGCTTTCAAAAAGCAGCTATTCCCGGGCGGTCATTTTTATCTGCAAAATGCCATGCCGCTGGTTTCCGCCCGGATCATGGAGGAACTGACGAATCTGATGAGGAGCGAAATGGCGGCGGCGTGACTAACGGCAATAAGA
>Ga0302320_10008512_pt1 | contig 22284 bp, 20 predicted proteins | sample Bog_T0_3_FD_202130 | JGI IMG/M metagenome (GOLD analysis project Ga0302320, IMG submission 202130) | Peat permafrost microbial communities from Stordalen Mire near Abisko, Sweden - Bog_T0_3 | ecosystem: Environmental > Terrestrial > Soil > Wetlands > Peat | place: Sweden: Abisko, Stordalen Mire...
CTGAGCGAAGGCTTCCAGAACATTGCATTCCCTCAGCGGCTGAAGCCGAGGTTTCAGCTCGCCCTTGAAGTACGGGCTGAAGCCCGTACCCTTCATGCCCCGTACCCTTCATGACCGGTACTCTTCATGCCCCGTAGCTTTCATGCCCCGTACTTTCATGCCCCGTACCTTTCATTTCCCGTACCCTTCATGCCCCGTACTTTCATGACCGGTACCCTTCATGCCCCGTACTTTCATGACCGGTACCCTTCATGCCCCGTACTTTCATGACCCGTACCTTTCATGAAGAGACAAGTTGATGGACAGGTCTTACTCCATCACTTCAGGGCTTGCTGGATTCCTGCTTCCACCAGCGGCGTCATGATGGCGTAGCCGGCGGGGTTGGGGTGGACGCCATCGCCGCTTAACTTGGCGGGCAGGCCGTTGCGGTCGTCTTTCATGGCGGTGTGGTAGTCCACATAGATATAGCTCTTGGCTGCTGCGTAGCCTTTGATCCACTCGTTCAGCTTCACTACTTTGGGCGCGGGCGCAAGACCGGGGCGCCAGGGAAAGTCGAACGCCGGCATTACCGAGCACATCACTACGCGAATGTGATTAGCAGTGGCGAGTTCCGCCATCGACGTCAGGTTGTCCTCAATCTGCTCCAGGGTTTCGGGGCCGGTGTTGCCGGCTATGTCGTTGATGCCGGCCAGAATCACCACGACCTTGGGTTGAAGGGCGATCACATCCTGGCGGAAGCGGAGCACCATTTGCGGCGTGGTCTGGCCGCTGATGCCGCGGTTGATATAGGGTTTGCCGGGGAAGAAGCCTTTGGGGCCATCGAAATGCCAGCCTTCGGTGATGGAGTCGCCCATGAACACGACGCGGTTCTCTCCGTGAGCGGGTGGCGCCAGCTTCAAGTTGGCCTCCTTGAACCGGCCAAGCCAGGGCCAGTCTTCTTTGAGCTGCTGTTGGTGTTTGACCTCCCAATCGCTCACGGGAGGCGGCGCTGGGGCGGGCGCTTTGGTTTCCGGCAGGTTTCCAGGCTCCTGGGCAGGGAGTGGGGCGGGAATCAGCAAGCCGAAGAGGGCAAGTCCGGCAAGAAGTGCGGAATGCGGATGGGTTCGATTCATGGGTGAAATCTCCGTTTCCGAGCGCGAACGAGAGGAATAGTGCGAAGAATCTTCTCGTCGTTTGCGGATTCGATTGTAGGGAATCGGGTTGGAGGTTGGCGAATTGTGTTTTGCGGAACGCCTGTTTCCACTTTTCGCCTTTTCCACAATTGAGGTCCAGACATGCACCGATGCGTGTTGGCTCCCGATGCGCTAGGCTTGAATCCAGATGAGTGTCTGCGAAATTTGCGATGGGGTAGGGCTGGTGCGGGTGGTGAATGCGTCCGGCCAATGGGGTTCACGCGCCTGCGAGTGCCAGGAAATGGTGCGCGAAGAGAGGCGGCTGGCCGCGGCGCATATTCCGGAGCGCTACCGTCATTACACGCTGGACGGCTACGAAACGGCCTTTCGCGGTGCCGATCCGTCGCTGGGACGGGCCCATTTGACCGCGCGCAAATTCGTTGAGGCTTATCCGGTAGATACCGCGGGCAAGGGACTGCTTTTCACTGGGTCGATCGGCGTGGGCAAGACGCATCTCGCGGTCGGTGTCCTGCGGCGGCTGGTGCAGGAGCGAGGCGTCAAGGGCCTTTTCTGCGATTACCGCGAGTTGCTCAAGAGCATCCAGAACAGTTACAACGCGCAGGTGCAGACCACGGAGCTTGAACTGCTGAAGCCGGTGTTTGCGGCGGAAGTGCTGGTGCTGGACGACCTGGGCGCGCAAAAGCCGAACGAATGGGTTTGGGATACGGTTGCGCTGATCCTGAACACCAGGTACAACGACAAGCAGACCACAATCATTACGACAAATTACCCCGACCTGGGAGCTGGCGGCGGTGGTCAGACTGAGGTGGAACGTGCGGCTCGGGAACAGACCCTGGGCGACCGTATCGGTGATCGGATGAGGTCTCGGCTGGCTGAGATGTGCGTTCGAGTCGAGATGACGGGCGAAGATTTCCGCCAGACGGTGAAGCGGGCGCGGTTTGGGTGACCGCCGGGTGTGAACCGGCCAATTCCGCACATTGGAGAGGACATCGTGCGCAAGACTCTTGAAGTCGTTGGGATTGGACTGTTGGGCCTGCTGGCGTGGATATCTTATTGGGCGATTTACGGCCCGAACCCGCTGCCTCAGCGGATTCCTACGCACTTTACGGCCGATGGACAGCCCAACGCGTGGGGTCCACCGTCGTCACTCTGGCTGCTGCCGATTGTGGCTGCGGGGGTTTATCTGCTTATTTCGGTGGTGTCGCTTTTTCCTGCGTCGTTCAATTTCCCAGTCCGGGCTACACCGGTGAATCGGGCTCGTCTTGAGGCGCTTACACTGCAGATGATGTCCTGGATCAAGGTAGAACTTGTATGCCTGTTTCTGTTCATCCAGTGGTCGATCATTCAGTCCGTTCGGGGTGGCAGGGCCGCTTTGCCGCCAGTGATGGTGCCGCTGTTTCTGGTTGTGGTGTTTGCGACGGTGGGGGTGCATCTGGTGGCTGTTTTTCGAGCAGCGAAAGCGCGTCCGTCCGCTAGTTTTGCCGGGCCTGAAGACCGTTTAAATTAGACGCTGTTCAGAGTGTTAAAACCCCTGCTCCCTCCGACGCGAGTGGGCCGGATCTTCAGAATACCCAGAGGCTGATCAGGACCATCAAAATGGCCGCGACGGTGACTGCCTGATAGGGCAAATCTTCGCGCTTATGTGCTGGTGGTGCTGCAACCAGCGGCGACAGAGAGGCTGACGATTTTTGAGGGGAGGGCTGCATTCGGGCTTGCCTTTCTGTGCTTTTGAACTGGATTACGCAAACAACGGATGGATCGTTCCTTGCTCTTGCCTGTTTAGACGCTTCTCGCCGATTTGAGATGCACAACATACTGTGAAGATTTGGGGTGAATTGTGACAGGTGAACCTGTTTGGCCAAGGGCCAAAAGCAGGCCTCAGTTACTAGAACGAGGGAAGTCCGAGATTTCCTTTCGGAACAGTTGTAGAATCCGGTTGTGAGCACTGGTCCGCAACTCGTCCCCTCCGCCTCCCGTCCTGCTGAGACGCGGGAGCGCAACTGGCTTCCGATGGCCATCGCCGCCGCGGTGGTTTTTGTCGTGGCCGCTATCGCAGTTCTGGCTCTCGAACACGACAAACCGAAATCCTCGGTTACGCCTATAAATGCGCCTCCAGATGCCTATGCGGCCGACCTGCCCATCACCGGGCTGGCCATGAGCGAGTCGTCGAACCTGGCCGGAGGCAAGGTTACTTATCTTGACGGCCACGTTGCCAATATCGGGGAACGCACTGTCACCGGGATTACCGTGCAAGTTCTTTTCCGGACGTACGCGCACGAGGTTGCACAGAACGAGACGCAGCCGCTGAAGTTCATTCGCATTCGCGAGCCTTATGTAGATTTGGAGCCTGTCTCTGCTGCTCCGCTCGGCCAGGGCGAGCAACACGAGTTCAGACTGATTTTCGACAAGGTGAGCCCGGACTGGGACGGTGCTTATCCGGAAATTCGGGTGCTGCATGTGGACACGAAGTAGGGTCCCGGCGCACGGCCTTGGGCGGGGAGGAATCCTACGGCAGGGTGCGCGTCTCTTCGGCATATGTGAGCTAGATCACCCGGTTCGCCGATTTTGCCCATTAGAATCGAAGCAATATGGAAACCCAGAATGTGATTTCAGCCGTCCCCGACACGATTCTTGACGGCAGCCGTTTTGTCCGCGCCTGTTTGCGACGCCCTGTCGACCGAACGCCTGTCTGGTTTCTGCGCCAGGCCGGGCGCTATATGCAGGAATACCGCGACGTGCGCAAGCACCACACGCTGGTGGAGATCTGCAAACAGCCGGACATTGCTGCCGAGGTGACCATTACCGCCGCTGAGAAGCTGGGCGTGGACGCGGCTATCATCTTTGCCGACCTGCTGCTGCCGCTTGAGCCCATGGGCCTGCCTTTCGAGTTTCAGGCGGGTGAGGGGCCGGTGGTTCATCACCCTGTTCGAACGGCTGAGGATGTTCGTGCACTGCGCACGGACCGCGCCGACGATCTGGCTTATGTTGCGCGCGCCATTCAGAAGGTGGCCACGCATTTCCGCGACCGCCTGGGAATCATTGGCTTTTGTGGCGCGCCTTTCACGCTGGCCAGCTACATGATCGAGGGTGGCGGGTCAAAGAACTATATCCACACGAAGCAGATGATGTATCGCGACACGCTGACATGGCGTTTGCTGCTCGACAAGATCGTCAAAGTCCTTGAGCATTATTGCCGGCTCCAGGTTCAAGCCGGAGCGGACGTGATTCAGATTTTCGACAGCTGGGTTGGTTCGCTGGGGCTGGCCGATTATCGAGATTATGCGTTCGAGACTTCGAAGCGGCTGGTTCGCTCTGTGCAGCAGATGGGTGTGCCGGTCATCTACTTCGGTGTCGAGACTGCCGGTCTGCTTACTGACATGGCGGCTACAGGCGCGGATGTGATTGGCCTGGATTGGCGTCAACCGCTCGATGAGGGCTGGCGCGCGGTAGGACAAGGCCATGCGGTGCAGGGCAATCTGGACCCGATTACACTGTTTGCTCCGCTTGAAGTTCTGGAGTTGAGGGTGAGGGAGATTCTTCGCGCGGCTAACGGACGCCCTGGGCACATTTTCAACCTGGGCCATGGAATTGTGCCGACTACACCGGTTGAGAATGTCCAGGCGGTAGTGAAGATGGTGCGCGAGTTCAAGTTGGAGAATGCGAATGGCTAAGCGCGCGGTTCTGCTGCTGGCCCACGGGACGCCGGAAACGATCGAGCAGATTCCCGAGTATCTGCGCAATGTGGTCAGCGGGCGTCCGCTGCCGCAGGCTGTGATTGAGGAGATTCAGCATCGCTACTCGCTGATTGGACACAGCCCGCTGACGGAGATCACGCTGGAACAAGGCCGGCTTGTTGGGGCGAACCTCGCAACGGTTGGGGAGTCTGTTCCGGTGTATGTGGGCATGCGTAACTGGCGGCCTTATATTCCTGATGTCGTTCGTCAGATGAGGGAAGATGGCGTGGAAGAGGCGGCGGTTCTTTGCATGGCGCCGCAGAATTCGCGCACCAGCGTTGGGTTATACCGCCGCGCAGTGGAGGCTGAAGCGAAGGGAGTCCGCATCGATTTTACCGAGGGCTGGGCACACCATCCGCTTCTGATCGAGGCTTTCGCCGAGCGATTGCGGCCGGCATTGAGCAAGCTCAGCGCCGAGGTTGGACACCCCGTGCCAGTCTTGTTTACCGCGCACAGCGTTCCCTGCAGGACGATACAGACGCCCGCGGCGAGCGAAGGTCAACCGCGGCTGTGGCCGGGTCAAGGCGTCGACCCGTACGCGGAAGAGTCAAAGGCTACGGCTGCATTGGTTGCGAAGAGAATCCCGGAAATTGCTCAATGGTGGTTTGCCTTCCAAAGCCAGGGCGCCAGCGGCGGTCCGTGGATTGGCCCCAGTGTCGAAAGCACGCTCGATTCCATCGTTGCCAGCGGGGTCAAGGCGGTTATTCTCCAGCCCATCGGATTTCTTTGCGACCATGTGGAAATTCTTTTCGATGTAGATATTCTGTTTCGGGACTATGCAGCCAAGCTGGGTTGCAGGCTGGAGCGGCCGGAGTCGTTGAACGCATCTCCGACGCTGGCCAGTGCCGTTGCGGATCTTGCCAGGCAAGGATTTGCTCGACTGGACTCGACTGTTTTAGAAATTGCGCCGAGGTAGGGATGTGGGCCGATTCGTTTTTCGGTACTCCTACGCGCGCAATCCGCACAATGGTACTTTCGACGTATAAGAATCTCCGCCCGGAATGCCGAAGAACAGGCTATGCTGTTTATTCGTGAGGCTTTGGGGCTAAGCTCATTGGGGCAAATATGTCCTCAACTGAGTTATCGGAGGCCGCAGCCGGGAGAATTGAAATGCACTGCAAGGCGTGCGGAAGCAAGCTGCGTCGAATACCGCGTAAGGGGTTTTTGCAACTGAAAATTTACCCATTATTCGGATATTATCCGTGGGAATGTCCAGTCTGCAGAGAGCTGAACCTGGTGAGGAAGCAGCATCAGCGCAAAAGCCAAACTGTGCAAGAGAGCGGCGCCGACTGAGAGTTGAGGTTTCCCGCCCTTGCGACTGGAAAAATCCGACCCAGAGGGTACCCCGACGGGGCACGGAGCTTTGTTTGGCGTTCATCTCTGGCCGCAACTCGACGCCGCAACTTGAGATGCTCTGGATGGCGGATTCGTGATGGCTTGAACTTCAAGGGCGCCGAACTAGTTCCGGAAAAAGTTCTTGGCCAGGAAGATTACGTTGGCAGGCCGCTCAGCTAAACGCCGCATGAAATAGGGATACCACTCGCGGCCAAAGGGTACGTAGACGCGAACGTTATAGCCCTCGTGAACGAGGCGTCGCTGCAAATCTCGCCTGACTCCATACAGCATCTGAAACTCGAAGTGGCCAGGCTCGATGCCGCGCTCTTTGGCGAAGGATTTGGCCGCGGCAATCATCGCTTCGTCATGCGTTGCCAGTCCGTGATAGATGGGGCTCTCGAGCAGCATATGGCTTAGATGGATGTAATTCTTGTCCACGTCCGCCTTGGCGGGGAAAGCAACTTCGGGCGGCTCTTTGTAGGCTCCCTTGCAAAGCCGGACGCGAATGCCGTCAGCGATTAGCTGCTCAATATCTGCCTGCGACCGGAAGAGGTAGCTCTGGATCACAATGCCGATGGAGCCGCGCAGGTCGGCCCGCGCATTGAGCCGGCGCACGATGTCGAGCGTTACCTGGGTAAGGGACGAGTCTTCCATGTCGATGCGCAAAAAATTGCCTTTGGAATGAGCGTGCTGGGCAAGGCTCTCCGCTATGCTTTCGGCCAGGGCGGGCGAGAGTTCTAAGCCCATCTGCGTGAGTTTTACGCTGATGTTCGCGTTTACTTTGTTTGCTTCAATCCAGTCAAGCAACTGGTGGTAGATTTCAGCGGCGCTGTGTGCCTCAACCTCGGAACTGACGCTTTCGCCGAGAGAATCCAGTGTGACCAGCATTCCCTGGTGGTTCAGGGCCTCGGCCACGCGAAGGGCGTCGCCAATCTCCATTCCCGCGACAAACCGCGAACTCATCCGCCGGCCAAAGCGGGTGTTCTCACAAAAGCTGCGCAGGGTTCGATTTTTTGAGAGTGCAATGAAGGCGGAGCGTAAAACGGGCATTAGGCGATCCTGGGGCGAGAGTCCCTGTTTGGGATTTCCGCCGTACCCTTCAGTTTCGCACAATCGGGTGGGTCGGCTTTGACTTCCGCCGACTGACGAAGGGATCAGATAGATTCTGATTGATTGGTCCGGATTGTCTGCTTCAATTGTTTGCTAATCAAGCCGCGAATAGGTAGATTGACTGGAACTCGCGATGGAGAGCCTTTGTAAGCCGGAAATCTTCAGTCGCGAAGCTTTTTCGGAGAGTGGGTCATCGTCATGCATAAGATATTCACGCTGTGGAAAGATTCGCATTGGTTGTGGTTTACAGCTTTTGCGATGACCAGCATGTCGGTCCAGGCCCAGTCGATTATCCCCGCTACGGTGGGGGAAAGCTTGTCGGGCAAACGCATTGTCATCGCCGATGCCATGCATGGCCATACCAGCATTTTGGTCATGGGTTTCAGCAAGGATGGAGGGATGCGCTGCGGGGATTGGGTCAAGATGATTCATGCCGACTCCGGGCTAAACGGGGTGGTCGTATATCAGGCGTCGATGCTGGAAGGGGCTCCTGCATTGATTCGGCCTACGATCAAAAGCGCTATGCGCAAAGGGATGTCGATGGCTGAGCAGGATTCATTCGTAGTTCTAATTCAGGATCAAAATCTATGGCGCACGTACTTCGGAGTTGCAAACGATAAGGAGCCCTATGTTGTCCTGATGGATGCTGCCGGGCAGGTACGCTGGCATGGCCATGGCGACGCAAAATATCTGGAACCGCTGCTCAAGGCCGCATTGCAGTGAATCATCTTCGCGCCTTGGAAGAATCAGCCCGACGCTAAGCGGGCCAGCGATAGTGGCCTGCTGCGCGGTGCGGCGAAAATTCCTCGACGGGGCTTTCTTCGGCACCGCGGCCGATGTTGTGGACGATGCGGGCATGAGGGCTGGCGCTCACGACAACTCCGATATGCGGTAGCCGCGCGTCGAGCAGCCAAGTCATGGTATCACCGACTGCGAGCGGATTCGGAAATGCGTCTCCTGCTACTGTGCCCGTCGGTGCCCACACTCGGGCTCCGGCACGCGAGAAATAGGTCTGAAGATTCAGCACACGCCGATGGTCGATGTTCGGATCAGGCTTTCGCGAGCCCCATGCTTTGCGGGCCGGATAGGCTTCGAAGTCTTTCACCATGTCTTCGTGGACGAGCTTTTGCAGATCGAGGCTGAGGCCGTCGCGTGCCGCACGAACCACCACGTCGGCACAAACTCCGGTAGATCGTGGAACGTCTCCGCCGGGATATTCGAGATGTGTCCAGGTGGGGTCGTAGCCAAGCGTGACACCCACTTGCGCTCGCGCTGCTTCTGCGAGGCGCTTGCCGTTTGTCTGCGCTAAGGGCGCTGAGATTGCGCTCATTTTGGTGCAAGTCCCCGTGGCGACGCAGAAGGCCGTTAGTTTGCCGAGAAATATTCGCCGGTCCATTTTTGCGCCTTCCTTGTGCGGCGGGCTCGCTTACTGCAACTGTACTTCGACCACCGTGCTGCCATGTGCGGGCAGGGTCACGGTCACATCTTTTGACGGTTTGCTCGTCTCCGTAGTGAACGCATCCTCGACTGCGTGCTTGCCATTACCCAGCCCGAGCTCTTTCCAACTGGCGCGCAGAGTGACGGGCTTGCTGTCGAGGTTGAAGAAAGCGAAATACTCTGCATAACCGCGTGCGCCGGGCGTGTTGATTGTGGCCCTCCAGACGCGTGCGTTTTCAAAGCCAGCAGGCAGGCTAGTCGCGTCTACAGGACGGCTGAAGGTTGATGCTTGATCGATGAAAAGGAGCGTCTGGTTGGTGATGAGGGAGCGGGTGTACGCGTCCAGTTTGGTGAGGTTTGCGCCTAGTATCAGCGGCGAGCGTGTCATCGCCCAGAGTGAGTACTCCGTGCGCTCCTCGTCGGGAGTCAAGCGAGACTGGCGTGCGTCTCCCCAGCCGGGATGCGGTCCGAGATAGCCAAATGGCAGCATGTCTTCGTCCGGCCAACTACCTGGGCCAACATACGGAACCCACTTCGCAAGGCGGTCGAAGGCATCCCGCGTGCCGAAGGGAAACTCGCCTGCGCCAGGCTTGTGCTCGGCGGTCCAGACATCCCAGTGGTCGTCGGAGATGCGCCACATCTGCGCTTGTTTTGCCACAGCCGCCGCGTTGTCGAGCGAAGTAGGACCAGGGGAGAGACTCAGAACAATGGGGCGGCCGGTTTTGCGGATTGCCGAGGCAATTTGCGCGATCTCTGTCGGGCGATAGGGGTGGTCGCTGATGCAATCGACCTTGATGTAGTCGAGACCCCAGGAGGCATATTTCTTGAGCATTGAGTCGTAGTACGCTTGCCCGGCGGCATTGTCTTTGATGCCCCAGTTGCCTTCGTCCCACGGGCAAGGAGAGTCCATATCGGCTGCGTCCGCGGCATGGAAATTTGAGCCGGCGATGGGCAGGTTCGCTTTGACCACCTGACGCGGAATTCCACGCACAATGTGAATTCCGAATTTAAGGCCTTTGGTGTGAACCCAATCGGCCAACGGCTTGAATCCCGCACCGTCGGCTGAGGAAGGGAAGCGGCTTGCAACGGGAATTAGAATGCCGTTTCCATCCCACAGATATTTCCGAGTCTCGAGCGTTTTGGCGAAGGGATCTTCCATATACCAGCCTTCGTCGATGACGGCATACTCCCAGCCGAACTGGCGCAGGCCGGCAAGCACAGTCGCGTTGGCTCGATAGTCGGCCTCGTTGATGGTCAGGCCGTAGGCGTCCCAGCTATTCCATCCGAGCGGGGGGGACGGGGCGGGGTTCTGTGCGGATAGTCGAATAGTGAGGAGAGCTGCGACGACAAAGACAGCGGCGGGAAATATACGAAGACGTGCCATGCGGAAATCGTATACCAAGGGCGTCGTTGCCGCACCTGCGAGTCATAGGTAGCTTAGCCATTCGTCGTTGCGGCGCTGCTTGAATGCCGCAAACCAGGCGCACAGCGGATACATTACAAGTACGACCAGCGCCCACGCCAGATATACAGCAGGCAGGCTTAATCCCCATCCCGGCGGGGCGTTGAACGGGTATTGGCTTAGGTTCGGGGACTCGAACATTCTATGCGCACCGCCGAAGTGCACCGCGCAGACCCCTACCGCAATGAGGTGAATGAGGGCGAAGTGAAGGACGAAGTAAAACAGCGGCACGCGGCCAAACACCACCGCCGGCTGCAGCCACTTTGGCGTCTTGCTGTTGAGTGCGCGCAAAAGAAGTAATGCAGGGCCCAGAGTCATCAGCAGGAAAAGCAGCGAGGGCGGATACTTGGTGGTGTTCAGAAAGGAAAGGGCGGTGAATGCTGCGGATTTTTGATGCTCCCAGCGCGAGGGATCTCCATAGATATTTACCGTGCGGAGGACGATAAACGCGGCGGTCAGCCCCGAGCCGATTCTCAGCAGAAAAGCCTTCCGGCGGTTTTCGGGCCAGTCGAAAACCTGGCCCAGTGCAAAGCCTGCCGCCGTTACGCCCAGCCAGGGTATTAACGGATAGGCCACAAAGACGACGTGATCCGAATGCGAGAAAATAACTCCTTGCGAATGGAGAACGATGCATAGAGGCGCTAGCTTCCCGAAGGATGCTGCCTGGACAGGATCGAGCAGATTGTGGCCTGCGATCATGACTACGCCAACCGCGCCGACAGCCCACTTGGGCAGATATACGAGCGCCGAGAGAGTAATCATGGCCCAACCGAGCGCCCATAGAACGACCAGTCCCGTGACGTGATAGTCGAAATTGAACTGGAACGCGAAGCAGCGAAAGACGGTGACTTCGAGGACAAGTAGCCATACTCCGCGTGTGAAGAGAAAGCGCGACAGTTCGCCCCGCGATTTACGCCGCAGGGCGAGGCAAGCTCCTGTGCCGGTAAGCAGAAAGAACACGGGGGCGCAGAGGTGGGTGATCCATCGCGTGAGAAATAATGCGGCGCTGGCTTGTGCCAGATTGGTCGGGCTGATACCGGGTATGCCGAGGAAATCGCGCGTGTGATCGAGCGCCATCAGGATCATTACGATCCCGCGCAGCAGATCGATCGATTCGAGCCGGCGAGTTCCCATGGCGTTCATCGCACTATACCCGTTTTTCAGCTCGGCAGGTAACCACTTTTTTGTCAGTTGCGCTTCGTGCTCGCGACGCGCTCGTTTGCGGACGCTGCCGTCCAAGACCCCTTCTCGTGCGGTAAGCTTGAGCCGGGGGTATTCTCAATGCGTTTTCGCGCCCTGGGCCGCGTGGCTCTTGCGTCGCTGGCTCTGGTGTTCGGGTTTGGCCTGGTTGCACAGCAGCCGTCTGTTCAGGAGGCGCCTAACCCGCCGTTACCGGTGCTTCATGTCGACAACGGGCCGAATTCGGACAAGGCGCAGAGCCAGCATTATGTGGTGCTGGTCTCACTGGATGGGTTTCGATGGGACTATGCCAAGCGTGACGGCGCAACACAACTGCTGGCTTTGGGGAAACACGGCGTCTGGGCTCCGGAAGGCATGGTGCCGAGCTACCCTTCGCTTACGTTTCCGAACCACTTTACTATCGTCACGGGACTTTATCCGGAGCACCACGGGCTGGTGGCTAACAGCTTCTACGACGAGACGAAGCAGGCGCGCTACGGCATCTCCGACGCGAAGGCTGTGACGGATGGCTCGTGGTATTCGGGCACTCCGCTGTGGAGTCTGGCGGAGAGCCAGGGGATGCGCACGGCTTGCTTCTTCTGGCCCGGGTCGGAGGCGAAGATTGCTGGGTTTCAGCCGACCTATTACCTCAAGTTCGACGACAAGATCGACGACACGGCGCGCATTCAGCAGGTGCTGGCATGGTTGCGATTGCCGGCGGCTGATCGACCGCATTTCATCACGCTTTATTATTCGGAGCCGGACCATGAGGGGCATGAATTTGGTCCCGATGCGCCGGAAACCAAGGCGGCCGTGGTCAAGGTCGACGGTTTGATCGGTAAGCTCAAGGCAGGGCTGGATGCGACAGGCTTGCCTATCGACCTGGTGGTGGTGAGCGATCACGGCATGGCCAAGGTCGAGGGTGGTTGGATTACGCTCGACCAGTTCGCGGATCTGAGCGGGTTTGAAACTGCCGGAACGCTGCTCTATGGGAAGACCGAGGAAGACCGCGCACGCGTCTACAACAAGCTTAAGCAGGCGTCGTCGCAGTTTGTTGCCTACCGGCGCAAGGATGTTCCAGCATCGCTGAACTATAGCCAGAACCCGCGGGAAGGCGATCCGGTGGTTATTGCCACTGGGCCATACGCCATTCGCGCTCACGGGCCGCCGGAAGGCAAGCCAGATCAACCCCCCATCCCTGGGATGCACGGATTTGATCCGCGCAAACTGCCGGTTATGAAGGCGAGTTTCTTTGCGGCCGGGCCCGATATTGTTGTGGGAAAGACGGTGGCGCCGTTTGAAAACGTGAATCTTTATCCGTGGCTGGCGCACATGCTCGGACTTACTCCTCCAAAGACCGATGGAAGCTTGAATGTGCTGGCCGGAACGTTGCGCGATGGTGGCGGGGATCGGTAAAAAATGATGCTGCGTCCAGAAGCTTAGAAGGAGTCCAGGAAGAATGAAAGTTGTGTTGGGAATCGACGGCGGGGGAACGAGAACCCGCGCGTCGATCGTTCAAATAGAAGAGAGTGGTGCCGGTGAGCGGGTTTTGTCTCATGCGGAAAGTGGTTCCATAAAAAGACTGCGCGTTGGCGCGGAGACGGCAGAAGCCAACCTGCGCGAATTGCTGACGGCTGTGTATACGCAGGCAGGGGTAACCGGTGTGAGCGCAGCTTCGTGTGGGGTTGCCAGTTGCAGTTTGCCGGGAACAGTGGAATGGATTACCGCGGTGCTTCAGGAGTTTGGTGCGCAGCGTTGCGAAGTGGTGGGTGACGAAGTGATCGCGCTGGACGCGGCTTTCCAGGGTGGGCCTGGAATTCTGCAGATTGCAGGGACCGGCTCGAATACGATTGGCCGCGCACCTGACGGCAGCCGCGAATGTGCGGGTGGTTACAGTTCAAGGCTTGGAGATGAAGGGTCAGGCTACTGGATCGGGTTGCATGCGGTGCGAAGAGCGCTGAATGCACTCGATCGCGAAGAGCCTTCGCTGATTCTTGAAAAAGTTGGTGAGATCTGGGGTACGCGCAGTCTCGAGGATTTGGTGAGCCTGGGCGATAGCAGCCCCGGACCCGACTTTGCGGCGTTGGCGCCGGCAATTTATGAGCTGGCTGAGAGTGGCGATCCGGTTGCTTTGGGGGTATTGCAGCAGGCAGCGGCTGACCTTGTTGACTTTGTGCTGCTGGTGCGATCCAAGCTTCGCAAGCATCACGGAATTGAAAACGAGGTTCCAGTGGCGTGGACCGGGGGCGTGGTGGAGAAGATGAAAATCGTGCGAGAGGCTTTCTTTGCTGGACTCCATGCTGCTGCGCCAAATATGCCGGTGGGAAGCGAAGGAGTGGTTGCACTGAATGGGGCGATCTGGCGGGCGAAACGCCTGGCTGAATCCTCGGATTAGTGCCACCACGATTTGGAATTGAGGTCTCCCAGGCCTCAAATGCGATTCGGCGAGGCGTTCATTGCAGGGGCGTCGCCCTGTGGCCGTTCAGAAACGAGGCTACAAGCTTCCCGGGACCATCTACAACAACCAGATTCGCTGGCTGGCCTACTGCAAGTGAGCCGGCTTGATGGCTGAACCCGGTCATGGCGGCAGGGTTGGCGGTGAGCAGGCGCAAACCATGATCCAGAGAACCGCCGGTGAACGCCAGGAAATTTGTCAGAGCCTTGTCGAGAGTAAGCACGCTTCCTGCGAGCACATCACCGACGGAGGCCCGACCGTTTGCGACTTGAACAGTAAAGCCGCCTAGTTGGTAGGCGCCGTCGGGCATGCCGGTGGCGCTCATGGCGTCGGTAATCAGGATGGCGCGCTCTGGGCCCTTGCAGCGCCACCAGATTTTTACCAGTTCCGGCGTGTTGTGGATGCCGTCGCAGATCAGCTCGGCGAACAGAGAATCGGTCGTCAATACAATGCCGAGAATCCCTGGCTCGCGATGGTCCAAGGGGCGCATGGCGTTGAAAGTGTGCGTGGCGCTGACTGCTCCTGCGGCGATGGCGGCATGGGTTTCTGCCGCTGTTGCATTGGAGTGGCCCAGTGAAACGCGCACGCCACGCGAAGTTGCGTGGGCCGCGAATTCGGTTGCACCGGGCAACTCGGGGGCCAGCGTCAGCAGGCGGATGTGTCCCTCGGCGGCTTCGTAAAGGCGGTCGAACAATGCAATATCGGGTTCAAGCAAAAGATCGGGTGGATGCACGCCGCGCTTGGAGTGCGACAGAAATGGGCCTTCAAGATGAATGCCAATTGGCCAGGTTACGGCTTCACTTGAGTGTTGTGGGTTGGCGATGAGCCTGGCGAGTCCTGAAAGCGAACGCAATGTTGCGTCAAGAGGAGCTGTGACCGTGGTAGCCAGGTAGCTGCCAGTTCCATGTGAGGCCAGGAAGCGGCCTATGGTGTTCAAGGCTTCCGGCGAGGCTTCCATTACGTCGTGGCCGGCAGCACCGTGGAAGTGCACATCCAGAAATGAGGGGGACAGGGTTGCGCTGGGGAAATCAAAGACCTGGTCGCCTGGCGTCGCGGGGATTTCAGTTGCTGAACGGGAGTGAATTGATTCGATCCGTCCATGTTCGATGACAACGATGGGGTGATGGATCAGGCTTGTCCCGTTCCAAAGGTTCTCTGCAGTCAGCACCGTTCGCATCAGAAAAGATTACTGCATTGCGGGGACGATGGGTGCGGGGAAGTCTGGATCAACGCGGATTCGAGGTTTCCCAGGTCTCAAAGGCGAGACCTGGGGCACCCAAACTCGTGGCGAGAATACGAAACGGGCCGACCGGGGTATTAGGTATTAGTTGATCATCAACTTGTTTTCCGGACCGCGTGTACCGGCCTGGCGTTGCGCTGATTTCAGAGCTGCCTGGGTCACGGCCAACTCGGCTTGGCAGGCGGTTAGCTGCGCGGAGAGAAGCGCGAATTTCGACTCAATATAGGTGCGCAGATCCTCAATTGCCAATTCCAGCCTGTCGTTGGCAGCAATCTGCTCGGACTGGCTAATCTGCACGCTCTTGAGATTGGGCAGGATGACGTCGGTGAGCAGCATGGTTAGAGAAGCAAAGGGATCATTCATGAACAGATTCTAAGCATAAATTGTAAAAAGCGCCTCATTACGGACGGTCTGCCAATGGTAATGGATTCGACAACCCAACAGGGTACGACTTGTGCGGTGAATCGCCAAGAAGTATTGGCAAGCCCGAAATAACGAACTGTTCAAGCGCGACTGGCGGTGTTTTTGTTAAGGTTCTGCCATGTATACGAAGTTTCTAATTACCGTTGGCGGAGTTTTTCTGGTCTTTGGAGTGGGGTTTACTGGGGCTCAAACGGTGGACCTGCCCACGAGCAAACAGCTGATTGGCGAGATTCCGGGCCATCCGCAGCGTTTGAACAGCCTGCCCATGTCGATGGCGGTTTCTCCGGATGGTCGGTATGTGGTTACCGTGAATGCCGGGTACGGTACCTTTGAGTCGAATTACGACCAGTCGCTGGCAGTGCTCGACACGCAAACTGGCGCATTGGAGGATTTTCCGGACGCCCGCACAGAGGTGAATGCCAAGCAGACACTCTATTCAGGGCTTGCTTTCAGCCACGATGGGGCGCACCTTTACGCGAGCATGGGCTCGGAGACGGTGCCCGAGGGCGATGGGAAGCAAGCCACCGGCAACGGAATCGTGGTCTACAGCTTCAAGGCGGGGAAGGTTGCGCCGGAGCGGTTTATTCACTTGCCGCTGCAGGAGCTTTCCCCGGGCAGAAAAACGAAGCTGATCGGCGGAGTGGAAGGCGACAAGGGCGTGCCGTTTCCGGCGGCGATTGCGGTGGTTGGCCCCTTCAAGAAATATGCGGAGAAGCTGCTGGTGGCTGACAATCTCTCCGACGATGTGTTGCTGCTTGACCCGGCCACCGGCAATATCGAAAAGCGTTACGATCTTTCGGAAAGCAATGCTGTGCCTTCCGCATATCCGATTGCGCTGGCGGTTCCGCAATATGGGGGAAGGGCGTTTGTGGCGCTATGGAATTCGTCGGAGATTGTGGAACTGGATGTGATCAACGGAGGAATTGGACGCCGGCTGAATTTGCTGAAACCGACGAGCCCGACAGCTCCAGGCACGCATCCTTGCGCGTTTGAATTTTCCCCGGATAACAAGACGCTCTATGTGGCACTGGCAAATCGCGATGTTGTTGCAGCGATCAATGTGGGGCCTGGCGAGGTGCATGGGCAGTTTTCGGTGAAGGGATACTTCGACACGAGGCTCCCGGGGCAAAGCTACTTTGGCGCAGAGCCTGAGGCGCTGGCTGTGAACGGAGATGGCACCCGCTTGTTTGTGGCCAATGCGATCAGCGATGCGGTTGCGGTGATCGACACGAAGAAGCTGACCAAAGAGGCGGCGAAGAAGGGTATGGTGGAGCCCGACGGATTTATTCCCACAGAATGGATGCCGATGGACTTGGCGTTTATTTCTTCTGCGTCTGGCGGCAAGCTGTATATTGCAACGGCCAAGGGGAAAGGCACCGGACCCAATGGCGCTGCAATGCAGGCGACCGAGACATCGAAGGGCAAGCGATTTATTCGGCCCCATACATATATTGCGGCGCTGTTGCATGGGTCGCTGGCTACGCTTGACGCGGGGGACATCGATAAGAACCTGACGCAATGGACTGCGAATGTACTGGAGTCGAACCGGATGAAGGCTGCGGAAGAAAAGATCGCCTTTGCGGGCGCGGAGCAGGGCCGGATCAAGCACGTGATTTACATCATCAAGGAGAACCGGACTTACGATCAGATTTTCGGCGACTTGAAGAAAGATGGAAAACCGGTGGGCAATGGCGACGCGTCGCTGACCATGTATGGCGAGGCGGTTACACCGAATCTGCATAAGCTGGCGTTGCAGTTTGGCGTGCTGGACAATTTCTACGACTCGGGCGAGGTGTCTGGCGATGGGCATGTATGGTCGAATGCGGCCATCGGGACAGATTATCTGGAGAAGACGTGGCAGCAATCGTATCGCGGCAGCCAGCGGACTTACGACTATGAAGGTGTGGTGGCCGACGGGTTGCCGTTGCTGCAGAATATTCCTGATGTAAATGAGCCGGCGAGCGGTTATTTGTGGGGGAATCTTGCTGCGCATGGGAAGACTTACTACCACTTTGGAGAATTCATTTCGACTGTTTTTTGCAATGAGGTGAAAACTGCGAATCCGCAGCAGGGGCCAGTGCTTGCGGGCGCCACTGACTGCTCGCACAAGGCGATTGCGCCGGGTGAGGCACTTCCAGAGGCTTGGGGCGGCGGCGTGAATAAGTGGCCGTGGCCGATTCCGCTGATTGCTACAAATACTGCGACCAAACCGGAACTGGTGGGGCATTTTGCGGAGGAGGCGCCGGACTTCAATCTGAATGTTCCTGACCAGGTTAGGGTGGATATTTTCATGCGGCATCTGAAGGGCTGGGTTGCGGACAAAGAGCAGGGCAAAGACACCATGCCGAATTTTGTAATGCTGCGGCTGGGCAACGATCATACGGCAGGGACGCGGCCGGGTGGACCGACACCGAAGGCTTCGGTAGCAGACAACGATCTCGCGGTGGGTAGGGCTGTCGAGGCTATCTCGCATTCGGCCTTCTGGGATGACACGGCGTTTTTCGTTCTCGAAGACGATGCGCAGGATGGTGGCGATCATGTGGATGCGCATCGCAGTTTGGCGCTAGTGATCAGCAAGTATGCGCCGCATACCGCGGATGGAGCTCCATTTGTGGACAGCAGGTTTTATTCGACGGTGAGCGTGGTGCGGACGATGGAGACGCTGCTTGGGCTTCCGCCGATGAATAACAACGATGCGTTCAGTTCGCTTATTTCGACTCTGTTTACCGGGCCTGGCGATCAGGCTGCTTATGCTGCGGATGTTTCCAACCGGGACAATGGGTTGATTTATACGGCTAACGCAAAGACTGCGGCGGGAGCTAAGGAAAGTTCGAAGATGGATTTTCGGCACGCGGATCGGGCTCCGTCGCAGAAGTTGAATGTGATTCTTTGGAAGGATGCGATGGGAGATGCGGCGGTGCCGGCGATGATCAAGGAGCGGCGGAAGAAGAGTGCGAAGGATGATGACGATTAGGGACATTTCTCCTGTCCTCAGCAATAAGGAATCCGAGGCGAAGTACACTATCCGCATGGCAAAACGAATCGGTGTACATCTAGGCACGGCGGGCGGGGCTTCGAACGCTGTGGAGCGGGCGCGGGAGATTGGGGCTAATACATTTCAGTTTTTTTCGTCGAGCCCGCGGATGTGGCGCGCTCCCAAGGTTGATCCGGCACAGGCTGTTCGTATGAAAGAACTGCGCGCGAAGCTGGATGTGGGTCCGTTGGTTATCCATACCAGCTACCTGGTGAACGTTTGCAGCAAGACGGATGACATTCGCGAAAAGAGCATCGCTGCGTTTCGTGGAGAAGTTGAGCGGGCGCTTACCTTTGGAGCAGATTACCTGGTGCTGCATCCGGGCTCGTGGAATGGCTTGACTCGCGACGAAGGCTTGCGGCTGGCGGCAGACTCGATCAAGCGGGCGATTGATGGGCTGGCTTGGGAAGGAACCGGGTTCCACATCCTGATTGAGAACACGGCTGGGGCACAGTACTCGCTGGGTGGAAGCTTTGAGCAGGTGGCGGAGCTGGTGGCGTTGCTGAAGGCCTGCGCGCCGGTGGGTGTGTGTCTGGATACCTGCCATACGCACGTTGCGTGCTACGATTTGGTGAGTGATGAAGGGTACGCGAAGACGATGAAGCTGATTGCGTCCACCGTTACGTTCGACGCTGTCAAAGTCTGGCATTGCAACGATGCCAAGGCCGCGATGGGATCGAAGCTGGATAGGCACGAGCATATCGGGCAGGGGACTTTGGGCGTGGAGCCTTTTCGGCGGCTGCTGAACGATGCGCGATTTGCTCATGCGGCATTTATTGCGGAGACTCCGGTGGATGAGCCAGGGGATGAGGAGCGGAATGTGCGGGTGTTGAAGAGCTTGGTCGAGGGTGCTTAGGGTTGAGGTTTCCCACCTTTGCGACAGAAGAAACGCACAAAAATGGGGCACGGAGCATTTGTGGCGGGTTCAGAGACAAACAAACTTGCTGCTTGCTCGTCCATGACTTAGATCACTTTTCGAATTCAAAGGAGAATGACGCATGAGATTGTTTAGCAAGAGCCTTCCCCTCATCCTGATGGCGGCGCTGTTTACCCCGATGGTGAACGCACAGGCTCCGGCGCAGACTGCAGCACCCAAGCCTCCCGATAGCCCATCCAAAGTCCTGCTCGATACCTGGAACGACGTCGGCCGAAAACTGATCGCGATGGCGGAGGATTTCCCTGAAGACAAGTACGACTTTAAGCCGCACCCCACGCAGCGGTCGTTCGCTGAACAGCTTTTGCACGCGGCTGGCGGGAACTACTTCTTCATCAACCCGGCCAAGGGGTTAAAGCCCCCGAGCGGCGATCCGAAGCGGGCTGATTACGCGACCAAAGCAGCGGTAGTAGCGTTCGTCAAAAAGTCGTTCGCTGACGGAGCGGACCTGATCAAGAGCAAGGGCGATGGCGGGATGGGCGATTTGTATGTCGATCCGTTCGCGCACCAGCAGACGCGCTTTTCCGACGGCGCATGGGGATTTGTCGAGCATTCCGGCGAACATTACGGGCAGCTGGTTGTTTATTACCGTGTAGCAGGATTGGTGCCGCCGGAGTCGCGCCCGAAGAAATGAACTCGAAAATAAGTCTTGAATTCCTGCTTGCTTTGTTTTCGACCTCGCGTCAGACTGTTTGTATCGCAAGGTGAGACGCGAGGAGGGGGAGTTATGCGCGGATGGATTTGCGGAGTGTTGGCGTTGGCGGCGGTTGCGGGTTTGGCGCTTTCGGCTGCGGGGCAGATTGAGGTGAATCGGCCAAGAGTCGTCTCGAAAGGAGTGCCCGCCGCGCAGTTGCCTTACACGGCGGAGTTCAAGATTACGAAGGTTCAGACGCTGGCCAATGGGAGCACCATTACGCATGAGACGACCGAAGTCGTGGCGCGGGATTCGCAGGGGCGGCATATGACCGCGTCGACGATGATTCCAACTTCCGGAGACCAGACGCCGCGAACGAACGTGAGTATTGAAGATCCAGTGGCCCACACTCATGCCTATTGGTTTTCGGCTGTGCCGAGGGTGACGGTGACGAACCGGCCCGAAGTGGGAGTGGCACGCTCCTCCTGTGATTCGGCGATACGGGCTCCTATGCAGCGGATTCAGACCGCGAATAACCAAAGCCAGAAACAAAATGGGGAAGATCTTGGGAAGCAGACATTTCTCGGTCTCGAGGCGCAGGGGCGTCGGATTACCACCACGTATCCGGTGGGGGAGATCGGAAATAGCGAGGAACTGGTGCGCACCGAGGAGCATTGGTTTTCTACGAGTCCTGGATTGACAGGCATCCTTGTGCGCCACGTGAGCGATGATCCTGAGGCGGGCAAATCGACCAGAGAAATGGTGAAGTTTACGCAGGGCGAGCCGGATGCGTCGCTGTTCCAGGCGCCGCAGGATTACGAGGTCGTGACTCAGGAAGTGCATGACGAGGTGCGGTGCCCGCAGTAGGGGTGGCTCCGCAATCGCAGTCAGTCCGTTTAAACTAAAGTCTTATGGCGGACGACAAGGAACTGCGATACGACCCGGCTACGATTGAACCTAAATGGCAGGAGCGGTGGGCTGCGGAGCCCGCGCTCTATGCGGCAGAATCTGCGAACTGTGGCAAACCCAAATTTTATGTGCTCGAAATGCTGCCCTATCCGAGCGGCCAGTTGCACATGGGCCACGTGCGCAACTACTCCATTGGCGATGCGCTGGCGCGGCATATGTGGATGCGTGGATATAACGTGATGCATCCCATGGGCTGGGATGCGTTTGGGCTTCCGGCGGAGAATGCCGCGCTCAAGAACCATGTTCCGCCGCGCGAGTGGACCCTCTCCAACATTGCGGGAATGAAGCGGCAGTTCAAGCGGCTGGGCATGGCCTTTGACTGGGCCACGGAAGTGACCACCTGTCTGCCGGATTACTACCGCTGGAACCAGTGGTTCTTTCTGCGCATGTATGAGCGGGGGCTGGCTTATCGCAAGAAGAGCAAGGTGAACTGGTGTCCCGATTGCGCTACTGTGCTGGCCAACGAACAGGTGATCGACGGGTGCTGCTGGCGGCATGAAGACACGATTGTGGAGCAGCGCGATCTGGTGCAGTGGTTCTTCCGCATTACGGCTTATGCGCAGGAGTTGCTGGAAGGGCTGGACAAGCTGGATGGATGGCCGGAAAAAGTCCGCACCATGCAGCGGAACTGGATTGGGAGGAGCGAGGGGACGGAGGTTGACTTTTTCCTGGCGGAGGATGCGGTCAGGTCGGACGGACACGGCAAAGCCGCTCCTGCAGGGACTCGCATCCGCGTCTTCACGACGCGCGTCGATACCATCTTTGGCGCTACGAGCGTGCAGCTTGCGCCGCAGCACGCGTTGGTGGCCAGGTTTACGGCGGCCGATCCCGAGCTAAAAGCGCAGGTGGACGAACTGATTGAGCAACAAAAAAAGGCTCGTGAGGCCGGCGATTTGGGCGCGATTGAAAAGCATGGAGTGCCAACCGGCCATTTCGCTGTCAACCCATACAATAACCAGCGCATCCCCATCTGGATCGCAAACTACATCTTGGCCGACTACGGCACTGGCGCCATCATGAGCGTGCCGGCACATGACGAAAGGGACTTTGAGTTTGCCACGAAGTACGGATTGCCGGTTCAGCAGGTGATTCGTCCAGAAGACGAGTCAACGGTGGTGCTGCCATTCGTTTCCGAAAAAGGAGTTCTAATCAACTCGGGGGAATTCGACGGACAGAGCTGCACCCAGGCGGAAAAGCGGATGCAG
>Ga0302320_10008513_pt1 | contig 22283 bp, 22 predicted proteins | sample Bog_T0_3_FD_202130 | JGI IMG/M metagenome (GOLD analysis project Ga0302320, IMG submission 202130) | Peat permafrost microbial communities from Stordalen Mire near Abisko, Sweden - Bog_T0_3 | ecosystem: Environmental > Terrestrial > Soil > Wetlands > Peat | place: Sweden: Abisko, Stordalen Mire...
TCTATCGCCTTCCAGCCTTGTTTTGTCATAAACAGATGGTCCCCCGTCACAAAATATCGTCCCCCGTTAAAGGCATAGATCTTCCGGTCTTCCGGAGCCAAGACTTGCAGATGAACAACCTTATTGCGCGCTTGTTGGGCCCCTAAGAGCACGTCCCCGGCTTTTAGGCTTTCAATAGTTTTAGTTTTTCCGTCCGCCAGTAGTATCTTAGTACCGGAAACAAAACACCCCCAGGCGCCATTTGGCCCCATGGAAGAAATTACATAATACGCCCCATTCGAAGAAATGTAATATGCATACTCCGTTGAAGATGTAGGATTAAAAGGATCATAAAAAGGACCGCTGATGATCTGGGGCGTCGCTGAGACTAAATAATTGGCTGCGATATTGTTGACCCCATTGCCAGGATTTCCAGGATAGGCATGCGGTGCGGAATTGCTATAATATGACTCGACCGCCGTCTGCATCGTTTGTAGTTCCGCCTTGACCTGGGCGATCTGACCGGCCTGCTGCATGCCCTTGATACGAGGAATGGCAATACCGATCAGGATCACCAGTACAGAGAGAACGATCACTAATTCCAAGATCGTAAAAGCTTTTTTATTCATATCCCTCTTCACCTTCACCTTTATTGCAAAGTTGTGCCTGTCACAACTTATTGAAAATAGGGCGCTGTCCCCTATTTTAACAGCCGGTGCCGTTGCTTACGCAAATGTCATCAGGGCCTTTGTTTTGAACAGACCCGCCGGGGGTAATTGTCGGGCCCGCCCATCCGACGGGCGCATTATGCACTAAAAACCCGTCTGCGTAATAGTCATGGCTCCCGTCTAATTGCGGATTATAAACACCGGTATTTTTTAATATTTTAAAATCGCTCTTTTTCAGCGAGATCATTCCGGTGCGGGTCACCAATTCGTCACCGACTTGAAGTTGGCCCACCTTAAGTTGGGGATGTTGCTTGTGTGCTCTTTTAGGATCGATCGCTTTCCAACCTTGTTTTGTCATAAACAGATGGTCCCCCGTCACAAAATACCGCCCCCCGTTAAAAGCATAGATCTTCCGGTCTTCTTTGGGCATGATCTTAAGATGCACAAACTTATTGCGCGCTTGCTGTGCACCTAATAGCACATCGCCGGCTTTAAGACTTTCGATGGCTTTCAGGCTTCCGTCGGCCAGCAGTACCTTGGTCCCGGCAACAAAGCATCCCCAAGCGCCATTGGGCCCCATGGAAGACACTACATAATAGGCTCCATTTGAAGAAAGGTAGTAACCATACTCGGTTGAGGGTGTCGGATTAAAAGGATCATAGAGGGGGCTGCTGATGATCTGGGGCGTCGCTGAGACTAAAAAATTCGCGCCCACTGTGGTGTTGCCGGTACCGGTGGAACCTGTGGCTCCGGGATACATATGCGGCGATGTATTGCTATAATACGACTCAATAGCGGTCTGCAGCGTCTGCAACTCCGCCTTGACCTGGGCGATCTGACCGGCCTGCTGCATGCCTTTTATGCGAGGGATGGCAATACCGATCAGGATCACCAGCACAGAAAGAACGATCACTAGTTCCAGGATCGTAAAAGCCTTTTTATTCATTTCCGTCTCCTTCAGGTGTTCTCTGCCATTATTTGCAAAATTAGCAGCCTCACTAGCGAAAAGTTGTGCCTGTCACGACTTTCTATGGTGTATAGGTGATAACGAGTTCTCCTGGGCCACCATTTCCCGCTTGGGTAGTGTACACTATTCCTCCGCCCCCCGCGCCTGGTTGACCACCATTACCTCCGCTTCCTCCTGAGGATCCACCGCCTCCTCCACCCGAATCGCTACCGGAGCCGTTCGCTCCATTTCCTCCATTGATTCCTCCTGCGGCACCACCCGAACCTGTGGCTCCCGTTGACGACGCAGAGGTGTTTCCGCTGCCGCTCACACCCGCGGAAGAACCGCCTCCGCATAAAGTTGAACCGGAGCCATTCGCTCCCGTTTGGGTCGTTGCACCTGTACCTCCTGCACCGCCACTTGTAGTTGTAGCGTCGGCTCCTACCGTTCCCGCTCCACCGCCACCGCCGCCGCCAGAATAGGCACCATGCCCATCCCCACCTGCGCCACCGCTTGAGCCGGAAGCCGCACCACCGACTCCAGAAGCAGCTCCGCCACCACCAGAAGCAATGTAGGTGGTTGATCCCACTACGACAGAGGAAGAACCGCCACCTCCGCCGCCAGAGTTTAAGCCGCTAGGTGAAACAGATCCATTACCCCCTGATTGATAACCGGAACCCCCTAAAGGTATGGTGGAAGAGTTATTAAATCCTCCCTGACCTCCCGAAGCGATAATATAGGTAATGGTGCTACCAGGGGTGACGGCAAGGTTCGTTGCTTTGACGTAGGCACCAGCACCACCCCCCATACAGTAAGCCATCCCTCCTCCCCCGCCTCCTCCCCATAATTCTATGTAAACAATAGTCACCCCCGATGGGACCTGCCATGATCCAGAACCTGTCGTAGTAACTGTATAGGCTGTGCCATTGAGAGGTGTGATGACATTAGACGCGGCTGAGGCCGGGCCTGTCCCTGCAGCGTTCGTGGCTGTGACTGTAAAAGTGTACGATGTGCCGGCGGTCAGGCCTGTAACGGTCAGTGGACTGGCTGGACCTGTTGCGGTAAACCCACCGGGACTGGAGGTGACTGTATAGGATGTGATCGCAGAGCCGCCATTGGATCCCGGTGCGGTGAACGTCACCGTGGCTTGGGCAATCCCTGCCGTCGCGGTACCGATGGTTGGCGCTCCGGGAACAGTATACGGTGTCACGGCACTAGATGCACTTGAAGGGTTTGAAGTCCCTCCCGTGCTTGTGGCGGTAACTGTAAAGGTATACGACGTGCCATTGGTCAGGCCTGTGACAGTCAGCGGAGTGCCTACTCCCGTTGCTGTATATGAACCAGGATTGGATGTTACCGTATAGGAAGTGACCGCGCAACCACCATTGAAGGTGGGCGCTGTAAACCTAATGAGTGCTTGCCCATTAGTTGCCGATGCGGTAGGTTTGCTACCAGTGCTTGGAGGCGCCGGGGCACCACAGCTGGCTGCACATGTCCCTGATTTACCAACAGCATTATGCACCAAAAACCCGTCCGCATAGTAATCATGATATCCGTCTAATTGGGGGTTATACACCACCGAATTCTTAACTATTTTAAAATCGATCTTTTTAAGACGCATCTTGCCTTTAAGCGTCACTAGCTCGTCGCCTATTTCAAGCTGTCCTATTCTTAACTTCGGATTATCCAACCTGGCGATCATGGGATTAAGAGCCTTCCAGCCCTCTTGGGTCATAAAACAATGGCTTTCGGTCACAAAATACTTGCCCCCATTAAAGGCGTAAATTTTACGGTCTTCTTTGGGCATGATCATCAGATGAACCACCTTGTTATGCGCGCCATTGGCGCCGAGAAGAACATCAGGGTCTTTAAGGTCCTGGATCTCTTTGATTCTGCCGTCGGCTAATAAGATCTTGGTGCCTGGGACAAAGCATGATGAAGACACGCAATACGCAGTACAACAGGTTGCATTACTAGAACAGGTGTCCCCAAGTACAGGGTCACAAGGTATCACAGCATTAGATGCGGCTGATTCCGCCGAAGTCCCCGCAGAATTCGTTTCTGTGAGTGTGAATGTATATGACGTTCCTGGTGTTAGCGAAACTTGTGTCAGTACACCCCCAGTACAGAGGGCGTTTGTTCTAAACATCGATGATCCCTTCGCGACGCCGTTCACATATTCATATAAATTACAACCACTGATCGCACATCCCCCATCTAATGGGGAGGGGAAAGTGACCGTGGCTTGTCCTTGACCTGCAGTCGCAGTAAGGCCGGTTGGCGTGTTGGGGGCGGTACAGGTAGCAGCGCATACCGCGGCATTGGTGCAAATATTGGCACAGCATTGTCCGTCACTCACACATGAACTGGCCAGAGCCAAACAGGGTGTCACGGAATTAGACGCGGCTGAGAATGGACCTTTTCCTGCGGCATTGTAGGCTACGACTGTAAATGTATAGGCCATCCCATTGGCCAGACCTGTGACCGTCTGGGTGGTGCTTAAGCCTGACGACGTAAACCCTCCCGGACTGGATACGACCGTGTAGGACGTGATCGCGGATCCCCCATTGGATGCCGGCGCTGTGAAGGTCACGGTGGCTTGCGCACTGCCTGCAGTTGCGATCACACCGGTGGGAGCGTCCGGAACAGTGCAAGGCGTCACCGCATTAGACGCGCCGGATGCGGCCCCGGTTCCGATGCTATTCGTGGCTGTGACTGTAAATGTGTACGATGTGCCGTTGGTCAAGCCCGTAAAAACTATCGGACTGCCTGCCCCTGAGATCACGTTACCCGTATTTGATATTACCGCATAAGACGTGATCGCAGAACCTCCATTGGATGCCGGGGCCGTAAAGGTGATCGTAGCCTGCCCATTTCCCGCAGTCGCCGTGCCAATGATCGGAGCTCCCGGAACAGTGCCGGCAACCGGTGTAACGGCATTGGACGCGGCTGAAGCCGGACCGGTCCCTATCGCATTCGTGGCTGTGACTGTAAAGGTATAGGATGTGCCATTGGTGAGACCTGTGACTGTCTGGGTAGTACTTGAGCCTGACGATGTTAATCCCCCGGGTGAGGATGTGACCGTGTAGGACGTGATCGCAGAATTGCCGTTGGATGCCGGGGCTGTAAAAGTAACGCTTGCGGACGTATTACCCGCGGTCGCGGTCACGCCTGTCGGCGCGCCCGGAACAGTACAGCAGACTCCGCTTAAACAACTTCCCGAACAGACACTGCCGCAGCTGCCGCAATTGCTGTTATCGGTTTGCAGATTCATGCATTGATTACTGCAATTGGTAAACCCTCCGGCACAAGCGCAAACACTACTGATACACGATAAAGTCCCCGGACACACCGTTCCGCACCCGCCGCAATTATTCGAATCTGACGTCAAGGTACTGCACGTGCCGTTGCAGCCGATCTGTCCGCTGGCACAGCAGGTTCCATTGGTGCATATCTGTCCACCGCTGCAGACCGCTAAACTTGTCCCGCAATAATTGACATTGGAGCTTACATCCACACAGGTGCCATTGTCACAACGCTTACCGCCCGTACATCCCCCGCAACTGTCGGTCGCTGTTCCTGCCGCTGCCGCATGCGCCGCAATTGTGTTACAACCGCTGCCGTTGGTGGTACAAACAGCACCATTGCTGGGGGTAACAACACCACTATTGTTGATGCTGACCGTTCCATTGCCTGAGGCGCCTTTGGAATAGATCACATAATATTGTCCGTTACTAGAAACCTGATAACCATATTCCGTGCTGTTACCGGTGACAAAAGGATCGTACAACACATTTCTGAGGATCCGCGGAGAGGTTCCGGCCAAAGTTGAGCTTCCCAAAGAAGCGCTTGAAACCGGATACATATGATGAGAATTTAAATAGTAGGACGTCAGCGCGGCCTGCATGGTCTTAAGCTCGGCCTGGGCTTGAGAGATCTTTCCCTCATTCTGAACACCTTTATATGCAGGCAGCCCTACACTGACCAAAACAGCCACCACGCCGAGAATGACAAGAAGTTCTAATAGAGAATGGGATTTCTTATTAAGGAAGGAATAAAATTTCATAATTTAAAATTATCAATGACCTTCGGCCTAGTAAAATAGTATATCACCAGCCCAGAAAATACTCCATCAATAATCCAGCGTATTATAACAGCGATCCAGGTAAAGGTCTGTAAAGAAAACATAGAGCCGTGTTGTTGATAGAGCGGCTGGGAAAAGAACAGCTGGGCGCTATAGGTATGCCGTAAAGGCAGCGTCGTGATGCAGTACCACGAAAAACCGATCAATATCTTCCGGAACGTATTGGAAAGACAAAGCACCCCTGCCCCGCAAGCCAGGCCGATGAGCCTGAATATATAGGAACCGATAAAACGGATCTTGAGAAAAGGCTCGGCCCACTCATGATTGACTTGGGCATAAAAAGCGTACGCGGGCATGTGGCGCAGCAGGTCCAGGGAACTGACGATCAGGATCAAGCCGAATATAATGACGCCGACGGGTCTTTTGGGTTTCATGGTTGTCCGGGCTGAGCATGCTCGTCCCCTACCGAACTTTGTTCACCGGGAGGTAGGGCTAGAAGATCCTTCTTTTTATAGGCCCTTCTGTCAAAAACCCAATCAAAATCGTTTTCACGTTTGGGATACCACTGTCCGTAGAACAGCACCTCTCCCGTCTTTTTATTGATCACCACTAAATATTCGGTTTCCCGTAATTGCGTATAGGTCAGACCCAGCGCATTCTGGGACATCGGAAAAAACCAGTTGTGCCCGAAGACCACAAACCAGTAACCGGGATATTTATCCGCAATCGGACCGGTCTTAATGTCCGGCATTGAAAGGCGGTAGCTGCCTTTATCGTCGGTGTTGATCAATTTCCTTTGCGCGATGGTCTTCGCCGAGCGCATATCTACGCCGTTAGCGGTATGCAGGTCCCTGTAATTATTGTAGATCGTCTGGTTGGATATGCAGCCTGTGAGGAGGCATATAAGGCCTATAAAAATTATGGAACGGGTGGACACTAGGTCCACCCCTACGACTGTTTTTTTCATGTTAAAAACCTCGTTGATCTTAGATGGCGTTCCAGATGGAAGACCAAAAAATGGTTTAATATGTACTTCAGCTCTTTTTTGACAAAGGGGGCTAACCCCAAACGTACCGCATCATCCCATTCATTCTTTTGAATATGCAGAATGGATGCCACCGCCCCCAGGGAGATCGGGGTTGACTCTCCGGAAGTGTCCTTGCATACCGGACATAACAAACCGCCTAAACGCAGGCTGAAACGAGGCGTCTGAACCACCCGCTGCGTACAGCAGACACAGGTCTCCAAATGCGGCTGAAAACCTGACAGGGACAATATCTTGATCTGAAAAGTCTGGACTAATTTTCCCACATCCTTGGTGGTTTGCAAACTTTTTAAGAAAGCCTGCGTTAATTGATAGATCTCCAAATTCTCTTCCTCGGGCGGCATCAGGGTATCAATGAGCTCTGCGGCATAGCTGGCTGCCGTCATGCGCTCCAGGTCCGCGCGCAGGCCTGAGAAAAAATCTTTCATGTCGCAATGACTGACTAAATGAAGGTCACTGTTGCGGTACTGGTAATAGACAATATCATTAAGAGAAAAGCTCTCGGCACTGGAGCCGAATTTCCGGGGGTCCTTGCGAATACCCTTCAAAACTCCTTTGACCTTGCCGAAATCTCTCGTCAAAAAAGTGGCAATGCGGCTGGTTTCGCGAAAATCAAAACTCTTGAGCACAATGGCTTCAGTTTTTACAATCATACCTTGATTATGTCAAAATTGTGCTATAATTCAAGGTAATGTACAAGGATTTTTATAAACTCAAGGAACTGCCTTTTAACATCACCTCCGACCCGGACTTCTTCTTTTCATCCGTACGCCACGAAGAGGCTTTCAATCATTTGATCTACGGCATTAACTCGCGCAAAGGCATTATCGTGATCACCGGCGAGATCGGCACGGGCAAAACCACCCTTTGCCGCATTTTGCTCAACCGTCTGGACAAATCCGTCAAGACGGCCCTTATCCTGAACTCCAGCTTTTCCGATCTGCAGTTACTGCAGATGATCATCAATGATCTGGAGATCCGCTGTACGAAAAAATCGAAACTCGACTTAGTCGGGGCTATCAGCATGTTCTTAGTCGAAGAGTCCGCCAAAGGCAATAATGTGGCCGTTATCATTGATGAATGCCAAAACCTGAACATCCGCCAGTTAGAGCAGATCCGGCTGTTATCCAATCTGGAAACTGAAAAAGAAAAGCTCCTGCAGATCATTTTAGTCGGCCAGCCGGAGTTGTCCGAAAAGCTCAACAATCCGGCCCTGCGCCAGCTCACCCAGCGGGTGACCGTACGTTATCACATCCTGCCTCTGCAAAAAGAAGAGATCGAACATTATATCAAACACCGTCTCAAGATCGCCGGGGCTGACAGCAAACTTCATTTTACGCCCCAGGCCATTGATGCTATTTATGCTGTTTCTCAGGGTACCCCACGGGTCATCAATATTCTCTGCGACCGCGCGTTACTGGCCGGTTTCACGAAGGAAACGTTTACCATTGACCACTCCATGATCGAAGAAAGTGCCAAGGAGACGCAATACGCATGAGCATCATTCATGAGGCCCTTAAAAAAGTCCAGCGCAGCCTGGCTTCCAAATCCTCAAAAGATTCAAAATATCAGCCGGTCAGTGCCCCCCCGCCTACTTCCGATTATGTTTACAGTAACGCTCCGGCTACCGAAACCTTACCACCCGTAGAAAAGCCAAAATCGCCGGTCATCAACGGCATCAAATCTTTCCTGGCCTTCTTTTGCGCTTTGGCGATCACTATCGGGTCTGCGGGATATATCTACCTGCAATTCCAAAAAAACGCTCCCAATGTCCAGACCATGGCCAAACAGTCCTATTATAAATTGGTCCATAAGAAGATCTTGCCTGATTTTAAAACCGTCGCTCCGCAGGTCCTCAAACCCATGGCCCAGCTGACGATTAATACCCCGGCTGCGACCAGCACCGGTTCCGCCCCAGCCCCAGCTCCGGTCACGATGAATATCCACGGGGTCATGGCCAACGGGTCGGGTAAGAATCTGGTTTTGATCGACGATTCGGTTTACCAGGAAGGCGATGAAGTAGCAGGTGCCAGAATCATCAGGATCAATTTAGACTCCATTGAAATCTTCAATAACGGCAAGATAGATGTGATCCGCGTTAAAAGATAACCTCCCCCCTTATGAACGGCTGATATCGATATATTGTTCTGGCTAAAATTTGTCGTTCCCGTTGGTATCGTTGTTGCCCAAAAATTTGGTTACGCGAAAAGGTTGAGTCGAAAACGGAAGGTACAAATTTTTATACGCCAGAACAACATATCGACATCAGCCTGCGCATGGACTAAACAACTGGAAGATATCCCTATTTATTATAAGAAGAAATTATTAGGAGGATGGTACCGATATGTTGTTCTGCGTATAGAAAATTTGGGGTATGGCATGGGCGAGGCTATTCGCGTGACCTCTTTATTGGGCTTAAACCTTTCCAACGTGAAAAACCAAATTTTTAGCAGAACAATATACCAGTACCATCCGTCCATGCTAATTATAGCTTGAAGAACTCCCCTAACCCCTCTTTGTATTAAAGAGGGGAATCATTAAAAATTTAGGCCAGATACGATTGGATGGCTTGAGTAATAATTGGTGCAGGGATATTGCTGACTACCTTCACTTGACCTATTTTTGTCGCCAGCACAAAACGGTTATTGCCTTTGCTGAATTTCTTATCATGGCTCATCAGTTCTAAAATGCGTGCCAAGCGCACCCCGGCGATCTTTTGCGGCAGGCCGACCTTGGTTATCAGCTGATCGATACGATCTTCACTCTCGGAGTTCATCAGCCCCAAACTTACGGCGATCCGGGCTGCCACCCGCATGCCTAGACCAACAGACTCGCCATGATGATACTGATCATACTGTCCGCCGGCCTCAATGGCATGACCTACGGTATGCCCGAAATTAAGGACGGTGCGTAAATTCCTGGTTTCTTTCTCATCCTTGGTCACGATCTCCGCCTTGATCTTGGCACAACAGCAGACCACATGATTTAAAACGGCACTTTCGCCTTTAAAGAACTTCCGATGATTATCTTCAATAAATGCAAAAAGCTTAGGGTTGCCGATGATCCCGTATTTAACAGCCTCGGCCAAACCGTTACAGATCTGCCGCCGGCTTAACGTCTTGAGAACCTTGGTATCCGCAAACACCAGCCTGGGCTGATAAAAAGCGCCGACTAAGTTCTTGCCAGTTTCTAAGTCAATCGCGGTTTTTCCCCCGATCGAAGAATCGATCTGGGCTAGCAGGGTCGTGGGGACCTGAATATACGGTATCCCGCGTTTATAAATAGCGGCCACAAACCCGCTTAAGTCCCCGATCACTCCTCCGCCCAAAGCAATGATAAAGATCTTTTTATCGACATCATAGGCACTGATCTTTTTGATCAGGTCCAAGGCGCAAAGGGCATTCTTGCTCTTTTCGCCCTGCGGCACATTAAAAATTTTAACCGTGTACCCTGCTTTTTTGAGAGCAGCAGATAATTTGTTCCCGTGCAGACGCTGGACTAAAGGATCCACGATCAAAACCGCGTCCTTCCCCAAATCCAAAGGCCCCAGATATTCAGGCAATTGGGTTAAAATACCGTGGCCGATAACAATACTGTAAGGGTTGTCTTTTAGACGAACAAAAACTTTTGCGATCATAGTTGTACCCCGATCCAAAATCCAACCTGCTCTATCACCGGATAAAGAAACCTTAACAACCCCAGCTGCATGATCACGATCAGTATAATAAAACCAAACGGCTCCAGACGGTTGTATTCATAGGCCAGGCGCGGCGGTAAGAAACCGGTGATGACCCTTGAACCGTCCAGCGGCGGTAGCGGGATCATGTTAAAGACCGCCAACGTCAAATTAAGCATCACGGCCCAGGCGCAAATATTAGAAACTTTTGATAATACCGGCCAGATATAAAGTCTGGAAAAGATCCAAGCTAAAACAATATTCGTCAACGGCCCGGCTATGGCCACCAGGATCATCCCTAAACGCGCAGGGCGCAGATTCCTGAAATTGACCGGCACCGGCTTGGCCCAGCCAAAAAGGATCAACGAGCGGGTCAACCCAAAATAATGTGCCAGAAAAAGACCTCCGGGAATAAGTACACTGCCGACCAGATCCATATGGCTGATCGGATTAAGCGTCAAACGGCCGCGATCACGGGCGGTCGGATCGCCAAGCTTGTACGCACAAAACCCGTGCGCCACTTCATGCAGGACAATGGCGGGGATGACTGCAAATATAATTAATAGAATTACATCTAACATATTTTAAATCGGCTCTCATGTTGTTCATTTGCCTGCGGGGCCTGGCCGCAATCTTTGCAATTACTTGTTACTTCATGCGCAGGATGATGTCGACAGCATTCACCTTGTGTACCATGCGTCAAACAGATCTTGGGATAGTTTATGCAGCCAAAATGCATGTTTGGTGCCTGACTTATCCAGGAATCAGTAAGTAGCCATTGCATTTTGGCGGAATAAATTCATCCCAAGAGCTGTTTAGTGCACATCTTAAATTTTCAAAAATTTATCGATATCAGCCGTCCACGCGTTTTAAAAAATCCTGCTGGACCCAGACCGCTGTCCCTGCCACGGGGGCTAGCTGACACCAGCCATTGGCCTGCTCTAATATCTTGACTTCGGTGCCTTTTTTCACCTGCCCCAACGCTGCCGCATCGCTGTTGGGCGAAGCGCGCACATTCACACGATCCCCGGAAACTTCGGCGGCAAGACCGCCTGCTTTGATCTGCAGATAATCCGAACGGATATACTCCCTGGTCGATACTAACGGCTGGATCTTATACCACTCATAGCTGCGGCCTAAAACTATAACCCTGGTCCCCCTGCTTAATTTATCAACCTTTTCAAAATTAGCATTAGCTCCGGCGCGGACATTGACGGAATCTTTGATGACTTCTGCCGTAAAAGGAAAATGCTCATCGGCATATCCCGATACTGTCAACGCCAGGATCAGAATTACCGATGAGCAAAAAACAAGGTGTTTTATCATTGAGTTCCTCCCTCTCGAATGGGGAGGGAGAAAATTTATTTCTTAGCTCCACCCGCAGCCGGTTTGGCGGCTGGTTTGGCAGCGGCTTTACCGTCCGCCGGTTTGGCGCCTGCAGCGTCGGCAGCATCGCCTTCAGCTTTAACTTTTTTCTTGGCCTTCAGGCGCACGATCTTGGTTTTGGGCAATCCGATAACATCCGCTTCTTGCTTCCAAAGCCCTTTTTTCATCAGTTCCTTGATACGCTCAATGCGTGTCTGCACGCTTCTTTGGGTCACGCTGGCCTTATCGATCTTTAACGAAGAATGTAATGACATCAAAATCTCCTAACTTGACTGTTGCGGTACTGGCCGGCTAGCTTCCTTTGAAAGGTGATCGCGTTCTCTTTATTAGAAAAAGTATTAACGCACAACAACCAGTATTTCCCGCTATGGATTAAAAAACTCTGAAAATTCCTAGCCTTCAGGAGCATTGCATCCTGACGGGCAAACTCTTCTTTCCCGTAAGAGGCCACTTGGACCGTAAAACGATTCCCTGCAACGGACAAGGTTGCGGCATGAACCGTTCTTGCGGCCACGACGCTCGCCGCTGCCATAGCAGCCGGCTTCACCACGGGCGCCGCTGTGCGGGCACCTACATTCCATGCCGCAGAAACCCGCTCATCCAGGGTTTCGGCCGCCACATGCTTGCCACGCTCCACTCCTAGAGAAAATGAAAAAAGCGCAACCATTATACCCAAAATCGAGAAAATGACAAGACTTTCCACCGACAAAGTCAAGTTCGCCAAAAGGAATCTCGGTTTATCGATATCTTCAAGGGTTGCGGAATTAGCGGGAAAAAGTTCAAACTGCGGCTGTTTATAATTAATATTCATAAGAATAGGTCCTATAGTTAATAACTGGAGGTTGCCCTGTTTTTCTGTTCCCTTTATTAAAAACCAGGGTTCTGCCCCAACTATTTTATATTTAACTTTCTATGCTGCTAATATTGTCTTGATTATAGTTCTATCTCTTCAATGAAGACAAGAGTTTTCTGAATTTTTTTTGTGCGACTAAATTTACAAAGGCATCGACCACTTTAGGATCGAACTGCGTGCCGCTGTGTTTGACCAGCTCATTGCGAGCGCCATCGATCGATAGCGACGAGCGATACGGCCGCCCCTTGACCATGGATTCAAAAGCATCCACACAGGCAATGATGCGCGCACCCAACGGGATCTGTTCTTTTTTAAGTCCCGACGGGTAGCCGCTGCCGTCATATTTTTCATGATGATAAAAAATGATCGGCAGCACGGGTTTAAGAAATTCAACAGGCCGGATCAAATCCACGCTGTGGGCTGTATGCCGACGGATTGTCTGCACTTCCGCCGGTGTCAGGTGCTTGCGCTTGGTCAGGATATCATACGACACGTCGATAATACCGATGTCATGCAACAGACTGGCATACTCCAGCTGCTTGATCCCCTCGCTGCTGACCTTTAACTCGACAGCGATCATTTTGACGATCTCCATATAGACCGGAGCGTGGGTCAAGCCCAGCGACGATTGTTTCTTGAGCAGATTGCCGAAAGACGTGATGCTGCCTAACATGATCTGCTCGTGCTCCTGGCGCAGCTGTAGGTTCTTGAGCGCAGTCACCACCTGCTCGGAAAAGACCGAGAGCATCTCACGATCAAAATCATTAAAAGGCTCCTCTCCGCTTTGTCGACGGACAAAGACCGCTCCTAGATAGTCGTCGGAGACCAACGGAAGCCCCAGACAGTCATCCTTGATGACTGAGCCTCCCCGGGTGACGCTCACCACATCTGCACCAACATCTTTCAGGTCTTTGGGTCTATCGCGCCAAATATTGATCTGGTTGTCAAAGCTAGCACAGGTAACCACCTTCTTTTTGACCGGATGTGACAGATACACACTGGCCGACGAGGCCCGGATGAACTGACAAAGCAGACGCGTCAGACGCAACGTCAATTCTTTGACCGTATATGTAGAGTTGACCAGACGGTACACCATGTGTACCGCCGAGAGGATCAAATGATAGCGCTTGGAAGCGGGAATAGTATCTTTAATCATAAGGATCAGACTTTCTGATACGGATCAAAAAGCCTTTTATGTTCATCCAACGCGAAACGATCGGTCATGGAGGCAATATAATTGCAAATGATCGCGTACTGCTGGGGCCTGGAAAATTCCTGATCGCGCGGATAAACAGAATAAGGCAATTGTTTAGGATTACGTAAATAAACATCGAACAGATCCCGGATGATACGACGGGCCTTGGCGGTCATGCGCTCCACCCGCCAGTGATGGTAAAGTTTCTTGTTCAATAACTGCTGCAAATATTCGCGCTCCTGATGCATCTCGGCACTGAAAGCCACCACATAATCACGACGACGTTTCACATCCTGGGCCGATCCGAGTTTCAATTTCAAAAGACGTTCATAAGTCGCCGCTAAAAGGTCTTTGACCTGCCTGTCAATCAGTTCCTTGACCACCTGATACTTGAACATGTCCCGGTTATGTTGCGGCGCCGGCACCCCAACTTTCTCCACCGCTTTTTGCCACAGCACACTGTCCATTAAATCTTCCTCGACGATACAGCCGGAAGTCAGGCCGTCATCCACATCATGGTTCAAATACGCCAGCGAATCAGCCATATCCACGATCTGGGCTTCCAGTGTCGGCCCTTCATCGCGGTATTGTTGGGGGATATCAACCCCGGGCATATCATAGACCGTCTGATGTTTGAGGATGCCCACCAGCACTTCACGGGTCAGGTTCAGGCCGTCAAAATGAGGATATTTTTTTTCGAATTTAGTGACGATCTCATAGCTGCGGAAATTATGGTTGAATTCGATCTTGGCTTCCCGGACGATGCTGTTAAGCTCTTCTTCACCGGCGTGACCGAAGGGCGGGTGCCCCAGATCGTGCGCCAAAGCGATAGCTTCGATCAAATCTTCGTTCAACCGCAGATTCCGTCCCAACGTGCGAGCCAATTGAGCGACCTCGATGGTATGCGTCAGGCGTGTGCGGTAATAATCACCTTCAAAAATAACAAAGACCTGGGTTTTATATTCCAGCTTGCGGAAGGCTTCGCAGTGGACAATGCGGTCACGGTCACGCTGATAACAGGTGCGAGCCTCATGCTGAGGCTCGTCATACTGACGCTCCCCGGCATCCTGTGACTTCATGGCATACGCAGCCAGAATTTTACTCTCGAGTTCTTCGATGTCCTGTCTTGTGCGCATAGACGATATTCTTATACGTGACTGATAAAGATTGAGAGATTACCTTGGTATTGGCCGTGACCGGCATAAAATTATGATCAGCCTTCCAGCGGGGCACAATATGGATATGCACATGTCCTGGAATACCGGCCCCGGCCATACGGCCTAAATTGATACCGATATTAAATCCCTGGGGTTTCAATGTTTTTTGCAAAAGGTCCTTGGTTGTCAACATTAGTTCCATGAGCTGCCCGTATTCTGTCCCTGACAGCTTACTGATGTCCCCGACATGGCGATTCGGCACCACCAGACAGTGTCCGTTGCTGTACGGATAAAGGTTCAACACCGCGAACGCATGATCTTGACGGGTAAAGATCAAATGCCGCTTATCCTGCCGATCTGATAGGATCCGGCAAAAAACACAGGACTTTGACTTAGGCTTCTCGGCATCGTCGGTCGTTATTTTTGTAATATAGCTTTCCCGCCAGGGAGCCCAAAGACGTTTCATAGTTTATGACTTTCCGGATATTAAATCTTAATGATCTCCGCTTTGACTTTCCCCCCATTAATGATGATAAGACCATAGGACAAAAATTTGGCACTGGAATCATTGGGAGTGCCGGGATTAAAATACAACGTCGAACCGATATGATCCTTTACCGCTTGATGTGAATGGCCGAAGATCACCACATTTATCTTATCATTTTTAAAAGAAGCCACGGCATTTTTTAAGGCGTCCCGGCTTTCTCCGATATGGCCATGGGTGACCCCAACCCTGAAATTATCGCAGACTATGATCTCTTTTAAAGGTAATTCTTTTTTTAACGCTGATTCTTCCTGATTGCCCTGAACAGCTTTAAGGGGAGCTAGGGCTTTGAGCTGCTTTAATGTCGCTTCATCGCAAATATCACCGGCATGAACAATGAGATCCACCGTCTTAAAACGTTCTACCACCCGGGAGGGAATATTTAAGGAGTGCGTGTCTGCAAGTATGCCGAGGATCATCTTATAATTATAGGTTCATCGAACAAATGCATCAAGCAATTTAGTTGGTCCTCATCCCAAACCCACAGTTTCTCCTGCAGGGCCCGGACCCTGGCATTCTCATCCAAACCGCTTAATGAGACAATGACGCTGCGTGCCGGCCGGGGATCAAGCTTTTTAATTTCCTCGAGTATCCCATTAAGGTCATTTTCCTGCACCGGATCTTTCTTAAGGACCACCAACCAGTTGCCGTCCTCTCCCCGGGCAGAGACGGCATCAAAATAATTTCCGGCTCCCGTGCGCAGTTTCAAGACCGAGATGTCACGAAAAGCAGACAATTTGTACCGGCGGCCGGAAAGCACAAAAGCCTCATTATCAAACTTATGCATTAGGTCCGCCATGCGTACGGACAGGTCCTTACGAGCCACCTGGCCAAAATCATTCAACGCATGATTAATCTCTTCCTTGAACAGCTTGCGCGCATGCCCCGCTTCAAGATCAACAACGCGCAGACGGCGGTGATAAACATACTTGATCCAATAACTGAATAACTTGTCTTGAATATGATAATAATTCCCGTTACGTTCGATAATGTTCGCCTCAAGCAAAGTATTGATGCGCCCGCTGACCTGTGCCGGCTTTAATTGCAGAACTTCGCACAAATCACTGCTTTTATGTTTACCCCCCGCCATGGCACAGAGCAAATTCAAGATCACCCCGGAAGATTTCCCCTGTGTTAGGGCGTTCATCTGCAATTCAAAATGACGGCTGATCACCCCCCACGGGTTAAAGATCACATTCTCGATGGCTTGAGTTACGATGGGCGCATAGATCTCCGGCTGAGCATAGACACCGCTTAAGCAGATCAATTCCTGACAAAGCAGATTCATATACAAAGGATATCCGCCGGTAAAATCCGCGATGAAATTCTTTAAATACCTCCCGATCTTGATATCCTTAAGATTGTGGTCGATCAACCCCTGCGCTTCGCTAAAATTAAAAGGCAAGACGCCTACAACCTCAAAGTTGCCGAACAGCAGAGATAATTTCTCGGAAAGAATGGTTTGGGTCTGCTCTGGATAGGAACTGGCTACAATATACAGACAATTTCTCTGGGTCATGATCCGGTGCCCCAGGTGAACAAACACTTCAGGAATATTAAAATTCTCCATACATCCGAATTCATCAAAGATCAAAACTACGGATTTGCAAGTTTCCTGACTAAAAACTTCCGACAATGACAATAGGATGTGGTAAGCTTCCAGAATCTTGCCCTGGGCCACAAGAGTTTCCACTTCCTGCACCAGGGATACCGTACGGGGAATATGTTTACAGGCTTCGGCGCACAAACATTTCAGATCGTCCTGCAAAGGCAGATCTTCTTTCTTAAGGAAATTATACAGCAGGCTTTTGGTGAATTGACTGACAAAGAAATTAAAATCGCGGTTTTCCAGGTCCAAATAAATAAAGAAAACATCCTGTTCCTCAAGGTCCGTCATCATCCTTTGAAGGAGAGATGTTTTACCGATATGCCGAATCCCCAAAAGGGCTACGTTTTGACGGTATCCTTCCTTAAGGCCCAGCACACGTTTCTTTAATATCTCCAAAACGCTGCGGCGTCCGTAAAAATTGTGGTCAAAATCGATTAGATTCATGATAAATAATACAAAGGATTGGTCGCCTGACCGCCGCGACGGATCTCAAAATGTTCAAAAACGCCTGAACCCATGGCACCCACCTGGGCCACAGGGTCCCCCTTGTATACATGGTCTCCAAGTTTTACCGAAAGTCTGGCATTATGCGCGTATACTGAAATAAATCCGTCCTTATGGTCTATCATGACCGTTTGCCCGTAGCCGCTCATATAGTCAGCGACAATAACCTCACCCTCGCGGGTCGCCGTGACGGGCTCACCGGCCTGGGTCTGAATATCGATTCCGCGGCTAAATGTATTACCGCCTAAAGGATCATTAAAATAAACCACCACTTTCCCCTTCACAGGCCAGGCAAATTCATTCTTTTTATTATCCACACTATGGGCGGAAATATCTTTCACTTCTTTGACGCCGGGAATAAACAGCAGCTGATCGACTTCAATGGCCCCGGCATTAGGGATATTATTGCTCTCAATAATATCTTTAAGGCTCACCCCGTAAGACTGAGCAATGAACCAAAGCGTCTGACCGCGGACGACCTTATGATACACCCCTTCTTTTTTAGCAGAAGATCCCGCTGCCGAAGGCGGCGAAGGCAAAGGTTTATACTCGCTGGTGGTCGCACAACCAGTGATAAAACCCAAAAACAAAACAAAAATCAAGAATTTTATACTTTTACGACTAATCACTATTACCCTCAAACGGGCAGGCATTAAAGCTGCCCCTACCTTTATATATATGGAGCGGGGGACGGGAATCGAACCCGCGTAGTCAGCTTGGGAAGCTGAAATTCTACCACTGAATTACCCCCGCAACAATTGCTTAAACTCTTGAACTGAACGTCTCGGATCATCGGCCAGTAAAATATCCCGGCAAACAGCCGCCTTTGTTACTCCCAAGGAAATTAATTGCCCAATATTCACCCGGCTGATCCCTCCAATAGGGAACAACGGGATGTTTATCTGCTTGACCACCTTGCTCAAAAGGGTCAGATCCATGGGATCCCGATCAGGCTTGGTTGGCGTTTTGAACACCGCACCAAAACCTATATAATCAGCACCCTGATCTTGAGCCTGGCGCGCATGCGCCACACTTTGACACGAGACGCCGATGATCTTGCTCGACCCCATCAATCCTCTGGCCTGCAGATAGGCTATATCCTCCTGCCCCACGTGTACACCATCAGCTCCGGATAATAAAGCCAAATCCACACGGTCATTAACAATGAACGGTATTTGATGACGAGTTTCTTTTAAAGCTCTATGACAAAAATCTAAAATTTCTTTCGCGCTGCTTTCTTTGTCCCGCAATTGTACTATATCAATGCCGCAACGTACAGCATCTTTTAAAACTTGTAAAAGAGCGCCATGATCCAGCACCTGGGCATCCAAGATCAAATACAATTTAGCTGCAGCCAATAACTTTTTGTTCGAGCGCATACACCTTATACCGCAACAATTTAAGATTAATTGATACCGCAGGGTCGATCAACTTTGTCACCTCTTCCAATACCCGCAGGGATTCCTTGACCCGCTGACTATTGGCCCAAAACACCGCACTGATATCTTTTCTTTTTGATTCACTGACTGAAGTGCCGCGACCCACATCACCTTGAATATGACGAGCCTTAAGAACTTCTTGAATATCTAATCCTGCCATGATGCCGGTCAGTTCATGACGAACATCTTTGAAAGCACGCGTCAAAGTCCTTTGATCCCAGACATATCGGCACAAATCTTCACAAACCCTTAAACCCTCTTTGGTGCGGTTAAAGTTGGCATCCAAAATTCGATAAAGAGATTGATCAGGAATTTTTTTCACTTTTAATGATCTTCTCTATGATGTTGGTCGTTGAAAACCCTTGAATATACTTAATAAACTCCACCTTCTTGACCAAATCTGCCCCAACCACAGGCTTTCCCTTCCAATCAGCTCCCTTGATCAATACATCCGGCTTGATGGAAGCGATGGTCTTATAAGGAGTATCTTCATTAAAAATAACGATAAAATCAACGCTTTCCAAAGCTGCCAGGACCGCGGCACGAGATCTTTGCGCCACAATAGGACGGCTGGGGCCTTTAATACGGCGAATTGAGGCATCAGAGTTCAGACCAACGATCAAAACACGGTTTCCCCGGCCGGCATCTTCCAAATACTTCACATGACCGACATGCATCAGGTCAAAACAGCCGTTAGTAAACGCAATGATTTTGCCCTGCCGGCGTAAAGCCGAGAGTTCTTTTAATAGGGCTGATAAAGTAAAGATTTTATTTTTGATCGCCATAAGGAAGGAAGAATTTTAACACAGGATTTACAAAAATGGAAGTGAAGAAAGCTTACGCACCAAGGAACATCCGTAAATCCGCCAAAGGTTCAATATCAATGATCACGGGCACAAAACCAGCCGCACGCTGCAGCTGTTGCAACGTGCCCGGATCAAAATGGAATTTGATCCCTTCATCTTTAGTCTGCAGACTTCTTTTAACAGTGGTTAGATCAATGCCGCCTTCCGGACCTCGCATCGCCTGATCTTCAGCCGATTTAACGCTGTCTTTAAATATCCACTTCTTGAGAACCATGACAACAGCGTTGCCTTCCTTCTTTCTTGAAATCATCCCATATCTTTCAGATTTTTCTAAACCAACCCCGGCACCATGGAGGAAACCATAAGAGGCCTTTCTTTCATTTTCATATTCTTTGTCCTCAGCTTGCCCTTTTAGATTTCCATCAAAGACTATAACCGTGGCTTGCCTGGGATCAATATACAAATAGATCGGCACGTTAAAATTCAATCTATTGCCATGGGCAAACGCATTCCTTAAAGCTTCATCCAAAATAATGGTCAGATTTAATTCATCTTCTTCTCCATAGTAAAAGATCCCGCAAGAACTGGAAATATTGATAAACAGATCATATACTCTCGAATAAAAATTCCTGATCCTGTAAAAACCGGATGATGTATTCACATCCCCCAGGCCATTGCGTTCGACGCCTAAACTGGTTAGATCAAATTTAATGATCACCGTTCTATGTAACTTAGATAATGTGTCTTTGACAAAGGACTTATCTTTTCCGGCTTCCTCTAAATTAAGCGGCAATAATTTCGCATCAGGATCGGTCTCATGAACTTTAGTGAAGACGGCACGCTCAAAATCGACCATCGCCGGTTCATTCTCTGATGCTCCGCCATCGGCCAAAGCGATCGGCTTCCAAACAGAAGGGTATATATAAGTGCGTCGTCCGAAACTGATCTTCTTTTCCATAAATTCTACGGTATAACTCCCGTCCAAAATGGTTTGGTATTGCTGGACAGCCTCTTCAAAGTGTGGCGTATCGGCAACCAGTAAATTTCCGTTTTGGAGGTCTAAAAGGTCGTGAAGATCGGATACTTGCTTTTTAAATAACTCCGTTTCGCCAAATAGATGTTCCAGCCCCTCATGACTATAGATCAAACTCACTTGGTGTGCGTACTGATCAAGATGCCCTTTTAAATGATCTGCCGTACCCCAAATAAAATTAATCCCTGGCGGAGCTTTCTTCCATTCAGGATAAAATTCATCGGAAAACCCATACAAAATAACGTTCTCAATACCGTGTCCCACGCCCTTTCTAAATTGAAGTTCCTCAAGTAACCCGACAAGCGTCGAACCTGAACCGCACCCCCAATCCAGAATAACGATAGGGACGTTTTTATCTGCACGCTCACGGTCCAATTTCTCAATACGCTGCATCATGCCAAAAATGTCATCGATATACCAAAGCGGCGTTTTATTAAATTTCCATCCGCCTGTTTCAACGATCTGCAGATTGCCCCCGGCATTCTCTTCTATCTTTAAATTACTATATTTAAACTTAGGGAAATCCTGACGATCAAGATCGGTAAAAAGGACCGCCCCCCCGGGCAATGACAATGAATGATCGCCTAACCGGACATATTTAGATCTGGACATCGTTAATACTGCTCTGCTCAAATTCATTAAGCCGATGATCATGGCCCTATCCTTTGGGCTCACCTCACTGGTTTTCTCAAAAACCATCATCATATTGCTGTCCGGCAGCGTGGCCTCTTGCCTGTTAAGGTCAAATAACTTGGCTTTACCCTTCAAGTTCTCGGTGTAGCCTTCCTGCAGATAGCTTTGCTCCTCCTGCGGCAATTCGATAACCTTTAATTTCATGCCAAGCTCTTGGGCAATCTCAAGTATCATCGCCTCATACTGTTTTCTCGTCAAAACCCCGTATTGCTCCCGCACTTCATAGGGAAAACTCCTGGGGCCCCAAGTATAGGTATACAGGAATTCCATGGCATCTTTACGTTTTAACCGGATCCGCGTTTTTTCCAAATCCGGATCATGATTGACAATCTCCTCTGGGTCCTGGCCTATGATCTCATAAGGGATCTCACGTCCTTTAAATTCACGGATATAGTCTTTGAAGAAGTCCAACCCGGCTTTGCCTACCAATTCCATGTCCTGTTGTTTTTCCCCGTCCTCAGGGATCACGCCGTCACGAATTAATAAGCGCCCCCCCACCTGAAGCTGTTTTAACGCCATTTTTAAAATATCCCTGACATTATCCATCTGAAACTCTTTGCCGGGGATCAAGCTATAGATCTCATGTAAAATAGAGCTGAAGATAATGGTCCCCGGATTCTTCAGCCCCTCTTTCTTTAAAACTTCATCCAATTGATACGCATTGCC
>Ga0302320_10008517_pt1 | contig 22275 bp, 18 predicted proteins | sample Bog_T0_3_FD_202130 | JGI IMG/M metagenome (GOLD analysis project Ga0302320, IMG submission 202130) | Peat permafrost microbial communities from Stordalen Mire near Abisko, Sweden - Bog_T0_3 | ecosystem: Environmental > Terrestrial > Soil > Wetlands > Peat | place: Sweden: Abisko, Stordalen Mire...
GCGGATGCCTTCCCACGTCGAGGCGATTTTGATGAGGATGCGTTCGCGACCGATGCCGTTTTGTTTGTAAAGTTCGATGAACTTGTGCGCCTTTGCAACGAGCGCATCCGTATTGAACGAAAGATTCGCATCGGTCTCGGTCGAGACGCGGCCCGGCACAATCTTCAAAATCTCCAGGCCGAACAGGACCAGCAGGTCGTCCACGATCCGGTGCGGCAAATCACTGCCGCCTCCTTTCGATTTGTTGTCGGCGATCGCCTTGTCCAGCAGCCACTGGTATTCCGACATTTGCGCCGCCTTCAGAATCAGCGACGGATTGGTCGTGGCGTCGCGCGGGGCGTATTGTTTCAGCGTGGCGAAATCGCCGGAGTCGGCGACAACCACGGTGAATTGTTTCAACTGGTCAAGCTGGCTCAACGCGGTTGAGACTGCTGCCTTTGGAGTTTCGACGGCGGTGCTCATGTTTTTCGTATGTCCTCTATTTTCATTCAAAATACTCCGCCTTCGCGCAATGGCAAACATTTTGACACCGCCCCCGCACCGCGTAGAATGCCCGCCGACTTTCTCTATGGCCACACATTATCTCGCCTGCGACCTCGGAGCCGACAGCGGTCGGCTCATGCTCGGAACGCTCGACAATGGCAAAATCACCGTCGAAGAACTGCACCGCTTCCCCAACGGCCCCGTCAAGACCAGCGGCGCGCTGCACTGGAATTTTGCCGGTTTGCTGGACCAATTGAAGATCGGCCTGAAAAAGGCCGCCGCGCGCCAGTTGCCCATCGCCAGCATCAGCAGCGATTCGTGGGGCGTGGACTACGTGCTTTATGACGACCGTGGTCTCGTTATGACACCGGTCTGGTGCTACCGCGATTCGCGCACCGCCTACGGCGTCGAAGATGTGAGGGCCAAGGTGGACTGGCCGACGACCTATGCCGAGACCGGCATTCAGTTCATGGGGCTGAACACGATTTATCAGCTCGGCGCCGAACCGGCCGAACGCCTCGCCCGCGCCAAACAGCTCATGCTCATCGGTGACGCCTTCAATTATTTCTGTTCCGGCGTCGCGAGGAATGAAGTTTCCCTCGCCAGCACCACGCAGCTTTACAATCCGCAGACCAAGACGTGGTCGAAAAAGCTGCTCGACGCGCTCAAGCTGCGCGAGGATTTGTTCGCGCCCATCTGCCCGTCCGGCACACGTCTCGGCCCGATGAAAAAAAATCTCGCGACCGAAGTTGGTTTGCCGCAGATCGAGGTCATTGCGTCATGCTCGCACGACACCGGCGCGGCGGTCGCCGCCGTGCCCGCCAGCGGCGAGAACTGGGCCTACTTGAGTTCCGGCACGTGGTCGCTCGTCGGCGTAGAATGGCCCAAGCCCGTCATCAACGACCAGTCGCGCTCGCTCCAGTTCACCAACGAGATCGGCTACGGCGATTCCGTCCGCCTCCTCAAAAACATCGTCGGCCTCTGGATCGTCCAGGAATGCCGCCGCCATTGGGCGAAGGAAGGCAAGAAATACGATTTCGCCGCGCTCGAAAAACTCGCCGCCGATGCGCCACCGTTCGTCTCGCTCATCAACCCCGACGACCCGCGGTTTTTAAGCCCGGACGACATGCCCAAGCGCATCGCCGAATTCTGCGAGGAAACCGGCCAGCCCGTGCCCGCCAACCACGGGGCCTACATGCGCTGCATTTACGAGAGCCTCGCCCTGTTTTACCGCGTCGTCATGCGCCGGCTGGAACGGCTCACCGGCAAGAAGATCGAGAGGCTGCACGTCGTCGGCGGCGGCAGCAAGGACATGATGCTCAACCAATGCGCCGCCAACGCGCTGAAAATTCCCGTTATCGTCGGCCCGACCGAATGCACCGCGCTCGGCAACCTGCTGGTGCAGGCCATCGCGCTCGGCCATCTGCCGTCGCTGGCCGCCGCGCGCGAAGTCGTCCGCAATTCCTTCGAGTTGAAGACCGTCACGCCGCAGGACTCCGCGCAATGGGACGCCGCCGCCTCGCGCTTTGAGAAATTGTTGAGCTGATTTCACCATTCCCGCCGACGCAGCGTTTGATTTGTCTGGCTGACATCATGACCGGGCCTGTTCCGGACCTGAAAAATCCACGGCTAGGCGGAAATTATACTCATCTAGGAGAAAATTATATTCAGTATGTAGAAAATTATCTTCGTATGATAAAAAATATGATTCGTCTAAACTAAAATTATGCTCGTCTGATAGAAAATCAACCACGGCTAAACTAAAATCATATTCATCAGAACTAAAATCATCTTCGTCTAAACTAAATTTGCATTCAGCTATTGCATTGGAATTGCAGGCAAATTACAGTATTTCGCATGAATACTCCTACGGAAGCTTGGAAAAAGTCATCGGTTCAACCGCTGCCCATCCTTGAACTGCTGACAACCATTCTCGGACATGCGGGGCGATGGAAAATGCTCAAGGCGATGACGAGCGGCGAGCCGCGGACGATTTCCGAACTGGCGGAGGCGGGCGGGTGCAGCTACGAAAGCACCATGAAACATCTGGCGGTGATGCGCGCGGCGGGCGTGCTTGAGCAACGATACGGAAAGCTTCACAACATTCCCAAGCAATACCTGCCCGCGCCCGGCGAACCGCTCGTGGATTTTGGCCATTGCCTGCTGCGATTGGATGCGGGGGAATAAATTATTTCGTTTTGGCGTGCCTCGCCAAATAAAGAATTCCGAATCCGCTTACAAAACAGGCCGAGACATCCCCGTAAAATGGAAACGGTCCGATGCCCAGCCGCAGTCCGGAGACCAGCAGGATGATGCCCTCCAGCACCATGATCCAGCCGAACCACGGGATGGCCACGGCGAATTTGCGCGGCCAGAGCGCCAGCGCCAGATACCACACGCCGACCAACGTGAACGCGCCGCAGATCATGCGCAGCCAGTAATCAAGCATCGGGTCATAGGCGATGGGTTTGGCGCCCATGCCTTGCGCGATGGAGTTGACCTGTATCCAACTGGCGAACATGCCCACGATACAAACCATCCATCCAAGTGCCGAGAAAGCGAGGAATAGTCTTAGGAACCGGAGTTGCATTTTAAGATGACCTGGCCGCTGATTTCTTTCGCTTGAAATACTGAATGATTTTATAGCAAACGAAACCGTAGCCTCCAAAGCAAAGTGCGTGAACGAAGCCTCCCATTTCAAGTGGACCATAACCAACCATAGAATATGAAATACCGGGAACACCTAAGGCAACTGAACCACAGAACGCCATAAATCCACTTGGAGCAGTGAATCCCAAAACTATCCAGCCGAGTATTCCAATGACTGCGAGCGCCAAGTCAATTTTGTCGGAATAAGAAATAAGGTGGCAAACTACGAATTGCAAAAAGGCTGCGACAATTATCGCTGCAATAACAGTTGTCATTCGGCTTAATTGATTTAAGCCGAGAAAATTGTTGAGCACCTGTTTCATCTAACTCTCCCTCGGCCTTTTGACGACGACTTCGATCTCGGCCTTGTTCTTGGCAATCGTGTTTGCGGGCAGGATGCCGCGCCAGAAGACGTTCGGGTAAATCACCGCGCCGCGCCCGAGGATGCTGCCGGGGTTCAGCACGGCGTTGCAGCCCGCCTCCGCGCCGTCGCCCAGCAGCGCGCCGAATTTGCGCAGGCCGGTGTCGAACGGCGCGCCGTCCACTTCCACCTCGATGTTGCCGGGGAACATTTTGAGGTTGGAAATCTTCACGCCCGCGCCAAGGTGCGCCTTGTGGCCGAGAATGGAGTCGCCAACGTAATTGTAGTGCGGCGCCTGCGCGCCGTTGAAGAGCAGCGCGTTTTTCAACTCGGATGAATTGCCGACCACGCAGCCGTCGCCGATGATGACGTTCTCGCGGAAATAGGCGTTGTGGCGGATCTGGCAATTCTTGCCGATGATGGCCGGGCCTTTGATCATCACGCCATCCTCAACGACTGTACCCTCACCGATGAAAACCTTCTCGCCGATGAATGCGCGCCCCTCGCATTTATTCCGCAATTCCGGTTTCAGGTTGGCAGTAATGTAGCCATCGATTTTCTTGAGCGCATCCCAGGCGAACTTGCAGCCGTCGAAGATGGCGGCATGTTCGGTTTGCGCGAGGTCAAACAAGTCGGCTGGCTTGAACATGGCGGCAAGTTAATTGAAAGAATGGCGGGCGCAAAGTGAAATGGCGCGGGCTTGGCGTCACCGCTCAACCAGTGCAGCCGGTTTGTGCAGGATTTTTCTGCTGCAATCGCCCTGACAATCAGGCATTAATAATTTAATCAAACCTCGCGCCATCATTGCCGCCATCGTCTTCGCAGTTTTTGGCGGTTTGCTTTCCTGCGTTCAAGCGGATGAGGCGGGCGTGCTGCAATTTGTTAATCCCGATTTGCAACTTGGCACACTCACCACCGGCCAGGATGTTCCTGTGACGTTCGTGCTGACGAATCGTTCGGACAACCCCGTCAAAATTGTCAACGTGGACACCTCCTGCCATTGCACTTCTGTCCAAAAGTCGCCGGACGAAATTCCCGCGCACAGCAGCGGCGCGGTCGAGTTGAATTTCAATTCATCGCGCTCGGACGGTCCGGTGACGCAGTCGGTTGTGGTGGAAGCCGCAGGCGGGCAAATCCTCACCGCACAGTTTTCCGCCACGGTCGGGTCGGAACCAGCGGTGGCGGCCATCGCGCCTTGGGTTCCCGATCGCGGCGACGGCACTTATCAAAACCCCGTGCTGTTCGCTGATTATTCGGACCCGGATGCCGTCCGGGTCGGTGATGATTTTTACCTGGTGTCATCGAGTTTTCATTCCACGCCGAGTTTGCCAATTCTGCATTCGAAAGACCTCGTCAACTGGACAATCATCAACCACGTTTTACCCGCGCAACCTCCACTAGATCATTTCTCCGTGGTGCACCATGGAGAAGGCGTCTGGGCGCCGGCGATTCGTTACCACGCCGGAAAATTCTGGGTTTTTTATCCGGATCCCGATTACGGAATCTATTTTTCCACCGCGATCAATCCTTCCGGCGAATGGACGCCGCCACAACTCGTCGAAGGTGGCAAGGGATTGATTGACCCGTGTCCGTTTTGGGATGATGACGGCCAGCTTTATCTCATCCACGGCTGGGCCAGAAGCCGCGCGGGCATCGCCAATCTGCTCACGCTGCAAAAATTGAGTCCCGATGGAACCAAAGTTCTCGATGCCGGTGAAGTCATCATTGACGGCAATAAAATTCCGAACTGGACCACGCTCGAAGGCCCGAAATTCTACAAGCGCGACGGTTTTTATTATGTGTTCGCACCTTCGGGCGGCGTCACCGGCGGTTATCAGGCCGTGTTTCGCGCGACCAATATCTACGGCCCTTACGAACATCGTATCGTGCTGGATCAGGGAAAAACCACCATCAACGGCCCGCATCAAGGCGCATGGGTGGACACGCCGACGGGCGAAGATTGGTTTCTGCATTTTCAGGATCGCGGCGCTTATGGGCGTGTGGTGCATCTTGAGCCGATGATTTGGCGCGACGATGATTGGCCGGTCATCGGCGACGACCCTAACCATACTGGTAAAGGCGAGCCGGTGATGGTTCACGCGAAGCCAAATGTCGGTCGCACTTATCCCACCACCGCGCCGCAAACCTCGGACGAGTTTGACGGCCAAACGCTTGGCCTCCAATGGCAATGGAACGCCAATCCGCGCGACGACTGGGCTTCGTTGAGCGCGCATCCCGGTTTTCTCCGCCTCGCCTGCGTGCCCGCGCCGAAGACGCGCGGCAACGGAACGCCCGCCAACAATAGTCTTTACGACGCGCCGAATTTTCTCCTGCAAAAATTTCCCGCGCCCGAATTCACCGTCACGACCAGGCTGCAATTCGCACACGCTGCCGGGGGTGAATTCGCCGGGCTGGCTGTTTTTGGTTTTGACTACGCCTTGCTGGGCTTGCGCCACACCGCTGACGGCTTCCGTCTCGTGTATGTTGTGAATCAGGGTGCAAATCGCGGCGCTGAAGAACGCGAAGTTGCCGGCTTGGACACTACCAATTCGGCGGTTTATTTGCGCGTCACCGTCGGCAGCGGCGCGCTGTGCCAGTTCGCTTACAGCTTCGACAACCAGACTTTTATGCCCGTCGGCGAATCGTTCCAGGCATCCGGCGACCGCTGGATTGGCGCAAAGGTTGGCCTCATTGCCAGCGCGCCTTCATCGGCCACCAAGACCGGCTACGCCGACTGTGACTGGTTTCATGTCACGCCAACAATTCCCTGAATCACCAATGAAAATTTTAACAGCCATCACCGCCATTTTTCTCGGAGCAATCAATTTTGCCGGCGCGCAAACAACCGATACCAATGCCGTTCCAAGAGCGCCGCGGGAAGGTGACAACGTGCCTGCACCCGGCCCGCGTGACCGCGCTTACGGGATCAGCGGCCCCGGCGCGAAACACGCGATGGGCTGGTCAAACTACAATCGCGGTGCCACGGGCTCGGCGGTCACGAATGGGTTGATTCCCAACCTCAAGCCGCTGATTCCCGACACGCAGTTGCGTGACACGATTGTGATTCTCGGCGGCGATGGTAATTATTACATGACCGGTTCGTCGGGCGCGGACATCTGGGATTTCAACGATGGCATCGAGCTGTGGCGCTCCGCGGATTTGAAGAAATGGGATTACGTCGGCGAGGTCTGGAGCTTTGACAAGGACGGCACTTGGGAAAAGAACTGGCGCTGGCATCACAAGCCGGTGCGCGCGATTTGGGCGCCGGAAATCCATTACATCAAGCGGCTGAACAATTATTTCATCACCATCTCGATGCCGCCGGGCAACCGCGGCATTTTGCGCAGCACGACGGGCAAGCCGGAAGGCCCGTATGTCAACGCGCTCGCCAACGACGGTTATTTCAAAGGCGACATTGACGCGACCTTGTTCGAGGACGATGACGGCAACGTTTATTTCACAAGCGGCGGCGGCGGCCATATCCGGCTGATGAACGATGACTTGAGCGCGACAGTTGGCGAACCACACAGCGTCGCCTTCGAAAAGCCGGCGGAGGGAAGCTGGACGCGCAATTCGGTGGCGCAGGAGGGCGCTTCGATGTTCAAGCGCAACGGAATTTATTATCTCGGCGGCGCGGCATTCTACAAGGGGCGTTACAGCAGCGTGATGGCGATGTCCACGAATATCTTTGGCCCGTATAAAAACTGGGAAGAGGCGGTGCCTTGCGGCGGTGGGACGGATTATTTTCAGGACAAGGAGGGCAACTGGTGGGACGCGTATTTCGGTAACGACAACCAGTCACCATTCCGCGAGAAGCCGGCCATAGTGAAAATCGATTTCGACAAGGATGGGAAAATATCCGTCGCCAAGGACCAGCCGGATTTCGTGTTGGAGCCGCCTTTACATCATTAGAACAGCCTTTTGCGGTGAAGGCATGAGCTTGACCTGATTTTCCAACGCTTGCGCCATTCACTGCTCGTTTGTTACGCTCACGCAACTGAAATAGCCGCCCCCGTAGCTCAAATGGATAGAGCAGCGGTTTCCTAAACCGTTGATCCCAGTTCAATTCCGGGCGGGGGCACCAGCCTTCGCCCTTTGGGCTACGGCTCGGCAAGCCGGTTTTGCCCAAAGCGCAAGATTGGAAGAAAGGCACCATTTAATCAAATAAATCGAAGGTGTTTTCAGCCAAATGAACATTTTTCGCAACAAATGGGTCTACCCATTGTTGTATTAAACAACTGTTTGAATTGTTGAAGACCATTATGAAAACCAAATCTTTAAGAAACCTGGCTGGCGGCGCGGTGGCAGCGATTTTATTTCTGGCCGGCGCAACGGGTTTGGTCGTCAATGCGCAAGACCAGCCGCCGTCTCCTCCCCCCGACAATTCCACGCCGGACGACTCGGTGGTGCTGCCATCGAATATTGATCCGTCCAGTCCGCTGGCGCAGGTCGTCAAACTCACGCAGTCCGGCGTGAGCGAGGACGTCATCACGGCTTACGTCAACAATTCCGGCAGCCCGTTCAATTTGAATTCGGATCAGATTATTTATCTGAAGGACATCGGCGTGCCGGACACAACCGTGCAGGCGATGATTCAACGCGACCAGGCGCTGCAATCGCAAATGGCATCCCAGCCGCAACCCGCGCCGGCTCCGGACACTACCGTGGTCGCAACAACCGATGTCGCCCCGCCTCCGACGGTGGTGACGGTGGATTATTTTTACGACACACTCTCACCGTATGGCAGTTGGGTCTATGTGGAGGGCTATGGCCGTTGCTGGCGGCCAACGGTGGTGGTGGGCAACGTGGGTTGGCAGCCGTATGGCGATCACGGGCACTGGGTTTACACGGACGACGGCTGGTATTGGATGTCGGATTATTCGTGGGGCTGGGCGCCGTTCCACTACGGACGCTGGTTCCGCGACGCGCGCTTCGGCTGGTGCTGGTATCCGGACACGGTCTGGGGACCGTCGTGGGTAACGTGGCGGTATTCGGATGATTATTGCGGCTGGGCGCCGCTGCCGCCGCGTTGCGAATATCGCGAAGGCGTCGGGTTCTTTTATAACGGAGCGGCGGTCAGCATCGGCTTCGACTTCGGCCTGGACGTGGGCTTGTTCACGTTCGTGCACACCAGGGATTTTTGCGACCCGCACCCGTGGCGTCGCCGTGTGGAATCCGGCGAGGTGAGGCAGGTTTTCAATCACACGACAATCATCAACCATTTCGACGTGGACAGCCACAACCGGACTTTCATCAACCACGGCATTGATCCGCAGCGCATCACTCAGGTGACGCACACGCCTATTCGTCCAATCGCCATCCATGAAGCGACCGGTCCCACTGCGCGCGGCGAACAACTCGGACGCGATGGTCGCACGCTGGTTGTGAATCGTCCGCATTTCACTGACAAACCGCGTCCGTCCGATCGGGATGCGTCGTCGCACGCCGGGCCGTCTTCGCCGGTAGTGGGAAGCCCCTACCAGCCTTTGCATAATGGCAATCAAAACAACGACCTACAGACGCCGCGCAACTATCACCCTGAGCCGGTTGGGGCGGAGAATGGTAGTTTAGGTCAGCCATCTCATAGCGGTAATCAAAATGGCAACAATTCCCAGCCGCCGCGCACCGGTCAGCCTGTACAGACAACGCCGTCGCCTGGCAATCGCTATGCGCCGGTCACGCCAGTAGAGCCGTCGGCGCCAAATTACAATTCAACCGACAACCGGCGTTATCCATCCCCAAAAGCGCAGCAGACTGAACCACAAAATCCGTGGGCGAATCCCGGTAACCCAGGAGGGCACGTGGGCACGCCGGTAACACCGCAAGTGCCAGCCAACCCGCCCGAAGCCAACCGTTATTCAACGCCGGCGCAACCGCCACAGCACAATTATGGCGCACCGATAACGCCCGCATCGCCACCCGCACGTCAGCCTGAAGCAAACTATTACACCCCGCGGGTCGAACAACCTGCGCCGGCTCAACCACCGCAGCGCGATTATGTCCCGCCCCAGAATGAAACGCCTCCGGCTGAATCGCGCCCAAATTATTCCCAGCCGCCGGCGCAGGACAATCAACCTCGCGGCGGATCCGCGCCTTCCGCGCCCGCAGGGCAGTCACAAAATTCTGGCAGGGGCAAAAACCAGAACGGGCAGCAGTGATGCGCGGCGTTTTTGCTTTTGAAACCATGCTGCCGCTGGCAACATCGGCACGTGGGCATCACGCGTCGGCAATTTGAACAGATGCAGCAGCGCGTCGGCGGCGTTTCAACTCGCGCAGCCTTGCCGGTCTTTGAATCGAATTTTCGGCCCACCGCCAATTCACGCAACGTCATTCTCGGCGTGGACCCATCGTTGCGCGGCACCGGCTACGGCGTCATCCGGCTCGCCAAACCGCATCCAATCGCGCTGGCGCACGGCACGATTTCCTGTCCGGCGGGCTGGGAACGCTCGCGTTGTCTGGCGAAAATTTCGCAGACATTGCGCGAGGTTTTGAAGCAACACCAGCCGACAGTCTGCGTGGTGGAAGGGCTTTTTTACGTTCAAAATCTGCAAACGGCCATCATCATGGGCGAGGCGCGTGGCGCGGCGCTGGCAGCCATTGCCGAAGCGGGTTTGGACATTTACGAAATCGCCACGCGCAAGGTGAAGCAGGCCATCGTTGGCTACGGCGCGGCGCAAAAGTCCGCAGTCGCCAAAATGGTCCAGCGGCTTTTGGATTTGCCCAAGCCGCCTGCGCCCGACGCCGCCGACGCACTGGCGCTGGCGCTGACCCACGCGCAGGAAAATTCGCTCTATAATCTTACGCCGCTAAAGAAAATATAAACTATGGAATTTCGCTGTCCTCATTGCCAGTCGCCGGTTTACAGCCGCAAAAATAAAATTTGTGGCGTGTGCAAAAAACCTTTGCCTGCGGAACTTCCTTTGTCTGACAAACAAATCGCTATTTTGAAAAAACAGGATGAACACATAGAAAAGCGCGCAAGAGAATTTAAGTTTCCGAAGCAATGGACGGAGATTGACCCAGGAACGTATCCATAATGATTACTTTTCTCCAAGGCAAACTTGTCGAGGCGCTGCCCACGCAGGTCGTCGTGGATGTGAACGGCGTCGGTTACGAGGTCCTAATCCCGCTGTCGTCGTTCGACAAACTGCCGCAGCCCGGCCAGCCAGTAAAACTGCTCACGCAGCTCGTCATCCGGGAGGATGCCCACGTGCTCTACGGCTTCATGACGGCGGCTGAACGTGATTTGTTCCGGCTGCTCGTCAACAGTGTTTCCGGCATCGGTCCGAAAACGGCTCTGAACATTTTGAGCGGCATGAACGCGACGGCTTTCCGTGGTGCGGTGGCTGGCGGCGATGTGAAATCGCTCTCGCAAATTTCCGGTGTCGGCAAAAAGACCGCCGAGCGCATTGTCGTCGAGTTGCGCGACAAAATTGGCGCGGCGGGCGCATGGGAGGCTGCGAGCGCAAAACACTCGCTTTCGCCTGACGAACAGAAGTTGAACGACGCCGCACTGGCGCTCATGGCGCTGGGTTTCAAACAAATCGAGGCGCACGACGCCGTTCGTGCCGCGCAGGCGATGATTGGCGCGCAGGCGACGGTCGAGGATTTGGTGCGCGCATGTCTGAAGAAAAGTTGAGCCAGCCCGATGCCCGAAGCCCAAAACCCAAAGCCGTCGCCCACTGCGCCTAAGCGCAAAAGCGGAGTTGTCATTCCGCACGCGCCGAAGTGGCACCAACGGTTGGCGGCGGCGTTGGTTTATGCGCTAGCCCACGCGCTTACAGCGACTTTGCGGTTCAAGCTGGATGATTTGTCCGGTTATTTTTCTGATGTGCCGCAGGAGAAGATTATTTTTGCGATCTGGCACAATCGCCTGGCGCTCTCACTGATTCTTTACCGCCGTTACGTTGTTCGCCGTGACCGGGGCAGGCGTTTGGTGGCGATGGTGAGCGCGAGCCGGGATGGTGGATTGCTTGCGGGAATTCTCGAACGCTTCGGGGTTGAACCGGTGCGCGGTTCGTCGTCACGCCGTGGCCCGCAGGCGTTGCGCGAGATGGTTTCCTGGGGCATGCGCGGCCACGACCTGGCCATCACGCCCGACGGGCCGCGCGGCCCTTGTTATGTCGTCCAGGAAGGTGTGATTTCCACCGCGCAGTTGACCGGCCTGCCCATCGTGCCGGTCACCTATCATCTCAACTGGAAAATCCGGGCGAAGAGCTGGGACCGGTTTCAAATTCCACTGCCGTTCGCGCGCTGCGAAATCACGGTCGGCAAGGTCATGCGCGTGCCGCGTGAGATGGACGCCGCCGGACGCGAGGGATTGCGCAAACAGCTTGAGACGGAATTGCGCGCCATTACGCGCGATTGAAGTCGGGTGCCGGCAACGCAGCGCTTGACTCTCAACTCTCAACTTTCGACTCTCAACTCACATGATCGCCCGCGTCAGCCTCGAAATCGCTCTGCGGAAGGAATTTGATTATTCTATTCCACTGGGGCTGGCCGGTCAGGTCGAAGTTGGCATGCGCGTGCAGGTGCCGTTCGGCGCACGCAAATTATTCGGCATCGTCACCGCGCTCGCCGAGGAATCCGCGCACGCCAGTCTCAAACCGATTTTGAAAATCATCGGCGCGCAATCCCTGGTGACACCGAAGGTTCTAAAACTCACGTGCTGGATTGCTGAATACTACTGTTGCGCGCCGGAGACGGCCTTGAAATCTGTTTTGCCCGAAGCTATCCGAAAGGAAAAGGACGGCTGGAAAAAACAGTTGTTCGTCCGCGCGCTGCCAATCAACGGTGAGTTCCCAAAATTGCCCAAGCGCCAGCGGGAAGTTTGGAACATCGTTGAAGAGCGCCGTGAAATGTTGATGGCCGAATTACTCGAGCTTGCCGAAACGACGGCTGCGACGGTTCGCAAGCTCGAAGACCGCGCCCTCGTTGAAATCACTTCAGAAATCTCCGAACGCGATCCCTACGCCCGCGAGAAAATTTTGCCGTCGCAACCGCTACCGTTGAATCCGGCGCAGGCCACCGCACTCGATAAAATCAAGGCGGCGATGGATAAACCACTCTCATCCTTAAACCATAAACCATCAACTTTTCTTTTGCATGGCGTCACTGGCAGCGGCAAGACCGAGGTTTATCTTCAGGCTCTCGCCCATGCGCTGGAACAAGGCAAGGGCGCGATTGTGCTTGTGCCGGAAATTTCGCTCACGCCGCAGACCGTCGAGCGATTCAAGGCGCGATTCAGTTCTGGAAAATTGCAGACGCTAGTGGCGGTTTTGCATTCGCATTTGTCCGCCGGCGAACGGCATGACGAGTGGCATAAAATCCGCCAGGGCCGTGCCCGGATTGTCATCGGCGCTCGCTCGGCGATTTTCGCGCCAGTCGAACCGCTCGGCCTCATCATCGTGGATGAGGAGCACGAACACAGCTACAAGCAGGAGGAGGCGCCGCGCTACCATGCCCGTGATGTGGCCATCATGCGTGGCCAGATGGAAAACGCCGTCGTCGTGCTCGGCTCGGCCACTCCGTCACTGGAAAGTTATTACAATGGCAAACGCGGCAAATATGCTCTTCTGGAACTGCCGGAGCGCGTGGACGACCAGAAAATGCCGCATGTTCGCGTGGTGGACATGCGCCAGGCGGCGTACAAGGAAAAGGGCACCCCGATTTTTTCGCCGCAGCTCAAGGAAGCCATCGCGCAGCGGCTGGAACGCAAGGAGCAAACCATTTTGTTTCTGAACCGGCGTGGCTACTCCACGTCGCTGCAATGCCCAAGGTGCGGTGAAGTCGTCCAGTGCCCGAATTGCAGCCTCGCGCTCACGTTTCATCGGCAGGAACAGAAGCTCGCCTGTCACATTTGCGGCCACACCGAAAAGGTTCCGTCTGTCTGCCCGAACGTGAAATGCAAAAATCCGGCAATCCGATTTGCCGGCACAGGCACGCAGCGGGTCGAGGAAACGCTGGCGAAACTTTTCCCAAACGCGCGCATCAAGCGTATGGATGCCGACACGATGAAACGCAAGGACGATTACCGGAAAGTCCTCGGGGATTTTCGCGCCGGCAAGATCGACATCCTGGTCGGCACGCAGATGATCGCGAAAGGGCTGCATTTTCCGAACGTCACGCTTGTCGGCATCATTTACGCCGACCTCGCGCTACATCAGCCGGATTTTCGTGCGGGCGAACGCACCTTCCAACTGCTCACCCAGGTCGCCGGGCGCGCGGGACGCGGTGATGTTGAGGGCGAAGTTTTTGTGCAGGCGTTCGCGCCATTCCATCCGGCCATCCAATACGCGCGCCGACACGACTTCACCGGCTTTTACGAGCAGGAAATTGAATTTCGCGAGCAATTGAAATATCCGCCGGCCAGCCGCGTCGCGTTGCTCACTCTCAAGGGTCGCAATGAGGAAAAGGTAAGATTCTCTGCCGAACATCTGAAACGCGAATTGGATAAAAATCTGACAAATGGTAAGGCGGGCAGTCCTCTGCCCGCCACTGCCTCGCAAGTCAAAGACGGTGCGCACGGAGTGACGCGCCCTACCGACTTCAAAGATTTAATCATTGCCGGGCCTGCGCCGGCGCCGTTGCCGCGCGCGGAAACTTTTTATCGCTACCAGATCATGCTGCGGACGCGGGCGATGAGCGCATTGAGCCGCGAACTGGCGCGCATGATTCAAACGCTGGCGTTGCCTGAAGACGTGACGCTGATTGTGGATATTGACCCTGTGAATTTAGGTTGAGAAAAAATCGGCCGCCGTGTGACAGAAGGACTCCGTTTGAAAACTTGAAAATTCCCGCCGGAAGCGCACCCTGACAGCATGTTCGAGCATCGCTCCAGTCCGTTGCTGCCGCGCCACGCATTTTACTGGCGGGTGATAAATTGTTTTCTGTTCAGTCAGGCGCTGGTCGTAGTCGCACTCGGCATCGGCATGGCCGGCTATCATTTCATCGAAAATTTGGGCTGGGTGGACGCCTTTGAGAACGCGGCGATGATCCTTTCCGGCATGGGGCCGGTCGCCACGTTGCAGACGGACGCCGGCAAAATTTTTGCAGGCTGCTATGCCCTGTTCAGCGGCTTGTTGTTGATCACCGTGACGGGAATAGTTTTGTCACCCGTCGTGCACCGCGCGCTGCACAAATTTCATCTGGAAAGCGGAAGGAAGAACTCATGAAAGAAAATCCTGCCTCGCAGCCAATTGATCCGCGCGTCGTCATCGGTCATGTGCATCTGAAAGTGGCCGACTTGGAGTGCGCGCTGAAATTTTATTGCGGCGTGCTGGGCTTTGAATTGCAGCAGCGGCTCGGCTCGCAAGCAGCCTTCATTTCCGCCGGCGGTTATCATCATCACATCGGGCTCAACACCTGGGAAGGCGGGGGCGGCTCACCACCGCCGCCGCGCAGCACCGGGCTTTATCATCTCGCGATTCTTTATCCGACGCGCCCGCTGCTGGCAGAAGCGTTGCGACGCGTGCTGGGGGCGGGAATTGAACTGGACGGCGCGGCCGATCACGGCGTGAGCGAGGCTCTTTATCTGCGTGACCCGGACAGCAACGGCGTCGAACTATACTGGGACCGTCCAAAGGAAAAATGGCCACGCTCGGCGGACGGCGGCATTGCGATGTTCACACGCGCTCTGGATTTGGATGCCTTGCTCAAGGAAGTTCCGCGCAAATGAGCAGAATTGTGATTGCCGGCGGCGGCGCGGCGGGGGTTTTTGCCGCCATAACCTGTGCCGAAGCCGCGCCGGATGCGGAAGTGACCATTCTCGAAAAAAGCGCGCAGTTTCTTTCCAAGGTCAAAATCTCCGGCGGGGGCCGCTGCAATGTCACGCACGCCTGCTTCGACGCTCGCGAGTTGGCCTTCCGCTATCCACGCGGCGAAAAGGCGCTGCTTGTGCCGTTCAAACGTTTTCAGGCCAGCGATACTGTCGCGTGGTTTGAAGCGCGCGGCGTGAATTTGAAAATCGAAAGCGACGGCCGGATGTTCCCGGTCAGCGATTCGTCGCAGACCATCATTGATTGCCTGCTGCACGCGGCCCGGGCGGCGAACGTAAGATTGTTCTTGAACAGAGGCGTGGAAGGGGTTGAAAAACACGCGGACGGTACATTTGAACTCGCATTGTCGAACGGCAATAGACTTGTTTGCGAATGCCTGCTGCTGGCGACTGGCGGATGTCGGGCGGTTGTGGCGGGGCAACTCGCCTTGACGCTCGGCCACAAATTTGAACCGCCTGTGCCATCGCTTTTCACGTTTCACATCGCAACGCCATGGCTGTGCGGGCTGGCGGGAGTTTCCGTCGAGACAGCCGAGGTATCCATGCCGGGCGCGCGGTTGCGCGAACGCGGTGCATTGCTGGTGACGCATTGGGGTTTGAGCGGGCCGGTGATTTTGCGGTTGTCGGCATGGGGCGCGCGCGAATTGCACGCCTTCGATTACAAATTCCCGCTGCAAATCAACTGGCTGCCGCAGCTCGACGCAGAAAAAATTGCGGCGGAGTTTCAATCGCGGCGCGGCGCGCAGCCCGCGAAATTGATTGTCAACACACCTCTCATGCCGCTGCCGTCGCGCCTTTGGGAACAGCTCGTCCTCGCAGCCGGGATTTCGCGTGACACGCGCTGGGCGGCGCTATCGCGCGCGGCGCAGCACAAACTTGTCCAGCAACTCATCCGCACGGAATTTCAAGTGACGGGTAAGAGCCTGAACAAGGAAGAATTCGTCACCTGCGGCGGCGTGCGCCTGGGCGAGGTGGATTTCAAGACGATGGAAAGCCGGATTTGCCCCGGACTATTTTTCGCAGGCGAACTGCTCGACATTGACGGCATCACCGGCGGTTTCAATTTTCAGGCCGCATGGACGACCGGTTGGATTGCGGGTCGGGCAATGGCTGGACACTAGGACTTCAATCTTTCAATCAAGTAATCGGGTTTGACAGCGCGCGTTTTGTGCGCAGAATGTGAGGCCGTTTTTGGTAGCCAGCGTAGCTCAGTTGGTTAGAGCGTGGGACTCATAAGCCCGAGGTCACTGGTTCGACTCCAGTCGCTGGCACCAGCCTTCGCTTGGAGCGCAGCGTTAAGCGAAGGCTGCCGCGCCGTGGTGCGCAAGCACGAAGGCGGGCCGCAACAATTGTTCGCGATGCACTCCAGCTATGGCCCGGCAAGCCACGTTTCCACGTCAAATCCTTGAAATTCGGGACGTGCCGGGCGGCAAGCGCCGGTATTTCGGGGTTGTTAATAATCTTGACCTTTATGCTTTCCGACTCTTATTCTGTCTTGCGTTAGGTAAATTCATGTTTGCGCAATTAAAAAGCCTGTTCTCCAACGACATTGGAATAGATTTGGGCACAGCCAACTCCCTCGTCTATGTCAAGGATCGCGGAATCGTTCTGCGGGAGCCTTCAGTGGTGGCCATCCAGGCGGGCACGACCAACGTGCTTGCCGTCGGCGAAGAAGCCAAACGAATGTTGGGCCGCACGCCCGGCAACATCGTGGCCATCCGCCCCATGAAAGACGGCGTGATAGCCGACTTCGAAATCACCGAGGCCATGCTGCGGCACTTCATCCAGAAGGTCCAGCACCGCAAGCTCATCGCCCCGCGGGTCGTCATCGCCATTCCTTCGGGAATCACGGAAGTGGAAAAACGGGCGGTCAAGGATTCCGCAATGCATGCCGGGGCTCGTGACGTCATTTTAATAGATCAGCCGATGGCCTCGGCGATTGGCGTCGGACTGCCCGTGCATGAACCGGCGGGCAACATGATCGTGGACATTGGCGGCGGGACATGCGAAATCGCAATCATCTCGCTGGCCGGCATCGTCTTCAGCCGCAGCCTGCGGGTGGGCGGTGACGAATTTGACGAAACGATCATCGCGCACATGAAACGGGCCTACAACATGATGATAGGTGAACGCACCGCGGAAGAAATCAAAATACGCATTGGCTCCGCATTTCCCCTCGAACAGGAATTGACCATGGACGTGAAAGGCCGTGACTTGAGTTCCGGCCTCCCAAAAACATTAACCATCCGTTCCGAGGAAATTCGCGAAGCATTGCAGGAACCGCTCACGAGCATTTTGGAGTCCATCCGGATTACGCTGGAACGCTGCCCGCCCGAACTCGCCGCCGACCTTGTGGATCGGGGCCTGGTCATGGCCGGGGGCGGCTCACTGTTGCGCGGCATTGACCGGCTCGTGGCCGAGGAAACCGGCCTGCCGGTCCATCTGGCCGATGATCCCATGAGCGCCGTGGCCGAAGGCACGGGCCGGGTTCTGGAGCAGTTGGAGTTCGTCAAGCGCATTGCGAACAATCCAAAGTATTGATTTCCCGCCCCGTTCACCTGCACGCGGTTGAAAAGCCGCGGTGGCAGGATGTTCAAACATAAACAATATCTCGCGCTCGGCGCGGTAACGCTGGTGACGGTGCTGCTTTTAAGCCTGCCGTCACGCGCGGTATCACACCTTAAACTCGGCATCGGCGGACTGTTTTTGCCGTTCTTCGGGGCCGTCAATTCCGTCCGGCAACTGCCGGTCCGGGCCGCCGACATGATTCTGCCCCGTGGCGAATTACTCCAGGAAATTGAAACGTTCCAACGCGAAAACCAGCGGCTTGAAATCCAACAGTCGCAGGCTGCCGCGACTGCGCGTGAAAACGACCAGTTCCGCGCGCTTGTTGGCTGGCAGCAACAGCAGCCGTGGAAACTGAAGCTCGCCAGCGTCGTCCTGCGCGACCCGGCCAACTGGTGGCGCACCGTTCAGATTGATTTGGGCAATCGTGACGGTGTTACAACCAATATGCCGGTTTTGACTTCCGATGGTCTGGTCGGCCGCGTTTCGTCCGTCGGCTACACGCGGTCGCAGGTTGTCTTGATTGAGGATCCAAGCTGCCGCGTGTCGGCCCGCGTTGTCAACCCGGCGCACGACCTGGGCGTCATCAGCCCCGGCGGGCCGATGGAAAATTCACTCGTGGATCTGGCCTATCTTTCCGGGAACGCCAATTTGAAACCCGGCCAGGAGGTGGTCACCAGCGGCGAAGGCGGGATTTTCCCGGCGGGTATTCCCGTCGGCCAGATTGTGGATTCGCGCCAGGCTGAATTCGGCCTGTACACCGAGGCGCGCGTTAAATTGTCCGCCGACCTCGGCGCGCTCGATCAAGTCTGGGTGCTGCTAAATCCCCAGCTCAATTGATGAACATCCTACAAACCATCCTGATTCTGGCCGCCGCGTTTCTCGCGGTGTTCGGCGAGGCCGCGTTTTCCCTGCCGCGCCAGTTGTTCGGCGCGCAAGTGGATTTGTTGCCGGCGCTGATGATTTACGCGGCTTTGAACACAAATGTCGTGACAGTCTCGTTGCTTGCCGCGCTGGGCGGTTTGTGGTTTGACGCGTTGTCGGCCAATCCACTCGGCGTCAGCATCCTGCCGCTCTTCGCCGTCGGCTTCCCGATATGCCTGCGGCGCGATTTGATTTTGCGCGAGCTGCCGTTCGCGCAGGTTGTCCTCGGTGCCGCCGCCAGCGCGGCTGTGCCGGCGCTGTGCATCTTGCTGTTGTTGAGTGGCGGCCAGCAGCCGTTGCTGGGCTGGGGTTCACTCTGGCAATGGCTGGTGATGATTGCCGGCGGCGCGGCGGCGACGCCGGTCATTTACGCCCTGTTCGACTGGTGCCAGCACGCGCTCGGCTACCAGCCACAGACCGAAAACAGTTTCCGTCCCGACCGCGAGATCCGGCGCGGCCGGAAATTGAACTGACATTTTTGCGATGCTGATTTTAGACGAACTGAAAAAGAGCGACCCGCAACTGCGCCTTGTGGCCGGGATGCTGGCTGCCGGATTTTTCATTCTGTTGGCGGGTTTGTGGTGGGTGCAGGTCGTTTCAGCGCGCGAATATCAGGGCCACCTCGATACGCAGTCGTATCGTACCGTGCGCCTTCCGGCTGTGCGCGGGAAAATTCTGGATCGTGACGGCCGGGTGCTGGCCGAAAACCGCCCACGCTACAACTTGAGCCTTTACCTCGACGATTTGCGGAAACAATTCAAGTCCGCCTACGACGCCGAATATGCCAGCGCCACGAACACCCGCGCCCGGTTCATTGCCGTGAAAGAGAAACAACTCGGACGCCCGCTGACGAAAGTCGAACGGAAGCAACTCACATTCACGACCAGCCAGATGGAACAACTCCGTGGGCTGGCGCGCTATCGCGTGGCGAGCGCGGTTGTTTCGCAGGTCGGCCAGAAACTGGGCCAGCCGCTGGCGCTCGACCAGGCGAAATTTGAGCGCGATTATGAAACGCGGCTGGCCATGCCATACACCGTGGTTCCCAATGCCAGTCCGGAACAAGTCGCGCGGTTCGAGGAACAATTCACTGGCAGCCCCGGCGTGGACGTGGAGTTGCAACCCGTTCGCACCTATCCGCTCGGCATGACGGCGGCGCATTTGCTCGGCTATGTATTGCGCGACGACGATTCGCAGGACGGCGAAGACCCTGTTTTTAATTATCGCCTGCCGGATTACCATGGCGTGACGGGAATTGAATGGGGGTTCGATTCGTTGTTGCGCGGACACGCTGGCGGTGAATCCGTGCTCGTGAACAATCTTGGCTATTACCAGACCAATGACGTTTGGAGCGCGCCTGAACCGGGCAACAACGTCGTGCTGACGATTGACCTCGACATCCAGCGTGCGGCGGAAGAATCGTTCGAGGCGCATCAAGGCGTAGATGCGCGCGGCGCCGTGGTCGTGATGGACGTGCGCACCGGCGACGTGCTGGCACTGGTTTCGGAACCGGCCCTGGATCCGAATTATTTTTTGGGCGGCCTGACGGCGGAAGAATTCCAGAAGGAGACCGCGCGGTTGAACGACCCCAAACTGCTGGTGCAACATAATCGCGCGACCCAGGACATTTACGCGCCCGGCTCGATTTTCAAGCCCATCGTCGGGCTTGCCGCGCTGGATAGTGGGCTTAACCCGGATCAATTTTATGATGTGCAACCCGACCCGACGCTTCCGAGCAAAGGCTGCATTTACGTCGGCGCGCGGAAAATCAAAGACACTGCGGCGCCCGGCGATTACAACTTCACGCGCGCCATCGAGGAATCGAGCAATTCTTATTTTATCTTCAACGGCCTGCGCACGGGCATCGAAAAAATCGTCGTGCTCGCCAAAAAATTTCATTTCGGTGAAAGCATGGACTTGCCGACGCGGCAGGAATCAGCGGGCGTTTTTCCGACCCTTGAGCGGATAAGACAATCCGACTGGCGCGATGGAGATTCGGCGAACATTTGCTTCGGCCAGGGTGAAATGGCGGTGACGCCGATGCAAATCGCCGTCGCCTATTCGGCCATCGCCAACGGCGGCACAGTGCTTTGGCCGCGGATGATTGAGCGCATTGAGCCGCTAGACCCGGCATCCAGCGTAACCGTTACGAATTTTCCGTCCAGCCTCGTGCGCGATGAAATCGGTGTGAAGCCGCGAAGCATGAAAATTTTGCGCGATGCCATGCTTTCCGAGACCGAAGACCCGAACGGCACAGGTTACCCCGCTTTTCACAGCGGCGATTCGGATTTGAAATTGCGCGTCTGTGGCAAGACCGGCACGGCGCAAGTGAAGAACGCGCACGGCGATTTGACCGGATGGAATTACTGGTTCGCGTCGTTCGCGCCGTATGAAAACCCGCGTTACGCCGTTGTGGTCATGGTCGAATCCGAAGACCGCGGTTCCGGCGGCAGTGTCTGTGCGCCGATTGCGCATGACATTTACGCGGAGATTTTGAAAAAGGAAAGCGCGCCCGCGACAAAAATCCTGGCGGAGGCCAATTGAAATGACAAACACCGCGCTCAACGAACGTCGAAAGCTGGACCGGCTGCAACTGGTTGCGCTCGTAGGGCTGATGTTTCTCGGCGCAGCGTTCGTGTTCAGCGCGACGATGGCCAACGAATCGGCGGCGCTGCCCTGGTTCAGGCAAACATGGATTCATCAAATCTTTTGGTATGCACTCGGCCTCGGCGCGGGCGCGGCGATATGCCTGGTGGATTATCACACGCTGGCGCGCTGGTCGCTCGTGGTCTATTGGGCGACGGTTTTCTTCCTCGTCATCGTGCTGGTTCCGCACATCGGCTCGATGCGGCTGGGCGCGCGGCGGTGGATTGACCTGGGCCTTTTCCAGTTCCAGCCGAGTGAGTTTGCGAAGCTTGCGTTCATCCTCGCGGCGGCTCATTTTTTGAGCCGGCCGGCGGATGAATTGAGACTGCCGGTAAATTTTTGGAAAGGCATCGGCTTGATGATGCTGCCATTTGCCCTCATTTTGAAGGAGCCGGATTTGGGTTCGGCGCTGGTTATGTTGCCGACGGGGCTGGTGATGATGTTTGCCGCCGGCACACCGAAACGATATCTGCTGAAACTGATCGGCGTGGTGGGTCTGCTGGCCACCCTGTTTCTGGTGGACGCGATTTTCCTGCCGCCGGGTTGGTGGCAGATTTCGATGCAGCCGTATCAGCGCGACCGGCTGTTGGTTTATTTTGGACGGGATTACACGGATTTCGCTCCGCCGCACGCCACTCCGGCGGAGTTGCAAAGCCTGCATCAACAGCAACTGGACGATGAATACAACGTCCGGCAATCGTTGATCTCCGTCGGCTCCGGTGGGCTGACTGGGAAAGGCTGGCGGCAGGGAACCCAGAATGCTTTGGGTTATCTGCCGCGTGCAGTGGCGCACAACGACTTCATCTTCTCGGTGATCGCCGAGGAGGAAGGATTCGTTGGCAGCGTGACTGTGCTCACGTTGTATGCGGTGGTT
>Ga0302320_10008518_pt1 | contig 22272 bp, 18 predicted proteins | sample Bog_T0_3_FD_202130 | JGI IMG/M metagenome (GOLD analysis project Ga0302320, IMG submission 202130) | Peat permafrost microbial communities from Stordalen Mire near Abisko, Sweden - Bog_T0_3 | ecosystem: Environmental > Terrestrial > Soil > Wetlands > Peat | place: Sweden: Abisko, Stordalen Mire...
GCTTATCCTAATTTACCTGGTAAGTCCCGTAATCGATCGTCAGCACGGCAGTGCCCCCGATCCGGATCTTGGATTCGCTGTGGCTCCGTTGCGGCAGCCAGAAGTTCCCCGTCTTCGCGTATATCCATTGAACCAGCGTCCGCGAAATCAGGAACGAGGGACTCTTCGCCGGCGATGCCTCGACTTTTGCTACCGCAAAGTCTGTCGCATCCACCCACACCTTGCCTCGATACAGAAACTTGCTTTCTTTCAGCGGCTCAACACTCAGAATGTAAGCCGGACGTCCACCCAGAATCTCATTCCCTTGCAACTGGAACCGGTAATTTGCCGGCGTCAATGCGGTCGAACCGCTGTCCTTCGAGGCCTCTATTTCGGCGTCCATCGCTCTCTTCAGAATCTTGTCGCTTAGAATCCTGGAACCGCTCTGCGACACAACGCGAAAACTCTTTCCTGAAGCGGCATCATAGTTGAGCTGCACTTCCATGCTTGCCGCGATGGTTGTAATTCCCTGGTACTCGACCTTGTATTGCCGTACCGCGCGGTAGTGCTTCAATGCCTCCCGCTGCATCTGGTTGCGATGCTCCATCGACGCCAGAATCTGCGCCAGGGGCAAGTTGTGCGGGGCAGGCGTATTCGCATAGGCAGGCCAAAGCGCCGCTACGACAAAGATCAGCACCACACACCCGAAAACAGATCTGCCTTGAGGGGAAGTCATGAGACATTCTATCGCCGCGCTCTGCCAAGCGGGAACAAGGTGAGCGCGAGGGGACAGTGTGAACTGATCATTGACCGCTCACACCCACACTCACACCTATCTTCCGTACGTAAACTTCCCGCACAGCGCCGTCGTATTCTGCATCGCGTCAAACGTAAACACCGGCATATCATCGCCTGAGAAGAACGCCACCCTGAGCGAGTGGCCCGTCACGTAGGTTGCCATCCACTGCGTGTCTTCGCCGCCGCACAGAGTATTCTTCCGCACGAAACTCTGGCCTGCCGGTATGCGCAGCCGGTAAAGCGTGCCTTCAATCCCCGCATTCACGTCCGCATCGAACACCGCGCTCACCTCAACCGGCTTCAGCCGGCGAATCATGGCCAGCGGAAACGTCAGAAAGTTCAGCGTCACCTTGGCCTCGGCAACCGTAATGTCGCCCGAAATCGCGTGCGCGTTCGTGCTCGTCGCACGCCACAAGCCGCGATCCTCCTGCGCACGCGCCGCTGTCGCCAGGCACACCATTCCCGCCAGCAAAACGCTCATCGCCAAGCCACGCAGCACGCCAATCCTCATTTTTAGTCCCTTAGTCCCGAGTCCCTACGTCCCTGATCCCTGCTTTTCTCACCAGCCCAAGACATACGCAAACACCAGCGGCGCCACAATGCTCGCATCGCTCTCAATAATGAACTTCGGCGTCGTCTCGCCCAGCTTGCCCCAGGTAATCTTCTCGTTCGGCACCGCGCCGGAGTACGACCCATAGCTCGTCGTCGAATCCGAAATCTGGCAGAAGTACGCCCACAGCGGCACATGCTCGCGCTGCAAGTCCTGGTGCAGCATCGGCACCACGCAAATCGGAAAGTCGCCCGCAATCCCGCCGCCGATCTGGAAAAATCCCAGCGGTGTCTTGGCCGTCGTGTTCGTGTACCACTCCGCCAGCTCCATCATGTATTCAATGCCCGTGCGCACCGTGTGCACCTTCTTCACGTCGCCCGTAATACAGTGCCCCGCATACATGTTGCCCAGCGTCGCATCCTCCCACCCCGGCACAAACATGGGCAGGTTCTTCTGTGCGGCCGCCAGCAGCCAACTGTTTTTCGGATCGATCTGGTAGCTCTTCTCGAGCACGCCCGAAAGCAGAATCTTGTAGATGAACTGGTGCGGAAAAAACCTCTCGCCCGCCTTGTCGGCCTTTACCCACTCCGCCAGCACCTCGCTCTCGATGCGCCGCATGGCTTCCATCTCGGGAATGCAGGTATCCGTCACGCGGTTCATGTGCCGCGCCAGCAGCGCCGCCTCGTCGGCCGGAGTCAAATCGCGGTAGCCGGGCACGCGCTCATAAAAATCGTGCGCGACAAGGTTGAAAACGTCCTCTTCCAGATTCGCGCCCGTGCAGCAGATGCCGTGGATTTTATCCTGGCGGATCATCTCGGCGAGCGACAATCCCAGCTCGGCCGTGCTCATCGCGCCCGCGATGGTTACAAACATCTTGCCGCCGTCGCTGAGCAGCTTGTTGTAGGCTTCGGCTGCATCCACCAGCGCGGCGGCGTTGAAATGACGGTAATGATGCTTGATGAACTCAGTAATCGGTTTCATGGCGTTTCAATTCGCTCCAAAACTCCATCCTAAATCAGCACCATGTGAGCCCTGTGAATCGCGCGGACCTGCGCCATTGACCCGATTGCAGGCGAATAAATCGCACTCCAGCCAGATGCGTGGACAGACGAGCTAAAAGCTAATAGCTAAGAGCTAAAAACTGCATTTCACAGCACATCGCCCCATTCCGGCGAAGCCGCAAAAGCCGCGTTGATCAGCCCCACATGCGAATACGTCTGCGGAAAATTGCCCCACATGCGCGGCTCCACGGGATCGTAGTCTTCCGCCAGAAGCCCAAGGTGCGAAAGCGATGCATGGATCAGGTCGAAATCTTTGCGCGCTTCGTCGCGCCGTCCCGCTGCGGCAAGCGCCTCAATCAGCCAGAAGGTGCAGATGACAAACGCCACCGACGGTTTGCCGAAGCCGTCGTTCAAGCTGTAGCGCCGCACCCAGCCTTCCGTCGACAAATCCTGGTGAATGGCGTCGATGGTGCTGATCATGCGCGGATCGGCGGCAGGAAGAAAGCGCAAGCGGACCATCTGCAAAAGAGACGCGTCCAGATCTTCTCCTCCATAATGGCCGACAAAACTTTTTCTGCGCTCGTTCCACGACTGCGCCATCACCTCTGCATGAATCCGTGCAGCCGCCGAGTGAAACTCCGCGGCGTGGGCCGGCACGTACTGCTCGGCGATGCGCGCCATACGTTCCGCCGCCGCCCAGCACATCAGGCTGGAAAAAGTCTGCGGCTTCCATTCCGTGCGATATTCCCAGATGCCCGCGTCGGGAACGCCGGTAAGTGAAATCGCCTTCCGCGCCAACCCTTCGATCAAGCGCAAGGCCGCCGGCGATCGCTCCGCGGTCAAGCGCTCATCGAGAAAAATCGGCGTCAGCGCCAACACCATCTCGCCATAGATGTCGTTCTGCGAGTGCAGGGCGGCGGCGTTGCCAATGCGCACTGGTTTTTCGCCGTTATAACCGGCCCAGTTTTCTAGAATCGATTCTTCCAGGTTCTGCGATCCATCCACGCGATAAAGCGGCGCCAGGTTCAGGTCCGGCGCGCCGCCGGCAACATTCAAAAGAAACTGCAAAAACTGCTCCCGCTCTTCAAGCTGTCCCAGCAACCCGAAGGCGTTCAGCACGTAGTACGAGTCGCGCAGCCAGCAATAGCGGTAATCCCATGTGCGCCCGCTTCCCGCCGACTCGGGAATCGACGTGGTCATCGCGGCAATAATCGCGCCGGTATCTTCAAAGCAATGCAGCTTCAGCGTGAGCGCGGAGCGGATCACCTCGCCCTGGTAAAGAGGCGGGATGTCGCACTGCTTCACCCAGCGCTGCCAGTAGCGCGCGGTCTCATTCAGAAAGCGCTCGCACAAGGGCGCCAGTGGCTCCTGCAGCGGCGCGCCCCACGTCAACACAAGATGCTGTCGGCTGGTGAGCGTAAAGGGTTGCCCGCCGATATACGAAAGAGGAATGTCGGTGGTGAGCCGCAACTGGCTGGCGAAGCCTTCAAAGCGCACATGGTGAGAACCCTGCGTGCGCGAGGGCTCAATCTTCGACCAGCCCAGCCGTGGTTCGCACACCACTTCAATGCGCGGAGTTCCCTCGATGGGCTCCACAATGCGTATCAGTTGCAAAGGCCGAAACGTGCGGCTGTGCTCGATGAAGCGCGGCGCAAAGTCAATCACCTTGAACGAGCCGCTTGGAGTCCGAAATGTGGTTTCAAGCACGTTGGTGAATGGCACGTAGCTCTGCGTGCCGGGCTCTCCGCCTGCAGGGCCGATGCGAAAACGTCCGCCATCCTTGCTGTCGAGAAGCGTGGAAAACACCGGCTCGGAATCGAACCGCGGAAGACAGCACCAAGCCACTTCGCCGCTGTTGTGGACAAGCGCGGAAAATTGGCAATTTCCGATGAGTCCTAAATCTTCAAGCCGCATCAAAAAAAGACCTTGGGGCAGGGGAATCCATGCATCTAAGCAAAGTATGACACGAGTAGCACGCCTCATGCTCGCCCTCCTTGTGGGCCTGGCCTTGCTGACCTGGGCCGCATCCGGCGTGGTACAGACGACCGTGCGCGAATGGTTTGAGCGCGATGTGCAATCGCGGTCCCAGTTGGTCCTCGTCGGCGCGCGCCCCGCGCTGGCAGATGCCTGGAACGATCCCGCAAAACTCAAGAAGCAATTGGTGACGCTGGCGGCGGACGCGCGCGTGATCGGCGTGGCGGCGTGCGGCTCCGATTTCAGCACGCGCTCCATTACTCCAGGATTTCCGCAGGAGTTCAGCTGCTTTGCCGTGGGCCCGCGCATCCGCGGGACCGGCCCCTCCACGGCCAATGCGAATGCCGCATTGCGCGAGTGGAGCACGGAGGCAACACTGCCCACGGGCCGCGTTCTGGTCACCGCAATGCCCATCACGGACGAGGGGCAGGAACTGGGTTTTGCGATTCTGGTTCACGACTTCAGTTACATCGATCATCGCGAATCAAGAGCGCAGGCATTTCTGCTGATTCTCTCCGGCGTGCTTGCCATCCTGGTGCTTGGCATCATTCTGCTGGTGGCCCAGCGCGTGCGCGCGGATTGGGCCATGGAGCTGCAAGGTCTGTTACGCAAGGGCGGCAAGCAGAACCGCAAATTCCAGCCGCTCTTGAGCGATGTGCGCGAGTTGATCGAGCGCATGGCGAGCGAGCGAGAGGCCGATCCCGGACTGTGGACAGCCGAACGCCTGAAGCAAACGCTGAACCGCGATTTGCAAGGAGAGAAGATCGTCATCCTGGCAAATCGCGAGCCGTACATTCACAATCGCGCGGAAGACGGCAGCATTGAAGTGCAGCATCCGGCCAGCGGCCTCGTCACCGCGCTCGAGCCCATCATGCGCGCCTGTTCCGGTGTGTGGGTTGCGCACGGAAGCGGCAGCGCCGATCGCGAAACCGTCGACCGCAACGACCACGTCCGCGTCCCGCCCGATGAAAAGTCCTATCACATTCGCCGCGTCTGGCTCTCCGATGAAGAGATACAGGGCTACTACAACGGAGTTTCCAATGAAGCGCTTTGGCCGCTGTGCCACGTGGCGCACGCGCGGCCCATCTTTCGCGACGAAGACTGGCAGCAGTACCGCGCGGTGAACCAGAAATTCGCCGATGCGGTCTGCGACGAAGTGGATTCAAAGGACCCGATCATCCTGGTGCAGGATTATCACTACGCATTGGCGCCCGCGATGATTCGCAAGCGCCTGCCTGCTGCAACGGTGATTATGTTCTGGCACATTCCCTGGCCCAACGTCGAGCAGATGGGGATCTGTCCCTGGCGCAACGAGTTGTTGCGCGGCCTGCTCGGCTCGAGCATTCTTGGTTTCCACACGCAATTGCACTGCAATAATTTCCTCGATTCCGTCGATAGATATTTGGAAACGCGCCGCGACCAGGAGCATCACGCGGTGGTGATGCAGGGCCACCGCACGCTGGTGCGCCCGTATCCAATTTCGCTGGAATGGCCGGTGCACTGGGTTGAAACTGCGCCCAGCATCGAGGAATGCCGCGCCCAGGTTTGGCAAGCCCTGAAACTGAAGCCGAATGCACTCCTCGGCGTCGGCGTGGATCGGCTCGACTACACCAAGGGCATTGAAGAACGATTGCTGGCCGTGGAGCGCTTGTTGGAACGGCATCGCGAATACCGAGGCCGCTTCACCTTCGCGCAATTGGCGGCTCCGAGCCGCACCACGATCCCGCGATACAAGGACCTGAACGACGCGGTCGAACGATTGGCGGCGCGCATCAACGAGCGCTTTGGAACCGAGGACTACCGGCCCATCGTCCTGTTTCGTTCGCATCATGAGCCGCCGGAAGTTTTCCGTTTCTATCGCGCCGCCGATCTCTGCTACGTGAGCAGTTTGCATGACGGCATGAATCTCGTAGCCAAGGAATTCGTCGCGGCGCGCACCGATCTGCAGGGCGTGCTCGTCCTCAGTGAGTTCACGGGAGCTGCCCGCGAACTCACCGAAGCGCTGATTGTGAATCCCTACGATCTCGCGGGCAGCAGCGAAGCGCTCGCTTCCGCGCTCGCCATGTCTCCGGACGAACAGCAGGATAGAATGCGATCCATGCGCTCGCTGCTCGTGCAATTCAACGTGTATCGCTGGGCGGGCACCATGCTGGTGGATGCCGCGCGATTGCGCAATCAGGAGCGAGTGGCCGGACGCCCCGCCGAGGAGCGCGCGCATCTGGCGATGGCGCCCTGGGGATGAAATATCTTCTGTCCAGAGCTTCTCTCCCGATCGTTACGCGGCTGGCTCAGGAGCGCACTCTTTGCGCGTTCGACTTCGATGGAACCTTGTCCCCCATTGCCGGACATCCCGAGGCGGCGCGCATGCGCAGGCGCACGCGCGATCTGCTGCGCCGCGTGGCGGCCTTGTATCCATGCATCGTGGTCTCGGGGCGCAACCGCGCGGACGTGATCGAGAAGCTGCGCGGCACGTATGTAGCCGGAGTGCTCGGCAATCACGGTGCGGAATCCGGCGCGACGCCCGCGCCGCGCCGCGAAGTCAAGCGCTGGAGCGCTGCGCTCGAGCCTGAGCTGGATTCCATGCCGGGAACGTGGATCGAAAAAAAGACATTCTCGCTGGCCATCCATTATCGCCAGGCACTGCGCAAGGCAGAGACGCGCCGCCGCATCCTCGCCGCCGCCGGCAAACTCAAGGACGCCCGCGTCTTCGGTGGCAAGCAGGTAGTCAACGTGGTGGGAAAGCCGGCGCCGCATAAAGGCGACGCCCTGACCGCGGAGCGCGATCGCCTGAACTGCAACTGGGTACTTTATTTCGGCGACGATGAAAATGACGAAGACGCCTTCGCCCTCCGCGGCAACATGGTTCCCGTGCGCATCGGCAGAAAGCAGCGCACGCATGCCCGCTACTACCTGCGAACCCAGACGGAAATCGATGAACTTCTGGAATTGTTAGTGCGCCTGCGCGAAGATGCGACACGCCGAAATGCAGCTTCTATTTAGAATCCGGCGCCAGCAAAATGATCTTCCCAATCCCGCCCTTCTGCCCCAGCACGTGGGCTTCCGCCGCATCGCGCAACGGCATACGGCGCCCAATCGGCAAAACGAATTTGCCATCGCGCACGTCGTCGGCAAACTCGCGCACTTTGGACGCATCAGGCTGGGCGCCTACCCGCGTAACCTTCACTGCCGGATTCTGGGCAGCCGCACTTTCCGGCAGCCCGGCGGAGTAGCCAAATGATCCTCCCTGCTTTACCCTCGCCATCAATTTCGCCGCAACGTCGCCGCCAACCGTATCCGCAATGGCATCCACCAGGGGGAAATTCGCAATCGCCTGCTCGTCATCAATCGCAAGCACGCCAGAGACTCCGAGCGCGCGCGCCTCATCCAGCTCTCTGCCGCGCACCCCTGCAATCACCTGCGCGCCAATCTTCTTCGCCGTATGCACCGCCGCGCGCCCCACGCTGCCCAGCGCTCCCGCGATCAGAACCACCTGCCCCTTCTGCACATTCGTCGCAAGGCGCACAAGCTGGTCGCCGGTAAGCGAAATCAACGGGATCGCCGCCGCGTCCACCAGGTCCACGCCATCCGGCAAATGCGTCACGTCCGAGTCGTCCACCGCAACCAACTCGGCATAAGTCTTGTTGGAGAGCGCAAGCACGCGGTCGCCCACCTTGAAGTGCTTCACGTTAGCGCCCACCGCCCGCACCGTGCCGCTCACATCCCGGCCCAGAATCGCCGGAAACGTCAGCGGAAACATCTTCTGCACCATCCCCGAACGCAGTTTCCAGTCGATCGGATTCACGCTCGCAGCGGCCGCCGCAATCAGTACCGTATTTCCGCTCACCTGCGGTTCGGCAACGTTGTCTTCAAATTTCAAATTCTCAGGACCGCCATACTCATGGAGCACCACTGCCTTCATCGCGTTCCTCCTGGAACTTCCTGCTCATCAACTCCCCATAGGATGCGCGCGAGCCGGCTTACGGCTCATGGGAATAACCACTGGCCAGTACCGCTGCCTCCGACGGACGAATGAATGAGTTTTTCAGCAAACTGCGAAGTCGTGCCCTTTCACGAGACCATTGATGAAACACGCTCTAGAAAAACGGGAGACATGGGCAGTGGCGACCCCTGTCTCCCGGCTATCAGCCCTGAGCTTTCAGGCGGCGTTTGCATGGCTTGAGTTCTGGTCTCCTTGGTCGTCTTCTTCGTCGTTCTGGTTGTCTTCGCCGGCGGATTCACCTGTTTCCTTGTCCGCGTCGCCAGAGTCGTTGTCCTGGTCTGCGGACTCGCTCACTTCTTCGCCGTCCTCGCCGGAGTCTTCGCCGTCTTCTTCGCCATCCGCGACGTTTTCTTCGTCGTTGCCGTCTTCTTCGCTGTCGTCTACGTCGCCGTTGGCGTGAGCGGCGCGCCAGTCCTGGGCTTGCTGAGCGCCGCAGTGGTCGCGGTTATGGCAGCCACCGCAGTCGTCTTCGGGGGTGCAATAGGAGAGCATGGGGGCCAGCTCGTCGCCGGCTCTCGTGAAGGCGACGGATTTGACGGCGTCGTTGGAGACTTCGATGGCGGAGTCTGGCGCGTACTTGCCGGCGACCTGGAGGCCCTGGATGAGACTGGCGGCGGTCTGGTGGTCGATGTGTCCGGCGGCATGGGCGCAGACGACATCAGAGAGGGCCAAGAAGACGGAGTCGCGATCTTCAAGCGGGTTCAGCATGAAGGAGTTGGTTGAGGTGGAATTGCGCCGGGTGAGGACGCGGTGGAGACGGTCGTGGAAGTAGCAATAGGGCCGGTCACGGAGCGTGATCGCCTTGCACCTGGCGCCGTTGGTTTTGACATGTCTACAAATCGGAATCATGTTAGAAGCTCCTTTTCACGCAAGGGGCGGGAGGCAAAAAAAGCGGGACAATCTCTGTTTTCCCGCGATGTGGTATGGATGGCCCCTTTTCTCATTCATACCGCTCTGCAAAGAACTTGTTTGTTTTCAGGCGTTTAGTCGAGACGTTTTGCGATAAATATTCTGTTTCATATCGCTTAGCCGCAAAAATCAGATAACAAAGGGCTTAGAGATAGTTTGCAGGGCATCGTTCGCAGTTCACTTTGGCCGGAAAACACGAATGCGGCGGGTATGAGCCGCCGCACTTGAACCTGGTTTGTGACTTATGAGAACAGTATGCGCCGGAAGGGGGAAATTATATGCAAAACGGCGGGGAAAAATTTTGGGGTGCGAGGAGCGGGGGAAAGCGATCGCTTTCGACGGCGCAGAAGGTGCGCCGCGTCCCTCCGGGACGCGCGATCTTGCCGTCGGAGCCATCGCAGGGTTCCCCCTTCGACCTGGCTCAGGGTCCACCCTGGGCTATTTTCGACTTGCCTCTACGGGACGAGCCGGCGGCGGCAGGTTGGCCGCATCCGCGCTCACTGTGGCTGCGGGCGTCATCAGTCCCGCCGCATTCATCATTAATTCCACGTCGAAGCCCTCTTTGCGGGAGCGCTGGTCGTAGTAGAGAAGCGTGACGGCGATGGGATAGAGCGGTCCCACCACCGTGCCGACCATCGCGTAGAAGAAATGAACGACGAAAGCGTAAAGTTGCTGGTTGTAGCCGCTGGATGTGTGCCCTCTGTAGAAGAGGGTCGCGATCCACCAGGCGAGTAATGCGACGAGGCCGTGCAGCACCAGGGCGCAGGCGATGGCCATGATAAAGGCGACGAAGATGCGGCCGCGAGTGCCGCGCGTCAGTTTTCGACTTCGCTTTAGCCCTTTCCACGCGCTCATTTCTTCGAGCGTTGCCGCTGGAAAGGCGAACGCCAGGCAAGCGCCGATCCAGTAAAAAGCTGTTGCCAGGGCGGCGATGAGAGCGAACATCAACACGGCAAATTGTGCGCCATCGCCGCGCATGCCCAGCTTGATGAAGATCCAGGCGCTCACGAAAAGCATGCCGATCGTCAGCCCTTCAGGGACGACGAGCTGCGCACATATCTTGAGGAAAGCCAGCCATAGATACGTGCGCCATCGCGCGCCCAGAGTGCGGAGCGAGCCCAGAATGGAGTTGCGTTCGTTGAACAAGTTTCTGGAAACCGCGCTGACAAATGCGGGCAGGAAGAGGGTTCCGAGAAAACCTGAGATATGGTAATACCCATAGGCGAGGAACCAGCCTGCGGCGATTCTTGTTCCTTGATCCTGGTTAGCCGGGCCGAACCATCGATCGGTGTGCACCCAGCCGATGTCGGCCAAATGTATTGCCAGAACCAAGGTTGCCGGCAGCGCCGCGATGCCGGCGAAGAGCAAAAAGTTTTTCCGGTAGATTTCGAACGTACGATCGAGAATCTCGCCCAGGTTCATGGGGCGCAGAGCCGCTTGCATTTGGCCCTCCTACTTATCGGCCGGATGAATCCACATGGCGTTGCCGCCGGCTGAAACCATGTGCACATTGAGCACCGTTGTGCGGTCCACCGCTTGTCGCGTCAGTACCGTGTGCGTTGGTTGCTCTGCCGCATCGGGCGCGTCGGCGTAGATCTCCGCTACATATTTTCCCTCGCCGAGAAAACTCAGCGGCACCTTCACGTCGCGCGCGTCCCAGTTGGTCAGCGAGCCCACATACCAATCGCTCCCGCTGCGCCGCGCCAGCGCGATCCACTGCATCGGCATGCCGCCTATCGACCGCACTTCATCCCAGGTGCACGGGACCCGCTTGATGAAATCGAATTCCTTTTGCCCCGCGTAGGCCTCAGGATAATCCGACACCATTTCGAATTCGCTTTCGAAGATTACGAACAGGGCCAGCTCCTGGGCGCGCGAATTGAGGGCCATGGGCATGAATTGGCGCGGCACAAAGTGCTCGAGGTTGGTGTTGTTGAACGCGCCCGGTGTGTAGTCCATGGGTCCGGCCAACATGCGCGTGAAGGGCAGCGACGCGTTATGCGCCGGAGTCACCCGCGCCGTTCCCTTCAAGTACTCCTTGCCCATCACGCCTTCGCGCGTCATCAGGTTGGGATAGGTGCGCCGCAGGCCGTCGGGCTTGAACGCGCCGTGATAGTCGATCATCAGGTGGTGCTCGGCGGCTGCGGCCAAAACCTTCCGGTACCAGTCCACCATCCACTGGTCGTCGCGATTCATGAAGTCGATTTTGACGCCCGCGATGCCCCACCGCTCAAAGAGTGGAAAGGCCTGATCGATGTACGCGTCCACCGACGTCCAGTGCGCCCACAGCCACAGCTTCACGTTCTTTTCTTTCGCGTAGCGCAGCAACTCGGGCATGTCGATGTTCGGCGACACGTTTGTAATATCAGCCTGGTGCGGCCGATCTAGCGGAGCGGTGAGGTCCCTGGCCTCCCATCCGGCGTCGATCAGCATGTAGGGAAAGCCAGACGCCGAGGCAAAGTCGATGTAGTGCTTCATGATTTCGGTGGTCACGCCCGGCTTGACGGAAAGGCTTGGCGCCGCGTCGCCGCTCCACCAGTCCCATGCCGATTTGCCGGCTTTGATCCACGAGGTGTCGGCGATTTGCGACGGCGGATTCAGGTTCAGTACGATGTTCGACTCGATGAGCTTCGACGGCTGGTCGGCAATCATGAGGACGCGCCACGGGCTGGTGAACGGCGTTGTGGTTTCCACCGCATAACCTGGATCGATGTTGCCCGCGGCATCCTCATGCGGCGACAGATCGGCATGCACGGTGCGGCTGGCGAAGCCCTCTGCCTTGCGCAGATACATGCCTGAGTAGTGCTCGATGTCCGCTTCAGTAATTGCTACCCAACCCACGCCCGGCTGGTTGGCGAGATACGGCAGCCCGATGAGCCAGTCCGTGTGCAGGCCGCTCACGTTGCGCAGTTGGTACTCATCCTCCCAGGACGACTGGTATCCATCCAGGATCAGAGGATAAGCTGAAGCGTCCTTGGCAAAAGTGAATTCGGTGAGCTCATGCGCAATGCGCACTTTGCCGATCGCCGGCTGCTCCGGGACCAGGTAGCGAAATGCGACGCCGTCATCGAAGGCGCGCACTTCGATCGACATTTTGCGCCCGGTAGCATCTTGAAAATCCGCACGCACGCCGTTGTAGTGATTGCGCACTTCGCGGGTTTTGCCCACGGGAATGGAGTACGTGTCGTCGGCGGTTTCCGGTTGCTCGCCCGTGTTGTGCATTCCCGGCCCCAAGGCGGGCTGCCCAGCAAGGTCCAGCCCCAGCTTTGACGCGAGAAAGAGCGGGTTGCCGTGAAAATCGACTGTGTAACGCAGGCTACTTACCGCGCCGGCGGCGTCATCGCTCGCCAAAAGGCGCAGTGTGATTTGGCCGTTGGGGGATGTCACCGCGGCTGCGGCGGCGCCCGCATCGACCGAAGTCTGCGCGTGCAGATTTCCGGCGGCAACAAGAAGCACGAGCAGGCAGAAGCCAGCCTGCCGAAGAGGGGGCATGATTCCTCCATGGCGGCCGACCGGTTGGGTTTGCAAGCGCGTAGTCTCGACAGCCACGCGCCAGTATACTCGGACGCCGCGCGCCGCGGTGCATTCTCAGGAAAAATGCAACGCTTCTTCAGCCCACTGCAATGCTTCTCCGTAGCACAGCAGAAGATCGTTGGGATTCAGGCCTTGCCCTTCGACGACCACGTCGCAGGCCGCCCAGTTGCCCTGTTCGTGGGCCTCCAGCCAGCAGAGCAGGGCGCGTTCCGGCACCTCATTGCCTTCCAGCGCCTGACGGATCTCGTCGCGCAAGGGCAGCAGTGGCGTGAGATCGTGCATCGGCACGCGCAGCATCGCAGGCAAAAGGCTCAGCAGCCCCAGCAGATACTGCTCGGTTTGGTGCAGGGCGCAAAACGCCGAGGCCAACTCGCAAAAGCGTCCGCGCACAAACGCCATGCGCAACAATTCCATGGGCTGGTCCGCGTTCATCTCGCTGGTGATGGCCAGGGTGGCCAGGCGGCGGAAAGACTCCTCGCCCACGGCGATTAATGCCGCCTGCACCGATTGCACCTCCTGCCGCATGGCGCACACCGGCGAATTGATGAGCCGCAGCAGGCGGTAGGTGAGGCATGTGTCGCGCTTCACCAATCTCGCCAACTCGTGCAGGTCCATCGATTCGTCCTGCAGCAAGCGCAGGATCTCCACATGCAGCAGGCGGTTGGCAGGCACCTTGCGGTTCCTCATGAGCATGGGCCGGCAGAAGTAGTAGCCCTGCATGAGAGTGAAGCCCTCATCGCGCGCCTTCAGGTACTCTTCCTGGGTTTCTACCTTCTCCGCAATGAGCGCCACCGTAATCCCCTTCAGCCGATCGAGCAGCTCGCGCCGTTCTTGTTCAGGGGAGAGAGCAAAATCCACCTTGATATAGTCGGCAAGCTCGACCAGCGGCTCCATGCCGGGCTTCCAGGTGAAGTCGTCCATCGCCAGACGGAACCCGCAAGCCTTGAGGTGCCGGCAGGCGCTGACCAATGCAGGCGAGGGCTCGAGAGTCTCAAGGATTTCCAGCACGGTCATACTCGCTGGCAGCACGTGCACCAATCGGCCGGTCAGCGCCTCTTCCGTGCAGTTAATGAACACGGGAAGGTTGCCGGTGAGCCTTCCCAGCCCGAAAAGCACCGCGTTGTCGATCATGGTGCGCGTGGCCTGGTCGCCATCGCCGCTGAAGACGGCCTGGGGACCATCGCGAAACAGCAGTTCGTAGCCGTGGACTTTGCCGCGCAGATCGAGGATAGGCTGTCGCGCCACGTAGCGCATGCCGATGGCCAGATCCGGTTCCGGCAGGCCGCTGACAGGCGTCGCGACAAGAGGTGATTCGAGGTGTGCCGCCATAAGGGCCCCTCCGAAGCGTCTATCGGCGGAGCGCAAGGGCAACTTGATCAGCTGTTCGGAAATGCGTCAGGGTACGACGCGTGCCTTCCGTCCTTTTCCGCCACGACGGACGACAGGTCACGGGAAGGTTGCGCTGGGTTGAGAGGGAAAGGTTGAGGATTGTGGTTTCCCACATCTCAAAATCGAGATGTGGGGCACCGGGGTTGCGCTGGGTTGAGAGGGAAAGGTTGAGGATTGTGGTTTCCCACATCTCAAAATCGAGATGTGGGGCACCGGGGTTGTGCTGGGTTGAGAGGGATGGGTTGGGGTTCGTGCTGTCCCACCCATTTCGTCCATGACGGTGGACGAAATGGATGGGGCACGGAAGCGTTCTTTTCAAGGGGACAGAGGCCAAATTCTGCTCACGCCGTTGCGCCGTCCTATCCACCCATGAACATGCCGCCGTTCACATCGAGCACGTGGCCGGTGATGTACGACGCCGCATCGGAGGCCAGGAACTTTACCGCCTGGGCGACGTCCCTGGCCGTGCCGCGCCTGCCGAGGGGAATGGTGGCCAGCATGGCCTTGGACACATCTTCGCTGAGGACAGCAGTCATGGGGGTTTCAATGTATCCCGGCGCTACGGCGTTCACGGTAATATTCCGCGAGGCCACCTCGCGCGCCAGCGAGCGGGTCATCCCGATCAGGCCCGCCTTCGACGCGGCATAGTTCACCTGGCCTGCCTGCCCCGCGCGGCCGACCACGCTGGCAATGTTCACAATGCGTCCCCACTCGTTCTTCAGCATCTTGCTGAGCAGAGCTTTCGTCAGCAGGAATGCTCCCGTGAGATTGATGCTCAGCACCAGGTCCCAGTCCGCGGGCTTCATGCGCAGCATCAGGTTGTCGCGTGTAATGCCGGCGTTGTTAACGAGAATTTCGACCTTGCCGAACTTCTCCAGAATCGCCTTGGCGCCGGCCTCAATCGACTCCTGGCTCGACACGTTTACCGTGAACGCCGAGGCATCGATGCCCTGTGCCTTCATCTCGGCCACAGTCTCTGCCAGCTTGGCCTCGTTCACGTCGGCCAGCACGATTACCGCGCCGGCCGCGGCCAGTTCCTCGGCAATGGCGCGGCCGATGCCCTGCGCTCCGCCTGTTACCAGCGCAATTCTTCCTTGTAAATCGCCCATGTCGTTTGTTGACCTCTGCGCGCTTGCGGGTTCTTTGCCGCGAGTCGCGCCTTTCCACGGCTGATTATAAGGGAGCGAGGGAGCAATACGGGGCGAAGCTTGTAGCCAGTAGCCGGTAGCTTTGAGGAGCAAGCAGAGGAATTAGCCAATCGAGTGAGAGAAGGCGCAGGCCGGGGATACTAGCTACGGGCTCCCGGCTACAAGCTCTTTCTACGTCGGCGTGGCCGCTACCGTGACGGGGCGCGTGGCCATGGCTGGACGCGCCAGCTCCGCGGGCCAGATATAGACGGCCAGCCGCCGCGAATAGTGCAGCACCGGATCCATCTTTGGCAGCTCAATGCCGACCGCGGTAGCCAGATCGTTGCGCTCGATCTCCGCCTCGGCATCTTCGAGCGGCCAGGGCACATGGTGCAGGTTAGCGCGGATCGGCTGGCCAACGCGGTTGGTGCTGAAAACGCAATTACGCTCGGAAAAGAAGTATTCGAGCGATCCCGGGCGCATTTCGGCCGTCTTGCGGGACGGTCCCAATCCGCGATAACGAGCTTTGAAGATCACCTCGGGCCGGGAGAACCACCGCCGGCTGTAGAAAGAGAATTCCCGCTCGGAACGCGGCTCCAGGCGCATCTCCGCCATCTTGTAGGGCAGGCGATAGACGAGGTGCGCCATGGCCACCGTGAACAAATTGCTGGAGTCGACGGAAAAGCAGTAAATTCCCGGCGTTCCCGAGATCCGATCGCGCACGTACGTCCGAAAATTCAGATCAGGAAAGTTGCGCATGCCGGGAAGAGCCGGCACGCCGCGGATTTTGATGCGGTCCAGCCAGAAGGGGACCGCCCCCAGCCATGCCGATCCCTGATACGAGTCCACCTCAAGCCACTCCGGCAGCAACGCTTCAATCAAGGGAGCAGGAATCGGCCAATGGGCAAACAGCAGATCGTTCCAGCGCTGAGTCATGGCCCAGCGTCCCGACGGTAAAGGCCGCGGTTTGTGCGACGTGCGCAGCAAAAACTCCCGCACCGTAAACTCCTCTATAAACGCTCCCGTGCGTTCCCAGTGGCATTACGCTCTTGCGGTGCTTCACGTTCCAGGCGACTTCCGGTAAGGGTTGGGCATGCCGCAACGCGGACGCACCCTCATGACGTATTCTGTCCGCGAGACGATCCTTATGTCCAGTGAATCTTTTCTGCCCGCCGGCGCCCGCACGCAATCTGAGGTTTTCGCCGTTCATGGCGCCGATCCCGAGATTCTCGCCTTTGCCATGGCCAAGTACTCGCGCTCCTCGCTCTCCATGCGCGAGTCGTTGACGGAAATCAGCGCGCAGCGCGCCGAGCAGTTCCTGAACACCTTTTATTTTCAATATGGGCATCGCTCCATCGCCGACCTGGCGCACATCGCCTTCGCCGTCGAGCGCCTCACGCTGCTGGCCGCCGTCGTCCTGGTCGACGAGGCGCGCTGGGACGGCCAGGAACGCTCGACCCGTTATCAGAATTTTCTCCAATCCGGATGGTATCTCCCTGAATTGGGCGAGAATTCGGCCTCGGCCAACCTTTACTCCCATACCATCGAGAACTTATTCGCGGTCTACGAGCGCGTCTCTTCCGCGGTCCTCGATCTGCTCCGCGGCCGCGTTAGCCGCCCCGAGTCGCTTAAGCCCGAGGCCTACGAGCGGACATTAAAGGCGCGGGCATTCGACGTGGCGCGCTATCTGCTGCCGCTGGCCACCAACACGTCGCTGGGGCAAATTGTGAGTGCCCGCACGCTCGAGACCCAGGTCTCGCGGCTGCTGTCGCACCCTGCGGCCGAGGTGCGCCTGTTGGGTGAAAAACTGCGCGACGCCGCGATTGGCCCCGCATGGAACCTGAACGCGCGCGCCGCGCAGGCATTTGTGGACAAACTCACCGCTTCAGGCGGCGACTGCGTCCCCCTGGCCGCTGAAGCTGCAGCGCTCTTCACGCGCGAGGTCAACACCGCGCCGACACTCGTCAAATATGCCCAGCCAAATCCGTACTTGATCCAGTCGCAGGCTGAGCTGGCGCAGGCCGCGGCTGTGATCCTGAAGAATCAGCCCATCGCGCCGGCCCCGCTCGTCGATCTGGTGGAGCGCACGGAATCTCTCGAAGTGGAGCTCGCCGCGACTCTTCTCTACTCGGCTAGCCATCATCCCTACCGTCAAATCCGCGACTCGGTCTCTGGCCTACCAGGTTCTCAGGTTTCGGAGCTCATTGAGTTGGGGTTGAAGCACCGTGGCCGTCACGACGAGGCGCTCCGCGCGTTTCATGCCGGAGCAGTTCTTCGGTTCGATTTCCTTATGGATATCGGCGGCTTCCGCGACATGCATCGCCATCGCCGCTGCACGCAAATCATTCAGGGATTCACCTGGCAGCACGGCTACGAGACGCCTGGGCCGGGCGACTTGGCTGCCGGACCCGGCGATGATGCGGAGGGGGATTTCGACATCCTTGCCGCGTCCGGCGTCCTCGCCGACTACCGCTCGGCGATTGAGTCCGCCCACCACGCCGCTTCTCTGATCGCGGCTGGACCCGCTCCGGAGGCTGCGCAATCGGCGCTGTATCTACTCCCGCTCGCCACGCGCATCCGCGCGCTTTTCAAAATGGATTTTGCGGAGGCCCAGTACATTACCGAGTTGCGTTCGGCTCCTGCGGGGCACTTCAGCTACCGCCGCGTCGCCTGGGAGATGTTCCTGGCTTTGCAACGCCAGCATCCGGCGCTGGCAAAGCATATGCGCGTGACGGATTTTACGCAGCCGATCGATCTGTTCCAGAGATGATAAAAGCAGGGAGCGAGGGAGCGAGGGAGCGAGGGAGCTAGGGAGCGAGGGAGCTAGGGAGCTAGGGAGCTAGGGAGCGGGGGAGCTAGGGAGCGGGGGAGCGAGAAAACGGCGTCGTGCGGGCGTTCACCGCAACTCTTAGTCTTTGCTCCGTGCTTTCACCAGCCCATTTCCCGCATGTGATCGAGGATGATTCCGCTGTAGTGGTCCATGCGGTCGGGACGCCGCTTGAGGGGCAAGGGCAAAACGGCGGCCAGTCGCGCCGCATCTTCCCGGTCGATCTTCCGCGCCGAGGTTCCGTAGTATGTGCGGCTCGCCGCCTCCACGCCATAAACCCCCGGGCCGAACTCCACCTCGTTCAGGTACAGCTCCAGAATGCGCTGCTTGCCGAGCACAAGTTCGGCCACCGGAACCAGAGTGAATTCCGCGCCTTTACGCAGATACGAACGGCCGGTTCCGAAGAACAGGTTTTTCACCAGTTGCTGCGTAATCGTGGAGCCGCCGCGGATGCGACCGCCTTTCTCATCTTGTTCGGCAGCGATCTCCATCGCGTGCCAATCGAAGCCATGGTGCTCGTAGAAGCGCCCGTCCTCAGCGGCGATCACGGCGTGCTGCAGATTGGGCGAGATCTGGCTCAGCGGAACGAACTGGTAGCGCAGGTTATAGGGCTTGTGGTGGATCCAGGCCTCGAAACGACGCTCGATGTGAACCGCGGTAGTTGGCGGGTCGATCCATTTCGCGGCGACCAGCGTGAGCGAGGCCAGAAGCCAAAGCGATAGAACAGCGATTCCGGCCCATCGCAAGACCGATCGCAGAGAAATTTTTCGGTGCGGTTTAGGCGGCAGTGGAATCGCCGGTGGCGCTGGCTGCGGCGTCGGCGGTGGTGGTGGCGGCGGTGGAGTTGGTTCGTCGGGCACATTTCAGAATAATCGTCCCGTGCCATCGTGCGTTCGCCATGATGGGACCGCGCGAACGCAGGGACTCTGCAGCTCGCCCGATGAACGGTTCTCCGTCTCCCTATGTGCGAAAATTGAAATTTGCACACGCAATCCAGCTTTCGCCTGCTCGTCGTCCGGCTCGGCGCCATGGGCGACATTCTCCACGCGCTGCCCGCGGTGACGGCGCTGCGGCAGACGCATCCTGCGTGGCACATCGGCTGGGTGGTCGAGCCGCGCTGGCAGGCGCTGCTAAAGACGGGGAACGAGGGACCAAGGGACCAAGGGACCGAAAAGACGGGGAACGAGGGACCAAGGGACCAAGGGACCGAAAAGGCAGGGAGCGAGGGAGCGAGGGAGCAAGGGAGCGAAAAGACGGGGAACGAGGGACCAAGGGACCAAGGGACCGAAAAGGCGGGGAACGAGGGACCAAGGGACCAAGGGACCGAAAAGGCAGGGAGCGAGGGAGCGAGGGAGCAAGGGAGCGAGAAGGCAAGTGCCAGCGAAGGTCGCGGCAGCGCGATGCCTGTTGTTGACCGACTGCACTTTGCTGCCAGCCGGGAATGGAAACGCCATCCATTGAACGGTAAGACGCGAAGCGCGATCAAGGGACTGCGACGCGAACTGCGCGACGCGCACTATGATGCAGTGCTCGACCTGCAGGGCGCGATCCGTTCGGCTGTCATTGGACGCATGACGGGATGCATGCGCCGCATCGGCGAGGCACGACCGCGCGAATGGCCCGCGCACTGGTTCTTTACCGAGCGCATTGTGACGCACGGCGCGCACGTGATTGAGCAGGATGTGGAGCTGGCGTCGGCCGTTGCGGGAGATCCACTCACGGCGGTCAGTCCGCTCTTGCCCGTTGATCTTGTGGCCGAAAGCTGGTGCGGCAATTGGCTTGCGGAGCACGCTGCGCAGACTGGCGCGCGGCAGATTGCTTTCATTACTCCTGGAGCTGGGTGGGGCGCCAAGCGCTGGCCGCCTGAGCGCTACGCGGCGGTTGCGAAAGGCCTGAAGGATCGCGGCATGCAAGTGCTGGTGAACGCTGCTCCGGGAGAAGAGTCGCTCGCAGCGCCAATTGCGGCCGATGGCGCTGCAGTTCCCATTGCGACGACGCTTCCGCAGTTGATTGCGCTTACGCGCCGCATTGCTCTCTGCATCGGCGGAGATACGGGACCGCTGCATCTGGCGAGCGCTCTTGGACGGCCTGTTGTCGGTATCTATGGACCTACCGATCCCAGCCGCAACGGTCCTTATGGAACGCGCGCGCGCGTGCTGCGCAGCCCGGAGAGCCGCCGCGATCACTCGCGCCGCGACGCACCCGAAGCTGGACTGCTGACGATCTCGCCGGAAGACGTGCTGCGCGCGACGGATGAATTGCTCGCGGAGGAGAAGACGGCATGAATCGGCATTCATTGCCTCCGCAGATCCGCTCGTTGCAAGCGTGGCAATGGTTGGCGCGGCGGATTCGCGTGCCGCTGGGATTCGTAACGGCTGCGCTCTATGTATTTGAGGTGGCGCGACGGCCTGCGCATCCAGCGGCGATTGCTTGGAGCCTCGCGCTGGTTTTGCCAGGGCTGGCGCTGCGCGCCATCGCTTCAGGGACGGTGAAGAAGAACCGCGAGCTCGCTGTGACAGGTCCTTACGCTTACACACGCAATCCGTTGTATCTGGGATCGATGCTGATTGCCGCTGGATTTGCTGTAGCTCTGCTCAGTTGGCCATTGGCTCTCGTTCTCGGCGTGGGATTCGCTGTCATCTATATTCCCGTTATCGCAGGGGAAGAGCAGTTCCTTCGCGCCACGTTTCCTGGATTCGACGACTATTGCCGAGATGTGCCAAGGCTCATTCCTCGGTTCACGCCAGCGAAGAGGCTGGGCGGTCAGATGACTCGAGCTGATTCAGCGGATTCTCCTGGAGGGTTCTCGCTTGCGCTTTACCGCAAGCATCGCGAGTACAATGCTGCAATAGGGGCTTCACTGCTGTACTTGAGCTTGCTCTACCTGCGGCCGATGCTGGAAACTCTCCTGCAGCGGTTCCGTTGAGCGCTTTCCTCATCCTCAGAGTCCAACGAATGAGCGTTCCTCGGGGGCTAAAGCCCCGTTGAATTGTATGAGCCGATCGGCACGACTAAGGTCGTGCTCTTTCGCGAGTTGAGTTTCATCGCAGCGAGTAGACCTTCACCGTAGCGAGCGGACTATGACCACTGGTTGTTAACCCACAAGGAGCCGTGCCGAACATTGAAGACACGCGCGAATGCAGTCAGCCTCTTTTGCGGATTTGCCTTGGCAGCAACGGCCTTGGGCCAACAAGCTGCGACGCTTGCGCCGCCGCGCGCAGGCTATAGCTTTCCCCAGAAGCAGACTCTTACGTATAGCGTCGATTGGCGCGTGTTTCCCGCGGGAACTGCTGTGATCCACTTTGAGGCTGCAGGTGAGCGCGAGCGCATTGTCGCTTCGGCCGATACGATTGGCGCGATCAATATGCTGTTTCACGTCTCGGATCGCTTCCAATCGGACTTCGATCGCGTGCGAGGTTGCACATACGACTTCGACAAGCAGACCGTGGAAGGACGAAGGCAGATCAACTCCACGCTGAGGCTGGATTACGCTGCGTCGAAGTCCGTTCTGGACGAGAAGAACCAAGTGACAGGACAGACGAAGCACGCGGAAGCGAAGGTGAGCGGATGTTTGACGGATCTGCTGACTGGAGTTTTCTACGCTTCGTCGCAGCCGATTGCGCTGGGACATAACTTCGTGATTCCAGTTGTGGACGCTACGAGCAGCGTGCTTGTGACGATGAAGATCGAAGGGCGCGAAGAGATCAAGACGCCTCTTGGAACGTTCAACACGTTGCGCATTCAGCCGACTGCCGACAATGGTGTTGTAAAAAATCGCGGCAACATCTGGATCTGGTATACAGACGACGAGCGGCATTTGCCGGTGCAGATGCGCGCGCGATTGTTTTGGGGAACGATTACGTTTCGGTTGATTGGCAATGATGCCAAGTGAGCAGTGGTCGGCAGGCTGCGACAGGTGGAGTCTTTTGCCGATGCTTTGTTTTCAGTTAGATAGCTGAGGCGTACTGGGATACTGGGCCAGTATCGCGGCTGGATTTTGCTTGTAAGCCAATGATTAAGTTTGGCTTAGGTGGCTTCACAGTTTCTTTGTCGATTTTTTGAAACAGGGAACATGGGAGCGAGGGAGCAAGAAAGCCGGGGACTCGCAGCGGAGCCCGTTGGTCTTGATGTGTCGACAGATCATGTACATGTTCGTTACTCCCTATGCCCCCCCATTTTCAGGT
>Ga0302320_10008520_pt1 | contig 22271 bp, 19 predicted proteins | sample Bog_T0_3_FD_202130 | JGI IMG/M metagenome (GOLD analysis project Ga0302320, IMG submission 202130) | Peat permafrost microbial communities from Stordalen Mire near Abisko, Sweden - Bog_T0_3 | ecosystem: Environmental > Terrestrial > Soil > Wetlands > Peat | place: Sweden: Abisko, Stordalen Mire...
TCGTTGGAGGTATCTACGGCGCGAACACAGTCGGCGCCATCGCCGGGTCGATTCTGTTCAGCCTGGTTTTCATTCCCGCCGTCGGAACCCTTGGTTCGCAGAAACTGCTGATTGCGCTTTCTGCCGTAGGCGCCGTGCTGGTGCTCGAAGGCGCCACTGAACGAATCAATCTGAAACTCGCCGGCGGAATCGCCCTCGCCGCGCTGCTCGCCTGGAGCATCCCCGCCATTCCGTGGATGCTCATCGGCTTCGGCCGGCGCCTCCCCACTACCACCGGGCATTGGGATCTGCTGCACGAAGCCGAGGGCATGAATTCTTCCGCCGCGTGGTCGCGCTGGGAAGGCGGCACAATCTATTTCCACGTCAGCGGAAAGGTGGAAGCATCGACGGAGCCGCAGGATATGAGCCTGCAGCGCATGCTTGGCCATCTGCCCGCACTGGCCCACCCCGATCCGAAATCTATTCTGATCGTAGGTTTCGGCGCGGGCGTGACCGCCGGAACTTTCGTGGTTCATCCCGAGGTCAAGCGCATCACCATCTGCGAGATCGAACCTGTCATCCCGCCGCAATCCGACCGCTACTTCGGCGCCGATAATTACCACGTGCTCCATGACCCGCGCACCTCCATCGTGTACGACGACGCCCGGCACTTCGTCATGACCAGCCCGGACAAGTACGACATCATCACGTCCGACCCGATCCATCCATGGGTGAAAGGGATGGCCACGCTCTACACCACCGAGTACTTCGAAATGTGTAAACGCCATCTGAATCCAGGCGGGATTGTCACGCAGTGGGTGCCGCTGTATGAGAGCAGTGTGGATGCGGTGCGCAGCGAGATTGCCACCTTCTTCGAGGCCTTCCCGAACGGCACCATCTGGGGCAACGTCGATACCGATGGCCAGGGCTACGATCTGGTTCTCATGGGTCAGGTGGATAAATTGACCCTCGATGCCGACGGCATGCAGGCGCGGCTCAACCGGCCCGATCATGCGGCTGTGCGCCAGTCGCTGCTCGCGGCGGGATTTCCTTACGCGCTGGATCTTCTTGCCACCTACGCGGCGCAGGCCTCCGATCTGCGCGCGTGGATGCAGGGGGCCGAGATCAATCGCGACCGCAATCTGCGTCTGCAATATCTGGCCGGTCTGGGGTTGAATACCAACGCCGCCGATCTGATTTACGGAGAAATGCTCAGCCCCGCCGTGTTCCCGGATAATCTGTTTACCGGGACGCCGGAAACGCTGGCGAAGCTGCGCTCACTGTTCCACCGCCGCCGCTTCTGAGTTGGAAGTAACCGGGAAGGTCCCGCTTGGTTTCCCGCAATATCTCCACAATGGCGCGCCTGTCAGCCTCTTCGCGCTTTCCGAGCACTTCCCACATGCGCCGGTATATGGCAGCCTTTGCCTCGGCGGGCAGGCCGTCGAACGCCGGGCTGTAAATCATGTAACTGCACGGGTAGCGCATCAGGCGCCCTCGCAGGCTCAGGTCTCGCAGAGAGCGGCCCTTGCTGTCGCGCGGCCCGCGGGCCTCAAAGACTTCTGTGAAGCCCGACGTCCCGGAGATCTCGCCTTCGACCGGCGCTTCGTCTACGAACAGCATGTAATCCACCAGTTCATTCACCGCGGCGCGAGCGCGCGCGTTAAGCGAGTGCTCCTCCGCCAAAGCGATGCGCGACTCCCAGCCGGCGCGCGTAATCAGGTTCATCATGCGTACTTGATGCTCGAAGACCATCAGCGCCACGATATCGCTGAAGGGCGTGAGCCTCGTCCGCGGGGCGCACTTGCCGTCGAGCGAATCGAGATGGACCGGGTCGCTCCGCAGCATCGATTCGGGATGGGCTTCGTCGGTTGCAATCCGATTGCCCATATGGGGCGCTGTACCGCTGTTCCCGGTAACGTACCAACCGCCCCAGAGCTTTTCGAAAGGCATCCGGTCGTCGGTGTCGTATTGGGCCGCGTGAATAAGCGGAATGCCCGAAGGGGAGGCGAACACGCTGCGCACAAGCGCACCGGGAACCCCCAGGGTCACCGGCGTCATATGGCAATTCAGGCAATCCTGACGACGCGTAAACGGCGACTCCGGGGCCGGCGCCGCCACTCGCTTCCGGTACGCGGAAAGTCTCTGGTCGAGCCGGTAGAAAATCATACCGGCACGCGGATCCTGCGAAGCGAATTCCACAAAACCGCCGCGCACCCAGCCGGCGATCACCGCGTCGTTGTAAAAGAGAACACGGGGATTGGCGGGCTCGATGCGCATCGCCTGTACGCTGGTTTTTGAGAATACCGCCATCTGTGATTCCACGGGTATATTGAGCGCCTTAAGGACAGCGGGCAGATAGCCTGTCACGGGGTCGAAGGCCAACTGCACTTTGCCTTGTTCGATCTTGCGGCTGAGCTCGCCGACCGGATCGCTGAGCGGCACCGTGGAATACGCGATGGCAGGGTTTTCGCGCGGCAGCACCTGCTCAGATGCAAGGCCGGCGCCTGTCGCGAGGGCAACCGCGAACGGAACGAAGATGCGGGCCTTCAGCATCTCCGCCGGCGGCGAACGCACAGCGCCATCAGGCCGGCGAGCAGACCCGCGACGGCCAGGCCGCCGCTCGACGGTTCCGGCGCCAACACTACCGTGAAATCGACATAAGCGAAGTAACCACTCATGTCCGGGCCGACGGTTCCGCCGTCGCCGAGGAATTCGGCAACGTCATTGTAAGTGCCTGCGGGCGTATCGGCCGCGATGTCGATCCCCAGAATTGGCCCCGTGTATGTAACGGGAGCGTAATCGGGAGCGAGAGTGCCGTCCGCATCGCCCTCGAAAAGCCCCGGCGTAGCGTTCGAGAAGGTATTATCCACGGTGAAGTAACTGTTGTACGCGGAAAGCGCGACGCCGGTGAGGTCCAGCGGCGATCCGTCGGTATCGTTATCCATGATCGTGCCGGAAAAAACTAAGCATGGCTGCGATATTCCGTTAGGATTGTTCGCGTCGCAAGTCGCCTGATCGTAGCTCGGCGGATACACCGCAATTGCCGGTTGGTTGAATGTGATAGTAACATCGGGACTGCCGATGCCTGTACCGAAGGCAGCGGATGACGCTGCAAGCAGGACGGCGGAGGCCATTACCAGGCTTTTCATCGTCCTCTTAGTTTCCCACCGCGAACAGGATGGCGTCGTTGATGGCGTAGACGGTTCCATCGACCCCGATCGCGGTTGGCGTATAAGCTTCCCCGCGCCCGGAAGTGAGCGCCAGGCTCTGCAGCAGACTATTGCTCGTAAAGTCCCAGCGGTAGACCATGCCGTCTTCACTGTTGATAATGGCCGCTTTCGTAAATGGGTCGATCACTGTCGTATTAATGCACCACTCCGCCGAGGGTTGGTCGTCTTGAGAATCCGTCACGGTGATCACTTCCGTCATCACCGTTACAGGAGTTGAAGAACACGAGGATGGGCAATACTCATCCGTCATACTGCCGTTGGGGTCCAGCACGGCAACCTCGTTAACACCGTTACCGGTGCCGATTCCGTCATAGTTGTTGTACTTGGTCAGGATGAGATAAGACGATGTTCCGGTATACGACGGAACTGTGCTTGCGGGAACCACGGAAGCAGTGTTATCCCAGCCGAACGATCCGGGAGTCTTGAGGGCGGAGAGCGTAGAGTTGTAGTGCAGCATCCAGCCGCGATCGTTGTGGGAACTGCAGCAGGGGTTCTCGAGGACGCCGTAATAGACGTCGCCATCCGGGCCCACCATGGGCGCGGCGGAGCTGTCGCTCGAAAGGGTGGCGCGCCCACCGCGCGGATCGAAGAGCTGTGTGTGCGCAAGGGGCGCAAGCGTGGTGGAATTGAGTGAGACCAGATAGCCGTTGGTGTCGAATGTCGTGCCCCCGGAAACAGCCACGTAAACCGTATTCTGAGTGTTGTTCAGGGCCGGTGCGCAGTTGAGTTCCACTTGCGTGACGTTGGGATCGTTGCCCGCCAGCGACTTGGCGCTGGCCCAGGAACCAACGCCTGTCGGCCCAATGCGCGCAATTCCGCTGACGAGATCGGTTCCCTTAGGTCCCGCGCCGTTACCGGGCGCGGCGATGAAGCCGAAAAAGATGTCCCCATAGCGGTCCGCCGTGATTGGTGTCGAAATCTGGATGGCCGTGTTGAGCGCGTTCTGATTCGCCGTGTATACCGACTTGCCGTAGAACACAAACTGTCCGGTGGCGCCGGGTTGCCCGTTCGATCCCGTGGCGCCGTTCAGAGTGTCGCGGTAGTAAACGGTGCCGCCGGCGCCGGCGTAGTAGAGGCGCGTACCCAGGCTCAATGCTGGTGTATACGGGGGAGTCCAATCGTGGGGCGGTAATGTGTAGTCGGACGGCAAAGTGTAAATGAGAGCGCCCGTCGCGCCATTGTAAGCCAGCACTTCATAGCCGCCGGCGGCCGTTGTCACCGGCACCAGCACCGTGTTTCCGGCCGTGACCGAAATAGAACCGTAATGGGTGAAAAGGTCACCGCCAACCGGCGGGTTCAGGTCCACGGGCGTGGACCAGTGGGTCCTGTTCAAAGCTTGTGCCGCCGTGGCCGAAACCGCCGTGTGTTGAGGGTCGTGGGCGTAGCCGCTCCAGGGAATGTTCAGGGCTTGCCCGAAGGCGCCCGCGGGGAGAACCGCACAAGCCAGGAGCCACCTGAAAATCCCGCTGGGTCTAGCCATTTACACGAAGAGTAGCCGCTTTTCGCGAAAACGCGCAAGATATACCTTGGTTAATTCAAGGGAGAATTCAGCACAGCGCCGCTCAAGGTCCGCCGTACAGATCCTCACAGGGGGCCGGCAGGTCCCGGTTATTTGGCAATTCTTCTGTTCGTCATAACGGAGAACAGAATGCCCTCCAATCTATCGATAAACCCATCGCGCCCAGCAGTGCTTCCGTCACTGGTATTGTTTCTCATCTTTCCGCTGCACACGGCGTGGGCGCAGGCGACCGGAACGCTGCGCGGTCAGGTCACAGATCCTTCCGCAGCCGTGATTCCGGGAGCGGTCGTTCAGATCTCCGGCAACGGGTTGACGCGCAGCGCGAAAACGGATGGCCAGGGGAGGTACAGCACGGCACTTCCGGCCGGCACTTACGCGGTGCAGGCCACCGCCAAAGGGTTTGTCACCTTCAATCGCTCCGATGTGAACGTTCCGGCGGGGCAAGTGACGCCCCTCGATATTTCACTACAAATCGAAGCCACCGAACAGCAGGTCCAGGTGACCGATACTTCCGCCGGACAGGTGAGTGTCGATCCCTCGCAGAACCAGGGCGCGCTCGTGCTGAAGAATGAGGATCTCGACCAACTCCCCGACGATCCCGACGATTTACAGGCCGACCTCGCGGCGCTTGCGGGACCCGCCGCCGGCCCCAACGGCGCACAGTTCTTCATTGACGGTTTCAGTGGCGGCCAATTGCCACCCAAAAGCTCCATCCGCGAGATCCGCATCAACTCCAATCCTTTCTCTTCGGAGTTCGATCAGCCCGGCTTCGGACGCATCGAGATCTTCACCAAACCCGGCTCCGACACATTTCACGGAGAAGCGCTCTTCGATCTTGGCGATTCGATCTTCGATACGCGCAATCCTCTGCTGACCAGCGCCCAGCCGGCTTACACCTCGAAGTTCTTCAGCGGAAATATCGCCGGCCCGCTGAATAAGAAAGCCTCGTTCTTTCTAAGCTTCCAGCGCCGCCAGATCGACGAAGGCACCCTTATCGATGCGCTCTCTCTCAACAGTGCGCTCCAGCAGGTTCCCTACAACGGAGCCTTCGCCACGCCGCAGCGCTTCTGGGTGATCAGCCCGCGGCTCGATTATCAGATCGGCGCCAACAATACGCTGGTGATGCGTTACAACCATACGGATAATTCCACTATCGGCGGCGTGGGGAATTTCAGCCTTCCTACCCAGGAGACCATTCAGAACCAGAAGAACAATACCGTGCAGATTACCGAAACGGCCATCCTTGGCACCAAAGCCGTGGATGAAACCCGCTTCCAGTTTTTCGACAGCCACGTCAACCAGACGGCGCCGGGAGACTTCAGCATCCCCGGCATCAACGTGAGCTCTTCGTTCAATTCGGGAGGCGCGCCGTTTTCCCTCAACTCCACGCACTCAAAGCTCTATGAGTTTCAGAACATACTAACGTCGACGCTGGGCAACCATGCCGTCAAGGTGGGCGGCCGCCTGCGCCAGAACGATCTCACGAGCTACACCAACTCAAATTTCAACGGCACGTACACTTTCTCGACTCCCGTGGCGCCGCCTTCCGGGACCTATTGTCTGGCGGGTGTGACCAATCCGACTTCGCTCGATCTCTACCAGGAAACCGAGATTCTTCTTTCGCAGGGCGTGCCCATGAGCCAGATTCTGGCCGAGGGTTGCGGTCCCAGCCAGTTCTCGCTTTCGAGCGGGATTCCGCAGCAGACCGTGCGGCAGCTGGATCTTGGTCTCTTTGTGCAGGACGATTGGCGCTACCGCCCCAACCTTACTATCAGTGCGGGTTTGCGTTACGAGACGCAGAATAATATTCACGATCATCTGGATATGGCTCCGCGCTTCGCCGTGGCGTGGGCGCCGGGTGGAAAGAACACCACGCGTGGCAGCTCGAAAACAGTGATCCGCTCGGGCTGGGGAATTTTCTTCACGCGCTTTCCCGACACGGATGTGCTTAATGCACTGCGTTTCAATGGCGTCACGCAGACGAATTATCTGATCAATAACGCGGTGGCGCAGGGAGGATCGGCCGCTGCCCAACAGGCGCTCGCATATTATCCCGCGGTTCCAGCCGTGTCACTGCTGACCGTGGAAAATCAAGCCATCTATCAGATCGACCAAAGCCTGCACGCGCCCTACATCATGCAGGGTTCAATCGGAGTAGAACGCGCCCTGCCGGCGCACACCACGCTTGCGGTGAACTTTGTCGACACGCGCGGCGTGCATGTGTTGCGCGAGCGTGATATCAACGCATATCTTCCGGGCACCTACACCGGGCAGGGAACGGGAATCAGGCCCTACCCGATCCCCGACGACATTTATAACTATGAAACCAGCGGACTCTTCAAACAGGCCCAGCTGATTACCAATGTGAACAGCCGCATCAATAATCACATTTCGCTGCAGGGTTACTACGTGTTCGGCGAAGCGCACACAAACGCCGGCGGCTTTCCCATGAACCAGTACAACGACGATGCCGATTGGGGGCGGGCTTCTTACGACGCGCGGCACCGCGCATTCATCGGCGGAAATGTGGGTCTGCCCTTCGGATTGATTGTCGCGCCCTTTATGACTGCGAGCTCCGGCCTGCCTTTCAACATCACCACAGGCAACGATTTTGAGGGCGACGGGATTTTCAATCAGCGGCCGGCATTCGCGACGGGTCCGTGCGCTCCCTCGATGCCCAGCATCGTATGCACGCGTTTCGGCGCCTTCAACCTTACGCCCGAGCCGGGACAAGCGGTCATCCCATTCAATTACGGAAATGGCCCCGCGCAGTTCTCGGTGAACTTCCGCCTGAGCAGGACGTGGGGATGGGGCGAAAGCGCCGGACCCGCCGGCCCACGCAATAATGGCGGCGGCGGATTCGGTGGTCCGGGCGGACCCGGCGGAGGCGGTGGCGGTCGCGGTGGTGGTGGAGGCTTTGCTGGAGGCGGGATGCGCGGTATGGGCATGGGCGCGATCGCCGGCACGGGAAAAAATATAACCTGACGCTCACGCTGGCGGCCCGCAACGCCTTCAACCACGTTAACTACGGCACGCCGAACGGTGTGCTCACTTCGCCCTTCTTCGGCGAATCCACTACGCTGGCGGGACAAGGCCTCGGGATGTTCGGCGGCGCCGCCTCGGCCGCGGGCAACCGGCGCATCGATCTGCAACTGCGCTTTTCCTTCTGACGGCCTTGCTGGGTTAGACTGACATTGTCCATGCAGCCGTCCACGCCATCGAGAACTCTCATCTCGCTGCTGGTGGTCGCGGTTCTGTTGTCAGGGCTCATACTCATCCCCGCGGGTAACCACGGAAGTATAGACTTCTGCCTTCCGGTTGTCTTCCTCGCCACGTTGCCGATGGTGCACGTGAGTCTGCGTGCCGATGCCGCGCGCCGCGTTACGCATCGCACCGTCGATCACTATTCCCCAGCCGCTCCCGACCGTGCGCCGCCCTCCGTTCAGACAGTTCTTTCGATCTGAATTCGGCCCGCACAAAAGTTTCAGGAGATTGCAATGTCGCATCGCAAATCGTGTTGTACAGCCATACTCGCGCTCGTGGTTCCCGCATTGGCCCACGCGCAAACATTTGAAGTCGCTTCAATCAAACCGACCGATCCATCCTTCACTCTCAGATCGATTCAGATGCCGCTCAACGACGGCCTGGTCGGTATCAGAGGTTTGTCGCTCAAAGAGCTGATCCAATATGCGTGGGGAAACGTCGGCGTGGGAACCGGCCTGCATCCCAATCTGGTTGCGGGTGGGCCAGGCTGGGCTGGCCATGACCGGTACGATATCGTGGCCAGGCCGGAGGGTTCTCGTATACCCTCGAGGGCCGAGCGCAGGCAGATGCTGCAAAGGCTGCTTGTCGAGAGGTTCCAACTGAGGTTCCACCGTGAAACGAGACAGACGCCGGTGTACGCGCTCGTCGCGGGGAAGAACGGCCCCCCGCATGAAGGAGCGTAAGCCAGATGACGGCGGTGCGCCCTTCAGTCTCCCGGTTATCGGGCTTCATATGCCGGCACGCAATGTATCGATGGCGCAGTTTGCCGATATTCTCCAGACGATTATTCCGCTCACGGACGCCGACCGCGAAGACCTCCCGGTGCTCGACCAGACCGGTCTGAGCGGACCTTCGACTTCGATCTCACATGGTCGGGCGATGCGTCATTATCCGGACGAGGCGGACCAGTCGAACCAGCCACCGCTCCCGATCTCTTCACCGCGATCCAGGAGCAGCTTGGATTGAGATTGGAAGCCAGGAAGGCCGCGGTTCAGATCCTCGTCATCGACAGCGCCGAGACGCCGTCGGCGAGCTGAGCCACACCTTATTGCCTGGCGCCCCCAGACAGCACGAGCGTCTGCCCCGTCACCCAACCAGCATCGTCGGAAGCAAAAAACAGCGCGGCGGTGGCGATGTCCCGCGGCTGCGCGATTCGCCCCAGCGGCGTCGTCGCCTCCACATGCTTGCGGAAGTCGCTCTCCGCGAAACCAGCTGCGTGCAGCCCTTCCGTCTCAACCATGCCGGGGTTGATCGAGTTCACGCGGATCTTCCTCGCTCCCAGTTCGCCCGCCAGCGAAACCGTGATCGCATCCACCGCAGCCTTCGTTGCGCTGTACACGGAAGCCATCGGCGCCGGCATCGGCCCCACAATCGAGCTCACGTTGACGATTGAGCCACCGTCCGCTCCCATCAGCTTCACGGCTTCCTGTGTCGTCAACAGCAGGCCCAGCACATTCAGGTCGAATTGCTTATGGAAGTGCTCGGGTGTGATCGCCTCGAGCGGCAGGAACTCAAAGACCCCGGCGTTATTCACCAGAATATCGAGCTTTCCGTAAGCCTGCCTGGTCTCCGCGAAAAGCTTCGCGACATCGGCCGGCTTCGAAACGTCGCCCTGCACCGCTATCGCCTTGCCGCCCTGGGCCGTGATGTGCCCCACCACCGCGTCCGCGGCTGTCTTGCTGCTCGCATAGTTCACCACCACGGAAGCGCCCTCGGCCGCAAGGTGTTCCGCGATTGAAGCACCAATGCCTTTGGAAGCTCCCGTAACCACCGCTACTTTATCCGTCAGCTTGCTCAAATCGTCTCTCCGCTTCAAGGGATGACGGCGGCGTTTGAATGGATTCGCGGCCCCGTGGAGCAGATTTCCGACCCAGCGGCTTACCATTCGCGACGCGGCGCCGGCGTTTTTACTAAAGCGAACGCAGAAAATTCAACAGATCCTGCTTCGATGGCGGTGGCAGTGCATTGAACGCATTCACCGAACCTGTCGCTTCCGATCCCGCACTGGCATGCGCGCCGATAGCCTGCAGCAGGTCCGCCGCGCGCCCATCGTGGATGAAAAAGATGCGCTGCCCCAATCCCCACAGAGGCGCGGTTCGCCACTCATCGCCCTGCGCCAATCCCTGTGTGATGCCATCCGCCAATCCAGTCCCCATATTGTGAACCAGCAGGTCTGAGTATAGATTTGCGTTCTGATTGCTGAGGGCCGCTGTCGACGAGCTTCCCGTCGACAGGCTCTGCGTATGGCACAAAGCGCATCCGATTTGCGCAAAAACCTGGCTGCCATGATTCACCGAGGCATTCATCGGACTCCCCGGCGGCCCTGGCGGGGCTGACTGCGGGGGCGCCAGATAACGCATGAAGTGCTCGAATCCCACCAGATCGCTCATCGCCCCAGTGGGCGCGGTGGCGTTGACGTCCGTGCTGTCCTCCGGCGTCGCGTTGAACGCGCATCCCGGCGTCTCGTCGCGCTCGGTGGGAAAGAGTTCGTTGGTGACGCCCTGCTCCACGTTATAAGCCTCGCCGCCGAATAACAGCAAAGACTTGTTCTGCGCCTTCCACCCAAAGCGCGTGATGGTGCCATCGTTGGCATTGCGGTTCACATGGCCGCCAATGCCGAGCTGCTGCTTCCGCGGGGCGTTGGCAGCCATGTTGGCGAGGATCGCGTCGTCGGGAATGGCTTCGACCAGCCCGGCTCCAAACAGCGGCGTGGGAATGCGAAAAGATGCGTTATTGGCCGCCACCGCAGCGCCGAAATCCGGTTGCGCGATGGAGCAGCCCACGGCATCGGCGCGTCCCGTTATCACAAACAGATTGTGCACGCCGCCATCCGGCGAGCCATCGGGATTCAGCGCGAAGCGAACCACGCGCACCGGGCCGCTGGGCTGAATGAACGGCGGAATCGTATTCGTGGCGCCATAAGCCGTGGCGACTGCAATTTGCGGATTCACCTGCGGATTCTGTTTCGATGCCGGCGATGGACTGCTGCCGCCGGGCGTCGGCTGCGCATGGCATCCCGCGCAGCTATTCATATTGAAACGAGGTCCAAGCCCCGAGCCCGTCGCCCCTGGCTGCGTGCCCGAGACCGAATCGATCTCCATAAAGCGATCTGCTCCCGCATTGAAGTAGGCGAGCTCGTTGGCGTCGAGGCCGGGCAGAGGTCTGCCGGCGCTGGGAGGTCCGGGACGCGGACCGGGATCGGTCTGCGCAAGAGCCAGGCCGGTTAGGAGAAGGAAAGTAGCGAATTTAGGAAAAACCATATGTACACAGTCAAACAGCCGCGTGTAAAGCGTTTGTGCGCGCCGGCAGGAAAAGTGTAAAGCTACGGTAAAACATCGCCAGATGCGCTTCGAATCGGCTATTAATGGGATTTCACCGGCATGACTTCCACATTCGGCACCCGCCTGCTGCTGGTCGACGACGATCTGAAACTATGCCGCCTCGTGCGCGCTTACCTCGAGCCGCTCGGCTATGTCGTCTCTACCGCCCATACCGGAACCGACGGCCTGGAGATGGCGCTCGCCGGCGAGTTCGATGCCATCATCCTCGACGTCATGCTGCCTCGCATGGATGGCTTTGAGGTGCTGAAAAGTCTGCGCGCGAAATCGGATGTTCCCGTGCTGATGCTGACCGGGCTGGGCGAAGAGGCGGACCGCATCGTGGGCCTCGAAATCGGCGCGGACGATTACCTGCCGAAGACTTTCTCGACTCGCGAACTGCTGGCGCGCCTGCGCTCGGTCATCCGCCGTTCCCGCGTTACCGCCGCGCAGCGTCGCGAGGAACCGGAGCAGCCTGTCGTCGTGGGCGAACTTCGCGTCGACCCCGCATCGCGAGAAGCGTCACTGGCTGACCAGCCGCTCACTCTGACCGCCGTGGAGTTTGATCTGCTTCTCTCCCTCGCCCGCGCCAACGGAAGAGTGAAGACGCGCGAACGCCTGCTCCTCGAAGTTACCGAACGCGATTTCGAAGCCTTCGACCGGTCCATCGACGTCCACATTTCGTCGATCCGCCGCAAGTTGGGCGACGACCCAAGATCGCCGCATTTCATCCAAACCATCCGTGGCGTGGGCTACATGATGCTCAAACCCGGGACTGTCGCCGAGCTATGAAGGCACGGCTCTCACTCTCGTCGAAGATCTTCATTCTGGCCTTCATCAATGTGGTGTTGCTGGCGGGCGTCTTTCTGGTGTTCGCGCGCTTTCAGTTTCACGTTGAGCTGCATTCGCTGCTCTTCGGCCCCGCGCAGGATCGCGTACTTTCCGTGGCGCGCGAACTGGCCCTCGAACTGGAGCAGACGCCGGCGGATTCCCGAACCGGATTGCTCGGCCGCTACGCCCACAACTATGGAGTGGATTTCTATCTGTTTGACAACAACGGGCCGGAGATCGCCGGCCGCGAGGTAAATCTTCCGGAGGACGTCAGAGAGCAGCTGCAGAGGGGTTCCGCGCCCCCGGGCCGCGAACCTCCGCCGCGATTCGATGATAGGCCTCCCCCACCGGAAGAGGCAGGTCCACCCGGCCCCCCACCTGAAGGCCGTCGCGGCCGCAGACCCGAGAGAAGACCCGAGGACCGACACGGGGACAATCCGCGCGGCGGAATGTTTCAGGTTTCCGCGGACAATCTTTACTGGGTCGGCGCCCGCATCCCAGTGCCGGAATCTGGCTCGGACGAAGTGCGGCGGGGCACCCTGATCATGGCCGCGCCTTCCTTCTACGGAACGCCGCTCTTCTTCGATTTCAAACCGTGGCTGGCCGCTCTATGCGCGGCCATCGGCATCTTTCTGCTGTGCTGGCTGCCCTTCATCCGCAATCTCACCACAGCTATTTCGCGGGTGACGCGCGTCACCGAACAGATCGCCCAGGGAAACTTCGATCATCAACAATTGCCAGAAGATCGCAGCGATGAACTGGGCCAACTGTCGGGCGCCATCAATCGCATGGCCGCGCGCCTCTCCGGCTTCGTGCTCGGGCAGAAGCGCTTTCTCGGCGACATCGCGCACGAACTGTGCGCCCCGATCGCCCGCATCCAGTTCGGCCTCGGGATACTCGAACAGCGTGCGCAGGATAACGACCAGCGCGCCGCCGTCGAGGACGTCCAGGAAGAAATGCGCCAGATGTCGAACCTCGTCTCCGAACTGTTGTCGTTTTCAAAAGCGGGCATGGAAGCGAAGCATAAGCCGCTTCAGACTGTCGATGCCAACGCCATCGCCCGCCAGGCCATCGCGCGGGAAGCTGCGGACAATCCCGCCGTAAGGCTCCAAACCGGCGAACCGGTCATGGCAATGGCCGACCCCGACTATCTGGTGCGTGCGCTGGCGAATCTGGTGCGCAATGCTGTCCGCTATGCGGGCGAAGCAGGCCCCATTACGGTCTCGGTCCGCCGCGAGAACCAGGACGCCGTCGTTACCGTGGCCGATTCCGGTCCGGGACTTCCCCCCGATGAGCTGGAGCGCGTGTTTACCCCCTTCTATCGCCTGGAAGCCTCGCGCAATCGGGAAGCCGGCGGTGCGGGCCTGGGGCTGGCTATCGTCAAAAGTTGCGTCGAAGCCTGCGGTGGCAGGGTTGAATGCCGCAACCGGAAGCCGACAGGACTCGAAGTGGAAATCCGGCTCCGCGTGGCCTAGCTCGCCTTGACCTACACACTATATTGGGTTACGTCCCACTTCGTTCCCATATCCTGGTGACGTGTAGTCGAATACTCACACATTTGCTCTTGACAATTCGGCTGGGACGGGCGTAGTTTGAAGGTATCACTGAAGAAGGAGGTGGTCCAGAAATAATGAGTTCATGTAGTAGACCGCGCGAGGTGGCCGACTGCTGAGTCGACCGTTCTAAAGCTGCCGATCTCTGCTGTCAGTGGCGAGATCATGTTCCTGTGGACCGGTCGCTTCGTCGCGTGCGTAGTAACTGTCTCAGGTAATTGAAGTACGAGCCCCCGCGTGCCACGCTACGGCATGCGGGGGTTTGTCATGTTATGATGGAACTTCCCGAGAAAAGTATGAAAGCTGGAATCCACCCTGCCTACAACGAGCTGAACGTAATCTGCGCCTGTGGACACACGTTCAAGACTCGCTCAACCCACAAAGGCGACATCCGAGTTGAAATCTGCTCGAGCTGCCATCCGTTCTTCACCGGTAAACAGAAGTTGATCGATACCGCCGGACGCGTGGATCGCTTCGAGAAGAAATACGCCCGGCAGCGCGCTGAAAAAGCCGACCGCCTCGCCGCAAAGTAACGGCGCGTTGACGTGCTTAGCGGATCGAATCGATCCAGCCGCTCGATTGCTGGATCTTCGTTAGACAGCACCTCGACAACGTCGTTCTCCGTAGCGATCAAATAGTGAACTATCCCGGGGTTGAAGAGTTCGAGGATTGGTTCGTTCACGAACTCCTGAACCCACGGCGACTCCGGAACGACGAAGGTCCAGCCCGTCGCCGTCGGGTCGCTGAGCTGCTGACGCCTATTCCAGAGCTTCAGGCGGTAACTCTCGTCGATGTTTCGATATGCCGCGTATTTCCTGAAAGTTACCCTGTACCGTGCTGTGGCGACGTTATTGAAGTAGTCGCCAAAACTCCATTTCCAAGCCCCCCGCATGGTCGTGCAGGGAATCCATGAAAAGGTTTTTCGCGTCGGAAAGCGAAGTGTCCCACCGCCGCGGACGCCACTGTTCGTACATGGCGAGGAGTCTTTGACGCCTGCTATTTCTGCTGTTGCTGGAGTTGTTTCTTCTGCTGCTCGGCGTGTAGCCGGGCTCGTTCCGCCCGCCACGCGTCAAACGCCACTTTCTGCTGTGGCGTCAGCAGCGCGCTGATGGCGTCGTGCTGATCCTGCTGGATCTTGTCCTTGGCGAGCTTCTGCTGAGCGTTCAGATCGTCGAATTTTTGCTTGGTCTCGGCGAAAATCTGCTTCACCGCGCCAATCTGCTGATCGTTGACGCCCACCTTCTTGCGCATGTCCGCGAAGTACTGCTTGTGGAACTCATCCAGAGTTCGCGGCGCGGCGGGTACCAAACTCGCATTCACCGTGGTGGTGACATAGAGCCGGTGAGACACAACTCCCACCAGTATGCCGCTGGCAAACACCAGGATCAGATAGAGAACGGCGCTCAGACGTGTTCGTGGCATAGAAGCCCTATTGCTGCTCGAGCTCCGAGATGCGCTCCAGGCTCAAAGGTTCCAGACTCGAAATATGGTCGGCCGTCAGCGCTTCCATGTAGGTTCCGCTGTAGTTGGCCGTGGAATTCGATTGCTTAACCGAAGCCACCACACCCAGCAGCACGGTGGCGGCGAGCGCCACTGTTACCAACGCCTTCGCCATGCGGCCGAACAGGTTCGTCGATACCTGACGCGCCTCAATCTTAGCCCATATTTCGGGCATGAAATTGACGCTTGCCTCGGGCTCGGGGCAAGCATCGCGATATGAGCGAAACAATTGGTCCAGCCTCAGTTCGGCTTCTTCGCGCGAGTTTCCTTGTTCCATGGGCCTATAAGACATCATAATACCGTTTTTACCCTGTCTCATCAGATGGGGCGGGTTTCGATGGACGTTGGGTTACTCCCTTCATGTTTTTTAATACTCGCTGGCGTGCGCGAAAGAGCCGGACTTTCAGTGCATTCTCATTAACCCCGTAAACCTGCTCGAGTTCTTTGAGCGACAGCCCTTCCACCTCTTTCATCGTCAGCAGAATTCGATCTTCTTCTGAAACTGAAGCAAGTAAACCGTTTACGGTATCGCGCACGCGGCGCTTCTCCGATTCGTCGGTCTGCGCCTTCGACCCCGCCACGGCATCGGCCATCATCACCTGCTGGTCCGAAAGATCCGCCATACGGGATTCGAGCCTTCTCTTGCTCTTGCGCAAATAGTCGTAACAGGCGTTCACCGTCAGACGGTAGAGCCAGGGTTCGAAGACTTCCGGCGTGCGCAGTTGTTCGAGCGAGAAGTAGAGCCTGAGGAACACCTCCTGCGCCACGTCCTCGACGTCTTCGGGTCGCCCGATCAGCCGCGATATAGTGCCGAGGATCCGCCGCCGGTACACCGTGACAATCTGATTGAATGCAGCGGCATCGCCCTGTTGCGCCTTCTGGATCAGTTCGAATTCGACCAGCATTGTCAGGCCAGCTTACCTGGCAGCCTTTTCACCAACTCCTCAGGTTACATACGTTTGCGTGTCATTGCCAATGAATTTGACGCGCTGCGCCGGGAAACTCCGTGGTTTTTTCCCCATCGCCCGGAAACGAAAAGCAGCCCCTGTGCACTGTGTGGTTTGACACTTGCGCGTTGGGATACTGTTAGTACTGAGCTGTCCGCTCGACCGGATATGCGGAACGGAGCGCCCAACGATTGTCTAAAACAGGCTCGGACGTAATCTTCCGTACGCGTTTGCACTACGGACCGCCCTTGTTCGGTTATACGCTGGCGATTACCCTCGTCGTCATCACCGGTCTGGGGCGCCTGTCCCTGATGACCGACGGGAACTATCAGGGGCCGTTCCTTCTCTTTTACCCGGCCATCGCCGCAACGTCATTCCTCGCTGGCGTGGGTCCGGGCCTTTTGAGCATAACGGCGGGCGCAGTGTTTGCTACCGCCCTGTTCCCGCGGTTCCCCTTGCCCTCCAGTTGGATCGCTCTTTCCGTGCTGGGCCCACTGCTTGTAACCGGGTGTGCACATCTTCGCGAAATCAGCGAGAAAAACAAGGCCGTTGCCCGAGAGTACATCCGTTTCCGCTACGTCAGCGATCACGTCAGCGACTGGATCTTTCTCACGGGTGAATCGGGTGCCATTCAGTTTGCCAACGAAACGGTGTGCCACGAACTGGGATTCACCGCCGAGGAACTGGCCGGCCGCGTCCTTGAGGATATCGTCCCGGCATGGCAGCGCAACGGATTGCACCATCTTCTGGAGCAGTGTAAGACGGGGAAAGCCACGCCTTCCGAGATAGCGTTCGAGCGGCGCGACGGCACACTGGCGCATGCCGAGGTTGGTTGCACCGCTGTGCGCACCGCAACGGACGTCGTCCTCCACATTGCCGCCCGCGATACCACCGAACGCAAACTCATCGAGGAAAAGCTGCGCGAGGCCCGCCGCTGGGAGAGCCTGCGTGTGCTGGCCGGAGGCATCGCCCACGACTTCAATAATCTTCTCACCGCCATCATGGGAAACGCATCGCTGGCGCTGTCGGTGCTGCCGGAGCAGCACCCAGCCGCCGGTCTCGTCGAGAACGTGGTGCATGCCGGCGAGCGGTCGGCCCAATTGGTCCGCATGATGCTTGCCACCGCCGGCTACAGCCCCGGTCCTGGCGAAACGCTGCGCGTCGACGAACTCATCCAAAAGGTGATCGGAGACTACCGGATTCCCGTCGGGATACGCATGAACCTGAATGTGCCGCCGGTGTCTTTCAAGGGCGACCGCCAGTCGATCGAGACTCTGGCGCGCAGCTTGATAGCCAATGCCGTCGAATCGTACGGAGACGAGTCCGGCGAGGTCAGTGTTGCCGCGTGGTCCGGCCCGGCGCCCACCCTTCGTCCAGCCAGTTTCGAAGAAGGAAATGTTATGCCGGGCATCAAATGTCTGGCGCTGGTGGTTGAAGACCATGGCTGCGGCATGACGGCCGAAGTTCTGGAACGCGCCTTCGATCCCTTTTTCACCACCAAATTCACCGGACGGGGTCTCGGATTGCCGGCCGTCCGCGGCATCGTCCGCGCCTGTGCAGGTAAACTCTGGCTCAGGACCGGCCCCGGCGAAGGCACCCGCGTCGAAGTTTGGTTACCATGTGGGGAATGAGATCGCTCCTGCTGATAGTTGCTCTGCTTCTGGCCGGATGCTCGAAACAGCCGGTGAACCACGAACCCATCCGCAAATATCACATCGATGGCGAGATCGTGCGCCTCGATCCCGACACCCAAAGCGCCGTCATCCGCCACAAGGATATTGAGGGCTGGATGAAGGCGATGACTATGGATTACCCGTTCCGCAGCAAAGAAGATTATGCCAAACTCCACCCCGGCGACCACATCACAGGCACCGTGTTCGTGCAGGGCGACGATTTTTGGGTCGGTGAAATCCAGAAAGCTCCGTAGCCGACCCACGAAAAAACGCGCGCGCTAACATATCGTTTGGATTCGTCGCCAGAGCTGATTCGTATCGAGAAGCTCTCGAAGGTTTACCAGTCGGGCGGTAGCGATCTGGTGATTTTTCACGATCTGACCCTGTGCGTCGCGCCGGGCGATCAGGTGGCGATTACCGGTGCGAGCGGCGCGGGAAAGAGCACGCTGCTGCATCTGATCGCAGGACTCGACAGACCCAGCCACGGGTCGATATACTACAAGGGTACGAACATCTCCGACCTGTCCGAGCCAGGCCTTTCCGCGTTTCGCAACCGGGAAATCGGCTATGTGTGGCAACAGCATCATTTATTACCCGAATTCACCGCCTGTGAAAACGTGATGATGCCGATGCTGGTCCGCGGTCTGAGCTGCGGGAAGGCGGAGCCGACGGCGCGGGAATGTCTCGAGGAGGTGGGTCTGGGCGCTCGCGCGCAGCATCGTTCGGGCGAATTGTCCGGTGGAGAACAGCAACGCGTGGCGATTGCGCGTGCATTGGCGGCGAGCCCTTCGCTGCTGCTGGCCGACGAACCGACAGGAAATCTGGACGAGCGAACCGGCGAGATGATTTTTCACTTGCTGTCCGATCTGCGGCGGCGGCGTAATCTGACTACGATCCTGGTGACCCATAATCTGCGTTTTGCTCGCGAATATGGGCGTGTGCTGAAACTTGAAGGAGGTATGCTGCACCAGATGGCGGGATAGTACGGTCCGTTTACAAAACGAGCTTTGCAACGGAATCGGCGCAGAGAGTATCTTAAGTATTGGGGTTGTTGTCAGAGGTCGAGAGTTGGAAGGGGGTACCCACACCAAATGTTTGAGCGATACACGGAAAAAGCGCGGCGCGTAATCTTCTTCGCCCGGTACGAGGCAAGTCAGTTTGGCAGCCCGTACATTGAGACCGAGCATCTGCTGCTGGGGCTCCTGCGGGAAGATAAGCAACTGGCCAATCGGTTTCTCCGGTCGCACGCGGCTGTGGACTCCATCAGGAAGCAGATTGAAGGGCATACCACGGCGCGCGAGAAGGTTTCGACTTCGGTCGATCTTCCGCTCAGCCACGAGTGCAAGCGCGTTTTGGCGTACGGAGCTGAGGAAGCGGAGCGGCTGAATCATAAGCACATCGGGACCGAGCACCTTTTGCTCGGGTTGCTGCGCGAAGAAAAATGCTTCGCGGCGGAGATCCTGCATGAGCGCGGTTTGCGTCTGTCGACGATTCGGGAAGAGCTGCAGCGGTCGCAATCGGAACGCGTAGCCGCTAAACCGAAGGAAAGCTCGCTGCTGGCGGAGTTTTCGCGGGATCTGACGCAGTCGGCCATGGACAATACTCTCGATCCGCTGATCGGGCGCGATTACGAACTGGAACGCGTGGTGCAGATTCTGTGCCGGCGGACCAAGAACAATCCGGTGCTGATCGGCGAGCCGGGTGTGGGTAAGACCGCTATCGTGGAAGGTTTGGCGCAGCGTATCGCCGAGGGGGACATTCCTTCGTTCCTCGCCGACAAGCGGATTCTGGCGCTCGATCTTTCGCTGATCGTGGCGGGAACCAAGTATCGCGGCCAGTTTGAGGAGCGGCTGAAGACCATCATGAAGGAGTTGATGGAGAATCAGAACGCCATCATCTTTATCGATGAGCTGCATACGCTGGTGGGCGCGGGATCGGCGGAAGGTTCTCTCGACGCCGCCAATATCCTGAAGCCGGCTTTGTCGAGGGGCGAGATTCAGTGCATTGGCGCGACCACTCCGGCGGAGTTCCGCAAGTCGATCGAGAAAGACCGTTCGCTCGAGCGGCGTTTTCAGGCGGTGAAGGTTCCGCCTCCGAACGAAGCGGATGCCGTGAAGATCATGTATGGCATTAAGGACCGCTATGAGAAATTCCATGCGGTCGGCTATACGGATGAGGCCATTGAATCTGCCGTTTATACTTCCAACCGGTATATTCCGGATCGGTTCCTGCCGGACAAGGCGATCGATCTGATTGACGAGGCGGGTGCGCGCGTGAAGCTGCGGCAGACCACTTTGCCGGCGGATCTGGCGGATATTCAGAAGCGCATCAAGTTCATCGTGCACCGCATGGAGAACGCGATAGCGAACCACGAGTTCGAGAAGGCGCGTTTCTATTCGGACGAGGAGCGCAAGGAGCGCGAGAATCAGCGCCAACTTCGCGAAAAGTACAATCTGGACGATTCTTCGACCGGCATTGTCACTAAGGAAGATATCGAAGAAGTGGTGGCGCGCTGGACCGGCGTGCCCATGACGGCGATCAAGGAAGAAGAGATCAATAAGCTGCTGCGGATCGAAGACGAACTGCATCGGCGGATCATCAGCCAGGAGAAGGCAATTTCGGCGCTGGCGCGGGCGATTCGGCGTTCACGGGCGGGGCTGAAGGCTTCCAACCGGCCAGCGGGATCGTTCCTGTTCCTGGGGCCGACGGGTGTGGGTAAGACGGAAGTGGCGCGCGCTCTGGCCAATTTCCTGTTCGGCAGCGAGAAGAGTCTGATTCGCTTCGACATGTCGGAGTTCATGGAGAAGCATTCGGTTTCGAAGCTGATCGGTTCGCCTCCCGGTTATGTCGGCTATGAGGAAGGCGGGCAGCTTACGGAGCGTGTGAAGCGCTCGCCGTATTCGATTATTCTGCTGGACGAAATCGAGAAGGCGCATCCGGATATTTTCAACATCCTGCTGCAGGTGTTTGAGGATGGCCAGTTGACGGATGGGCTGGGCAATCAGATCGATTTCAAGAACACGATCATCATCATGACTTCGAACCTGGGGGCGCGGTTCCTTGAGAAGCGCGGACATCTGGGCTTCCAGGCGCCGCAGCTCGAAGGCCAGGCTTCGAAGGTGGAAGACCAGGTGCGCGGTGAGGTGAAGCGGGCGTTCAATCCCGAATTCCTGAACCGGTTGGACGAGATGATCCTGTTCCAGTCGCTGACCGACGAGGATTTGATCAAGATTATGGTTCTGCTGGTGGAGGGGATTAATAAGAACCTCGAGCAGAAGCAGATCAAGATTTATCTGAAGACAGATGCGGCGAAGTATATCCTCGAGAAGACTTGCGCGGACCGGAGCTATGGGGCGCGTCCTTTGCGGCGGGCGCTGCAGAAGTACATTGAGGATCCGCTGTCGGAAGCGCTGATTCAGGGGATTCTGCCGCGGCCGGCCGAGTTTGAGATTTACCTGGGCGATACGGGAATTTATTATCGCCAGGTGAATATGACCGTGCCGGAAGCCGTTCCGGTGGCCGTTGGGGATGGCGGGAGCGAGGCGGAGATTGAAGCGGCGCCCGTCGGTCCTGGGGTCGCGCTGTATCCGTTCTAAGGTGGAACTTCATTTAACGCCCGAGCTGCAAGCCAGGTTCGACCAACTGGTGAGCGAATCTGGCTGTGCACCCGAGAAGCTGATTGAGGACGCTTTGGCTGGGTACGTTCCTGAGTTGGCGGAAACGCGTGAAATGCTCGACAGCCGCTACGAAGATTTGAAAAGCGGCCGGGTCAAGCCTGTCGACGGCGAGGCGTACTTCGATAGCCTTCGCCAGCGTCAATAGGCGGTCGTGTCCTGGTAGCGCGCCGTCGGTTGCCTCCTCGGCGATTCTCGCGTATTTTGAAAAACATGGAAGTACATTTCACGTCCGAGCAGGAAGCGCAGCTTTCCCGAATCGCCACCTACGCTGGCACCGACGCCGAGCGATTCGTTAAGGACGCAGCCTTGCGTCTGCTTCAGGATGCGGCCTTTCGTGCGGCTGTCCAGGAAGGCATCGCGCAGGCCGACCGGGGCGAGTTTATCGAAGAAGAAGAAATGGACGCTCGCCTGGAGCAGATGCTGCGCGCCTGAAACTGCGCAATCGCTGGACGCCCGCCGCCGCAGCGGACCTGCAGACCATCAGCGATTACCTGAGGGACAACCATCCGCGTTACCGCGATCCCACCATGCGAAAGCTGTACTCGGTGATCCGCGATTTGAAACAATGGCCGGGGCGTGGACGTCCCGGAAGCGAAAAAGGCACTCGCGAGATTTTGTTTCCTCCTACGCCCTACGTGGCGGTGTACCGGGTGAGAGAGGGGGCCGTCGAAGTTATGCGGATTTTTTCATTCCGCGCAAGATCGTCCCTCGTGAAGAACGCCCAAGGGGCGGTTTGCCTCACGCCAGACGAGGCACAGCTTTTTTCAGGGATTCCGCCCGC
>Ga0302320_10008521_pt1 | contig 22270 bp, 20 predicted proteins | sample Bog_T0_3_FD_202130 | JGI IMG/M metagenome (GOLD analysis project Ga0302320, IMG submission 202130) | Peat permafrost microbial communities from Stordalen Mire near Abisko, Sweden - Bog_T0_3 | ecosystem: Environmental > Terrestrial > Soil > Wetlands > Peat | place: Sweden: Abisko, Stordalen Mire...
TCCAAGGCAAAGAATAATTGAAAAAATAATGGCGCCGACCGGGTGGTTAATCCCTCTTGAAACAGATGATTGGACCGTCACTCGACCGCATCACCGCCGGTTGTCGCCGACCGTCGGCCCAAAAAATGTTCAAGGAATGGCAAACCTCGTTTTGTCCCAAACCGGAGGAAATGCCAGGTTGATGCTGTCCGGTGACGGTTCTATCTTATGCGGGGTTCCCCGCCCCACAAAAGCATAAGACCCCGCACCGGACTTCTTTTTACCTGCGGGCTCAGAAATCTTTGAAATCGCCTTCCATCGGGATTTCGCCCCGTCCGTTGGCCGCCCGGGCCGGCACCGGCGGAGCGGAGCTGTGTCCGTTCCGACGGATGGAAACCGCCCGCTTGGGCATGGTCAAAGGCCGGTCGGTTTTGTCGGGGGACGGCGCGCCGGCGGATAACTCCGTCGCCTGACCGCCGCCCACCAGTTGCAATAATTCCGCCACGCTGTCCTTCATGGCCGCCGCCTGGGAATTGAGTTCCTGTGCCGCCGCCGCGCTTTCCTCGGCATTCGCCGCGTTGGATTGCGTCACCTTGTCCATCTGGCCTACCGCCGTATTGATCTGGACGATGCCTTGGGTCTGTTCCTGTGAGGCCCCGGCCACTTCCGCCGCCAGTTCATCCACCTGCCGCGCCTTGGTCACAATTTCATTGAGCGTCTCCGCCACTTTGCTGCTCAGTTCCACCCCCTGCGCCGTCTTGGTGATCGCCCCCTCGATCTTGGCCGCCGTTTCCTTGGCCGCCTGCGCGCTGCGCTGCGCCAAATTGCGCACCTCGTCCGCCACCACCGCAAATCCCATCCCCGCTTCGCCGGCCCGCGCGGCCTCCACCGCCGCGTTCAGCGCCAGGATGTTCGTCTGAAACGCGATCTCATCAATTGTCTTGATGATTTTGGCAATGTCATCCGAGGAAATTTTCAGGGCTTCCATCGCCGCGCTCATCGCCTGCATATCGCCCACGCCCTTGTCCGCGGCACTGCGCGCTTGCTTGGCCAGATCGGTCGCCTTCTGCGCGTTTTCCGCGTTGCGCTTGGTCATGCTCGACATTTCTTCCAGCGAGGCGCTCGTTTCCTCCAGCGAGGCGGCCTGCTCGCCGGCGCCTTCCGCCAGCGACTGACTGGCCGAGGACACCTGCCCGGCCGAACCGATCAAGGAGTGGGTCACCTGCCCCAACGTGTCGGCCAACAAGGACAGGGCGCGGCGGACGCGGGTGGAATTGAGGGTCACCAGCAACACCGCCAGAACGGCGAAGCCGACGCTGGCCGTGCCAAGGATCAAGACCGACTGCCGGACGTTGCTAAAGCCGGCCACGGTCAGCCCCGTGCGTTCATCCGCCACTTTGTTGCAGTAGGCCGTCACCGCGGCGGCGGCTTCATTGAGTTGTTTGACCTTGCCGGGTGTCTCCTGATCCAATTGATTCATCGCCCCGGCAAAATCTTTGTCGATCTTTGCCCGGATGGTTCCCATGGTTTTGACATAGTCGTCAAAACCCGCCTGCAGGGCGGCCACGTATTGATGCCCTTCGCCGGCCGGGTAAAGTCGGTTCAATTCCAGCAGCGCCTGGGCATTTTTTTGCTCGATGGCGTCGGTCTCGGCGATTTTCGCCGGCCGGTCCTTGTCCTGCGCGAACATCAGTTCGTAGGAATGCAGCCGGTATACGGCGAGATTTTCCTGCAGGGTGGCCAGCAGGCGCAGGCTGGGCAGCCCTTCCCGCACCAGGCTGGTCGTGGTGTCCACCCCCTGGTCGCACACGCGCCAGAGATAAACGCTTTGGACGGTCAGGAAGACCAGCAACAGGCCCACCACGCCCTGGATGACGTGGAAGCTGTGCTTGATGGAGATTGGGCGCGTTGTTTTCATATATGACCGGCTCAAAAATCCTTGAAATCACCCTCCATGGGGATTTCGCCCCGGCCGTTGGCCGCTCCGACTGGCGCGGGTTGGGCATGGGTCCGGCCTTTCTGGTGAATTTGGGCGGAGGGCTTTTTCAACGGCGCGGCCCGGTGCCAGGCCTTGGGGTTGGGGGCCGCCGCCTTCGATCCGGCTTTGACGGCCCGGGGTTCGCCGCCCACCAACCGGGACAATTCGGCGACGGATTCTTTCATGGCGGCGGCCTGGGCGTTGAGCTCTTGCGCCGCCGCCGCGCTCTCCTCGGCGCTGGCGGCGTTGGACTGGGTGACCTTGTCCATCTGGCCCACCGCCATGTTGATCTGGCTGATGCCCTGGGTCTGTTCCCGGGAAGCCCCGGCCACTTCGGCGGCCAGCTCATCCACCTGCCGCGCCTTGGCGGCGATTTCATTCAAGGTCGCGGTGACCTGGTTGTTAATCTCCACGCCCTGCCGGGTTTTGCTGATGGTGCCTTCGATTTTGGCGGCGGTTTCCTTGGCCGCCTGGGCGCTCCGCTGGGCCAAGTTACGCACCTCGTCCGCCACCACGGCAAACCCCATTCCCGCCTCCCCGGCCCGCGCGGCTTCCACCGCCGCATTGAGGGCCAGGATATTCGTCTGAAACGCGATCTCATCAATCGTCTTGATGATTTTGGCGATGTCATCCGAAGAGACCTTGAGGGCTTCCATCGCGGAACTCATCGTCTGCATATCCGCCACGCCCCGGTCGGCGGCGGCCCGGGCCTGTTGGGCCAGTTCATTGGCCTGCTGCGAGTTCTCGGCGTTGCGTTTGGTCATGCTGGCCATCTCTTCCAAGGAAGCGCTGGTCTCTTCCAGGGAGGCGGCTTGTTCGCTGGCCCCCTCCGCCAGCAGTTGGCTGGTATGGGTGATTTCATCGGAGGCCTGCACGGTTTGCTCGCCCGTGGCCTGAAGCTGCTGGATCGCCTGTTCCAGTGGTTGCACAATCGAACGCCGGTTGAAATAGTAAAATCCGGTCAGCACCGCCAACAGCACCAACCCGCCCCCGACGGCCATGATCTGCATGGTGGCCAGCACGACCGGGTCATGCCCGATCCCGGCCTTCAAGACAAACGCGCCCTTGATGTCGCCCGCTTTGAGATTCTCCATCGGGAAGCCCAGCACGTCTTTGCCGTCGCCCGTCGGGCTTTTGGCCGGGTCCCCATGGCAACTCAGGCAACTGGCCTGCAACCGGACCGGGCGGATCAGCACCAATTGGTTCTGATGATGGTCCGTTAAAAAGTATTCCGGCTCGCCTTTGTCAAAGGCCTGGTAGGCGGCGGCGAATTCCGCCCCGTTGTTGTTCTTGGGATTGCGCGCCGGCACATCCGGCCGGGAGGACACTACAAAGGTGAAACTCGCTTTTTGCGCGGCCCCCGCCACGGATTTCCACGCCGCCACAACGGGGATGGTTTTATACAAGTCGGTGGCTGCGTACACCTCCCGCAGAGGCCGGCCGCCGGCCTGGCGCAAGGATGCCTCCCGCACGCCTGTCATGTCAAAGACGTGGCTGGCGTGCATGTCATCCATGTTTTCCGCCACCAGTTCCGACTGCGCGATGATGGCGCTCATCTTCCCCCGGAGTTCGGTCACCCGGTTGTGGCTGGAGACAAAATAGACGATGCCGATGCTGAAGCCCGTGGCCAGCACAACCGCGCCGCTGGCCGCCAACATGATGCGTGTTCCAAGTTTCATGATGTTTTCTGATTAACCAGTTTTCCTGCCGCCGGCGCCTGCCGGCCGGGTGTTTGACCGTCTAAAAATCCTTGAAATCACCGGCCATGGGGATTTCGTTCCGGCCGTTGGCCGCCCCAGCCATGGCGGGCGCGGGGGATTGATGCCCGTTCCGGCGGGGGGGCGTGCGCCGTTTGGGGGTGGGCGCGGACGAAGGGGTTGCTTTCGCGCGCGCCGGGGCCGTTGTTCCGGTCCCGTCGCCCCGGACCAGTTGCAATAATTCCGCGACGGAGGCCTTCATGGACTCCGCCTGGGCGTTCAGTTCTTCCGCCGCCGCCGCGCATTCCTCAGCACTGGCGGCGTTGGATTGGGTGACCTTATCCATCTGGCCCACCGCCGTGTTGATCTGGGTGATGCCCTGGGTTTGTTCCCGCGAGGCCCCGGCCACTTCGGCGACCAGTTCATCCACTTGCCGCGCCTTGGTCACAATCTCATTCAAGCCCGCCAGCACTTTCCGGCTGATCTCCACCCCCTGGCCGGTCTTGCTGATGGCCCCCTCGATTTTGGAGGCGGTTTCCTTGGCGGCCAGGGCGCTGCGCTGCGCCAGATTGCGCACCTCATCGGCCACCACGGCAAACCCCATGCCGGCTTCGCCGGCGCGGGCGGCCTCCACGGCGGCATTGAGCGCCAGGATGTTGGTTTGAAACGCGATCTCATCAATGGTCTTGATGATTTTGGCGATGTCATCGGAGGAGGTCTTGATGGCATCCATGGCGGTGCTCATGGCCTGCATGTCACCTACGCCCTTGTCGGCCGCGGCCCGGGCCTGTTTGGCCAGGTCATTGGCGTTTTGAGCGTTATCCGAGTTGCGCTTGGTCATGCTGGACATTTCCTCCAAGGACGAACTGGTCTCCTCCAGTGAGGCGGCCTGTTCGCCCGCACCTTCGGCCAGCGACTGGCTGGAAGCGGAAACCTGTCCCGCGGCGCTGACCACCTGGAGGGAGCCGTCGTTGAGGGCAGCGGCAATCCCGGTCAACACGCGGTTGGTGCCGCGGATGATGATCCAGCCAAGCACGATGGCGATAACCAGACTGGCGCCCGCCGTAAGGGAGGCCGTCAGGCTGGCATTCCGGGCGGTGTGGACCATTTCATCCGCGACTTTCACCGAGACATCCTGGTTCCACTTCAGTATGGTGGCCATCTGTTCCGTGTAATCAGTGAAGGAAGGATCCAGCTTCTCCGTAAAAAAGGCCTCCGCCTCGGCTGTCTTGCCCGTCTTCAACAAGGCGAGATACGCTTCCCGATTGCGACGGTACTCCGCCCACTTTTGTTTCAATTCCGCCACGTTTTGCCGGTCCTCCGCACTGGTGATGGTGGCCTCGTATTTGGTCAGCGCCTCTGTGGTGGTGTTGAGGTTTTCCTCGCCGTGAGCGATGAACAGATCGCGTTTGACCGGGTCGGTGGCAGCCCCCGCCATCAGTGTGCGGATATAGCTGCGCAGGGAATATTCAGTCATGGTGCTGGAGTACACCATTCCCGAAATGGAATCGTCGCGCAGGCGGGCTCCGGCAAAGTTTTCCAAGCTTGCAAGAGAATGGATCGCGACGCCACTAATGGTCAGCAGAAGCACAATCAGGATCGTACCGCCGGCGATGATCCGTTTTCCGATGGTCCATTTATTCACAAAGTTCTAAGGTCGTGTGTATTATTCGTTATTTCGTTTGCAGCGCCGCGGCGGGCAGCCGCAGATCCTTCACCCCCCCGGTGCTGACCACCCCGTCAATGTCCAGCAGAGTCTTGACCGCGCCTTTGACCTTGGCCATGCCGACGATGTAGTTGGTGGCGATCTCCCCGCCAAAATCGGGGGTTTCCTCGATGTCGGCGCCGGCGATGTTCAACACCTCCTCGACGCCATCCACGACCAGGCCCAACTGGGTGGCCTTGCCATCAGTCAGTTTGACCTGAACGACAATGATGCAGGTATGTTCCGTGCCGGCGGTTTCGGCAAAGCCGAACCGCAGGCGCAAATCCATGACGGGGATGATTTTGCCGCGCAGGTTGATGACCCCGCGGACATACGCCGGCATTTGCGGCACGACGGTAATGTTGGTCAGGCGGATGATTTCGCGCACCTTCAGCACATCAATGCCGTAAGATTCGTCGTGGAGGGTGAAGGTGAGATACTTGCCCGCGAGCTGGCGGGTGACGGTCGTGGCGGGTTCCAACGTTTGCATTGCCATATGTTTATGCTTTGTCTGTCAGGTTCTTCCGCACCCGGGTCCGGTGCCGGCGCCCCCAAGGGCGCCTGGCCGTCCCAGGACGACGGATCCAGGCCTTTAACGATTCTCTATCGCTTGGTTATCGGCGGGCACCCGACAAAACTTGAGGAAAAATGCGGCCCTTCATTTGGCTCTGGTCCAAGAATTTAGGCGGAGGCCTTGAGGTAAACGGCGGGCTGGAGCAGCCGGAGCGAGTGTTTGATGCCGCTCAAGCTCTCCGAATGGCCGACCATCAACCAGCCGCCGGGAACGAGCCGCTCGGCCAGCAACCCGATGAGGGTTTCCTGGGTGGGCCGGTCAAAATAAATCATCACGTTCCGGCAGAAGATGACGTCAAACGGCCGGGTGAAGGGATAGCGGCCTTCGAGCAGGTTGAGCTGGTGAAATGCCACCCGCCGCCGCAGTTCTTCTTTGATACGGTAGCTGCCCGCCCATTCCCCCACCCCCTTTTGAAAGTGGCCGTGCAGCCATTCCGGGCTGAGACCGGCCAATTTCTCCTCTTCGTAAACCCCGCGCTCCGCGATAGCCAGCACCCGAGTGGAAATGTCGCTGGCCTCAATTTGCCAGGCGTTCGACCGGGCGGGGGCCAGATGTTCGGCCAGATGAATGGCCAGCGAGAAGGGTTCCTCGCCGCTGGAGCAGGCGGCGCTCCAGACGTTAAATATCCGGGGCGACCCTTTGGTCTGGGTGCGCCACGCCGGCAGCACTGTGTCCCGGAGAAAATCAAAGTGCTTCTGCTCCCGGAAAAAATGGGTATGGTTGGTGGAAATCCGGTCAATCAGAAAACTGAGTTCCTCCCCGCCGGCGGGCGAACGGAGCAGGTCGCAATAGGCGTGATAATCCGGCAATTGCAACGCCCGCAGCCGCTTGGCCAGCCGGGAGGTCACCAGCGTCCGCTTGTCCGGCCCCAACCGGATGCGGCTGCGTTCGTAAATCAACCGGCGGAGAAAATCGAAATCTTCATCCGCCAACTGCGGGGCGTCGGTTTTAAATTCCAAGTTCACCGGAGGTTCTTCCGCCTCTTATCGGTCAGGGGCGGACAGACTTGAATGAAAACCGGCGGCGCGAGAACCGCCAAACGCATCCGCGCACCGACCCGGAGCGCGGCTCCATGAGCCGCAGCCGCCCGATGGCCGGGAGGCGTGGAAGATGTTTCCGAGCCTGGTTTTGCCGGGGGCAAGCAGCGGGCCACGACGCACGCTCCGTTGGTTTCGGTGGCAGGGTCAGGATGCGCCCACAGGCACCCGGAAGCCGTCGTTCTCGATTTTTTATCTCCGGGAATGGTTTTTTCCTTCAAGTTTGCTCTCCGCAAACCGATAGCAAAGCGGATCGGACCTTCTGCCAGGAACGGATGTCGGGCGGCCCTCGGTGGGGCGTGAAGGACATCCGAAGGCTTTGGCCGGATACAAATATGTTGAAACCAGCCGGAATGTCTGGGTGGGCCGCCGCACCATTAAACCGGCGTTGCCGATTAAAAAGAATGATCAATGATCGCCGTCAACCACAACGACCGTCGACCGCATCGGGCCTGCCTGTCCGGCGGGGCGGTTTTGAACCATGACCGCCTTGGGCAAATGGGTCATCGCCCCGCCCCGCAAGGGGCTGGTGGTGGGAGTGGCCGACATGGTGGCCAGCAACGACGCCGGGGCGGAATTGGTGACCTATTCGCTGGGCTCATGTCTGGGCATCACCGTTTACGATCCAGCCAAGCGGGTGGGGGGCCTGTTGCACCTCATGCTGCCCGACTCCAAAATCGACTCCGCCAAGGCCGCCGGCGCCCCGTTTATGTTTGTGGACACGGGAGTGCCACGCCTGTTTCAAGCGGTTTGCAATCTGGGCGGCGACCGCAACCGGCTGGTGATCAAAGTCGCCGGGGGGTCGAATCTGATGGACGAGCGGGGCATTTTCAACATCGGCGAACGGAATTTCCAGGCGCTCAGCGGCTTGCTGGGCCTCCATGGGTATACCATCCACGCCCGGAATGTGGGCGGCTGGTCCTCGCGCACGCTGCGCCTGGAACTGGCCACGGGCAAAGTCACCATCAAAACTCCGGGAACTGATCCTTATTTTTTATGACCGCCCAAGTCCTTATGACCGCCCAAGAACTGGTTGCCAAAGCCAAAAACATCCCGCCCGTCTCCTACGCGGCGCTCAAGCTGGTCAACCTGCTGGAACAACCCACCGTGAGCAATGACGAGGTGGTGCAGGTGCTCAAATGTGACAACGTGCTCACCGCCCGGCTGCTGCGCGCCTGTAATTCCCCGTACTTTGGGCTGGAAGAGCCGGTGTTCTCCGTGGATCAGGCGGTGTTTCTGCTAGGGCACCAACAGATCCTGCATATTGTGCTGACGCTGGCGTTCGGCAGCGCCATGGTGGCGCCCCTGCCGGGTTACGCCATCGAAGTCAATGAGCTGTGGCGGCACGCCCTCATCACCGCCACCGCGGCCGAAACGGTCGTCGGCGAAATCCCGGAGCTGGATTTGGAGCCGGCGGTGGCCTTCACCATCGGTTTGCTGCATGACATTGGCAAATTGGTGCTGGGACAGATGCTCAGCCTTGAGGCGCAGGAGGAGATCCGGCGGCGGGTGGAAGTGGATTTGATCATGCGCATCGAGGCCGAGAAGGAAGTGCTGGGGGCCGATCACAGCGAAGTCGGGGCCTGTCTGCTGCGGGAATGGCGCCTGCCGGAGGACATTGTCGAGGCGGTGGCCAACCATCACCGGCCCGTGCTGGAGCCGCGCCCGCGTTTTTCGGTGGTCACGCATCTGGCCAATGCGGTCGCCCATCTGTCCGGCTCCGCCCCCGGCTGGGACGGTTTTGCAACCCGGGTGGACGACCGGGTGGCCAAACACTTCAATCTCACCGGCGACAAGATCGAAAGCATGGTAGTCAGCGTCCGGGACTCGTTTGACCGGGTGGAACAATTCATGACGATGGGATAAAGCCAATGAAACGCATTCGTGTGCTGGTGGTGGATGATTCGGCCGTGGTACGGCGGATGATCTCGGAAACCCTGGAGCGGGATCCGGAGATCGAAGTCGTGGGGACGGCCGCGGATCCGTATATGGCGCGGGACAAGATCCTCGCGTTGAATCCCGATGTGCTGACGCTGGACATCGACATGCCGCGGATGGACGGGCTGACTTTTTTGGGGGTGCTGCAACAGCACCGGCCGATGCCGGTGGTGGTGATCAGTTCGCTGACGACGGCGGGATCGCAGAACGCGATCACCGCCTTGGAACGGGGCGCGGTGGATGTGCTGGCCAAGCCAAGTTCCGCGTGGAATCTGGGCGCCCTGCGGGAACAACTGGCGGTGCGGGTCAAAGGCGCCGCCCGGGCGCGGCTGGACAAGGTCAAGCTCCCGGCCGCCGCCGGGCAGGGTCCGGTGGCCATGACCGGTTCCCCCGCCTTTTCACCCCGCCAGCTCGTGGTGATGGGCGCCTCCACGGGCGGCACGGAAGCGCTCAAAAACATTCTCACCCGGCTGCCGGACGGCCTGCCGGGCATCTGCATTGTGCAGCACATCCCCCCGGTCTTTTCCAAAACCTTTGCGGAGCGCCTGAATGAATGTTGCGCTTTTGAAGTCCGCGAAGCGGCGTCCGGCGATGAATTGCATCCGGGTCTGGCCTTGGTGGCGCCGGGGGATTATCATATGACGCTGGCGTGGAAGGGCGCCGGATACCGGGTAACGCTGGAACAGGGACCGATGCAGCACCATGTGCGCCCGGCGGTGGACGTGTTGTTCCACTCGGCGGTGGGCGCCGGCCGGGACGTGCTGGGGGTGCTGCTCACCGGCATGGGCACCGATGGGGCGCTGGGCCTGAAGGCGCTGAAGACCGCCGGGGCGACGACCCTGGCCCAGAACGAGGAAACCTGCGTGGTGTATGGCATGCCGCGCGCCGCCGTGGAACTGGGATGTGTGGACCGGGTGCTGCCGCTGGATGTTCTGCCGCACGCCATTTTACATGCGCTGCAAACCCGGGCCGGCGCCACCGCATCCGCAGCCGCAACCGCACCGCGCCCCGCCGTCCTTGGGGCCGCTCTCCATTAAACCCTGAAACATTTATGAGTCAAACCGTTCAAATCACTGAAGTCTCCGAATTCATGAAGCGCCATCTGGCGGATGTCTTTGACACCATGCTGTCCTTGCACCCGGTCCTGCTGCCCGGGGCGGAACTGCCGCCGCCCGGCGGGCGGGTGACCGGGGCCGTGGGCTTTGGCGGCGAAACCGTGACCGGCGCGGTTTATCTGCATCTGACCGATCCCCTGGCCCGCCAGGCGACCGCCACGATGCTCGGGCTCACCTTGGCGGAAGTCACCGGGGAAGGCGAGGTCAACGACGTGGTGGGGGAGGTGACCAACATGTTGACCGGCGGCTTGAAATCATGGCTGTGCGACGCCGGCGTGGAGTGCGCCGTAAGCACGCCCGCCATCATCCGCGGCACCGCCTACGACATCGAGCCCATGCCGGATGTGAAGCGGGAATGGCTGGTGTTTGATTGCGGCCAGGAACGTTTTATGGTGGAAATCCATGTGAAATTTAATTAACCCCTTTTTTATATGCCCATTAAAATATTAAGTGTGGATGACAGCCGGACCATCCGGATGATCGTCGGCAAGGCCTTCCGGCCCTATGAGGTGCAACTCTTTGAAGCCACCAACGGCGAGGAGGGCCTGGCCGCCGCCCAGCGGGAGGCCCCCGACCTGGTCATCCTGGACGTGACCATGCCCGTGATGGACGGCGTGACCATGCTCACCAAATTGAAGGAAAACGCCGCCACCAAAGCCATCCCGGTGATCATGCTCACGGCGGAATCCGGCCGCGACAATGTGCTGCAAATCGCCAAAATCGGGGTGCGGGACTATCTCGTCAAGCCGTTCAAAGAGGAACAGCTCATTGAAAAGGCCGGGCGGATTGTGGCGCTGCAAAAAAAGGCGCCCGTGACTGCTTGATTTATGTCTGACGCCGCCAATTATCAGGAACTCGCCCGCAAGTACGGCTTCGCCCCCAAACTGGAGAGCGCCTCGCGCCTGACGCAATTGGTCGCCCGGCAGGATGCCGACGTGGATGAAATTGCGCGGGTGATCAACAAGGATCCGGCCCTCCGCGACCGGCTTCTGCGGGTGGCCAACCCCGACGCCGAAAACGCGGTGGAATACACCGTGGAAACCGTCGAGGAGGCGCTTATGCGCAACGGCGTCGGCTGCGCCATGGTGCTGGCGATGGCCACCCCGCTGGCGCTGGCGCTCGTCAAGACGTTCCAGACCATGTTGTCGCTCAAGCTGGAACTCATTGACCGCCAAAAGGCCGAACCGCTGGAAGGCGAGCACTTGCTCGGCACCATCGGTTTTTCCGGCAAAGTGGTGGGCGGAGTTTTTCTGCGGATGAACCCGGCTTCGGCCCGCACCATCGCCGGCACCATCCTGGGCCTCAAACCGGAGGAAATGAATGACGCGAATGAAATCCGCGACGTGGCCGGGGAATTGCTCAACATCATGACCGGCAATTTCAAATCCAATCTGTGTGATGCCGGACTGGATTGCCGCTTGGCGCCCCCGGAGGTTCGCTTTTCCACCGATCTGGTTACGCTCAATGTCCCCGGCGGCGGGATGGAACGTCTGGCCTTCCGCTCCCAGAACCTCCACCTCTTTGTCGACGTCACCGCCAATCCTTGGAACGCGGACTAGAACATTTCCATAAAAGCTGTAGCGTTGCGTTGTGAACCCTGCGGGAAGCGGTCTTTTTGGCTTTTGGGCAAGGCTTTGGCTCAGTTACAGGTCTGAACCGACATGCGCCTTCGCCAAAGCCTTGCCCAAAAACCAAAAATCCTCGCTTCGCAGCGCTACTTCTTTTCTGTCAATGCTCCAGCCCTAAAAAAACCGGGAGGGCGATGACGCCGTCCCGGTCTGAAGGGAAATAATCAGAAGATCTGTGGCCTAGGCACCGCCACCGCCACCGCCACCGCCGCCGCCGCCACCACCACGACCACCGCGGCCGCCACGACCGCCGTTGCCAGCGCCGCCGCCGAAGATCTGAGTGTAAGTTGCCGCCGGCGCGGCGTCAATTTGCGTCTTTTGATCCGCGGTGATGGACGAGACAATGGGTTTCACACCTTTGGTATAACGCAACAGCGCGATGTCCGTCTGGATGGCCGCCACGGCCTGGAGTTTGGCCTTGACCGAGGCTTCGGTCGCGTCCGCCGCCAGGGCGGCGTCCACCGCGTCCTTTTGGGCCGCGGTGAGTTTGGTGGACAACGCGGTGAGTTCCGGCACGTCCGCAAGGGCCGTGCGAATCTGCTGATTTTGATCCTGGGTCAACACGCCGCCGCGCATGCCCCGACCGCCGCCACCACCGCCACCGCCGCCGGCTTGCGCCAACAGCGCGGTGTTACCCGCGAGCAGGCCGCCCACGACCAGCGCGGCGACCAACATTGTATTGGATAATTTCATATTTGGTTCGTTTTTTAGTCAGTTTGATTACGGTTGCCACCGCCCGAGTTCAGGGCGGTGATTAAGGTGTCAGACGCGGCCAGGCGGTGGCAGGTTACAACCGGCGGCATCGGCACACGGGGCCTGGAGCCGCGCGCCGGGGGCAGGGTCATGTGCCCGGCACGGCCTCTGCCTTAAGATTTTCCGTAACCTTTGTCCAATTTTGCTTACATATAGGGTGACGGAATGATGATCAATCCAACCGATTTCCGACCGGCCGGCGATTATTTTTTGCGGTCCAAATTATAGTTTACGCCATCCGGGAGGGCTGTTAGAGTCGTATTCGTTCCGCAGGCAATTCTATTACATTCATGAAAACATCCAAGTTTGTCTGCCTGATCCTGTTGGCGGCGGGGCTGCCGCTGGCGGGTTGCAACCGGGCCAACCACATCCCAATCACCACCACCCGCCAGCCGACAGCGCCGGTGGAATTGAAGTTAAACTGGCCCGTCGGCCGGCATGGCGTTCAAAGTTATGACCTCACGACGACCTCCGAAACCACGGTGCCGGGCCAGGCCAAGCCGGTCAGCCAGGAAATGACCATGGGCCAGAGCACCGGGTTGACCGTGACCAAGGCGCTGGACGGCGGCAAACGCGAGTTGGAAATGGAATATCTCAGCCTCCGGATGAAGGTGACGGGGACCGGCAGGGCCATGGAATACAACTCCGCGAAGAAGGCGGCAGGCGACGACCCCGCCCTGAGCGCGCTGGGTAAAATGGTGGGGGCCAAACTTCATTTCATCCTGGATGCCGGCAACCACGTGGAATCGGTCGAAGGCACGGAGGATTTACAAAACCGTCTGTCGCCCATCACCCAAGGTGATTCAACCGGGTCGATGAAAAGCTTGTTCAGTGCGGACGTCGTCAAACTGATGATGGATCATGCCCGGAATTTGCCGGACAAAGCGGTGCAACCGGGTGACACCTGGCCCGTGCATCAAGAGATTCCCATGGACCCCTTGGGCACCATGGTGGCCGATTACACCTTCACGCTGGACGGTTGGGAACAATACCACGGTCGTTGGTGCGCCCACATTGGCATCGCCGGGACGCTCAAAACCCGGCCTGGAGACGATCCGGCGGCCGATTCCCCCTGAAAAGGCATAAAAATGTCCGTTACAGAGGCTTCCATCTCCGGGGAATCCATCTTTGATCTGGATCTGGGCATGTTTGTGAACACCACCCAGACTATGGACATTAAATTGTCCATGACCATCCCTCTCCCGTCCCCCGCCGCCAAGGGGGCCAACCCCCCGGCCGCGCCCAAAACTCAGACGCTCCAGAGCGACGTGCATGAAGTCTCGACCACCACCTTCGAACTCAAATAACCCACAAAACCGGACACATTATGGACCATACCATCAACTGCCCCCATTGCGGACAACCCTTGCGGGTGGAATCCACCGCCGCCGGACCCATCCGCTGCTCGCAGTGTTCAAACACCTTCCTCGTCCCCGGCGAAGGCGGCAACCCGCCGGGTGCGCAGAAGAAAGGCGTGGCCATCACCAGCCTGGTCCTGGGCATCGTGTCGCTGGTCTTATTTTTCGCCTGTTTTCTGGGCGTCCTCTGCGGCATCCCGGCCATCATTTTGGGGCACATGGCCCGCGGCCGGGCGAAGAAATCACCGGATCAATTTGGGGGCGGCGGCATGGCCCTCGCCGGGCTGATCACGGGCTATCTGGGCTTGGTGGCGACGGTGGCCTATGTGATTGTGATGTTCACCATCCTCCGGCCGACCATCAAAGCCGCGATGGAACAGGCGCAGCAAATGCAGGCCAAAAACCTGCAGAACCTCCAGACTGCCGGGGAGAACAATTCGCAAAAAACTGCGGAAATCAATTCCATGAACAACCTGAAGCAGATCGGCCTCGCCTTCCGCATCTGGGAGGGCGATCATAATGGTCAATATCCCTTTAATGTCAGCCAGGCGCAGGGGGGCACCCGCGAGTTGTGTCAACTGGACAGCAATGGCTATGAGCAAAATCCCGTCCCCACGTTCAAGGTGTTGTCCAACGTGCTGGGCGGCAACCCCAAAATATTGGTCTGTCCCAATGACCCGGCCCACCATGCGGCGGCCGACTTTGCCAGTCTCACCGCCGACAACCTCAGCTACCAATTGCGGACCGGGCCGGACCTCAACGACGGCCATCCGCAGGAGATTCTCATGGTGGACCCCATCAACGGCCTGGTGCTGCGCTGCGATGGCAGCGTGAACCGCGACCTGCCGTATAAGAAATAATATAAAGAAAGCCGGCCAAGGCGCCGGTAGCAACCTCCAACTTGTAAGATCATTTAGCCATCCTATGAGCCAAACCACCCTGCCGGATACGCAAAAGAAAGGCCTGGCCATCACCAGCCTGGTTTTGGGCATATTGTCCCTGACCTGTTTCAGCATCTTGGCCGGCATCCCGGCCATCATCACCGGGCATGTCGCGCACGGGCGGGCCAAAAAATCGCCGGCGGAATACGGCGGTGCGGGTCAGGCCATCGCCGGGTTTATCATGGGGTATGTCAGTTTGTTCCTGGCCCTTTTTCTGGTACCCATCCTGGCAGCGATGCTGCTGCCGGCCCTGGCGGCGGCAAAACATAAGGCTCAGGAAATCAATTCCATGAACAACCTGAAGCAGATCGGCGTCGCCTTCCGCATCTGGGAGGGCGAGCATAATGATCAATTCCCGTTTAATCTCAGCCAGACCAATGGCGGCACGCTGGAGCTGTGCCATCCGGACAGCCGCGGCTTTGAACAAAATCCCGTCCCCACGTTGATGGTCATGTCCAATGAATTGTCCACGCCTAATATTTTGGTCTGCCCGAATGACCCGGCCAAGCATGTGGCCGCCAACTTTGCCAGTCTCACCGCCGACAACTTCAGCTATCAATTGCGGACGGGACCAGACATCAATGACCGCCATCCGCAGGAGGTGCTGATGGTGGACCCCATCAACGGCCTGGTGCTGCGCTGCGATGGCAGCGTGAGCCGGGACCTGACGTATAAGAAGCAGCCCACTCCATGAACCAAGCCACCACGCCGGACACGCGAAGAAAAGGCCTGGCGGTCACCAGCCTGGTTTTGGGCATATTGTCGCTGACGTGTTTCAGCATCTTCACCGGCATCCCGGCCATCATCACCGGGCATGTCGCACATGGACGGGCAAAAAGAGCGCCGGCGGAATACGGGGGCGCCGGTCAGGCCATCACGGGGTTTGTCATGGGGTATGTGAGTTTGCTTCTGTCCCCGTTTATTATCGCCGTGCTGCTGGCGATGCTGCTGCCGGCGCTGGCGGCGGCCAAACACCGGGCCGGAGCTTTCAATTACCCGCACAACTTCAATGCCGGGGGATACAATTCCACGCACAACTTAAAGGAAATTGGCCTCGCCTTCCACGTCTGGGAGAGCGAGCATAATGATCAATATCCGTTTAATCTCAGCGAGACCAATGGCGGCACGCTGGAGCTGTGCCATCCGGACAGCCGCGGCTTCGAGCAGAATCCCGCCGCCACCCTCATGTTGTTGTCCAATGAGTTGTCCACCCCAAAACTGTTGGTCTGCCCCAACGACCCGGCCAAGCATGCGGCGGCCGACTTCGCCAGTCTCACCGCCGGCAACATCAGCTACGTGTTGCGGACCGGACCGGACGTCAACGACCGCCATCCGCGGGAGGTGCTGATGGTGGACCCCATCAACGGCTACGTGCTGCACTGCGACGGCAGCGTGCAAAGAGACCTCAAATACAAACAGCAGAATTGAGGGGGCGGCCTGTTCCCGAATTCCAAAGGGATTCTGCTTCAACGCCCGGGCTTGGGAAGGCTTGTCCTTGCCGCCGTCCTCGCTGCGGGCCACGGGCTCGCGCCGGTGCATCCCGAAGTTGTTGGCAAGGTTAAGCGGGCGCGCCAATTGGGCGGACGGACTGTGGGTTTGTCAGCGGAGCGGGAGGCGGTGCGCACCCACGTGGTGTCGATCAGGTGCGGCGGCTGGGCGGCGCCCCTTGGACGCCCAGAAAAAACGAAACTGTGATTTTGGTTGTTTATTGTTATTTTTGGTTATTTTTGAGAGCAACTAGCTGATTTTAAACAACTTGCGAATAACATAATCCTCCCCGTCGTCAGACCGACCGGAACCCTTAAAATATTGGTTATAACACACTGTATTACAACTATTTGCGAAACTTTTGGCCTTGCAAGGCTGGTGACCCTGGATTTCGAGGTCTGCGGGACGGAAAAGTCGCCAACAAGTTCGGGGCGCACGGGCTCGCGCGTCGCAGCCCACGCCACGCTCGCTTTGGCGGCGGCCGCCGTTTATCCTCCCCTCATGCGCGTTTTGATTGTCGGTTGTGGCTACGTCGGCCTGCCGCTCGGGGCGGAACTGGTTCGCCAGGGGCACGAGGTGTCCGGCCTGCGCCGCACCGAGGCCGCCGCCGCCCGGTTGCTGGGCGCCGGCATCCGGCCGCTGGCCGCGGATGTTTCCCGGCCCGAAACGCTGGCCGCCCTGCCGGGAGAGTATGACTGGGTGGTCAATTGCGTGGCCTCCGGCGGCGGCGACGCCGCCACCTACCGCGAAACCTACCTGCACGGCACCGCCAACCTGCTCGCCTGGCTCGCCCCCCGGCCCCCCCGAACATTCCTCTACACCAGCAGCACCAGCGTCTATGGCCAGACCGACGGCTCCACCGTCAAGGAAACCAGCCGCACCGAACCCGCCGCCGAAACCGCGCAAGTGCTGGTGGAAACGGAGAACCTCCTGCTCGCCGCGTCCGCCGAACGCCAGTTTCCGGTCGTCATCCTGCGCGTGGCCGGCATCTATGGACCGGGCCGCGGCCACGCCTTCAAATTGTTTCTCAAGCACGAGGCGCGCCTGGAGGGCGACGGCTCCCGCCTGATGAACATGATTCACCGCGACGACCTCATCGGCGGCATCATCGCCGCCCTGCACAGCGGCCGGCCCGGGGAGATATACAACGTGGTGGACGATGAACCCGTGACCCAGGCCCATTTTTACCGGTGGCTTGCGGGCACCCTGGGCCAGCCTCTGCCGCCGGTCGCGCCGGCCGATCCCGCCGCCCTCCACCGGCGCGGCGCCACCCACAAACGCGTCTCCAACCGCAAGTTTAAAATGGAAATCGGCCGGCCCTTTTTGTATCCCAACTTCCGCCTCGGCTATTCCGCCGAAATCCTCCGCCTGGAACGCGCCGGCGAGCTGGAAGCGGCGCCGGACGAACCGTAGCCGGCACCGCCCGGCGCGCGGATGCGTGACCCGCCGCAGGGATGAGGGAAGACGGACAGTTTGGGTTTCTTCCCCCATTGGCAGGTGGCGGGATGTTGCTGCGCCCGGGGACGGGCGCGCGCCGACGCTTTCAACCGGCTTCCATCACCGCCGCAAAGCGCAGGCCGCGGGTGCTGATGCTCAGTTGCTGGAAACCAAACAGTTCCATGACGGATTCGTAGATGACAGTGCCGGTGAGGATGACATCGGCGCGCGAGGGCGGGAGTCCTGGAATGGTTTGACGTTGGGCCAGGGATTGGCGCCACAGCCCGGCACGCCGGGTGGCGAGCTGATCAAAGCTCAACCGGACGCTTTCAATCGCGGCCCGGTCAAAATGGTCGGCCGGGCGTTCCATGCGGCCGAGCAGCGTGGCGGTGCCGCCGGTGCCGACCAGTTGCACGGACCCGGCCGCGGTTTTCGCCGGCCAGGCCGGGGCCAGTTGGGGGCGGGCCTGGTCACTCAAAAACGTCCGCACCCAGTCGCGGCAGACGGTGTGGTCGGCGGCGGTGGGGGGATCGGCCGGCGGAAACTGCTCCAGCAAGCGGACCGTGCCCAAGGGGAAACTGCGGGCGAGTTCCTGCCGCGGGCCACAGCCCAAAATCATTTCGGTGCTGCCGCCCCCGACATCCAGGATCAGCAGTGGCGCCTCCGCCAACCGGGGGTCGGTGGTGACGCCTTGAAACGACCATTCGGCCTCCTGCCCGCCGGAGATGATTTCCGTGGAGAGGCCGGAAGCAGTCTGGATGGCAGCGGTGAGGTCGCCCGGATTTTTGGCGTCCCGGGCGGCGCTGGTGGCGATGACACGCAGGGAGGCGGGCTGAAAGGCGCGGGCGTGGCCCGCCAGCGAGGCCACCGCCCCGGCCGTCCGCGCCACGGCCTCCGGCTGCAGCATCCGGGTGTGGTAGAAATCCTTGCCCAGCCGGGTTTGCCGGCTTTCCTCGAGCACGGGCCGCACCTCCCGCCCGGTGACTTCCGCCACCAGCAGTTTGACCGAATTGGTGCCCACATCTATGACCGCGCGCCGGACAAATGCCATTGGAGACAGGTTAATAGCTTCGGAACCGGCTTGGAACAGAAAAAGGGCAACAATCGCGGTCGGGGAGAGGGATGGAAAAATCAACGACCGCGGGCCTGTATCCGCGCCCGAGGACGGGCGCGCTCCGGGTTTAGCACGGCAGTTGGTGGCCCAGGGTGAGCAGGCGGCCGACTTGTTCCGCGCAGCGTTCCAACATGCCGGGTCCGCGCCGGGGCAGGTCTGACTCCGGCATCGGTTCTTCAATGGCCGAGAAAAATGCGGCCATGCCCAGCGCCCGCACCCGGCCAGCGTCCGGGCCGAGCGAACCGCAAATGGCAATGACAGGGATGCCCAGCCGGCGGGCAACCTTGGCCACGCCGGCCGGGGCCTTGCCAAACGCGGTCTGGCCGTCCAACCGGCCTTCGCCGGTGATGACCAGCGCGCAGCCCGCCAGCCGGCTTTCCAAACCGATGGCCTGGGCGACCAGATCCGCGCCCGGCCGCCTCCGGGCCCCGAGCAAGCCCACCAGTCCGGCTCCCAGCCCGCCCGCCGCGCCCGCACCCGGCAGATCCGCCACCCGGACCCCAAAATCTCTTTCGATGACCGCCGCCAGACGTTTCAAGCCGGCCTCCAGTTGTCTGACCATGGCCGGCGTCGCGCCTTTTTGCGGGCCATAGACCCGGGCGGCCCCGCGCGGACCGCATAACGGATTATCCACGTCACACGCCACGGAGAGGATGGTGTCTTTCACCCGCGCATCCAATCCGGCCAGTTCAATGCGGGCCAACCGGGTCAACGCGCCGCCGTGGTCGGCGAGTTCCCGGTTCCGGGCGTCGAGGAACTTGACCCCCAAGGCGCGGGCCGCACCCGTGCCGCCGTCATTGGTGGCGCTGCCGCCAAGGCCGAGGACGACCTCCCGAACCTGCTGATCCAGGGCGGCGCGAATCAACTCACCCGTTCCCCGGGAACTGGTGAGCAGCGGGTTGCGCTCGCCGGGCCGGAGCAGGGCCAGACCGCTGGCCAGCGCCATCTCGATCACCGCGGTCCGGCCGTCGCCGGTGAGTCCAAAGACGGAGGGAATCTTCCGACCCAGCGGATCGCTGACCGGGCACTTCACGGTCCGTCCGCCCGTGGCCGCGACGATGGCTCGCAGTGTGCCGTCGCCGCCATCGGCCATGGGTATCTTGATCGTGACGAGGTCGGGCATGGCCTTCTTCAGCCCGCGTTCGATGCACGCCGCCGCTTGGACGGCGGAAAGGGTGCCTTTGAAGGAGTTGGGGGCAATGGCGATATTCATGGGTTTGATGGCAGGGGGATTATGGGACAAACGGGAGCGGGCGAAAAGCGGGAAGGCGGAGCATAAAAGTAACAATAAAGCGCCGGCTTCCAACGCCCCATCACGAATAAATATAATTGATGATGAGGCGAGGCATTCCCCAGGTTTAGCAGGGTCGCCGGATCGAAATCCGCACCGAGTGACTCAAACCGCGTTCCACAGGGCCAACCCCGGCTGGCTCAAATTATGTTCGTAGGTGAGAATGCCCACGGAGGCCGTGCTGCTGATCAAATGCGCGGCGTCCGGGACGATCAGGCCCGCCCAGCGGACCGCCAGGATGCGGCTGAAATGGCCGTGGGTGAAGAGCGCGGTGTTTCCCGCCAAGGTTCGCAGCCGGGCGATCAAGCGGTCGGCGCGCCCGGAGATTTCGGCGGGCGATTCGCCGTTCGGGCAGCCGTCGCGGTAGATGTCCCAGTCCGGCCGCTGCCGCTGGATCTCCGCAGTGAGCAATCCCTCGTAGTCGCCGTAATCCCATTCCACCAGCTCCGGCTCGATTTCCACAGCGTTGCCGAGGCCGGCCAATTCGCAGGTCTGACGGTCGCGCAACCGCGGGCTGCAGAACACGCGGCCAAAGACCACCGGCCGCAGGCGGCACGCGAGGGCGCGGGCCTCCTGTTCGCCGGCCGGAGTCAGCGGCAGGTCGGTCCGGCCGGTGTGCCGGCCGCTGAGGCTCCAAGCGGTTTGCCCGTGCCGGATGAGATACACGGCCGGCAGGGCGGCCGGTTCCGTTGCGATCGTCGTCATGCAGGATATAAGCAGAGGGCCGGATTGGAAGTCAACTCAGGGGGGCAGCAGGAGCCGGTAAAATTGCGCGCCGGAGCCGGTGTTGGTGTCGGTGATGGTGAGGCTGGCGTTGGTGGTGGCAAGCGGGGCGCCCCAATTGATCCAGACGCCTTGCGCGAGGTTCGTGGTGGTTTGGACCTGATAGAGCTGGTTGGAGAGCGCGCCCCAACTGAGGGTGAGGGAGCCATTGGTCAGCGTGACGGATTGAATCTGGGGCGGCGGCGGGGTGAGCGAACAGACCGCAATGTCGTCCAAGCCAAAGTAACTGAGGTCATTGCGAAAGCCGAAGGCCAGCACGGTGTTGGTGACGGCGGCGGTGACCTGGAATTGGAGGTTGGTCCAGAGGAGGTCGCCAAGATATTGCTGGTTGAAGAGATAGGCGCCGTTCCAAGAGACGGAGAACAGATTGGGAATCTGCACGCTGCCGTAGAGCCAGCAGGAAACCAAATAACTCTGGCCGACGGTGGTGGGGAGGGTCTGGGAAAGATAGGCGGGCGACCCCACCGGACCCAGCTCCGCCCCATACTGGCCGGAGCACACATACGGCGCCGTCATGGTGACGGTGCAGTCCGCAAAGTTTCCCCCCGTCGTCCAATCATCAAACCCGCCCGTCTCAAAGCCGCCGTTCTGCACGAGGGAGGGCGGGGTCACTGTCAGCAGCGCATTGGCGCTGAGCGCGGTGCCAGAGGCGTTGCTCACCAGGCAACTGTACCGGCTGCCGTAGTCGGAGTATTGCACCTGGTTGTTGGTGTAGCTGGCGGCGTTGGCGCCGGGTATCGGCGCCCCGTTCCGGTTCCAACTGTAACTCAAAGGCGCGGTGCCGGTGGCGGCCACCGTGAAAACGGCAGCCGAGCCGACCGGGACAATCTCGCCGCCGGGCTGGCCGGTGATGACCGGCGGATCCGGCGGGAAGAAGACATTGAGGTTGTCCATGACGAATTCCTCACCGCTGCCGCCGTAACCGGGCTGCGGGGTGCCGCCGGCGGAAATGAACTCCACCGCCGTGACCCCCAGGTAATTGAACGAAATCAGGACCGGATTGGTCGCGTTGAGGGTGTAAAAGTTGTCGTACGCCAGCGTGGCGCCATTGTAGCCTTTCAACTCCACCTGCAGGTTGTCGTTCCAAGCGGCCGTCAGCCAGGCGGAGAGCAGGTCGAACGGCATGGGCGCGCTGATGGCCGCCGGCGCGCCGTAGGCATTATAGGCGACATTGCTGTTGGAAACCGTGCCGACGGCAAAGCCGCTGGGATCGTAAATCAGCCCGTCCAAATAATTAAAATTGCTCCAGGTCAGATTATCATAATTGGTCGGCATCGGCAATTGGGAGCCGGTCAGATCGTCAAGGGCGATCACCACCGGGCCGCCCGCCAGGACCGTCAACGGGGCGTTGGAACTGGCCGCTGAACCCAAGAGGTTGGAAACCACCACGCTGTAGGCGCCGGACTGGCCGGCCGTCAGATTGGTCAGGGCCAGGGTCGCATTGGTGGCCCCGG